>Ga0193717_1000916_pt1 | contig 18641 bp, 13 predicted proteins | sample U2c2metaG_FD_145900 | JGI IMG/M metagenome (GOLD analysis project Ga0193717, IMG submission 145900) | Soil microbial communities from a riparian zone of the East river system, Colorado, United States - U2c2 | ecosystem: Environmental > Terrestrial > Soil > Riparian zone | place: USA: East River... | reverse complement strand
CCATCGGCCACCCTCGCTTTCGGCACGGGGGTCATGACTATCCGCCCTGACCCGGTTACCGCATCGCCCGTACAATGGCCGGCCCCGTTGTCGATTGCCCCTGTCATGGCTGTTCACACCATCGATCGCGCCCGCGTCCGCCGCGAAGCCGGGGCGACGGTGCGCCTGGCCCTGCCGTTGATCGTCGCGCAGTTGTCGGCGATGGCGCCCAATGCGATCGACGCCATCCTGGCCGGCCATTTCAGTGCGCACGTGCAGGCGGCGGTGGTTACCGGCACCAGTATCTGGGTGCTGGCCCTGGTGCTGGCCCTGGGCACCATGATGTCGGTGCCGCCCACGGTGTCACAACTCGATGGCGCGCAGCGGCGCGGCGAGATCGGCGCGATCTTCCACCAGGCGCTGTGGATCGCCTGGATCCTGGGCGCGGCGCTGTGGTTCGGCGCGCGCAACGCCACGCCGCTGATGACCGCCTTCGGTGTGGTGCCCTCGCTGCACGACGATGTCCAGGCCTTCCTGCATGCGATCAGCTGGGCGGCGCCGGCGCTCACCACCTACTTCGCGCTGCGCGGCCTGTCCGAAGGGCTGTCGATGCCGCTGCCGTCGATGTACTTCAGCATCGGCGGCCTGTTCGTGCTGGCGCCTCTGGGCTACGTACTGGTGTACGGCAAGCTCGGCTTCCCGCCGATGGGCGCCCGCGGCACCGGTATCGCCACCGCGGCGGCGATCTGGCTGGAGATGATCGGTTTGGGTACCTACATCCTGACCCATCGCGCCTATCGCGATATCAACCTGCGCCAACGCCTTGCCTTGCCCCGCTGGTCGAAGATCGCCCCGCTGTTGCACATCGGCGTGCCGATGGCCATCACCTTGTTGATGGAAGCGGGCATGTTCGTGGCGGTGGCCCTGGGTGCGCGTGGGGAACGCGGTAGGCCGCAACGATGCGACCGGCGTGCGCTACGCAGGTTTCTGCGGCATAGGCCTGGTGATCGCCGTGCAACTGGTGGCGGTGGCGCTGATGCTGGGCCTGCCGCACGGTATCGCGGCGATCTATTCCAACAACCCGGCCGTGATCGCGATGGCGGCGCAACTGTTGTTGTTCGCCGGCATGTTCCAGTTTTCCGACGGCATCCAGGTGGCCTCCAACAGCGCGCTAAGGGGTCTTAAGGACACCCGGGTGCCCATGGCGATCACCCTGGTGGCCTATTGGATGATCGGCATGCCGGTGGGCTGGTACCTGGGCTTTCCCATGGGCCTGGGCGCCCCCGGCATGTGGATCGGCCTGATCGCCGGGCTCACCGCTGCCGCGGCATTGTTATTCGGGCGTTTCTACCGGGTGGCCCGGCGCGCCAGGTGGACTTCCGTCACGTGACCGCCCCCCCGGGAACGGCTACGCTGCGCACCGGGCCCACCGGATTTTCTGCATGAGCGACCAGCTGCCACCTGCCTACCCACCGCCGCCACCGCCCCCCGCACCCGGGCCGGCTCAGGTGCGGGTGCAGGCGGCCGCGCCCGCGCGTCGGCCCAATGGCTTCTGGGCCTTCCTGAAGGCCCTGGGGCGTGGCATCAACATCACGCGGCTGGTGGTGTTGAACCTGCTGTTCTTCGGCGTTCTGTTCATCGTGCTGCTGTTCGTTTTCCTCGGCGCCGTGGGCAGCCGCGAACTGCGCATGGTCAAGGACGACAGCGTGTTGCTGATCCGGCCTGAAGGCCGGCTGGTGGAGCAGTTCAGCGATCCCATCGGCGCGGCCATCTCGCGCCTGTCGGGGAACAAGACAAGGCAAGTGCAGGTACGCGACCTCGTCGGTGCCATCGACAATGCCGCCACCGATTCGCGTATCTCGCGCATCGTGCTGGATGTGGACGATCTGCAAGCGGGCGGCTTCGCCGCCTTGCGCGAAGTGGGCGCGGCGATCGATCGCTTCCGCGCCACCGGGAAACCGGTGATCGCCTGGGCCGCCAACCTCGACCAGGGCCAGTACTACCTCTCATCGCACGCCTCGAAAATCCTGCTCGATCCGCAGGGCAGCGTGTTGCCCACGGGTCTTGCCAATTACCGGCTGTTCTACAAGAACCTGCTGGACAAGATCGGCGTGGACGTCCACCTGTTCCGCGTGGGGCAGTTCAAGTCCGCCGCGGAGCCCTTCATCCTGGACCACGCTTCGCCGGAGTCGAAGGCCGCCGATACGTTCTACCTGGGCGGCCTGTGGGACACCTGGCTTTCCGAAGTGGCTGCGGCGCGCAAGATCGACCCGGCCAAACTTCGCGCGTCCATCGACAGCATGCCCCAGCAGATCGCCTCGGCGCGCGGCAACATCGCCCAGCTGGCGCTGGACCAGCACCTCGTCGACGGCCTGGCCACCGAGGAAGAACTGATCGACGGCCTGCGCAAGGACGGTGTACCCGCCGGCAAGAACGGCGAAGGCGTGCGCAGCGTTTCGCTTGAGCGTTACAACGCGCAGATCGCCTCCATCAGCCCGTTCAACAGCAAGCCCGGCGTGGCCGTGGTGGTCGCCGAAGGCGAGATCGTCAGTGGCAAGCAGCCGCAGGGCCAGATCGGCGGCGAATCCACCGCCGCGCTGATCCGCAAGGCGCGCCTGGACAAGAAAACCGCTGCCCTCGTGCTGCGTGTGGATTCCCCGGGCGGCGAGGTGTACGCCGCCGAGCAGATCCGCCGCGAAGTGGCGCAAACGCGCGAGGCCGGCATTCCCGTGATCGTCTCGATGGGCGACGTCGCCGCCAGCGGCGGTTACTGGATCTCGATGAACGCCAACGCGATCCTCGCCGAACCCAACACCATCACCGGTTCCATCGGCATCTTCGGCATGTTCTATACGGTGCCCAACGCGCTGGACAAGATCGGCGTGCATTCGGACGGCGTGGCCGTGGGCCCGCTGGCGGGCTCCTTCGACATTACCCGGCCGCTGGATCCGAAGATCGGCATGGTGGTGCAGTCGATCATCGACAAGGGCTACCGTGATTTCGTCGGTGGCGTGGCCGCGGCGCGTGGCAAGGATTTCGCCAGCATCGATGCCATCGCCCAGGGCCGCGTGTGGACGGGCGCGCAGGCGCGCGACCGCGGGCTGGTGGACAAGCTCGGCGGCCTCAGCGACGCCATCGCCCTGGCTCGCAGCGAAGCGAAGCTCGGCAAGGATGCACCCACGCGTTACATCGAGGCCGACCTGGGTACCTTCGGCCGCGCGGTCACCAGCATGAACGATAGCGCTGCGCTGGCGATCGGGCGCTCCTGGGGCATGACCCTGCCGAAGTGGCTCTCGAGCATCGACGAGCGCCTGCCGGAGTTGAAGCTGCTCGAACACGCGCAGGCCGGCCGCCCCAACATCTACGCCTACTGCTTCTGCTCGCCGCAGTAGGCAACCGTATTATTTCGACTGGTCTTCCACCGCCGCGTCTTGCGTGGCGTGCTGCTGGTCCACGGTGGTTTGCACCGCGCGGGCTCGATCGCGGGTCTTGAGCAGCGGGTCCAGCGGGTTGTATGGCCTGGCCGTGGACTGCGCCGCCTGTGGCGTGGGCGGTGCGTTCGGGTCGGGCGGCGGGGGGTGGGAGCAGCCGACAGCCAGCACCGTGACCGTCGCCAGTGCGCATGCGCGCCATGATCGTGTGTTCTTCATCAAGCTACCCTCGCCGAATACCAGGTCTCGTTCCGCTGCACGCGCAGCGGCATGTCGAACAGGCGCGACAGCGCGTCGCCGCCCAGGATTTCCGCCTTCGGGCCATCGGCGAACACCTTGCCGTTGCGGATCATCACCACGCGGCCGATCTCGGGGATGATTTCCTCGATGTGGTGGGTGACCACCACCAGGGTGGTGCCGCCCTGGGCCAGTTCCCGCAGATGGCCAAGGAATTCCTGTCGCGCGGAAAGGTCCAGGCCGGTGCAGGGCTCGTCCAGCAGCAGGGCGCGCGGCTGGTAGACCAGCGCACGGGCAATCAGCACGCGGCGCGCCTCGCCGGTGGACAATGTGGCGACTTCCCGGTCGGCCAGCGCCAGGATGCCCACCCTTTCCAGGGCCCGGGTGGCAGCCTGCTGCATGTCGTGGGTGACGTCGTGGTCCAGTCCAAGCACCAGCGAGGCAAAAAATCCCGACAGCACCACCTCGCGCACGCGAAGGCCCTCGAGGGTCTCGAAGTCCCGTCGCAGCTCCGCCGACACAACGCCGATCAGGCGACGAAGCTCGGTGACATCCCAGCGGGCGCGGCCGAACACGCGTACCGGGTCACGCCCGTCACCGGGCGAGAGGGGGTAGAGACGGCGCTCGATCATCCGTACCAGGGTGGATTTACCCGAGCCGTTGGGGCCGAGGATCGCCGTGTGCTCGCCGTCGGCAACGCGCAGGCTGAAGTCCGCCAGCAGGGCGCGGTCGCCGCGGAGCACGGTGGCATGGTCGATGTCGAGCAGGAGATTGGCCTGGTCCATGACCGGAAGCATAACGCGATGGGCTCGCGCCCCGGGGTCAGAGTAATTACTCTGACCCCACACCCTTCCCATGGAGATCCACGATGCATCCACGGCTGGCAAGCTGGCGACTGGACGGCCAGACGGCGCTGGTGACCGGTGCGAGCAAGGGCATTGGGTACGCCTGCGCGCGCGAGTTGGCCGCGCTGGGCGCGGACCTGCTGCTGGTGGCCCGTGACGAGATCCACCTGGATCACGTTCGCGCCGAACTCGCCGACGAAGCCCCGCATGCGTCGGTGCTGGCACTGGCCGCCGACCTGACGGACGCTGAAGACCGCCTGGCGGTACTGGACTGGATCGCCGACCTCGGCAGTCCGCTGTCACTGCTGGTGAACAATGTCGGCGGCAACGCGCCGGCGGCCACGATGGACTATTCGTCCGACGACTACCGCCGCCTCTTCGAAACCAATGTGTTTTCTGCCTTCGAGATGTGCCGCCTGGCCTATCCGCACCTGGTGCAGCACGGCAATGCCGCCATCGTGAACGTGGGATCGGTGTCCGGCGCGATCCACGTGCGCACGGGCTCGGTCTATGGCATGACCAAGGCCGCCGTGCACCAGCTCACGCGGAACCTGGCCGTGGAGTGGGCTGAAGACGGCATCCGCGTGAATGCCGTGGCGCCCTGGTACATCCGTACCCAGCGTTCGGAACCGGCGCTGGCCGATGCGGATTATCTTGAGGAAGTGCTCGACCACACGCCGATGCGCCGTATCGGGGAGCCGGAGGAAGTGGCCGCCGCAGTGGCCTTCCTGTGCCTGCCGGCGGCAAGCTACATCACCGGTGGGCTGAAGACGGCATCCGCGTGAATGCCGTGGCGCCCTGGTACATCCGTACCCAGCGTTCGGAACCGGCGCTGGCCGATGCGGATTATCTTGAGGAAGTGCTCGACCACACGCCGATGCGCCGCATCGGGGAGCCGGAGGAAGTGGCTGCCGCAGTGGCCTTCCTGTGCCTGCCGGCGGCAAGCTACATCACCGGCGAGGTGGTAGCGGTGGACGGCGGTTTCCTGCGTTACGGCTTCTAGATTCGCGCTACGGACCGCAGCCCTTCAGCTGCGCGCGCAGCTCCGCGTCACGCTGTTCGAAGGGCGGCTGCTGGCTCTTGAAAGCCTTGCGCAGCTTGTCGCCGTTCTCGTCCAACTGGTCCTGCAAGGCCTTGCAGGTTTCTTCCGGCGAAAGCTGGTGGCAACTGTCCTGCACCCAGACGTAGTTGCTGCCGATCAGCTGGCCGTTGACCTTGCCGTGGTTGAATTCCGGTGCCGAGGGCACGGCCTGGGCCGATAGCGAGCTGCCATAGCTGCCCACGACGCCCGCTGGCGCCAGGTATGGCTGGCCCGGTCCGTTACTGGTGTAGGGCGTGCCGTCAGTGGCGCGCACGCAGCCGTACATCACCGGGATCGAAGGTGGAGGCGGTGGCAAGGCATTGATCTGCGCAGGTTGGGGAGGGGGCGTCGGCGCCACCGGCGGCAACGGCGCGGGTGGCGTGGTCATCGGCTCGGTATCGTCGATCACCCGCTTCTCGGACTTCGACCCGTGCGGGCACGGCATGTTCTGGTAGGTGACCTCGCCATGGCTGGCGGTGCACTTGTAGATGTCCGTGGCGCGGCTGGCAGGCAGGTACGCCAGGAAGCGCGGCTGGCAGGCAGGTACGCCAACAAACCCAACACCACCAGGGAAACGAAGACGGCAAGGCGCATCAGAACTCCGCCACGTGCTCTTCGGCGGCGAAGCCGATGGTCATGGCGCCTTCGCCCACGTTCACCATGCCGGTGATGCTCATCGGGCTTTCCAGCATCTGAACGCCGGCACCCTCGCAAGTCTTGAGCAAAATCTCGTAGCCGGGAAGGTTGCGCATCACATCCAGCTCGCCCCCGTAGGACAGGCTCATCGCCGGCACCAGCAGGCCTGCCTGCACGCGCTTGGCGGCGTATTCGAAAAGCGTTTGCGCGCCGTGCTCGAAGCCGCGGATCTTGCCCACCGGGCCGGTTTCACCCCGGTAGCAACGCAGCAGCGGCTTGATATCCAGCGCCGATCCCAGCATGGCACTGAACATGCTGACGCTGCGGTCACCCTTTTTCTTGGCCCGCGCACGCAGGTAGTAAAGGTCGCGCGGCAGCATGTACCCGTAGGCGTTGTTGGAGATGTGCGCCGCACGCTCGCGCATCTGCTGCGGCGATTCGCCCGCGGCGATCATCCGAACCGCTTCCACCACCGGCGCCGCGGCGCCGGCGAAGATATTCCGGGTATCCACCACGCGCATCAGGAACGGCTGGCGGTTGCCCGCCGCTTCTCGGATGGGGCGATAGTGCTTGAGGATGGCGAAGCTGGCGCGGATCACATTGTCGTAGATCGGGCTGCGCGTGGCGGTGATGGTCAGGCAGATCACGCAGTCGAAATCCACCACCATCCTGTCCAGGAACACCCGCTGCACGTGCTCTACGCTGCTGGGTTCGGTTTCTGCGTCGTGGGCGCGGCTACCCATGTTCTGGTCGATGAAACGCTGGGTTTCGGCGGCGTTCCTGTCGTCCAGGAAGGTCTGGCCGTCCACCTTGATGGTGATCGGCAACACCGTGATGTGGTTCCTTTCGATGAAGTCCCGCGGCAGGTCGCAGGCCGCGTCGATCGCTACGCCGATTCGCATGGTGTCCCCCGACTCGAAGCCCTGGCGCGTTCGAGCGAACGGTAGCACGCCCGACGCCGGAAACGTGCGATCCCGGGCATCGCCGCGCATGTCGCCACGGGGTCAGAGTAATTACTCTGACCCCCAGCCCCCTCGCGCCCCGGCCGGGCAAGGCGTATCCTGCCCGAGACAATTAAATGGCCCCTGCCGGCGTGGCGTCGCCGGTGCCGGCACCGATCGGTTCGGTGCCAGAAAAAGCTGGAAAACATGAAGACCAAGCAAGAGATCGTCAGCAACTGGCTGCCGCGCTACACCGGGACTGCGCTCGAGGAATTCGGTGAGCACATCCTCCTCACCAACTTTGGACACTACGTCGAGCGCTTCGCCGAGTGGAACGGCGTGGATGTGAAGGGCCGGGACCGGCCGATGCCCAACGCCACGGCCGACGGCATCACCCTGATCAACTTCGGCATGGGTAGCCCCAATGCCGCCACGGTGATGGACCTCTTGAGCGCCATCGGCCCCAAGGCGGTGCTGTTCCTGGGCAAATGCGGGGGGCTGAAGAAAAAGAACGCCATCGGCGACCTGGTACTCCCCATCGCCGCCATCCGTGGCGAAGGCACCTCCAACGACTACCTGCTGCCCGAGGTGCCGGCGCTACCAGCCTTCCAGCTGCAGCGCGCGGTGTCCACCATGATCCGCGACCTCGGCCACGACTACTGGACAGGCACCGTGTACACCACCAACCGCCGGGTGTGGGAGCACGACGAGGCGTTCAAGGAATACCTGCGCCGCACTCGCTCGATGGCCGTGGATATGGAAACGGCAACGATCTTCGCCGCCGGCTTCGCCAATTCGATCTCCGTCGGCGCGCTGCTGCTGGTGTCCGACCAGCCGATGATTCCCGAAGGCATCAAGACGGAGAAGAGCGATCTTGCCGTCACCACCAACTATGTCGAACGCCACATCCGCATCGGCATCGAGGCGCTGAAACTGGTGCGCAGGCACGGGCGAAGCATGAAGCACCTGCGGTTCGAGGATGAGAATTCGCTTGAGTAGGGTTTAGGCGAAACGTGGAAGCGGGTGTGGAGGATGCGGGCTAGGATGATTCTTCCTCCGACATGGATGTCGATGTGCCTTCCATTCTTTCTTCTGCTTCCAGCATGCTCCAGCGTGTATTACCACGCGTATTCTCATCAACCAGGTCGCAAGGTTCGAGTGTTGGCGCCCAGTTGGGGAATGTGCGTCAGGCTGGCGCCGGCGCGTCAGGACGTCCGGCCATTCCCACATCACCGCCTTCGTATTCCAGGGTCAGGGATGTGATGCTCGGCGTGGCTCGCCGGGAAGCGGGTGTAAGGCGCGACTTTGCCATGGACACCGTCAAGAACGCCAATGCGGCGCTTCGAAGCGGTGACAAGGCACGGGCTGGAACGATCCTTGCCACGGGCCTGGCCACCTTGGTCCCGACACGAGTGGCGGCGGCGGGTGACGACGCCGCGTTCAATCCTGACATCCTGCACGCAGGATGGCAGGCGAACCTCGCTCGCGGCGTAACCGCACTCATCGCGCGCGCCGACGACCAATTGCATAAGGTGCAACTGGACGCCAACACCGACGTCGTGCATGGCCACCCATCACGCGATGGTCTGCTCGAAGCGCTTATTCGGTTTGATGGCGACATCACTGCCACCTATCGTCATGCGATCACGCGCGCCGCCGTGCTGAACAACGAAGGACGACACGATGAAGCCCTCGCTGCACTGCGCGAGGCGCCTGCGCATCAGGCCATCATGAATCATTTCGCGGTGCCAACCGGCGCGCCCGGATCGGACGGTAGCCATCGTGCCCTGTCAACGGCGGACGAGGCGCTCTACAGATTCCAGACCCTCGTGAACGGTGACGACACCGCTACTGGCATCTTGGGCCAGCAAGTGTCTTATGCGCGGGACAATCCCGATGTGCTTCGCATACGCGGTCTCGTTCAGTCGGTGGGAGCCGAGCTCTTTCGCGTCGGCGCTTATCGCGACGTCCTGGACACAGTCCGTCCGCCTGTCCCGCCCCGCATCGTCGCCGGTTCTGCGCCTGAGGCCTGACGAAGTCACCGGCCGGGCATCCGTCAGTGCTACGAGCACTACGGGCCTTCGCGCATCACCTACGACAGGATGTTCCCATGACCCCAGTAATCTGCCTTCCGGGCATCGCGAAGCTCGCTTCCCTCATTGGGGACGCGGTGAAACACGTGGCAAGCAAGGTGACTTTCGCCAACGCCTTTCGACATGTCGACCAGGTTAGTGGCCACGCGCCGGGTAAGCCGCTGCTCGTGCGCCTTCACTCGCACGAGGAAGGTCGAACTGCCTTGACCATGGAGTTGGGTGTCGATCCCTCGCTCGAACAGCGCCGGAACAGCCTGGATGGCAGGGAGCGTGCTGTTGCCGAACGGCGATCCTCGCAGCCGGGTGTGCCTGCATCAGGTACGTCGATTCCACCTGAGCACGCGGACATGGTCGTGCAGAAGGCGACCGTCCTGGCAAAGGACTACAAAGGACTACCTGCGTGCAAGAGGGATGGGCGCCTCGCCCGGTTGGGTGCAGGCATCGCGGCAAGTCGCCGCGCCTTCGCAGGGAAACGACGTTCAACGGTATACGGCCAAGGCCCTGCGCGAACTGCAGGATGAACTCGCCACTACGGCGCAGCTCTTCGATGGTTCGGTGCGAGGTAATGCGGCGCGGCGCATCGGTGCAGATGTTGCGCGTGTCCGGAGGGAGTGCGGGCCGGACGAGGCCCTTCGCATCGCATCGCAAGGTATCCACGCCGTTCGTTCGGCCCCGGCCAAACTCGTTGTTGAAAATCACTACGCGCCTTCGCGCACGCATCGCCTGATCTAGTCACGCTGCATTCAATACACGGACGTATCCCATGCCCCTGACATTTGGAAGTGTGGCCATGCTGGCCGCAAAGTTTGACACGCCTGTCACCCGGATCGATCCCAGCGACACGAAGGCCAAGCTCGATCGGGTCGTCGTTGGCCCGCAAAGTGAACCCGTCGGCTGTAGCGAACGTCCCGCGTGACGCTTCGGTCCGTCAAGCCATTGCGGGCCCGCAGCCAGTGTGTCGTCCGGGACCTCATCCGGTTCCATCCGAACCTGGCAGAGGGACGAACCCGACGGCATTGAGGCCAACGACTAAAACGCCTGATCTCCGGCATCAGGTGAACGTCGCCAAGCACCGGGCTTTCTTTGAACAACGTGCCTCGGAATCGAACAAGACACAGACCCCCGAGCGCCTGGATCGTGCTGCCATACCAAAGCGTCTGGGCACGGGTATGCACCCATACACTGTCGTCTGGGAGCCGATGGCCCGCGACAACCTTCCCCATGTCGAACGCGTGCCTTCCCGCGATGAAGCGATTGATCGCCCACAAACCATGCAACCAGGTAAGTCGACGAAGACTCCTGGTCCGGTCGTCAATCACCTTGCCAATATCGTTCGAAACCGCAAGGCCGAGTTGCAGGCCCGGGAGGCGTCGGTGGCTCCCGTAAGTGAAAACGTCGGCCAACCGGCGAAGTTCTCCATGGCACGCGTTGCAGCCGCCACCTTGTCGCGCGCCGAAGCACCCTCCCAACCGGCGTTCCTCCCGACCGACGGTCAAGCCGCAGCCGAACTCATCACACAATTTGAGACGCAGTTAACAAAGTTCCGGCAAGACATCTATAGCGATGTCGTCAACAGGCGCCCGTCGCGCGATGTCTTACTCGAAGCGACCCGGGAAGATAGTCGCATGATGGTGGAAAATCGGTTCGCCATCAGGTTTGCGCCGTCCGGTGCCCCCGAAGTCGATGCGGCCAATCGCGCCCTATCGATCTCACACGAGGCGCTTTACAGTTTCCAAACCGTTGTGTACGGCGACGATGACGGCCCCTCTGGCGTACTGGTCGATTCGCACATCGACTCTTCCCAGGATGCGCTGTCGCCTGCGTCGGATATGAATGCGCTTTCCGACTATGAAAGCGATTCACCCGGTTCTTCGGCAGAATCATCGCCACCTGGATCGCCCAACGCACTGAATCCTGTGATTCCCTGGTCGCTGGTGCGCGCCGAAGCGATGTCCCAGCCGGCGTTTCTTCCACCCGACGAAAGCGTCACGGTGACGGAGTTAAAGGATGCGCTCGGGCAACTCGAGCGGGCCGTCGACAACGAGAACAAATACCGGATGTCGGATGACGCAATCGACCTTCTGGACCTTGCTATGGGGCACTACAGGAACGGCAACGTCCAAAGCGCCCACGCTGCGGCCATGCGTGCCCTGGATGGTGTGACCGAAATCCTGTCGCCGGTCGATTCCGACTATGCCAGCGTGGACACCTCGGATTCGGAGGGCGACGATGTAGTGGGCACGATGAAGCGTCCTGTTACGGATGCCCAACGCGTTCGGGAACTCCGGATTATCCAGAAGGAACTGTTTGACACGGCGCGAAAATACCCCGGTAGCGAACGCGGAATCGCCGCGCGGAACCTTCACTCGGCGAATCAGCGGATGTTCGAGGCCGTTGGCGCCCGTACCACTTACGACGGCGCCGTTCGCCTCATGCCGGGTATCCGTAGCATGTCCACCGCGCGCATGGCATAAAAAAAGGCCACCGTCCTTGGGGAACGGTGGCCGATCTGGGGAGATGCATTTCGACGGCTGCGGGAACAGCCGCCTTTCTTTTCTAGTTATGCAAAGTCCTTACAGCGTGAAGTCATACCGGGCGCCAATGCGCACATAACGCGGGTCCTGGAACGAACGGGCACGCTTGAAGTTCGGGTTGGGAACGCCGGCGGAGGACTCACCCGTTTCGAAGTACTGCGTTACCTGCTGCTTGCCGATGATGTTGAAGATGTCGATCGACAGGCCCAGCTTGTGGTCGGCGAAGGCCGGCTTCCACAGGGCGCTGACGTTCGCGGTGTAGGTCCAGGGCGTGTCCAGGGCGTCTGCCGAACGAACCGCGCGGGGCCGGCTTGCCGTTGCAGTACAGGTAGGCCGCCCCGTAGCCGAATGGGTCGCCGCCGAGGGCCGGCGGACGCTGGCCGAAGCAGTTCACCGGGTAGCCGGAGGCGATGCGCGTGTTGGTCGAAACCGCCCACTCTTCGTTGAACTGGTACGTTCCATAAATGCGCAGCTGGTGTTTCTGATCCGACGGCAGGCGGCCGTTGGTGTTCTCCATGATTTCCGGGAAGTCCCAGGCCTCGGTGGTGGAAACGTCGGCCTGCACGATGTCCGAATCGAGCTGGCCCTCGCCGTTGCCGTAGCTGCGCGAGAAGGTGTACTCGATCTTGCCGTACCACTTGTCGCTGAACTGGTGTTCGGCATAGAAGTCGGCCATGTAATACGCACGCTTGGCTTTCGGCTCGCCAATCTGCACCGCGTTGAGCGGAATGGAGATGTACTGGCCGTCGGCCGGCGACAGCGTGAACGTGTTGGCGCGACCTGGGTTGTACAGGAAGCATTCGGTGGAACGGGCAAGGCCTGCTTCCACGGCATCCAGGTTGCCGTGTTCTGCACCGTAAGTTTCGAACGGGCGGATATCGCAGGTGTCATCGATCAGGCTCTTGAGCTTGCGGTACATGAACTTCGTACCGACCGTCCAGTTGTCCGGAAGCTGCTTGTCCGCGCCGAAGATATATTCATCCTGATAGTAGGAATGCAGGTGCTGGGCCGACACCACCTTGGCGTCCGGCGGGGTGCCGTTCTCTCCGTTGAGGAAGTACAGCCCGGAGGCCGGATTGGCGGTACCGAGCCCGGTGGGAATACCGGTGGTCGGGTCGATCCCCGTGAACGAGTAGTACTGCGACGGGAAGGTGGAAGGACCGGCGCCGCGGATGGCGACCGACGTCGGCAGGCCCAGGTGGTAACGACCAGCGTTGGCGTAGATCTTCAGGCTGGAATCGCCTTCCACATCCCAGGAAATACCCAGGCGCGGGTCAAGCTGGTGGCGCTGGCTGGCATAGGGTTCGCCCACGCCGTTGTAGTTGGTGAACTGCTCGTTGCGCAGGCCGATGTAACCGTGCCAGCGATCGGAGATCTGCCAGTTGTCCTCGATGAACTGGGAACGCTGGTTGGTGCGGGCGGTGGTACCGGACGAAAGGCCCGTCTTCTCGACGAAGTAGCCATTCGGGTAATCGGCCGGGTTGAACAGGCCCGGGTCCAGGCCCAGGTTGGTGCCCAGCCAGTGGTGCTGTCCTTGGCACCGGGCACTTCAATCGTGGGCGAGCCCACCACACAGCCACCTTGCGGGTTGGCCGTGAACGCCACGCGGGAATCGATGATCTGGGGGCAGGCCACGCCGCTGGCGCCGCTTACATTCTGTTCGTGCGGCGAACGGGTCTTGCCATACAGGGCGTTCACCGTCAGGTCGTCAGTGATGTAACCGGTGTAATGGCCGATGTAGGTGGTACCCCCGGGCGTGGCGTTGGTCTGCGTGCCGTTGTAGTTCTTGGTGGTCTGGTGGCCCAGGTACGCGCCCTTGCCGGTGGTGTAGTTGTAGCCAAAGATCGAACTGGTGGTGTACTCGGAGTCTCCCATCCCGGTGAATTCCAGGATGTGGCTGTCGGTGATGTTCCAATCGATCTTGGTCAACCAGCGCGTGGTGCTGGGCGACTGGTTCTCGTAGTCGTTGGCACCGTTCACGCCGTAGAACTGGCCGGAGGATTTGATGAAGTCACCCGCGGCAAAGAAGAACAACTTGTCCTTGATCAGTGGGCCGCCAACGGAGGCTGAATACTGGATCTGGTTGTTGTCGAAGCGGTTGAAGGCGTTGCCGTACTGGTACAGCGTGCCGTTCTTCAGGTACACGCTGCGGGGGTTCTGCTGCAGCTGCTGCGGCGACCACAGCACCTGCACGTCACCCTTCCAGGTATTGGTACCGCGCTTGGTCACCACGTTGATCACGCCGCCGGTGGAACGGCCATATTCGGCGCCGTAGCCACCGATCAGCACCTGCTCCTGGTCGATCGCGTCATAGGGCAACTGCCGCGAGCTCACGCCCGTCAGCGGGTTCGTGGCCTGGAAACCATTGATGTAGTAGGAGTTCTCCGACGCCGACGAGCCACCGAAGGAAAGCGCATTGCCATAGCCGCGCGCCGCCGGCGTGGTGCCGGGTGCCAAGAGGGCGATGGAGCTCACCGATGTGCGGTCGATCGGAAGTTTGGCCAGTTGTTCGGCCGTGAGCACCGTGCGCGAGTCCACGGAGCTGACGTCGATACTGGGCAGCGCGGTGCCGATCACCTGGACGGCACCGAGGTTGGTAGCGTTCTGGCTGCTTGTCGACGCGGTGGTGTTGAAAGACACCTCGGTACCGGAGCTGATCGTCGTCTGCACGCCCTTGTGGCTGTCCACCGCCACGCCGTTCTTCATCAGGGTCACGTCGTAGCGACCGATCTGCAGCGAAGCGGCACGGTAACGGCCACTGGAATCCACCGGAATGTCGCGGCGGGCGCCTGTATCCGGGCTTTCGATATGCACCACGTCACCGGGTTCGGCATTGCCGAAGATCACGCCGGTGGCGTTGGACTGGGCCAACGCAGTCCCCGCCGTCATGGCAAGACCGAAGGTTACAGCGCAAGAAAGTACGGTTCGCGCGAAGCGATGCACGGACCCCGAGCGGGGGGCCGGCTTGGTAAGGACAGGCATTGACAGTCTCCCAAAGAACAACAAGACGCATCCGTGCTGTCAGAAAAGCGAGGTTCGTCTCCCCACGAACCTCGTAGCGAAGGCGTTTGCCGCCAGCGCAATCGTTAAAACCCCATGAGGAGACGGTGAGGCTTGGGACCTTTCGGTCGCCTTTCAAATTCGCTTAATGTTGCGAATCTAGGAAAAATTCCTACGAAAATCGTGAAATACTGCCTAAGACATAAAATAGGGCCGCCGTTCCTGGGACCAAACGCGACGCAAAAAAAAGCCGAGGCCAAAGGGCCTCGGCATGAGTCTGGGGATGCTTTTCGCGGCGGCCTCGGGAAAGGCCGCCGCTGTTTCTAGTTATGGCTAAGACGCTTAGAAGTCGTACGTTGCGCCGAGCTGCACCGAACGCGGCGGGGTGAACGACAGCGGGGTAAAGAAGTTCGGCGATGCGATGCCCGCACCCTGCTCGGACGTGTTGTCGAACTGCGTCGGACGCTGCTGGTTGAACAGGTTGTAGACGATCAGGTTGAACGCCAGCTTGTGGTCGGCAAAGGCCGGCCGCCACTCCACGTTGCCATTGACGATCTCCGTCCACGGCGTGCGGCCCGTCGATCCTGGCGGCGCCGGCGTGCCTTCCGGCCCGCAGAAGTGATAAGCCACTTTGTAGTTGTACGGGTCGAGCTGCTCAGGGCCGAAGTAACCCAGGCAGGTCTTGGGTGTACCCGAAAGGATCTGCACATTGGCACCGACCAACCATTCCGGATTGATCTGGTAGTAGCCGATCAACTTGAACTGGTGGCGGCGATCGTTGGACTGGTCACCGTTGGAGTAGGTCATCACGCCCTGGTTATCCCAGTCTTCGGTCTGCGACACGTCGTTCTGGCCGATGTCCGAGCGTACCGAACCTTCGGTGTTGCCGAAGCTGTGCGACCAGGTGTAGTCGATGCGGCCATACCACTTGCCGTCGAACGGATGCTCCAGGTACGTGTTCAGGGCCCCGTACTTGCGCTTCAGGTCGGGCATACCGAAGGCCGACCAGGGAATGGTCATCGTGCCGTAGGTACCATCGCCATTGGGGACGTTGAACGTGGAGTTCTTGCCCGGATTCATGATGTAGCAACCCTGGCATCCCAGTCTTCGGTCTGCGACACGTCGTTCTGGCCGATGTCCGAGCGCACCGAACCTTCGGTGTTGCCGAAGCTGTGCGACCAGGTGTAGTCGATGCGGCCATACCACTTGCCGTCGAACGGATGCTCCAGGTACGTGTTCAGGGCTCCGTACTTGCGCTTCAGGTCGGGCATGCCGAAGGCCGACCAGGGGATGGTCATGGTGCCGTAGGTGCCGTCGCCATTGGGGACATTGAAGGTGGAGTTCTTGCCCGGGTTCATGATGTAGCAACCCTGGCCTTCCGCCGCGGTCTCATCGAAGCCCTGGGCAACACCCTCGGCACCGAAGATGGCCGTATCGCAAACGTCATCCAGGTCGTTACGCAGTTTGCGCCACACGCCCTTGGCGCCGGCGACCCACTTGTCGCCGAACATGTCGAAGGCCTTGTCGAAACCGGCGATGTACTCGTCCTGGTACTCGGCCGAAACGTTCTTGCTCGTCACCTGTTTCGGGTCAGGCGGGACGCCGAACTCGAGGTTGGCCGACACGCCTGGGTAATGGCCCTGCGGGATCTGCGTCAGGCCGGTGGGTACGCCAGATACCGGGTCGATGCCGGTATAGGTGAAGTACTGGTCGGTCACCGTGCTGCCTGCCGCGCCGCGCACGGCCACGTTGGACGGCTCATCGAGGTAGTAGCGGCCCGCATTGGCGTACACCTTCAGGCTGGAATCGCCGTAGACGTCCCAACTGGCACCCAGGCGGGGTGACAGGTTCGGGCGGGTCAGGCGGATATAGGCATCGCCGTTCGGGTTGTAGTTGGTGAACTGGTCATTACGCACGCCAACGGACAACAGCACGCGGTCGGAAACCTGCCATTCGTCCTGGATGAACTGGGCGCGCTGCTTCACACGCACGGACTTGGCGAACGTGGTGAAGGTGGTCTTGTCGACGTAGTACCCGTCGCCGCCCGGGGCCGCGACTTCCTCGCCGGCCTGCGTGCTGATCGGCACGCCGGGTTTGCCTTGGGCGTAGTCGTAGGCGAAACCACCCGGATACTGCGAGCCGGCGCCGAGGGACTGGATGTCCATGTTGTCGATACCGGCGGTAATCGAGTGCGAGCCTACCTTCCAGTTGAAGTCGAAGCGCAGGTTGCGCGTCTTGTCCACGATGTCCGGGTTGTCGACCGGGCCGGTAGCCACCGCCTGACCGGTGTAGCCCGGGCCACCGCCCGTGAACGCCGGATTCTGGCTGGACGCGCCGATGATGATCGGGAACTGTGAATTGACAGTCGTGGTGTCGGTCTGCTTCATCTTGCCGTACATGGCGTCGATGGTGATGTCATCGGTGATATAGCCGGTGTATTTGAGGATGCCCAGATCGGCGCCCTGCTTGGTGGCTACGCCTGGTCCCTGGTACGCGCCGCGGGTGCCCTTGATGTTGTTCGGGTCGGTATAGGCGTACGAGAACACCTTCGGGTCGTAGTCGGTCTTGTCCGAGGCGCCGGTGAATTCCAGGATGTTGTTGTCGGTGATGTTCCAGTCGACCTTGGCGTACCACTTCGGATCGGTGTAGCTGTACTTGGTGTCCTGGCCCACGTCGGTGGTCTGCACGTTGCGGCCGTCGACGCGGCGCTCGGCTTCCACGGCGCCGAAGATGAACAGCTTGTCCTTGATCAGCGGGCCACCGAAGTAACCATCAACCGTCTCGGTCGTGTCCTTGTTCTCGTTGCGATAACGGAACGGCTGGCCCTGGCGGCCGCCGGCGTCATTGGAAAGGAACTGCGGGCCGGTCGGGTAGTAGATGTTCTTCGGGTTGGCTTCCAGCGAATCGGGCGAGAACAGGATCTGCGCGCCGAAGTGCCACTCATTGGTACCGCGCTTGCCCACCTGGCTGATCACGCCGCCGTCGGAACGGCCGTACTGCGCACCGTAGCCGCCGGTCAGCACCTGCTCCTGGTCGATCGCGCCGTACGGGAGCGTCAGGCCGCCGAAGTTGCGCAGCGGATCGGTGGTGTTGAAGCCGTTGATGTAGTACGCGTTCTCGGCGATGGACGAACCGCCGAAGGAGTTCAGCACGCGGCCGCCCTCACCGGTGAGCAGCGAGGTACCGGCGTTGACGCCGGGCGCCAGCTGCGCGATGGATTCGGCGTTGCGGGCCAGCGGCAACTTGGCCAGCTGCTGCGAGGTGATGGTGGTACGGGAATCCACCTGGCTCACGTCGATCGTGGGCAGGGCATTGGCGGTGACCTGCATGGCGCCCAGTTCCGTCGCGCCTGCGGCGTTGGGACCGCCACCGAACGACACCTGGGTGGCACCACCGGCAGACAGCGTGATGTTGTTGCGCGTATCGACCGTGGCGCCGTCACGGAGCAGCGCCACCGTATAGGTACCCAGCGGCAGCGAGCTGGCCGAGAAACGACCGTCGGCACCCACGGTGATCGTGCGGTTAAGACCCGACGAACTCTGCAGGGTTACCGTTTCGTTGGCGCCGGCCGGCGCGTCACCATAGATAGAACCTGTGGTGGACTGTGCGAACACGGGCGCGGCAACGCCCATCGAGAGGGCTGTGACAACGGCCAGTGTAAGCGAGCGTCGCGCAAGCGCGCGACGGCTGCGGTGGTTATTCCCCAAGGACATGTGCATCTCCGGACAAGTAGTGGCAAAGGCATCCATGCAATCGAACTATCACCAGCAACGAGTGCTCCCCTTCGTTGCGGGCTTTGGCGTTAAGAAAAGCCAAGGCTGCTTGTTAAATTCCAATTAGCAACCTTCCACTGGTTTTCTTTCG
>Ga0193717_1000915_pt1 | contig 18644 bp, 17 predicted proteins | sample U2c2metaG_FD_145900 | JGI IMG/M metagenome (GOLD analysis project Ga0193717, IMG submission 145900) | Soil microbial communities from a riparian zone of the East river system, Colorado, United States - U2c2 | ecosystem: Environmental > Terrestrial > Soil > Riparian zone | place: USA: East River... | reverse complement strand
GCCCGCTCGCCGCACCGGCGGTTACCAGGGCAAGTCCGACGACAAGCCGCGCTCGACCGGCGGTTACCAGGGGCGTTCCGACGACCGGCGTCCCAGCAGCTCCAGCCGTGACGACAAGCCGCGTTCCTCGGGCAACTACGAGCGCAAGTCCGAAGACCGGCCCGCACGCGGCCGGGACGACGACAAGCGCCGCGAGTTCCGCTCGAACCGCGACGCCGTGCCGCCGCCCCGCGCGAAGGAGCGCCCGAAGGACGACTACGAGCTCGCCAGGGAGCTGCTCGCGGCGCCCGAGCTCCCCGAGGGCATCGAGTTCTCCGACCTCGACGAGGACATGCGCCGTGAGCTCCGCACCCTGCCCAAGGGCCTGGCGGAGACCGTCGGCAAGCACCTGGTCGCGGCCGGTGGCCTGATGGACACCGATCCCGACGCCGCGCTCGAGCACGCCAAGTACGCGAAGGCCAAGGCCTCCCGTATCCCGATCGTGCGCGAAGCCCTCGGGCTCGTCTCCTACCACGCGGGTAACTGGTCCGAGGCGCTCTCGGAGCTGCGCGCGGTGCGGCGCATGACCCGTACCGACGAGCACATCGCGATCATCGCGGACTCCGAGCGTGCGGTCGGCCGTCCGGAGCGGGCACTCGACCTCGCCAAGGAGGTCGACCAGGCGTCGCTGCCGAAGGCGATCCAGATCGAGCTCAAGATCGTCGCGGCCGGTGCCCGGCGTGACCTCGGCCAGATCGACGCGGCCGTCGTCGCCCTGCAGGGATCGGACCTCGACCCCAAGAAGCGCGACCCGTGGAGCGGCCGGCTCTTCTACGCCTACGCCGACAACCTCGCGGCCGCCGGCCGGCGTGAAGAAGCCATTCAGTGGTTCATGCACGCCAACGACGCCGACGAGCAGGACGAGACGGATTCGGCCGAGCGCGCTTCGGAGCTTTCCGCTCTGGACGACCCGGCCGAACCCGAAGAAGGCACTGCCGAAGGCGTCCAAAAAGGCACCGATGAGTGACGCGCTGACGGCGGCTTACGACGCGGTGCTGTTCGACCTGGACGGCACTGTGTACCAGGGCACGCACGTGTTCCCCGGCTCGGCGGAGGTCATCGCCGAGATCCGGGAGGACGGGGTGCCCGTCCGGTTCGTCACGAACAACGCCTCGAAGGCACCGGAAGACGCCGTCAGCCACCTCCGCGAGCTCGGCATCCCCGCCGAGGTCTCGGAGGTGAACACCAGTTCCCAGGCCGCGGCCGCGGTGCTGCGCGACCGGCTGCCCGCCGACGCCGAAGTGCTGGTGGTGGGCGCGAAGTCGCTCGAAGCCGAGGTCGCCGCCGCCGGTCTCCGGCCCGTTCGCGAGTTCGGTCGGGAGGTCGCCGCCGTCGTGCAGGGCCACTCGCCGGACACCGACTGGCACATCCTGGCCGAAGCCTGCCTGTCCATCCGGGCGGGTGCGCTGTGGATCGCGTGCAACATCGACACGACGTTGCCGTCGGAACGCGGTCTGCTGCCCGGGAACGGTTCCATGGTGGCCGTGCTGCGGTCCGCGACGGACAGCGAGCCGATCGTGGCCGGCAAGCCACAGCCGCCGTTGTTCCTCACCGCCGCCGAGTCCGTGGGCGCTCGCACTCCACTCGTCGTCGGCGACCGGCTCAACACCGACATCGCCGGGGCCAACGCGGCGGGCTTCGACAGCTTCGCCGTGCTGACCGGGGTGGCCACTCCGGCGACCCTGGTGGCCGCTGTGCCGTCCGAGCGCCCCAACTACATCGCGGAGGACCTGACAGGTCTTCGCGAGCCGCGTGAGCGGGCTGAGGTCGGCCTGCGCGAGGAGTGGAAGATCTCGGTCGAGGACAACGTGCTCGTCGTCGAAGGAACCGGCGATTCGGACAAGCTCGAACTGCTGCGCGCTCTGTGCCACAAGGCCTGGGAATCGGGCATTACGGCGGTCCGCGCGAACGGCGAAACAGCGCGTTCAGCGCTCGCCGAACTGAGTCTGACCGACAAGAGCACCACCTGATCGGCTAGTTTTAAGAGTGTGTACGAGCAACAGAATCCCGTTCCCCGGCCGATCCCAGGACCGCCGCCAGCTCAGGGTCCTACCGAGCAAGCCGATCCCCGTGCCGGTATCGAAGAAGCGGTAAGCGGGCTCGACAACCTCGAGAACCTGCCGCTGTCCGAACACGTCGAGCGCTTCGACGCGGTGCACACCGAGCTCACGGTGGCGCTGTCCAGCATCGACAAGGTTTGAGTACGTGCCCAAACGGGCCCGCCTGGACGCGGAACTGGTGCGACGGCGGCTGGCCCGCTCGCGCGAACACGCCTCGACGCTGATTTCCGAGGGCAAGGTGAGCGTGCGCGGCATGGTCGCCACCAAGCCCGCCACCGGAGTCGAAGCCGACGCCCCGATCGTCGTCCGCAGCGAGGACGACCCCGGCTGGGCGTCTCGCGGCGCACACAAACTTCTGGGCGCTCTCGAAGCGTTCAAGCCGCACGGACTTTCCGTCACGGGCAAGCGATGCCTGGACGCGGGCGCGTCCACCGGCGGCTTCACCGACGTCCTGCTGCGAAACGGCGCGTCGACGGTCATCGCCGCCGACGTGGGCCGTGGCCTGCTGGACTGGCGCCTGCGCACCGACGAGCGTGTTGTCGTGCTGGACAAGACAAACGTGCGGAGCCTTACACCGGAACAAATCGGCGGCGAGGTCGACCTCGTGGTCGGCGACCTTTCGTTCATCTCGCTGAAGCTCGTCCTGCCCGCGCTGGTGTCGTGCCTGAAGCCCGGCGCGGACCTCGTGCCGATGGTGAAACCCCAGTTCGAGGTGGGTAAGGACCGGCTCGGCAGCGGCGGTGTGGTCCGTGATCCCGAGTTGCGCGCCGAGGTCGTCCTGGACGTCCTCACCGAGGCCGCCAAACTCGGCCTGAGCGTTCACGGCGTGGTCGCGAGCCCGCTCCCCGGGCCGTCCGGAAATGTCGAGTACTTCGTTTGGTTGCGGCAAAGCGCGGGCGAGTCCACTGTGGAAACAGCCGACGTCGATCAGCTCGTCCGCACCGCCGTCCGAGAGGGCCCTCAGTGACCGAACAGCGCGAGGTGCTGCTCGTCGTGCACCCGGACCACGACAAGACCAGATCGGCCGCCCGCCAGGTGGCCGCCTGTTTCTCCGCCGCCGGGATCATGCTGCGTGTGCTCGACAAAGAAGTGATGGAGCTGATCAACCCCGATTTCTGCGTGGACTCGCTGTGCTCGGTGGTGGCCACCGAAGACGATCCCGCGGCGGGTACCGAGCTGGTGTTCGTCCTCGGCGGGGATGGGACGCTGCTGCGCGCGGCCGAGCTGGCGCGCACGGCCGGTGTTCCGGTGCTGGGGGTGAACCTCGGCCGGGTCGGGTTCCTCGCGGAGGCCGATTCCGACGCGCTCGTCGACACCATGCAGCGCGTGATCGAGCGCCGCTACCAGGTCGAAGAGCGGATGACGATCGACGTCACGGCGACGCTGGACGGCGAGATCGTCGCGGAGACCTGGGCGCTGAACGAAGCCAGTGTCGAGAAGAGCACCCGGGAACGGGTACTGGACGCGCTCATCGAGGTCGACGGCAGGCCGGTGTCCTCTTTCGGCTGTGACGGCGTCCTGTGCGCCACGCCGACGGGTTCGACCGCTTACGCTTTTTCCGCCGGCGGGCCGATCATCTGGCCGGACGTCGAGGCTCTGCTAGTCGTGCCGAGCAACGCGCACGCCATGTTCTCGCGTCCGCTCGTGGTTTCGAAGAACTCGGTGATCACCGTCGGCATCGACCCCGACGGCTCGTCCGCGGTCCTGACCTGCGACGGATCGCGTCACTTCGATCTGCCGAAGGGCACCAAGGTGACGGTCGTTTGCGGCCGGGTGCCGGTGCGGCTGGTCCGGCTGTGGAACGGCCCGTTCACCGACAGGCTGGTCCACAAGTTCGGGCTTCCGGTGAAGAGCTGGCGTGAACGCCAGGCGTCCGGCGAAGAAAACGGCGACTTCGCCTAGCCCGATCGTGCGAACTGTCGGTGGGGGCCACTACCGTTGGCCCCGTGCTTGCCGAGATGCGTATCCAGGGCCTCGGAGTCATCGAGGACGCCCTGCTGGAGTTCCATCCTGGATTCACCGTGGTCACGGGGGAGACAGGGGCTGGTAAGACGATGGTCGTGACCGGCCTTCACCTGCTCTCGGGCGGTCGTGCCGAGGTGTCGAAGGTGCGGACGGGGACGCTGAAGGCCTCCGTCGAAGGCCGGTTCGAGCTGGGTGGCGCCGAAACGCCCGCCAGGATCATCACCGACGCCGGTGCCGAGGTCGACGAGGACGGCAGCGTGATCGCGCTGCGGTCGGTCGCCGTCGACGGCCGGTCGCGCGCCCACCTCGGCGGGCGTTCGGTGCCCGTCGGCGTGCTGGCCGACCTGTCCGAACAGCTGCTGGCCGTGCACGGCCAGAACGATCAGCTCCGCCTGCTGCGGCCGGCCGAGCAGCGTGCCGTCATCGACAGGTACGCCGGTGAAGACGTGGCCGAGCCGCTCAAGGCGTACCGCGCGGTGCGTGACGAGTGGATCGCGGTCGCCACCGAACTCGTTGAAAGATCCACTCGATCGCGTGAAATGGCACAGCAGGCCGACATGCTGCGTCACGGTCTGACCGAGATCGACGCGGTCCAGCCCGTCCCGGGTGAGGACACCGAACTCACCGAGAAGATCAAGCGGCTCGCCGCGGTGGACGAACTGCGTGCCGCGGCGCTCAGCGCGCAGGCCCAGGTCTCCGGCGCGCCGGACGGTGACGCCGATGTGCCCGGCGCGCTCGGGCTGGTCTCCGAAGCCCGGCGCTCGCTGGGCACTTCGGAGGATTCCGTGCTGCGTGAGCTGGAGCCCCGGCTGGCCGAGGCCGCCGCGTTGCTGGCGGATGTCGGCGCGGAGCTCGGGAGCTATCTCGATTCGCTGGACGCCGATCCCGAGGCGCTGGAGAAGTCGCTCGCCCGGCAGACCGAGCTGAAGCTGCTGACCCGCAAGTACGCCGCGGATATCGACGGCGTGCTGGCCTGGGCCGAGGAGTCCCGGCAGAAACTGTCCACAATGGACACTTCGGAAGAGGCGCTGGCCGCGCTGGCCGCGCGCCGCGACGAGCTGGCCGTGGAATTGTCCGAGCACGCCGAGAAGCTTTCCGGCGTCCGCACACTGGCCGCGACGGCGCTGGCCGACGAGATCAGCGCGGAGCTCTCCGGCCTGGCGATGGGCCAGGCCGAGATCGACATCACCGTCCAGCAGCGTCCCGTGGAGAAGAACGACTCGCACGCGTTGACCGTCTTCGGCAACCTGGTGCACGCCGGGGCCGACGGCGTCGACGACGTCGAACTGCTGCTGCGCGCGCACAACGGCGCCCCGCCACTGCCGGTCCACAAGGCCGCGTCCGGTGGTGAGCTCTCGCGCGTCATGCTCGCCATCGAGGTGGTGCTCGCCCACGCCGACACGGTGCCGACGCTGGTCTTCGACGAGGTCGACGCGGGGGTCGGCGGCCGGGCCGCGATCGAGATCGGCAGGCGGCTGGCGAAGCTCGCCCGCAGTCACCAGGTCCTGGCGGTGACCCATCTCCCGCAGGTGGCCGCGTTCGCCGATCAGCACCTCGTGGTGGACAAGGGCACCAGTGGCGGTATCACCCGTAGCGGGGTGCGCGTGCTCGCCCAAGGCGAACGGGGGCAGGAACTCGCCCGAATGCTCGCCGGAATGGACGGAACCGCGACCGGGCTCGCGCACGCCGAAGAACTGCTCGCCGTCGCCGAGGCCGACAAGCTCGCGGCCGCGTCCGAAAAGGCGCCTGGAGCTGCACGGGCGTCCAAGAAGAAAAGCGACGGGGCGGCTAAGAAAAAGCAGAAATAGCGAGCGTTTCGCCTAGCAGTAATCGCAGAGGTCGCGCAAGGCCGTCAGAAGACGCACCGGTATTCGTCGGCGTGGCGGCCACATCATCGCGCGTCCATTTGTCACCATCAGTCTCATGAAGCTCAGCGGCTTGCTCGCCCGGAACACCGAGACCCTCCCCGGGATCAACGGGGTGGCCAGGGTCGATCGACGCACGCGTGAGTTGCTGCGCCGGATCAGCCCCGGTGACATCGTGGTGCTGGACCAGCTGGATCTCGACCGCGCCACGGCCGACGCGCTGGTCGACGCCGAGGTCGCCGGCGTGGTCAACGCTTCGCCGTCGATCTCCGGGCGGTTTCCCAACCTCGGCCCGGAAATCCTGGTGGCCGCCGGGATCCCGCTCATCGACTGTGTCGGTGGCGAGATCCTGCGCAGTCTCAAGGACGGCACGAAGATCCGGTTGTTCGAAGGCGGGGTCTACGTCGGCGGGCGGCAGATCGCCGACGGGATCGAGCAGACCCGCGAGAGCATCGCCGATCAGATGATCGAAGCCAAGGCCGGGATGTCGACCCAGCTCGAGGCCTTCTCGGCGAACACGATCGAATTCCTGCGCCGCGAGCGCACGCTCATCCTCGACGGCGTCGGTGTGCCCGAAGTCCGCGTGCCGCTGCGCGATCGGCACGTCCTGGTCGTCGCGTCCGGCAACGGGCATGCCGAAGACCTCAAGAAGCTCAAGAAGTACATCGCCGAGCACCGCCCGGTCCTGATCGGGGTCGACGCGGGCGCCGACACGTTGCGGGCGCAGGGTTACACGCCGGACATCATCGTCGGCGACCCGCAGGGCATCGGCTCGGAAACGTTGAAGAGCGGCAGCGAGGTCGTCGTCCCCGCGCAGCCGGACGGTCACGCGCCCGGTATCGGCCGTATCCAGGATCTCGGTATCGGCGCGGTCACCTTCCCCGCGTCCGGCAACTCCGAAGACCTGGCCCTGCTGCTGGCCGACGCGCACGAGGCGAGCCTTGTCGTCACCGTCGGTTTCCACGCCACCCTCCGGGAATTCCTCGACCAGGGCCGCTCGGGCTCCAACCCGTCGACGTTCCTGACGAGGCTGAAACTCGGCACCAAACTGGTCGACGGCAAGGCCGTCGCGACCTTGCACCGCAGCCGCGTGTCGATCGGCGCGATCGTGCTGCTGGTGCTCGCCGCCATGGTCGTGGTCGTCGCGGCGTTGCTCGTCTCCGATGTCGGATCGGTTTATCTCGACTGGATCCAGTCCACCTGGAACTCGTTCACAAGCTGGGTCAAGGGGCTCTTCAAGTGATTTCTCTGCGGTACCACGTCGTTTCCATCGCCGCCTGTTTCCTGGCACTGGCCATCGGCGTCGTCCTTGGCTCCACCGCCCTGAACGGTTCGCTCCTTTCGGGCCTCTCCAACGAGAAGAGCGATCTCGGAAAACAGGTCTCGGATCTGCAAGGCCAGAACAGCGCGGTGAACGCGCGCCTGGCCGACGCGGATTCTTTTTCCGGCTCGGTAGGCCCGAAGATCGTCGCCGGGGCGTTGGACAAGCGGACCGTGGTCCTGGTGACCACGGAAGAGGCGAAGCCCGCGGACCGCGACGCGCTGAAGCAGTTGATCACCCAATCGGGGGCCACTGTCACCGGTGAGGTCCAGCTGACCGAGGCTTTCGCCGATCCCGCCAAGGCCGACCAGCTCCGTCAGGTCGTCACCCGCCTGCAGCCCGCCGGTGTCCAGTTCCCGACCGCGGGCGATCCGGGCACCCTCGCCGGTGCGCTGCTGGGTTCGGTGCTGTTGCTGAACAAGGACACGGCCAACCAGCAGTCCTCACCGGACGAGCTGGCGGCCGCGCTCGGCGGGCTGACCGACGGTGGTTTCGTGAAGCCCAGCCAGAACGTCCGCCCGGCGCAACTGGGGATCGTCCTTTCCGGCGGCCAGGCCGTCGGCGACGGCGCCGGTGATCGGGCGGCGACGATCGCCCGGTTCGCGACCCAGATGGATCGTTCCGGTGCCGGGACCGTTTTGGCCGGGGATACCGGGTCGGCGGATGGCACCGGCCCCATCGGGGTTGTGCGTGCCGACACCTCGGCCACTTCGATTCTTTCCACCGTCGACAACGTCGATTCGGCCGCGGGCCGGATCACCGCGATTCTCGCGCTGCAGGAACAACTCGACGGCGGCTCTGGCCGCTACGGCATCGCCGGTAACGCGCAGAGCCCGGCCCCCGGCGTCAAGCCGAGCGGGAGCTGACCTACCAGCTACGAGATGTCGACATCTCGTGATCTCTTAGTTGCCAAGAGATCGCCATCTGTCGACTGATGGCGATCTATCCCGGCTTGGCGAGTGGCATGAATGGACCTTTCATCTCGAATTTCGAGATGAAAGGTCCATTCATGCCACTCCTGTGCACCTAGGCCTCGAGCATGGTGGTCCAGGTGGAGACGAAGCCGGGGAAGGTTTTGCCTACGGTGGCGGGGTTTTCCACCGCGACACCGTGGACGCGAAGGCCCAGGACGGCGCCTGCCATCACCAGGCGGTGGTCGTCGTAGGTGTGGAACACACCGCCGTGCATGGGGGCCGGGGTGATTTTCAGGCCGTCATCGGTCTCGCTCACCTTCGCGCCCAGGCCCGACAATTCCGTTGCCAGTGCGGTGAGACGGTCGGTTTCGTGGCCTCGGAGGTGGGCGACGCCGGTGATCACCGACGGCGAGTCCGCGAAGCAGAGCAGGGCCGAGATGACCGGGGTCAGCTCGCCGACCTCGTGCAGATCCAGGTTGGCGCCGTGGATGGTGGGGCCGCCGGTGACGGTGAGGCCGTGGGCGTCGAGTTCGACGGTCGCGCCGAGTTCGGTCAGGAGGCTGCGCATCCAGTCGCCGGGCTGGGTGGTGTGCCGCGGCCAGCCGGGGATGCGGACGGTGCCGCCGGCGGCGGCAGCGGCGACCACGAAGGGCGCGGCTGTCGAGAGGTCCGGTTCGACGACGTAGCCGGGGCACGAGAGCTGCCCGGGGGCGACATGGAACTCGGCGCCGTCGCGTTCGACGGTGGCGCCGAAGCGGCGGAGCATGTCGAGGGTCATCGCGATATGCGGTTCGCTGGGCGGGTTGCCGCCGATGAGCCGGACAGTGACGCCCGCATCGAACGCGGGCGCGGCCAGCAGTAGCGCCGACAGGAACTGGCTGGAAGCCGACGAGTCCAGGTTGACCTTGCCGCCCCGCAGGCCACCGTTGCCCCGCACGGTGAACGGGGGAGCGCCGCGGCCGTCGTCGTCGATGTCGGCGCCCAGGTCGCGCAGCGCGGCAAGCAGGGGGCCGATCGGGCGCCTGCGGATCGCTTCGTCGCCGTCGAAGACGACTGTCGACGAACCGAGGGCGGCGAGGGCGGGGGTGAAGCGCGCGACCGTGCCCGCGTTGCCGAGCGCGATCGTCACCGTCTCGTCGGCGCCGCGCTGCCCGGAGGCGGCGGGATGGACGAGGACGCCGTCGGCGGTGTGCTCGGAGCGGGCGCCCAGCATCGCGAGCGCGTCCAGCATGAGGCGCGCGTCGCGGGAGTCGAGCGGCGCGCGGACCCGGGTGGGGGCGCTCGCCAGTGCGGCCAGCACGTAGGCCCGGTTGGTGATGGATTTCGAGCCGGGGACACGGACGGCCGCGTCGAGCGGGCCTTCCGCGACCGGTGCGATCCAGCTGTCTTGGAGGGAGCCCGCTTCAGTCACGAGACCGAGCCTAGTGGAGTGGCCGAGGGGCGATTTCGACACGATGGGCGTGGCCGGCGAGCGCCCGGCACGAGGTGAGATAGGGTGGAAGCCCGTGGGACTTCAGTCGCGGGCTACCAAGTATGTCTTTGTCACCGGAGGCGTTGCCTCCTCTCTGGGTAAGGGGCTCACGGCGTCAAGCCTTGGCCAACTCCTTACCGCACGTGGGCTTCGGGTCACGATGCAGAAGCTGGATCCCTATCTGAACGTGGATCCAGGAACGATGAACCCGTTCCAGCACGGCGAGGTGTTCGTCACCGAAGACGGTGCCGAAACCGATCTGGACATCGGGCACTATGAGCGTTTTCTCGATCGCGACCTGTCCGGTAAGGCGAACGTGACGACCGGCCAGGTGTACTCCGAGGTGATCGCCAAGGAACGCCGTGGCGAATATCTCGGCGACACCGTGCAGGTCATTCCGCACATCACCGACGAGATCAAGTCGAGGATCATGGCGGCCGCCGAATCGGACGGCACCGGGCTGCGGCCCGACGTGATCATCACCGAGGTCGGCGGCACGGTCGGCGACATCGAGTCGCTGCCGTTCCTGGAGGCCTGCCGTCAGGTCCGCCACTACGTCGGCCGCGACAACTGCTTCTTCCTGCACGTCTCGCTGGTGCCGTACCTGGCGCCCTCGGGTGAGTTGAAGACCAAGCCGACACAGCATTCCGTGGCGGCACTGCGCAACATCGGTATCCAGCCCGATGCGCTGGTCTGCCGCGCCGATCGCGATCTCCCCGAAGACCTCAAGCGCAAGATCGGCTTGATGTGCGACGTGGACAACGAAGCCGTCATCGCCTGCCCGGACGCTCCGTCCATCTACGACATCCCGAAGGTGCTGCACACCGAGGGACTCGACGTCTACGTGGTGCGGCGGCTCGGGCTGCCGTTCCGTGACGTCGACTGGACGGTATGGGGCGACCTGCTCGACCGCGTGCACAACCCGTCGGAGATCGTGCGGGTCGCCGTGGTCGGCAAGTACATCGACCTGCCGGACGCCTATCTCTCGGTCACCGAAGCCCTGCGCGCGGGCGGTTTCGCCAACCGCGCCAAGGTGGAGATCGTGTGGGTCGCCTCGGACGAGGCGATCACCCCGGCCGGTGCCGCGGCGGCACTGTCCGGTGTGGACGGTGTGCTGGTGCCGGGCGGGTTCGGCGTGCGCGGTATCGAGGGCAAGCTCGGCGCCATCGAATACGCGCGGACGCGGGGCATCCCGTTGCTGGGCCTGTGCCTCGGCCTGCAGTGCATGGTGATCGAAGCGGCGCGCAACCTCGCCGGGATCGCCGACGCCAACTCCGCGGAGTTCGACGACACCACCAAAAACGCGGTGATCTCGACCATGGCCGACCAGCGCGACGTCGTCGCGGGGGAGCGGGACATGGGCGGCACGATGCGGCTCGGCGCGTACCCGGCGAAGCTGAAGGCGGGTTCGCAGGTCGCGAAGGCGTACGGCACCACCGACGTTTCGGAGCGCCACCGGCACCGCTACGAGGTCAACAACGAGTACCGCAAGCGGCTCACCGCCGCGGGCCTCGTGTTCTCGGGCACCTCGCCCGACGATCGCCTCGTCGAGTTCGTCGAGCTTCCCGCCGACAAGCACCCGTTCTTCGTCGGCACCCAGGCGCACCCGGAGCTCAAGAGCCGTCCGACGCGTCCGCACCCGCTGTTCGACGCGTTCGTGCAGGCCGTCGTGGCCTACAAGGTCGCGGAGCGCCTGCCGGTCGAGCTGCCGGAATCGCCGGTGGCCGCCCGATGACCGAGCCCGGCAGCCATGAGTTCACTGTGGCGTCCACAACGGACATCCACATCGGACGCGTGGTCGGGCTGCGGGTCGACGAGGTCGTCATGCCGGGCGGGGGCACCGCCCGGCGTGAGGTCATCGAGCATCTCGGAGCCGTCGGCATCGTCGCGCTCGACGTCGACAACACGGTCACGATGATCCACCAGTACCGGCATCCGCTCGGTCACCGTCTGTGGGAGCTGCCCGCGGGCCTGATCGACCACGCGGGGGAGGACCCCGTCGAAGCGGCGAAGCGTGAACTGGTCGAGGAAGTCGGCCAGGCCGCCGAGAGCTGGGAGACCCTCGTCGACGTCGCGGCGTCGCCCGGTTTCACCGACGAGGTCATCCGGGTCTATCTCGCCCGTGGACTGTCCGATGTGGACAGAGATGTCCTCGGTGAGGAGGAGGCCGACCTGGTGGTGCGGAAGTTCCCGCTGGCCGAGGCGGTCAAGATGGCGCTGTCCGGGGAACTCGTGAACGGCGCGACCGTTTCGGGGATCCTGGCGGCGCATCTGGTCGTCGTCGACGGGGCACCGTCGCGGCCTGCCGACGCGCCTTGGCCGGACCGGCCGACGAAGTTCGCCGCGCGGCTGGAGGCCAAGAACGGTTCTTAGCCCTGGAGTCGTCGCCCGGTCGAGTCCGTGCCGCCGTTGGCCAGCAGGATGATCCCGTCGATCCACGACCAGATCGCGCCGAGGCCACAGGTGAAGATCGTGACCAGCAGCTGGGCGACGCCCGTTCCGGTGTCGCCGGTGTAGAACCGGCCGATGCCGAACGGGAACACCAGCTGCAGTACCCCGGCCGTCACCTTGGACTTGTCCGACATCGGCTGCTCGAAATAGGGCACCGGCTGGGCGTAGGACTGGTACGGCTGCGGGTAGAACGGCTCCGCCGGCGGCAGCAGGCAAGCCGGGCGCGGAGCAGGGAGGTCGTCGAACAACGGCCGCAGCCCGGCCCGGTTCTCCGCCGCGTAGGTGGCGGAAACCCGGGTCTCGTACTCGTCACCGGTCAGGCGGCCTTCGGCGTAGTGCTCGCCGAGCAGGCGCACCGCGTCCTCCCGCTCGGCGGTGCCGATGCGGAACGAGTCCGGATGATCAGGCGCGGTGGACATACGTTCCACGGTAGCCCGCTGAACACGGCTTCATACGGCCGTTGAGGGGACTTTCCCGGCGTTATTCACTCGCGGGGAAAGTCCCTTTCGTGGTCATGAGTCCCGGCGTCGGTCCCGAAGCCGGAACCGACTTCGGTTCTCAGCACCTTTTTTCGTGATCAAGCCCTACAGTGTGGCTCGTGGCAAGGGCGGGTAGCACCGGAGTGGCCCACGTCGTGGCGGCGTATCTCGACCATCTCGTGGTCGAGCGCGGCACGGCGCGCAACACGCTGGACAGCTACTCCCGCGACCTCCGCCGCTACGCCGCCCATCTGGAACTCGCCGGGATCAGCGACTTCACGCAGGTCACGGCCGATCAGGTCACCGCGTTCGGCGCCGCACTACGGGAAGGCGACGACGAGCACCAGCCGCTCGCCGCGTCCTCGTCGGCCCGGGCGCTGGTCGCGGTGCGGGGGCTGCACAAGTTCGCGCACGCCGATGGGCTCACCGAGGCCGACCCGGCGCGCGAGGTCCGCCCGCCCGCGTCGGCCAAACGGCTGCCCAAGGCACTGCCCGTCGAAGACGTCCTCCGGCTGCTCGACACCCCGCCCGCCGAAGACGAGCGATCACTGCGGGACAAGGCGTTGCTCGAAGTGCTCTACTCGACCGGCGCGCGGATTTCCGAAGCCGTCGGACTGGACATCGATGACATCGACGACACCGAGCGGACGGTCCTGCTCGACGGCAAGGGCGGCAAACAGCGCCTGGTGCCGATCGGGCGGCCCGCCGTCGAAGCGCTGCACGCCTACACCGTCCGCGCGCGTCCGGCTCTGGCCGCCCGCGGGCGCGGGACCGCCGCGGTGTTCCTCAACGCGCGTGGCACCAGGCTTTCCCGGCAGAGCGCTTGGCAGGTCTTAAAGACCAACGCCGAGCGTGCCGGGATTTCCGCGACCGTGTCGCCGCACACCTTGCGGCATTCGTTCGCGACGCATTTGCTGGAAGGGGGCGCCGACGTCCGGGTGGTTCAGGAGCTGCTCGGTCACGCGTCTGTGACGACAACACAGGTATACACGCTGGTCACGGTCAATACGCTGCGTGAGGTGTATGCGACCGCCCATCCGCGTGCGTTGAAATAAAACTCCGCGTCGCGCAGCGTCACCGTTGAGGGTGGTGGTGGGCGACGGGAGGGCAAGAAACTCGGATAGGAACTAGTAGGAAGCCCGGCGAGCCGCTTTGGCGGGCTTCGGTTTTCGCGCATAGGCTGCCGAAGACCCCGGCGATGAGGAGCTTTCGCGACATGTCGACACCGAATCCATCAGCGAGACCAGCCGTGTCCGCTGGAACGGCGGCAGCGAGTCTGAGCCGGGTCACCATCGCCACCGAAGGCGAGCCGGACACCGACTTCGATTCCGAAAACGAGAATTCAGCCATCGCGCGCAAGAATAAGCACAAGACCGAACTCGTCAAAGAGCCGGACGGGATAGGCCCGACCGGGCGTCCGTACCGCACGATCCCAGAGCCGCCACCACTGGAAAAACACGGACCGGCCAAGGTCATCGCCATGTGTAACCAGAAGGGGGGCGTCGGCAAGACGACGTCCACCATCAACCTGGGCGCGGCGCTCGCGGAGTGCGACAGGCGGGTCCTGCTCGTCGATTTCGACCCGCAGGGCGCGCTCTCGGTCGGCCTGGGCATTCAGCCGCACGAGCTCGATCAGACGGTCTACAACGTGATCATGGAGCGGTCGGTCAACATCGCCGACGTGGTCCGGAAGACCAGCGTCGACAACGTCGATCTGCTGCCCAGCAACATCGACCTGTCCGCGGCCGAGGTCCAGCTGGTGGCCGAGGTGGGGCGTGAGCACACGTTGCTACGGGTGCTTCGACCGGTGATGGACTACTACGACTATGTTCTTGTCGACTGCCAGCCCTCGCTCGGCTTGCTGACGGTGAACGCGCTGACCGCTGCGGACGGCGTTCTCATCCCGCTTGAGTGCGAGTTCTTCAGTCTTCGTGGGGTGGCTCTCCTGATCGACACGATCGAGAAGGTGCAAGAGCGCCTCAACCCCAAACTGGACATCACCGGGATTCTCGCGACAATGTTCGACCCGAGAACCCTGCATTCGAAGGAGGTCATGGCGCGCGTGGTCGAGGCATTCGGCGACATCGTCTTCGACACGGTGATCAACCGCACCGTGCGGTTCCCAGAAACGACCGTTGCTGGGGAGCCCATCACCAGCTGGGCCCCCAAATCGGCCGGTGCACTGGCCTATCGCGCGTTGGCTCGCGAGGTGATCGCCCGGTGAGCAGGCGAGCTTCCCTGCCCGGCGCGTCAGAACTTTTCCGCATGACCTCGAGCCCCGCCCTCGACCTCCCGCCCGTCACCGGCCCGGTCGTCGTCCCGCAGGGGAACGGCCGAGGCGGCGGTGGCGGTGTTGGTGCGAACGGTCGCAAGGAACAGCTTTCGGAGAGCGGATCGAGCAAGCGCGGTACCGGCCGGACCAGGCACGACGCGAAGATCACGGTCTACGTGTCGGGTGACGAGCTGCTCGCGATGGAACACGCGCGGCTCGACCTGCGCGGCCATCACGACCTGATCGTCGACCGCGGCAGGCTCGTGCGCGAGGCCGTCGCGGTGATGCTGGCCGACTTCGCCCAGCACGGTGAGGACTCGGTCCTCGTCCAGCGGTTGCGGTCCGGCGGTGTCGAGGCTCAGGAGTCCGACAACTGATGGACGCTCCGGCACCGGCCGAGCAGACGCCGGAGCCGGTCGATCAGCTTCCCCCCGAGGTCGCCTCCGAAGTTCCGCCGCTCGAACCCGAACACATACCAGAGCCCGGTACCTCGAAGTTCCGGGTGCACCTGGCCAACTTCGAGGGGCCGTTCGACCTGCTGCTGCAGCTGATCTCGCAGCATCAGCTCGACGTCACCGAGGTCGCGCTGCACACGGTCACCGATGACTTCATCGCGTACACGCGCTCGCTGGGCGCCGACTGGAACCTCGACGAGACGACCGAGTTCCTGGTCATCGCGGCGACGCTGCTCGACTTGAAGGCGGCCCGGCTGCTGCCGTCCGCCGACGTCGAGAGCGAAGACGACCTCGCCATCCTCGAAGCCAGGGACCTGTTGTTCGCGCGGATCATGCAGTACCGGGCGTACAAGCAGGTGGCGGCGCTGTTCGGCGAGCTCGAAGCCGGGGCGCTGCGGCGCTACCCGCGCTCGGTCGCGATGGAGGAGCGGTATATCGGGCTGCTGCCCGAGGTGCTGCTCGGCGTCGACCCGGAGAAGTTCGCCGACATCGCGATGTCGGTGTTCAAGCCGAAGCCGCCGCCGCAGGTTTCGCTGGCCCATCTGCACATGGGCCGGGTCTCGGTCCGCGAGCACGCGGCGTTGCTGCGACTGCGGCTCGCCGAAGCGGGCGAAGCGACTTTCGGGGAGCTGGTTTCCGACTGTGAGCACACGATCGAGATCGTCGCCCGCTTCCTGGCGCTGCTGGAGCTGTACCGCGAATCCACGGTCCAGTTCGAACAGGCCGAAGCGCTGACCGAGTTGCACGTGCGCTGGACGGGCGGGACGGTCGAGGCCGCTTCGGTGGCCGCCGAACAGGATCTCGCCAAGGTGGACGAAGAGGAGTACGGGTGAGCCCCGACGGTGTGACCGAAACTGTGTCCGACAAAGAGGAAGCCGTGACCGCTCCCGTGGAGGAGCAAGCACCGGTGGACGAACAAGCACCCGTGGACGTCGAGAGCGCCGAAGCGCCTGCCGCTCCCGAAGACGCCGAGGCCTCCGAAGACCCCGAGGACCCTGAGGACGAAGCAGGTCTGGTGGCTGTCGCCTCGGACCTGCCGGACGTCACCGACGACACCGCGCTGGAAGCCGCGCTGGAGTCGTTGTTGCTGGTGGTGGACTCGCCGGCGAGCGAAGAACTGCTGGCCGAGACCGTCGGCCAGCCGGTGGGCCGGGTCACGGTGGCCCTGCGCACGATGTCCTCGGCGTTCACCGAACGGTCCAGCGGGATCGACCTGCGACGGGTCGGTGACGGCTGGCGTTTCTACACGCGCGATACTTATGCGCCTTTCGTGGAGAAGCTGCTGCTCGACGGGCAGCGCTCGAAGCTGACGCGCGCTGCTCTGGAGAGCCTTGCCGTGATCGCTTACCGGCAGCCGGTCACCAGGGCACGGATCGCCGCGGTGCGCGGGGTCAACGTCGACGGCGTCATCAGGACGCTGGTCGCGCGCGGGCTGATCGAGGACGTCGGCACCGATCCGGACACGGGTGGGACGCTGTACGTCACAACTGAACTATTCCTGGAGCGGCTCGGGCTGTCGTCACTGACGGACCTCCCCGCGATCGCTCCGTTGCTACCTGAAGTGGACACGATCGATGACATATGACTCGCAGCAACCCGAGGGCGTCCGCCTGCAGAAGGTGCTCTCCAAGGCGGGTATCGCTTCCCGCCGCGCGGCTGAGGACCTCATCGTCCGTGGACGCGTCAGTGTCGACGGCAAGGTCGTCACCGAGCTGGGCCGCCGCGTCGACCCGGTCAACGCGGTCATCCACGTCGACGGCACCCGGGTCAACCTGCGCGAAGACCTGATCTACCTGGCGTTCAACAAGCCCAAGGGCGTGCACAGCACGATGCTCGACGAGCGGGAACGCCCGTGCGTCGGCGACTACATCCGCGGCCGGTACGAGGACGTCACCGGCGGGGTGTTCCACGTCGGGCGCCTCGACGTCGACACCGAGGGCCTGCTGCTGCTGACCAACGACGGTGACCTCTCGCACCGCCTCATGCACCCGTCGTACCGGGTGCTCAAGACCTACCTGGCCGAGGTCGAGGGCACTGTCGCCCGCGGTATCGGCAAGGAGTTCAAGTCCGGTATCACCCTCGATGACGGCCCGGTCAAGGTCGACGAGTTCCGCGTCAAGGACATGCACGCCGGCAACACGCTGATCGAGATCGTCATCCACGAGGGCCGCAAGCACATCGTGCGCCGCCTGATGGACTACGCCGGTTACCCCGTGCGGAAACTGGTGCGGACCGCCGTGGGCGACATCCAGCTCGGCTCGCAGCGCCCCGGCACCATCCGCGTGCTGAACAAGGGTGAGGTCGGCTCGCTGTACCGCGCCGTCGACATGTAGGTCCGAAGTGCCACCATGGCCACCTTGGTCGCGTTCAACGCAACCAAGGTGGCCATGGTGGTTTTACGGGCTTAGCTCGCCGGGGACGGGGCAGCTTTGGCCGACGTCGTCCGACGCTGCAGGGCGCGGGCGACGGGCTCGATGAGCCGGGCCGCTGTCGGGCCGAGGACGGCCATCAGCAGCACGTAGGCCGTCGCGAGGGCCGCGAGTTCCCCGGTGACCGCGCCCGCCGACACGGCCAGCCCGGCGATGACGATCGAGAACTCCCCGCGCGCCACCAGCGCGGCACCGGCTCTCGCCCGGCCCATCTTCCCGATGCCCTGTTTCCGTGCCGCCCACCAGCCGGTGGCGACCTTCGTCAGGGTGGTGACGACGGCCAGCGCGATCGCCCAGCCCAGCACCGGCGGGATCGACGCCGGGTTCGTGCTCAGGCCGAAGACCACGAAGAAGATCGCGGCGAACAGATCCCGCAGCGGCTCGAGCAGATGCGTGGCGTTCTCCGCGGTCGAGCCGGAGATCGCGATGCCGAGCAGGAACGCGCCGACCGCCGCCGAAACCTGCAGTGCCGAGGCGATCCCGGCGATCAGCAGGGCCGCGCCGAGCACCTTGAGCAGGAAGACCTCGCGGTCGGGGCTGTCGACCAGCGCCGAGACGTAGCGGCCGAACTTCAGCGCGATCACCAGCACCACGGTGATCACCGCGATCGAGATGCCGACCGCCTGCAGCCCACCGAGGAAGCTCACGCCGATCACCACCGCGGTGAGGATCGGCAGGTAGATCGCCATGACCAGGTCTTCGAACACCAGGATCGACAGGACGACCGGGGTCTCGCGGTTACCGAGCCGCCCGAGGTCGCCGAGGACCTTCGCGATGATGCCGGACGACGAGATGTAGGTGACCCCGGCCATCACGATGGCGCCGACCGGGCCCCACCCGAGGATCAGCGCCACGGCCGCGCCGGGCGCCGCGTTGAGCACGATGTCGAGCAGCCCGGCCATCCACGAGCGCCGCAAGCCGGT
>Ga0193717_1000914_pt1 | contig 18647 bp, 18 predicted proteins | sample U2c2metaG_FD_145900 | JGI IMG/M metagenome (GOLD analysis project Ga0193717, IMG submission 145900) | Soil microbial communities from a riparian zone of the East river system, Colorado, United States - U2c2 | ecosystem: Environmental > Terrestrial > Soil > Riparian zone | place: USA: East River... | reverse complement strand
GACTGGCACACGGTCACCCAGGAGCAGATCAACCAGTTCGCGGAGGCGACCGGCGACCACCAGTGGATCCACGTCGACACCGAGAAGGCGAAGCAGGGCCCGTTCGGGACGACCATCGCCCACGGCTACCTCACGTTGTCGCTGATTCCCTTCCTCGGCAAGGCGATCTACCGCGTCGACGGCCTCGCCATGGGCATCAACTACGGCCTCGGCAAGGTCCGGTTCCCGTCCGTGGTCCCGTCGGGCGCCCGCGTCCGCGCCGGCGCGGAGCTGGTCGACATCACCGATCGGCAGCAGGGCAAGCAGGCGACCCTGCGATGGACCGTCGAGATCGAGGGCAACGACAAACCAGCCTGTGTCGCCGAGACGATTGTGGTGTACGTGCCATGAACCTGCGCGAGCTGACCCGCGACTTCCTCGCCGAGCACGACCCGAGCACGATGGACCGCCTCGAGTTCCTCAGGGCACGGTTCGACGCCGGCCTCGCGTGGGTTCATTTCCCCAGCGGGCTGGGCGGTCTGGACCTGCCCCGCGCCGATCAGTCTATTGTGGACGATGCACTGGCGAAGGCGAGCGCACCGGACAACGACCCGCGCCGCATCGGCATCGGGCTCGGCATGGCGGCGCCGACCATCCTCGCCTTCGGCACCGAGGAACAGAAGCAGCGCTACCTCCGTCCACTGTGGACCGGCGAGGAGGTGTGGTGCCAGCTCTTCTCCGAGCCGGGCGCCGGTTCCGACCTCGCGGCGGCGGGCACCCGCGCGGTCAGGGACGGCGACGACTGGCTGCTCACCGGTCAGAAGGTGTGGACCTCCAGCGCACACACGGCCCGGTTCGCGATCCTGTTGGCGCGCCACGACCCGGACCTGCCCAAGCACGCCGGCCTCACCTACTTCGTCCTCGACATGACCGACCCCGGCGTGGAGGTCCGGCCGCTGCGCCAGATCACCGGCGAGGCGGAGTTCAACGAGGTCTTCATGACCGACGCCCGCATCCCCGACGCGGACCGGCTCGGCGCGGTCGGCGAGGGCTGGCAGGTCGCGCAGACCACGCTCATGAACGAGCGCGTCGCGATCGGCAGCCGCCCGGCGCCGCGCGACGGCGGCATGTCCGGCGTGGTCGCGCAGACGTGGCGGGATCACCCGGAGAACCACACGCCCGAGGCGCACGACCGCCTGCTGGACCTGTGGACGCAGGCGGAAGCGTTGCGGCTGGCCGGATACCGGCTGCGCCAGCAGCTCGCGGTCGGCTCCCCCGGCCCGGAGGGCTCCGCGATGAAGCTCGCGTTCGCGCGGCTCGCGCAGCAGCTTTCCGGTCTCGAGGTGGAGCTGCTCGGCGAGGACGGTCTGCGTTACGACGACTGGACGCAGCGCCGCCCGGACATGGTCGACTTCACCGGCCGCGAACCGGGCTACCGCTACCTGCGCGCGAAGGGCAACTCGATCGAGGGCGGCACCTCGGAGGTGCTGCGCAACATCATCGCCGAGCGCGTGCTCGGACTGCCAACCGAACCACGCACTGATACGAAGGTCGCCTGGAAGGACCTGCCGAAATGACACGGCGGCAACCAACTCGACCCGTGCGCGCGGGATCGCCAGCAGCACAGGAGGATCTACCGCGATGAACCTTCTGTACACGGACATTGAGGATCAGCTCCGCGCCAGCGTCAAGGATCTGCTGACCGACCGCGCGACGCCGACGTCGGTACTGGCCCGCTGCGAGACCGACGCGCCGTACGACCTCGCCTTGTGGCGCGAGCTGACCGGCCTCGGCGTCGCGTCGCTGCACGTGCCGGAGGAGCTGGGCGGCCAGGGCGCGTCCACCCGCGAGGTCGCGGTCGTGATGGAGGAGCTGGGCCGGTTCGTCGCGCCGGTGCCGTTCCTCGGCAGCGCCGTGCTCGCCACCACCGCGCTCCTCGGTTGCAAGGCCGGCACGGAGGTCCGGGAGCTGCTCGACGCGCTCGGCGCCGGCGACAAGATCGGCACGCTGGCCGTTTCCCTCGCCACCGCACCGGGTTCCGGCTTCCCGGACGTCGTCCGCGCGGACGACGCCGGCCTGCACGGCCACGTCCGCTCGGTCGCCGACGGCCTGCCGGCGGACGTCCTCCTCGTCCCCGCACGGGGGCCGGACGGGCCGGAGCTGCACGCGGTTCCCGTTGCCCAGCAAGGTGTCACGGTCACCCCGGTCGTCTCGCTCGACCTGACCCGCCCGGTCGTCGACGTGACGCTCGACGGCGCCACCGGCACGCTGGTCGCCGGGCCGGACGCCGCCGAGTCCGCTGTGGACGGTGCACTGTGGACGGCCGCGGGCCTGATCGCGTCCGAGCAGCTCGCCATCACCGAGTGGTGCCTCGCCACCACCGTCGCCTATCTCAAGGAACGCAACCAGTTCGGCCGTCCGGTCGGCTCGTTCCAGGCGCTCAAGCACCGGCTCGCCGACCTCTGGCAGGACCTGGTGCTCGCGCGCGCCGTCGCCCGCAACGCCGCCGACGACCCCGGTCCGCTGTCCGCGAGCCTCGCGAAGTCGTTGTGCTCCACGGTCGCGGTGCACGCCGCGGAGGAGTGCGTCCAGCTACACGGCGGCATCGGCATGACCTGGGAGCACCCCGCGCACCTGTACCTCAAGCGTGCCAAGGCGGACTCGATCGCGCTCGGCACCGCGGGCCGGCACCGTCAACTGTTGGCGCCGCTGGCGAACCTGTGAACCAGCCGCTCCCCGAGGATCTGTGGCCCGACGTACGGCCCGACGCCGCACGTCGGCTCATGGCGGCGGCCGTCGAGTCGTTCGCCGCGCGCGGCTACCACGCCACGACCACGCGGGACATCGCGACGGCGGCCGGGATGTCGCCCGCCGCACTGTATGTGCACTTCCCGGCCAAGTCGGCGGTGTTGTTCGCGATCAGCCGCAGCGGTCACGAGCGGACGCTCCGGATGGTCGAGTCGACCATCGCCGAACACGACGAGCCGGTCGACACGATGCGCACGCTCGTGGCGAGGTTCGTCGCCTGGCACGCCGAACGCCACGTCGTCGCCAGGGTCGTGCAGCACGAGCTGGACGCCCTGCCCCCCGACGAGTACCGAGCGGTCGTGGACCTGCGCAGACGCACCGAGAGCCTGGTCCGCGACGTGATCACCCGCGGCGTCGACACCGGCGTCTTCACGGTCCCGGACGTCCGCACGGCCGCGCGTGCGGTGCTGTCGCTGGGCATCGACGTCGCCCGCTGGTACTCCCCCACCAGCAAGCCGGCGCCGTCGGTGCTCGGCAAGCAGTACGCCGAACTGGTGCTGAGCATGCTGGGAAATAGCTAGACGAGCTGGACGGTCACGCCCTCCGCTTCGAATGCGGCCACCATCTCGGCGGGGGCGGCGTCGTCGGTGATCAGGGTGTCGATCCCGGCCGCGGGGCAGATCATGGCGAACGCGTGTTTGCCCAGCTTCGAGCTGTCCGCGGCGACCACCACCCGCCGCGCCCGCTGCGCCATCAGCCGGTTGATGCTGGCCTCGCCCTCGTGATGCGCGTACGCGCCGTGCGTCGGGTCGACCGCGTCGACGCCGAGGAACACCACGTCCATCGTGATCTCGTCGAGAATCCGGCTGGCGAGCGGCCCGCTCAGCTCGAACGACTGTGGCCGCGCGACACCGCCGGTCACGACCAGCTTCACCTGCGGCCGGACGGCCAGCTCGCTCGCGATGTTCAACGCGTTGGTGACGACCGTCAGCCCCGGCTCGTCGGACCCGTTCAGGTCCGGGCGCACGGCCAGCGCCCGCGCGATCTCGGTCGTCGTCGTGCCGCCGTTCAGACCGACCACGCCACCCCGCGCGACGAGCGCCGCCGCGCCGCGCCCGATGCGTTCCTTCTCCGACGCGTGCCGCGCGGTCTTGTAACGCAACGGCAGGTCGTAGGCCACGTTGTTGGCGACCGCGCCGCCGCGCGTCCTGTTCAGCAGCTGCTGGTCGGCGAGATGGTCGAGGTCGCGGCGGATGGTCGCGGCGGACACGTCGAGCTCCCCGGCGAGGTCGTCGACGTCCACCTTGCCGCGCTGCCCGAGCAGGTCCAGCAGGGTGCTCAGCCGTTCGTACCGGTCCACATGATGCAATGTAGTGCCCCTGCTACCTGCGAAGGCGGTGACATGGACCGGCTAGTCGCGGCCATCGACATCGGCGGCACGTCGATCAAGTCGGCTCTCGTGGCCGAGGACCTGCACGTGGTGCACACGTTGCGGACGCCGACCCGACGCGTCGCCGACTCTGTCGACGTCGACCAGATCATCGAGATCGTCGAGGAGCTGCGCGGCAAGGCGGGGGCGGCGACCGTGGTCGGCGTCGGCGTGGCCGCGCCAGGGATCATCGACGAGCGGCTCGGCATCGCCCGCGCCGCGGTCAACCTCGGCTGGCGCGACCTGCCACTGCGCGACCAGTTGTCCGACGCGGCCGGCATCCCGGTCGCGCTCGGCCACGACGTGCGGACCGGCGGGCTCGCCGAGTTCACCGTCGGCGCGGCAACCGGCGTGCGGAACGCGATGTTCATGCCGATCGGCACCGGCATCGCGGCGGCCGTGCTGGTCGACGGGCACCGGCTCGACGCGGACGGCTACGCGGGCGAGATCGGCCACATCGTCGTGGACCCGGCGGGCGCGGTGTGCGGCTGCGGCATCCGCGGCTGCCTCGAGACCGTCGCGTCGGCGGCGTTCATCGCCCGCAACTTCGCCGAGCGCAGCGGCCGGCCGGTGACCAGGGCCGCCGAGGTGGCGGCGCTGGTCGACGCGGGCGATGCGGACGCGGTGGCCGTGTGGGCACGCGCGATCGACGGACTCGCGGCCGCGCTGACCACCGCGATCACGTTGCTGGCGCCCGAGATCGTGGCGATCGGCGGCGGGCTGTCGGAGTCCGGCGACACGTTGCTGGTGCCGCTGCGCGAGTCGCTCGTCGGCCGGATGACGTTCCAGCGGGTGCCGACGCTCGTGCGCGCGGCGCTCGGTGACAACGCGGGCTGCATCGGCGCGGGGATCTTGGCGTGGCGGGCCGCCAGTTGATTCTCACTGTCACCCTGAACGCCGCACTGGACGTCACCTATCAGGTGTCCGGTCTGTCGCTCGGCGAGTCGCACCGGGCCTCCTCGGTGGACATGCGCGCTGGTGGCAAGGGCATCAATGTCGCTCGGGTGCTGAACGCGCTCGGCCACGAGACGATGGTGACCGGGCTCGTCGGTGGTGAGACCGGTGCGGCGATCCGCCTCGACGTCATGGCGGCCGGGCTGCGGGAGTCGCTGTTCGAGATGGCCGGGCCGTCCCGTCGGACGGTCACCATCGTGTCGGACGGCGCGGCCACGGCGGTCAACGAGCCGGGCCCGCCGGTGTCCATCTCGGACTGGGCGGACTTCCTCGGCGGCTACCACGCGCTGGCCGCGCGGGCGTCGGTCGTGGTGTTGTCCGGCAGCCTGCCGGGGAACCTGCCCGACGACGCGTACGCACAACTGATCCGCGCGACCCCGACGCCGACCATCCTGGACGCGTCCGGCGCGCAGCTACTCGCCAGTCTCGCTGCCCGACCGGACGTGGTGAAGCCCAACGCCGTCGAGCTGACCGAGGCCACCGGGCTGTCCGATCCCGTTGCCGCGGCACGGGTTCTGCTCGACCGCGGCGCCGGCGCGGTCGTCGCGTCGCTCGGCCAGGACGGTTTGCTGGCGGTCTCGCCCGACGGCGTGTGGCGGGCGCGGCCGCCGGAGGCGTTGCGCGGCAACCCGACCGGCGCGGGCGACGCGTGTGTCGCCGCGCTCGCGGCCGGGTTCGCCCTGGACTGGCCGACCCGGCTCGTGGAGGCGGTGGCCGTGTCCGCGGCGGCCGTGCCGTGCCCGCTCGCCGGCGACATCGACCTGGACACCTACCGCGGGCTGCGGCCCGCGATCGCACTGGAGGAACTCGATGCTCACGCCGACCGCTGAGATCGTCGCGGCCGCGTACGCGACCGGCCGTGGGGTCGGCGCGTTCAACGTGATCCAGCTCGAGCACGCCGAGGCACTCGTCGCGGGCGCGGAGAAGGCGGACGCGCCGGTCGTGCTGCAGATCAGCGAGAACGCCGTCCGCTACCACGGCGCGCTGGAACCGTTGGCACAGGCCACGTTGGCGGTCGCGCGGGCGTCGTCGACGCAGGTCGCCGTGCATCTCGACCACGCGACCGACGTCACGCTGATCCGGCAGGCGGTGCTGCTGGGCTTCGGCTCGGTGATGTACGACGCGTCCGTCATGTCCTATGTGGACAACGTGGGCGCGACGACGGACGTGGTGCGGCACTGTCACGAACGCGGTGTGTACGTCGAGGCCGAGCTCGGCGAGGTGGGCGGCAAGGACGGCGTGCACGCGCCCGGCGCCCGCACCGACCCGGCGGAGGCGGCGGCGTTCGTCGAGGCGACCGGGGTGGACGCGTTGGCTGTCGCGGTCGGCACCTCGCACGCGATGCTGACCAGGGACGCGACCGTCGACTTAGGACTGATCGAGCGGCTGCGGGCGACGGTGCCGGTGCCGTTGGTGCTGCACGGATCCTCCGGGGTGCCGGACAAGGACCTGACGGCGGCGGTCGTCGCCGGCATGACGAAGGTGAACATCGCGACACAGCTCAACAAGACGTTCACCGGCGCCGTCCGGGACTACCTCGCCGCCGAGCCGTCCGCCGTGGACACCAGGAAGTACCTCGGCGCCGGCCGGGACGCGGTCGCCGTCGAGGTGGCGCGGCTGCTGCACGTCCTGTCCGCTTGACAGGCCATATACCTCTTCGGCTATATTGCCGTCATGGCATCAACGTTCGAGGTGTTGGCCGAGCCGAACCGCCGGGAGATCCTCGACCTCCTGCGTGACGGCGAGCGGCTGGTCGGCGACCTGGTGGACCGGCTGACGCTGACACAACCGACCGTGTCAAAGCACCTGAAGGTGTTGCGGGGCGCCGGGTTGGTGGCGGTCCGGCAGGACGCGCAGCGCCGCTGGTACCGGCTGCGCCCCGCGCCGCTGGCGGAGATCGACGCGTGGCTCGCGCCGTACCGTCGCATGTGGATGGACAGTCTGGACGCCCTCGAACGCCACCTCGACACGATGGAGGACTGATGGACGCCACGCTGTCCACGATCAACGGGGAGCCGACACTGCGGTTCGAGCGGCACCTGCGGCACTCGCCGGCGAAGGTGTGGCGCGCGGTGAGCGACCCCGAGGAGATGAAGCACTGGTTCCCAGCCGCGGTCGAGACCGAACTACGGCCGGGCGCGCCAATGCGGTTCACGTTCCCCGCGGCGGCGGTGGTCGACGGCGTCTGGGAGGGCGAGGTCCTCGAGGTCGACGAGCCGAAGGTCTACATGTTCCGCTGGAACCAGGATGTGTTGCGGATCGAGCTGATCCCGGACGGGGACGGGTGCCGGCTCGTGTTCACGCAGACCATCGGTGGCGGGCAGGTCGGGGTGCTCGGCGCCGGTCGCACCGCGGCCGGGTGGGACACGTGTCTCGACCAACTCGTGGCCGGCCTGGACGGTGGATCCGTCGCGGAAAGCACCGACTGGCTGACGCCCATGGCGCACTACATCGAGAAGTTCGGCCTCGGCTACGGCACCGTCGAGGCCGGCGCACTGCACTTCGCCCGCGACCTGGTGTGGAAGCCGGCACCCGAGGTGTGGGCGGTGCTGACGACGCTGCCGACCGGCCCAGTGGTGACGTCCGACGAGCCGCACGTGCTGGAGCACGAGTCGCCGGAGGGCACGGTGCGGTGGGAGATCGTGTCGGACCCGATGCTGGGTGTGCGGGTGGAGCTGACGGTGGCGGCGCGGACCGATGTCGTGGCGGCGCTGGCGACGTGGCACGCGCGGCTGGACCGGTTCTTCGCCGCGGTCATGGGTGCGGACCGCCCGTTGTCGGAGGACCGGGTGGCCGAGCTGACGAAGGTCTACGAGGAGCGGCTCGGGTAGCCGGTTGGCCTCCGGCCCCCGATTTCCAGCCTACCGGTGGGCACCGACAGTTTCGGGGTGCGGCCGGCGGCCCTGTGGACAACCTGTGCCGCCGCGTGCCTCACACCGCCTTGATGGCTACCCGCCACAGCCCGAGGCCCTCTTCGATCTGGTCGGAGTTCACCACCAGTGCCGGGATCATGCGCACCACGTTGCCGGCGGCGCCGCAGGTCAACAGCAGCAGCCCGGCGGCGGACGCGGCCTGCTGCACCCGGGCGGCGGTGGCGGGGTCCGGGTCGCCGTTCGCGTCGACGAACTCGTTGCCCAGCATGAGACCCAGGCCGCGCACGTCGCCGATGGCGGGTAGGTGCGCGGCCACCTTCGACAGGCCCTCGCGCAGTTGGGCGCCCATAGTGGCCGCGTTCTCGACCAGTCCCTCCGACTGCACGACGTCCAGGGTAGCCAGCGCCGCGGCGCACGCCACCGCGTTGCCGCCGTACGTCCCGCCCTGCGAACCGGGCCACGCCTTCTCCATCAGCGCGGTCGGCGCCGCGATGGCCGACAGCGGGAACCCGCTGGCGATACCCTTCGCGGTGATGACCACATCGGGCCGGACGTCGAAGTGGTCATGGCCCCAGAACCGGCCGGTGCGACCGAAACCGGTCTGCACCTCGTCGACGACGAGCAGGATGCCGTGGCGGTCGGCGCGCTCACGCAGTCCTCGCATGAACTCGGTGTTCGCGGGAACGTAGCCGCCCTCGCCGAGAACCGGCTCGACGAAGAACGCGGCCGTCTCGGCCGGCGAGGTCAGCGTCTGCAGCGTGTAGTCCAGCTCGCGCAACGCGAACCTCGTCGCCTCCTCCTCGCTCCAGCCGTACCGGTACGCGGTCGGGAACGGCGACACCACGACCCCGCCCATGAGCGGGGCGAAGCCGGCGCGGAACTTCGTCGCCGACGTGGTCATCGACGCGGCGCCGATCGTGCGGCCGTGGAAGGAGCCGTGGAACACCACGACGTTCTGCCGGCCGGTGGCGTGCCGGGACAGCCGCAGCGCGGCCTCGACCGCCTCGCTGCCGGAGTTCACGAAGAACAACGAGTCGAGACCGGCCGGCAGGACCGAACCGAGCCGTTCGGTCAGCTCAAGCAGCGGCCGGTGCATGACCGTCGTGTACTGGCCGTGGATCAGCTTCCCGACCTGCTCCCGCACCGCCTCGACGACCTTGGGGTGGCAGTGCCCGGTGCTGGTCACCCCGATGCCGGCGGTGAAGTCCAGGTAGCGCCGCCCATCCTCGCCGTAGAGGTACACGCCCTCGCCGCGTTCGGCGAGCACGGGCGTCGCCTGCTTGAGAATCGGGGACAAGCCAGCCATCAGTACAACACCTCCGTAGATTGTCGACAATCCTACGTCCCGACTAGTGACCCCGCGTGATCCACTCCGCCAGGTGCGGCGCCTCCGCGCCGATGGACGTGTCGTCGCCGTGGCCGGTGCGCACGGTCGTCGACTCGGGCAGTGTCAGCAGCTTGTCCCGGATCGAGTCCACGATCGTCGGGAAGTCCGAGTACGACCGGCCGGTCGCGCCCGGCCCGCCCTGGAACAGCGTGTCGCCGGTGAAGACGACGTCGAGGTCGGGCACGTGGAAGCAGACCGCGCCCGGCGCGTGGCCCGGCGTGTGCAGCACCCGGATCTGCGTGCCCGCCACGTGCAGCACCTCGCCGTCCGCGAGCGTGTCGGTCGGGCGTTCGGTCTTGTGCGTCAGCCGCCACAGCACGTCGTCGTCGGGGTGCAGCAGCACCGGCGCGCCGACCAGCTCGGACAGGTCCGGCGCGGCGTTGACGTGGTCGTCGTGCCCGTGGGTGCACACGATCGCCATCACCTCACGGTCCCCCACCGCCGCCGCGATGGCGTTCGCGTCGTGGGCGGCGTCGATCACCAGCACCTGGTCGTCGTCGCCGAGCAGCCAGACGTTGTTGTCGACGTCCCAGCTACCGCCGTCGAGGTTGAACGTGCCGGACGTGACGACCTTCTGGACCCGGAGGGCCATCAGAACACCACGACCGAACGCAGCACGTCACCATGGTGCATCTTCGTGAACGCGTCCTCGACCTGGTCCAGCGCGATGGTCTCGGACACGAACGCGTCGAGGTCGAGCTTGCCCTGGCGGTAGAGGTCGACGAGGTAGGGGAAGTCCCGCGACGGCAGGCAGTCGCCGTACCAGCTGGACTTCAGCGAGCCGCCGCGTGAGAAGAAGTCGATCATCGGCATCTCGAGACGCATGTCCGGCGTCGGGACGCCGACGAGCACCACGGTGCCGGCGAGGTCGCGGGCGTAGAACGCCTGCTTCCACGTCTCCGGCCGGCCGACCGCCTCGATCACGACGTCCGCGCCGAACCCACCGGTCAGCTCCTGGACCGCCTCAATGACGTCGCCCTGGCCCGCGTTGATCGTGTGCGTCGCGCCGAGTCCCTTGGCCCACGCCAGTTTCCGGTCGTCCAGGTCGATCGCGATGATCTTCGTGGCGCCCGCGAGCGCGGCGCCCGCGATGGCCGCGTTGCCGACGCCGCCGCAGCCGATCACCGCGACGCTGTCGCCGCGCGTCACGCCGCCGGTGTTCACCGCGGCGCCGAGGCCGGCCATGATCCCGCAGCCGAGCAGGCCGACCGCGGCGGGCGAGGCCTCCGGGTCGACCTTCGTGCACTGTCCACTGTGGACGAGTGTCTTCTCGACGAACGCACCGATGCCCAGTGCGGGCGACAGCGCCGTGCCGTCGGTCAGCGTCATCGGCTGGGCCGCGTTGTGGGTGTTGAAGCAGTACCAGGGGCGACCGCGCAGGCAGGCGCGACACTCGCCGCAGACTGCGCGCCAGTTGAGGATGACGAAGTCGCCGGGCGCGATGTCGGTCACGCCGTCGCCGACCGACTCGACGATGCCCGCGGCCTCGTGGCCAAGCAGGAACGGGAACTCGTCGTTGATGCCGCCCTCGCGGTAGTGCAGGTCGGTGTGGCAGACCCCGCAGGCCTGGACCTTGACCACCGCCTCGCCAGGACCGGGGTCCGGCACGACGATCGTCGCGATCTCGACCGGAGCGCCCTTCGACCTGGCGATGACGCCCCGAACCTCCTGAGCCATGTGCCACCCTTTCCATGCGCCGATATGTATGAGTACTTCTACCAGCCGTGCGCCGGCGACGCGGGACCCGAGTTTCGCGGCATGCCGGAATTCTCAGTGCCGTTGCGGACCGAACCTGTCCGCAACGGCTGCGAGGCTTTCGCCATGACGACTTTGCACACGTACTTCAGCTATGTGGACGCACCGGCCGCTCTCGCCTGGCTGGAACGGGCCTTCGGCTTCGAGACGACCATGCGCTACGACAACGAGGAAGGCGTGCTCACCCACGCGGAGGCGCGCCTGTCCGACGCGGCGATCATCGTGTTCAGCGACGCTGGCGAGGGCTACGACCGCATGCGCCAGAAGGCGAACGGCATGGTCGGGCACGGCGCGTACCTCGCGCTGCCGGACGACGCGGCGATCGACGCCGTGTGGGAGCGCGCGCTCGCGGCGGGCGCGGAGCAGGTGTGGAAGCCGGAAAGCACCGAGTGGGGCAACTACCGCTGCCGGGTGCGTGACCTGGAGGGTTACGAGTGGACGTTCGGCACGCACAAGCCGGGCGAGCCGACGCGGTGGTGAACAAGCGACTACACGGGGACCGGGACCCGGGCCGGCTTGGGGAGCAGGAAGCAGGCCAACAGCGCGGCGGCGAACAGTGCTAGGCCGACGACCAGGCTCGTCCGCATGGCGTCGGCGAAGTCGCCGTCCACGGCGAGACTGCTGAAGAACGCGGTGCCGACGGTGGCCGGCCCCGCGGCCGCGCCGAGCTGCACCACCGTGTTCACGATTCCGGACACGGCGCCCGTTTCTGCCGCGCCCACGCCAGTGAGTGTGATCAGCATCAGCGACGACGAGCCGAGGCCGAGGCCCGCGCCGTAGAGAAGGACGGGGACGGCCAGCTGCCACGGCGTGAGGTCGGTGCCGTACGCCGCGACCACGGCGATCATCGAGGCGGTGCCGGCGAGCAACAACACCAGGCCGATCATCGTCAGCCCGCGACCCAGCTTGGGCGCCATCGGCATGCCGACGCCGTTGCCGGCCACGATCCCCACGGTCGCCGGCAGCATGGTCAGCGCCGTCTTCAGCGGGGAGTAGCCCAGCCCGTTCTGCAGGAACAGCGTCAGCACGAAGAACGTGCCCATCCCGCAGTAGAAGATCAGCATGACGACGACACCGACCGACGTGGCGCGGCTGCGGAACATGCCGGGCCGGATCAGCGGCTCCCGCCCACGCCGCTCCCTGGCCCGCTGCGACATGACGAACAGCGCGAGGAGCGGCAGCGCGGCAACCATCGCCACGATCACCGAGGTCGGCCAACCCAGCTCGCGTCCCTGCACCAGCGGGTAGAGCACCGCGAGCAGGGCGGCGGCCAGGACCACCACGCCGAGCACGTCGACGCCACCTCGGCCGACGCGGCGCGGCGCGGGCATGACGCGCATGGCGCAGACGGCGACGACCAGCGCGATGGGCACGTTGACGAAGAAGATCGTCCGCCATCCCCAGCCGAAGAGGTCGGCCTCGGTGAGCACGCCCCCGAGCAGCGGGCCGGCGAGGCCGCCGATCGGGAAGGTCATGCCGAAGAACCCCATCGCCTTGCCCTGCTCGGACTCGGGGAACTCGCTGCGGATGAACGACAACACCTGCGGCACCATCAGACCGGCGAACACACCCTGCGCGCCGCGGGCCGCGAGCAGCACCGCGACGTCGGGCGCGGTGCCCGCGACGAGTGAGGCGACACCGAACCCGGCCGTGCCGACGATGAACAGCGCACGGTGTCCGAAGCGGTCGCCGAGACGGCCGCCGGTGATCAACGTGAGGGCGAACGCCAGCGTGTAGCCGGTGGCGGTCCATTGCAGCGCGGAGGGGTCCGCGGCCAGGTCACGCTGGATGGTCGGCAGCGCGATGATCACGATCTGGTTGTCCACCATGTCCATGAACACCGCGGACAGCAGCAGGGCCAATGCCGCCCAGCGACCTCGGGTCGGTTCCCCAGTCATCTCGTTGCCTTTCTGCGAACCACATGTACAAGCAGCAGTGTTATGCGTCTGCATGACGTTGTCAATCAAACACATAATTAAGTTCTGCGGCCGGATGGCAGAATGTGGACCATGACCACAGAAGGCGGGACCGAGAAGGGAGGGCGGCCGACGCGTCGGGCGCCGGCACCGCACGAGCGGCAGCGCGACCCGGAGCGCACCAAGGCACGCATCCTCGAAGCAGCGATCGCGGAGTTCTCGGCACACGGGTTCGCCGGGGCCCGGGTGTCCGACATCGCCGCGCGCGCCGGGGTGAACCAGCAGCTCATCGCGTACTACTTCGACGGAAAGCAAGGCCTGTACCAGGAGATCGGCCGGCAGTGGCTCGCGCAGGAGGCACAGGCGTTCCCCGACGACATGCCCTTCGCCGAGATGATCAAGTACTACGTGCGGGCAAGCCTCGACGCCCGCCTCGGCGGACGCCTCCTCGCGTGGGAAGGCCTCGCCTACACCGGCGAGGACGACGACACCGAGGCGGCGCGGGAACGCGACGCCCGACTCCAGCACGAGGTCGAACAGCTCCGCGAGCGCCAACGCGCCGGCGAGGTCGACGACCGGATCGACCCGGCCGCGCTGCTGCTGATCGCCATGAGCGCCGGCAACGCACTCGCCGTGTACCCGCAGCTCGCCCGCGGCCTGTTCGGCGCCGACGGCACGTCACCCGAGCAGGCCGAGCGCTACGCGAACCAACTGGCCGAGCTGATCACCCGAGCGGCCGACAAGCCGGCCCAACCATCCACAGGCAAGATCGACAACGCCTAACTCTGTCGGTGCCCTCCGGTAGCGTTGAACCCGGGGGCCGGAGGCCACCCCTGCCTCCGAGAACCCCCGCTGCCGGTGCGCACCCGCGAGTCTCCCGTTCGGGACCGGTGAGTTGCCGTTTCGGGACTGGTGAGTCTCTCGTTCAGCCGCTGACCAGCGGGAGCAGGTTGGGGCGCCACACGCCGTCGTGTGCGCGCGCCGTCGTCAGGCGTTCCTCGGGCACCTCGCCGTACGTGGTGGTCCGTTGGCGCGCCGGGCGGCCGGCCGCGGCCGCGAGCGCCTCGAGTCCCGCGATCGTCTTGTAGCTGCCGTTGTCGGAGCCCGCCATGCGGCTGATGGTCTCCTCCATCAGCGTGCCGCCGAGATCGTTGACGCCGCCGCGCAGCACGTCGACCACGCCGGCGTCGCCGAGTTTCACCCACGACGTCTGGATGTTGTCGATGCGGCCGTGCAGCAGGAGCCGCGCGAGTGCGTGCACCGCCCGGTTCTCCAGGTACGTCGGGCCCGGCCGGGCGATGCCGGCGAGGTACAGCGGCGCGTTGGTGTGCACGAACGGCAGCAGCACGAACTCGGTGAAGCCACCGGTCTTTGCCTGCAGGTCGCGCAGCAGCTTGAGGTGCGCCACCCAGTGGGACGGGTTGTCGACGTGCCCGTACATCATCGTCGACGTGGTGTTGATGCCCAGCTCGTGCGCGGTCGTGACCACCTCGACCCACGCGGACGTCGGCAGCTTGCCCTTGGTGAGCACCCAGCGGACGTCGTCGTCGAGGATCTCCGCCGCCGTGCCCGGCAGGGAGTCCACGCCGGCCTCCCGCGCGGCGGTGAGCCAGTCGCGAATGGACAGGTTGGTCCGCGACGCGCCGTTGACGACCTCCATCGGCGAGAACGCGTGAACGTGCAGCCCCGGCGCGCGCTTCTTGACCTCGGCGGCGATGTCGAAGTACGCGGTGCCCGGCAGGTCCGGGTGGATGCCACCCTGCATGCACACCTCGGTGGCGCCGACGTCCCACGCCTGCGTCGCCCGCTGCCCGACCTGGTCCAGCGACAACGTGTACGCGTCGCTGTCGGTACGACGCTGGGCGAACGCGCAGAAGCGGCAGCCGGTGTAACAGACGTTTGTGAAGTTGATGTTGCGCGTGACGACGTAGGTCACCTCGTCGCCGACCGTGTCGCGCCGGACCGCGTCGGCCAGCCCGGCGAGCGCCTCGATCTCGTGGCCGTGCTGCGCGGAGAGCAGCACGAGCGCGTCCGAGTCGGACAGTCCACCGGGGTCGGACTCGGCGTGGCGCAGCGCGGTCGCGAACTCGCCGCGCAGCCGACCGGCGGCGGACACCGCGGCCGGCATCTCCGAGACGTGCTGGCGCAGCTCCTCCCAGTCGCCGTACACGGAGTCGAAGTCGTCGCGGCGGTCGTCGGTGCGGCCCTCGGTGTCGATCGTGGTGTTCAGGTCGGTGCGACCGGACTCGACGAGCGCGACCTCCGGCTCCTGCCACGGCCGGCCGGTCAGCACACTGCCCGGCACGACCAGCCCGGTCGGGCCGGCGAGCGCGGCGACATGCGGCGTGATGCGCGGGTCGAGCCACGGCTCGCCCCTGGTGACGTACTCCGGGTAGATCGGCAGCCGCTCGGCCAGCTCGAAACCGGCCGCGTTCGTGTGCTTGGTCAGCTCGTCGAGCCGCGGCCAGGGGCGCTCGGGGTTGACGTGGTCGGGCGTGAGCGGCGAAACGCCGCCCCAGTCGTCGATCCCGGCGCGCAGGAGCAGCTCGAACTCCCCCGCGATGAGGTTCGGCGGCGCCTGGATGCGCATCTTCGAGCCGAGGACGAGCCGTGCGACGGCGACCGTCGCGGCCAGCTCGTCGGGCTCCACGTCGGGCACGCCGCGCATCGCGGTGTCCGGCTTGGCGCGGAAGTTCTGGATGATCACTTCCTGGATGCCGCCGTACTGGCGGGACACCTTGCGGATGGCGAACAGCGAGTCGACGCGCTCGGCGAGCGTCTCGCCGATGCCGAGCAGGATGCCGGTGGTGAACGGCACGGCCGAGCGGCCGGCGTCCTCGAGCACCCGCAGCCGGACCGCAGGCTCCTTGTCCGGCGAGCCGTAGTGCGGGCCACCGGGCTCGGACCACAGGCGCGTGGCGGTGGTCTCGAGCATCATGCCCATCGACGCCGACACCGGCTTGAGCCGCTGGAAGTCCTGCCAGGTCAGGACGCCGGGGTTGAGGTGCGGGAGGACCCCGGTCTCCTCAAGGATCTTAATGGACATCGCGCGGACGTAGGACAGGGTGTCCGGATACCCGGCCTCCTCGAGCCAGGTCCGAGCCGCCTCCCAGCGAGCCTCCGGCCGGTCGCCGAGAGTGATCAACACCTCGGTACAGCCGGCCGCCGCACCGCGCCGGGCGACGTCGAGCACCTCGTCGGGCGACAGGTACGCGGCCGGCAGCCGGCCGGGCACGGTGGCGAACGTGCAGTAGTGACAGCGGTCCTGGCACAGGCGGGTCAGCGGTACGAACACACTGCGCGAGTACGTGATCGTCTTCGGGCGGCCGACGGCGTCCAACCCCTGGTCACGGACCCGCGAGGCCGCGACGAACAACTGGTCGAGCTGGTCGCCCCGAGCGTGCAGGAGCGTCTCCGCCTCGGTCGCGTCGAGCGCGACCCCGTCGTTCGCCCGCCGCAACGCACGCCGGATCGCTGACTCGTTGGGTACGAAACCCTCGGTCACAGAAACCCCTTCCACGAGCACACCAGCCCAAGCTAGCCGCCCACACTGACACCCCGGCACGTGATGGTCATCCCAACCGCGCCGGCACGCGGATCATTCCAGTCCCGATGGCTGGACCGCGTCGCGTCGAACACCGACAAACCCAGGGGAAGTCGATCTTGCCTGTGGATAACTCGCTGACATACCTCTGACGACGTACACCAGAAGCCGACATCGAACCGATGACAACCGAGCCGCGACGGCGAAAACTCCTCCGTATGACCACGCTCAGCCGGATGACACGCTCACTGCGGCGCAGCTGGGACGAGGGCATCCGGGTCGAGCGGATCGCCTTCGTCGTCGGCGCGGTGCTCTTCGCGAGCGGGCTCGCGCACCTCGTCATCCTCATCGTCTCCGGCGGCACCTGGACCGGGCCGCTGTCGCTCCGCAAGCCGACCACCTTCGGTCTCTCATTCGGACTGACCCTGGCGACGGTCGCGTGGGTGGCCCACCTCATCCGGCTCACCGACCGGGGCCGGAACCTGTTGCTCGGCGGGTTCACGGCGACCTGCGTCGTCGAGACCGGGCTCGTGTCGATGCAGGCATGGCGTGGCGTGCCGTCGCACTTCAACTTCGAGACCGGGTTCGACACGGTGGTGTCGACGGTGCTCGCGGGGGGCGGCTTCGTCATCGCGATCACGATCACCGGCATGACGCTCGCCGCGTTCCGGTCCGTCGGCGCACAGTCCGACGCGATGCGGCTCGCGTTGCGGTTCGGGTTCGTGACGCTGCTCGTCGCGCTCGGGGTCGGCGCCGCCATGATCGCCACCGGGTCGACCGCGGCACGCGGGCCCGACCCGGAGGTGGCTTACACGACGGCGGGCTTCCTCAAGCCCGCGCACGCGGTCACCATGCACGCGATCCTCGTGATCCCGGCCCTCGCGTGGCTCCTGTCTTTCACACGTTGGAGTGATCGTCAGCAGCTCAAGATCATCCAGTTGAGTGTCGTCGGGTACTCGATCCTGAGTCTGGTGGTGCTCGTCGAGTCGGTCACCCACACCTCGCCGCTCGCCGCTCCGCCGCTGGCCATGGCCGCTTCCGCGCTCGGCGTCGCGGTGCTCGCCGCGGCCGGGGCGCTCGGTCTGTACGGCGTCGCGCGCCGGCCGAGCCGGCGCTGACGTCCGTCCAGCATCAATAGACTGACGCGGTGCCGACGAGGAACTCGAAGACCGGACGTACCCAACAGGAGCGCAGCGCCGCCATGCGACGGCGGCTGCTCGACGCCACGATCGACTGTCTCGTCCGATACGGCTACGCGGGCACGACGACCACCAGAGTCACCGAGCTGGCCGGCGTCACGCGCGGCGCGCAGGTCCACCACTTCCCCACCCGCGCCGACCTGGTCGCCGCCGCGGTGCGCCACCTCGCCATCAAGCGCACCGAGCTGGCCTTCGAGAAGATCGCCGCGGTGCGCGCGTCGGCGGACCCGCTCGACGCGGCGCTGGACCTGATGTGGGAGATCCACCAGGGCCCGATCCTCTACGCCACCATCGAGATGTGGGTCGCCGCCCGCACGGATCCGGAGCTGCGGAAGCAACTGACCAAGGTGGAGCCGGCCGCGCGGGCGTCGCTGATCGAGTTCGCGGAGGCCGCTTTCGGTGACTACGCGACGAATCCGCGGTTCCGGCACATCATGTACACGGCCATGGACGCCGTCCGCGGCATCCTCCTCATGGGACTGTCCGATCAGGACTCGACCAACCTCGACAAGCGCTGGCGGCGCGCCAAGGGCGACCTGCGGGACCTGATCGACGCCGCGATGCCGTTGAAGGTCACGGACGCATGAGCGGCGCGAGATAGGCTCTGGCGAACGCGCGGACCGACTCGTCGGTGTCCAGCGAGATCGCGCTCTCCGGCATGAGCGTGAACGAGATCGCCAGGCGCACGAACAGCTCCGCGACGCCGGCTGGCGTGCGGTCGCCAACCAGCGGGTACGAACCTCCTTGTCGCACAAGGAAATCCCTGGCCGCGGCAACCACAAGCGCGCCGTTCGTCGTCAGGTAGGGCAGCAGCGCCTCCGGGTCCGAGGCCAGCAGCCGGTTCAGCAGCCGGTCGGCGCGCG
>Ga0193717_1000913_pt1 | contig 18671 bp, 17 predicted proteins | sample U2c2metaG_FD_145900 | JGI IMG/M metagenome (GOLD analysis project Ga0193717, IMG submission 145900) | Soil microbial communities from a riparian zone of the East river system, Colorado, United States - U2c2 | ecosystem: Environmental > Terrestrial > Soil > Riparian zone | place: USA: East River... | reverse complement strand
GATCGCTGATGAAGAGTGCGTACTCCACCAACATCAAGGAGCGCCACGATCACTCGACCGCCATCATCGATCCGCGCGGGCGGCTTGTCGTGCAGGCGGAAAACTCGCTTGCGATTCATCTCGGCTCGATGATGGGGCTGATGAACACGCTGCTCGCCAAGATGCCACTCTCCGACGTGCGCGAGGGCGACATCTTCATTTCCAACGATCCCTATGTGGCGGGCGGCTCGCACCTGCCGGACGTCAACATGGCGATGCCGGTGTTCGCCGGCGGCAAGCTCGTCTGCTTCATGTGCAACATCGCACATCACGCCGACATCGGCGGCATCACACCGGGCAGCATGGCGGGCGGCACCGAGATCTATCAGGAAGGCACGCGCATTCCGGTGGTGCGGCTGTTCCGCGCGGGCGTGCTCGCCGAGGATGTGCTCGACATCCTGCTGCTCAACGCGCGCGTGCCGGAGGAGCGGCGCGGCGATTATTTCGCGCAGGTCGCGGCCGCGCGGCTCGGCGTGCGGCGCGTTGCCGAAATGATCGAAGCGCGCGGCGTGCCGCTGCTCACCGCCGCGTTCGACGACATCATCCGCCGCACCGAGGACCGGCTGCGCGAGGCGCTGACGCGCATCGCGCCGGGCGAATACACATTCGAAGACGTGATGGACGACGACGGCGTCGGCACCACCAACATTCCGATCAAGCTGCGCATCACGGTGCCGCCGCACGGCAACAACGCGCGTGTGCTGTTCGATTTCACCGGCTCGGGGCCGCAGGTGAAGGGCAACATCAACTCCACCATCACGGCGACGCAGGCGGGCGTGCTCTATTCGCTCAAGGCCCTGCTCGATCCCGACGTGCCGAACAATCAGGGCCTGATCGACATCGTCGACATCCATGCGCCGCTCGGCAGCATCATCAACGCGAAGTTTCCGGCCGCCGTGGCGGCGCGCGCCAACACGGCGCAGCGCATCGTCGATGTGGTGATCGGCGCGCTCGCGCCCGCGATTCCGGAAGCCGCGGTCGGCGCCGCGAATGGCGCGAACACCACGGCGGTGTTCTTCGGTCACGATCCGCGCCACGACCGCGACTACGTCTATCTGGAAACGCTCGGTGGCGGTTTCGGGGGCCGCTTCACCAAGGACGGCAAGGACGGCGTGCAGGTGCACATCACCAACACGTCGAACCTGCCGGTCGAGTCGATCGAGATGGAGTATCCGCTGCTGGTCGAGAGCTACGGCTTCGTTCCGGATTCGGGCGGCGCGGGAAAATATCGCGGCGGGCTCGGATTGCGCCGCGTCGTGCGCCCGGTCGGCCACACCATGACGTTCTCGGGGCAGGGCGAGCGTTTCGTGAACAGGCCGTGGGGCCTGTTCGGCGGCGCCAGCGGCGGCACCGGAAAGTTCACGCGGCTCAGCAGCGGTACCGAAATGCCGCTGCCGACCAAGCCGGCGAACCTCTTGGTGACACCCGACGAGGCGATCGTGGTCGAGACGCCGGGCGCAGGCGGTTACGGGAAGCCGAGCGAGCGCGATCGGGCGGCGATCGAGAATGATTTCGTCTCGGGCAAGTTTTCGCGCGGCTTCATCAAGGAGCATTACGGCGTGGAGCCGAAGACATGAGCTACGACGCCATCGTTGTCGGCGCCGGCATCAGCGGCGCCGCGACGGCGTATCATTTGCGCAAGGCCGGGGCGAAGACGCTGCTGATCGAGCGCGGCGAGCCCGCGAGCGGCGGCACGGGCAAGAGCGCGGCGATCATCCGGCAAAGCTATTCCACGCCCCTGCTCGTGCGTCTGGCGCGCGCCAGCATCACGATGTTCGAGAACGCGAAGACCGAACTCGGCCAGGACGCGGGCTTCGTGCAGGCCGGATACTGCTTCGTGGTCTCGCAGGACATGCTGGAGGGCGCCAAGAGAAACGTTGCGATGCAGAAGGGGCTCGGCATCGTGAACGAATGGTCGGACGGGCCAGGCTTTCCCGAGCACCTACCCGAACTCAATCCGGAAGGGATCGCCGGCATCGTCTACGAGCCGCATGGCGGCTACGCCGATCCCGTGCAGGCAACCGAGGCTTATGTCGAGGCATTCAGGAACGCCGGCGGCGAATTTCGGGCGCGCACGCCGGTACGGCGGTTGTTGCGGCAGGGCGACCGCATCACGGGTGTCGAGCTCGACAATGGCGAGGTGAGCGGCAATGTCGTGGTCAATGCGGCCGGCCCGTGGGCGAAGCCGCTGGCGGAGAGCGCGGGCCTTGCGCTGCAAATGCGCTCGATGCGCGAACAGGACACGGTGTGGCAAATCCCCTCGGGCCGCAAGATTCCAAAGACATCGATCTCCATGGGCGTCGATGCGACCTACTATCGCCCGCTCGGCCAAGGCCGCTTCATCATCGGGCGTGGTTTCCCGAAAGAGTATGTCGAGGTCGACCCGTACAATTTCAAAACTTCCGCCGACGCTGACTTCATCCGCGATGTACAGACCCGCGTCGAGCGCCGCTTTCCGTCGTTCGCCGGCATGAAGCTGATCGAGACCTATGCGGCGCTCTATGACGTGACGCCGGACTGGTATCCGTTCGTCGGGCCGCGCGCCGGCATCGCCGGATACGCGGATTTCTCCGGCGGCAGCGGGCATGGCTTCAAGATCGCGCCCGCGATCGGCCGCGAACTCGCCGACTGGCTGCTGACCGCCAAGGTGGCGGACGATTTCCGCCAGTTCAGCCACGATCGCGTCGCGCAAGGCAATCTGTTCGTGCAATCCTTCGGGGGGAACAGAGGCTAGCCTTCATGGCGTTGCTCGACATCAAGGGTCTGCGGCGGCGGTTCGGCGGCGTCACCGCCCTCGACGGCGCGGACCTGACTGTCGAGCAGGGGCGTATCACCGGGCTGATCGGACCGAACGGCGCCGGCAAGACCACGCTGTTCAACGCGGTCACCGGCGCGCTGCGGCCGAACGACGGCCATGTGTATTTCGCCGGCACCGAGGTGACCGGCTGGCGGCCGGATCGCCTCGCCGAAGTCGGTCTGTCGCGCACGTTCCAGATCGCGCGCGGGCTCAGCGCTCTCACCGTGATCGAAAACCTGATGCTGTACGGCAAGCACCAGCCGGGCGAGACATTTTCGGCGGCTGTGCTTCGCACACGCGCGTCGCGCGCACGCGAAGAGGAATTGCGCCACCGCGCCATCGCGGTCGCGCGCGAGCTCGACCTGCTCCACGTCGGCGACAACCGCGCGATCGATCTTTCCGGCGGGCAGAAGAAGCTGCTTGAGCTCGGCCGCGCCCTGATGGCCGAGCCGAAGCTGATCATGCTCGACGAGCCGGCCGCCGGCATCAACCCGACGCTGGCGAAGAAGCTCGGCGAGCACATCCTCGCGCTGAAAAGCCGCGGCATGACGTTTCTCATCATCGAGCACAACATGGGGCTTGTCGCGGCGCTGTGCGATCACGTCGTGGTGCTGGTGCAGGGCAAGCGCTTCACGGAAGGCCGATTTGCCGATTTGCGCGCGGATGCGCGCGTGCAGGAGGCCTACATGGGGCATCGCGCGTGACCATGCTCTCCGTCACCAACGTCGTGGCCGGCTATGGGGCACATGACGAGGTGCTCAAAGGCGTCGGCATGACGGTCGCCGAGAACGAACTGGTCGTGCTGATCGGTCCGAACGGCGCGGGCAAATCGACACTGCTCAAATCGATCGCGGGGTTTTTGAAACCGCGCGAGGGCGCGATCACGTTCGAAGGCAAGCCGATCGGCGGCCTCAAGCCCCGCGAGATCACGCGGCAAGGCATCGCGTTCGTGCCGCAGGAGGCGAACGTGTTTCCCTCGCTCAGCGTCGAGGCCAACCTGGAGATCGGCGGCTACGTCGACCGGCGCGCGACCAAAGAGCGCATCAAGGCCGCCTTCGCGCGCTTTCCCGTGCTCGCCGAGCGGCGCACGCAGGAGGCGCGCACGCTGTCAGGCGGCCAGCGGCAGATGCTCGCGGTCGCGATGGCGCTGATGGCGGCGCCGCGGCTGATGCTCCTCGACGAGCCCTCGGCCGGGCTCGCGCCCGCCGCCTCGGCCGAATTGTTCGCGCTGATCAAGGGCCTGCACACCGAAGGCATGACCGTCGTTATGGTCGAGCAGAACGCGCTGGACGCACTTGCGATTGCGGACCGGGGCTATCTGCTGGTGGACGGCTCCAACGCACGCGAGGGCCGCGCCAGCGCTTTGGCCGCGGACGCGGAGGTGCGCCACGCATTCCTCGGGGGCTAATCGCTGCTATCATCCGGCCAACACCAACAGGGGGAAGTCATGCACACACGGTTTCTCGTCACGCGCCGCACGGCGCTGCTTGCCGGCGCGGGCGCGATCGCTGCGCCGTTCGTCATCACCACGCCCGGGTTCGGGCAGACCGGGCCGATCAAGCTCGCGGGTCTCGTCTCGCTCACCGGCTCCGGCTCGCCGTTCGGCCCGAACAGCCGCATCTCGCATCAGGCGGTGGTCGATCAGGTCAACGCCGCGGGCGGCCTGCTCGGCCGCAAGCTCGAATATCTCGCCGAGGACGACAACACCAACGCGGAGGCCGGCGTGCGCGCCGCGCGCAAGCTGATCGACGTCGACAAGGTGCAGGCGATCATGAGCGTGTGGGCGTCCGCGGTCGGCAGCGCGGTGCTGCCGCTCTGCTGGGAAAACAAGGTGATGCTGCTCGGCATCTCGGCGGCGGACACGCTCGCCGAGCTGCCGCATCAGGGCTACTTCGTGCGCACGCAACCGCACACGGTTCTGCAGGGCAAACAGTTCGCCAAGTTCATTCTCTCGCAAAATGCGAAGAGCGCTTACCTGATCATGCCGCAGACGCCGTTCACCGAGTCGGTGTTCAAGACGATCCGCGAAGAGGTCGAACCGAAGGGCGTGAAGATCACGACGGCGATCATCGACAACAAGAAGACATCGTTCCGCTCCGAGATCGACGAGATGGTGCGCGCAAACCCCGACATCTTCATGATGGGCGGCTATCTCGCCGAGGACATCGTGATGGCGAAAGACCTGTTCCGCGCCAATTTCAAGGGCAAGGTGATGGGCTTCGCTTACGGCATCACGCCGGCCTTCATCGAGGGAGCCGGCAAGGAAGCCGCCGAGGGCATCTACTCCATCGCGGATCCCTCTCCCGCGCTCGACTCGAGTGCCTACACGAAGCTCAAGGCGCTGGTGAAACGCGACACGCTCGATACCTTCATCTGTCAGGCCTACGACCACGCCAATCTGGCGATCCTCTCGATGGCCAAGGGCAAGGATGCGACCGGCACCGGCATCCGCGACAACATCCGCAAGGTATCGAACAACGACAGCGGCACGGTGGTCGACAACGCGCTCGACGGTCTGAAGCTGATCGCCGAAGGCAAGGAGATCAAGTACTCGGGCGCATCCGGCCCCTGCAAATTCGCCGACAACGGCAACATCATCGAGGTCGCGTTCCGCACCGCGCAGGTGAAGGACGGGAAACTGGTCGAGGTGAAGGGGTGAGGGCCTGCGCCCGCCTCACCGCGAGCGTGGTCCATGTCCATGTGCCCTCTCCCCATAGCCCGCGAAGACGGGCGTGAACGCCCTTTTGGGGAGAGGGCAACTCAGAAGCTCAACGAAGAAGAAGGGGTGAGGGGTTGGAGCGATTGTCACGAGACCCCTCACCCGATCGAGTTGGTTGATGTTTCCGCGCTGCCCTCTCCCACAAGGGGAGAGGGCACAATAACCGCCACCTCGCTTGCGGCTGATGCTTGAAAAAATCCTCCAGCTCTTTCTGAACGGCCTGATGGCGGGCGCCGTGCTGGCGGTGCCCGCCATCGGCTTGACGATGATCTATGCGGTGCTGCGCTTCGTGAACTTCTCGATCGCGGCGCATATGGCGGTTGGTGCGTTCGCCGGCTACATGCTCAACGCCTGGCTCGGCCTGCCCGCAGGAATCGCAATCCTCGGCGCGTTCATCGGCGCCGGCGCGGTCGGCATCGCGAGCGACCACGTGGCGCTGCGCCCGCTGCGCGGCCAAAGCGCGCTCACGCTTGCGATCGCCTCGATCGCCGTCAACATCATGATCGAGAGCACCATCCGCTTTTTCTTCGGCGGTTCACCACGCGATTTCGCGATCCCGCTGCGGCGCGACTGGCACTTCGGTTTCCTGCATGTCGGACCGCAGCAGGTGGAGAACGCCATCATCGCGAGCGTCGCGATGGCGTGTCTGTTTCTCTTTCTCGCCTTCACGATGACCGGCAAGGCGATGCGCGCGGTGGCGGACAGTCCCATGCTGGCGGACTCCAAGGGCATCGACCCCGACCGCATGGCACGCCTCGCGGTCGGCATCGGCATGGGACTTGCCGGCATCGGCGGGATGCTGGTCGGGCTCGATACCTCGATCGATCCGCTGGTCGGGTTTCGCGCGATCCTCTCGGTGTTCGCCGCCGCCGTGGTCGGCGGGCTCGGCAGCGTGCCGGGCGCGGTGGTCGGCGGGCTCGCGATCGGGCTGGCGGAGGAACTGTCGCTGCTCGCGCTGCCCGCAACCTACAAGTCCGCGGTCGGTTTCCTGGCGATCTTGGCCGTCCTCACGCTGCGGCCGCGCGGGCTGTTGGGGGCACGCGCATGACGAATTACCTCATCGCGATGGCGACCTTTGGGGCGATCTACGCGATCCTGGCGCTCGGGCTGAACGTGATGTGGGGCATGGCCGGGATGGTCAACCTCGGCATCGTCGGCTTCTACGGCTTCGGCGCCTACATCTCGGCGCTGCTGACCGTGAAGGGCCATGCGCCGATCGCGCTCGGCTTCCTGGCCGCCATGGCCGGCACCGCCGTGATGGCCGCGCTGGTGACGCTCGGCATCATGCGGCTGCGCGACGATTATCTGGCCATCGTCACGCTCGGCTTCGCCGAAGTGGTGCGCATCATCGCCGAGAATGAAATCTGGCTCACGCGCGGCACCGACGGCATCTCCGGCATTCCGCAGCCGCTGAAATCGGTGCTCGGCTCGGACTTCAATGCCGTCTATCTGGTGTTCTGCCTCGTCACCCTGGCAATCGTGCTGTTCGTGCTGGAGCGTGTGCGCACCTCGCCGTTCGGTCGCGTGCTGCGCGCGATCCGCGAGGACGCGCAGGTCGCGGCCTTCGCCGGCAAGGACGTGCTGAAATTCAAGGTGAAAGCCTTTGCGCTCGGCGGCGCGCTCGCCGGGCTCGCCGGTGCGCTCTATGCGCATTATTCAAGCTACATCGTGCCGGAAATCTACGTGCCGCTGCTGACGATCTACATTTTCCTCGCGCTCACGGCCGGCGGCATCGGCAACAACTGGGGCGCAGTCGCCGGTGCATTCGTGGTGGTGTTCTTCCTGGAGTCGACCCGTTTCCTCGTCGGCGTCGTCCCGTGGCTGTCCGCCGAACAACTGGCTGCACTGCGCGAATTCCTCGTCGGGCTCGGGCTGCTGCTCGTGCTGTTCTTTCGGCCGCGCGGGCTGATGCCGGAGCCGTTGCCGCGGCTCGTCGAGCGTTGAAGCCCACCCCGCGCTGGAACCCGTAATGCGATATTTCGTTGAATCGCGTTGGAACCTTGCCGGAGGAATTTCATGGCACGCAAGTACTCGAAAGGGGCGAGCAAGAAGGTCGAACGCGCGATGCGCAAACGCAAGCGCGGGACGCTCAAGAGCGGACGGAGCGGAAAGACGGTGAAGAGCCGCAAGCAGGCCATCGCGATCGGACTTTCGGAGGCGCGGAAGGAGGGCAAGAAGGTGCCGAAGAAGAAGAAGAAGAAGAAGTCGTGAGCTGATCCGAACTGACTACACGCGCTCATGCGCGGAGGCGGACGCCAGCGCTTCCGTCATCGCCTTGAGCGCATCGGCGACCGCGCGCTTGCGGATCGCATCGCGGCCGGCATCTCCATAATTCCGTTCGAAGCAGCGCGCGGGGCGGCCACGCACCGCGACCGCCATGCAGATGCGCCCGACCGGATTGCCGTCTTCATCCGGCTCCGGTCCGGCGACGCCGGTGATCGCAGCGCTGATGCCCGCGGACGAGCGGGCCAGCGCGCCTTCCGCCATGGCCCGCTCGATATCGGCATTGACCGCGCCCTGCTCGCGCAGCACCGACGCGGATACGCCGAGCGCGCGGGTTTTCTGCTCCTTGGTGTAGGTCACAAAGCCGCCGTGGAAGTATTGCGAGGCGCCTTCCGCGTCAGCGAGGACCTGACTCATCAGCCCGGCGGTGCAGGATTCCGCGACGACGACCGTGACATCCGCCTGCTGGGCCCGTGTCAGAAGAGTATTGGCAAGCTCCTTCGGGTCCTCCATGACGCCACTCCGGCCAGGCGCGCCTCACGCGCGGCGGCGCGCCTTTTTCGTTCCGTTCCGCTTGGCCTTGGCGGCCGGGCGGGCGGGCGATTTCGGCTTGCTGCGCCGCGCCGTGCTTTTCGCCTGCGACTTGGCGGGCTTCTCTGCGGGCTTCTCTTGAGCCTTGGGATTAATGCGGCGCTCCGCCATCGCGGTGAGCGTCTGGTCGGTCGCGTTCTCTTCGGCGAGGTTTGCCTTGAAGGCAGGAACGCAGTCGGTGCGGCCGAGTTCGGTTGCCCAGGCGATCAGCGCGCCATAGCGGGTGATCTCGTAGTGTTCGACCGCCTGCGCGGCGGCGATCAGGCCGACGTCCATGACGTCGTCGCCCTCGATCTCGCTCATCAGCTCTTTGCCCTCTTTCAGGATGCCCTCGATGGCCGGGCACTTGTCACCCTTCGGATCGGCATCCAAGAGCTCGAACACCTGACGCAGCCGCTCGATCTGGCCCTCGGTTTCGGCGAGGTGCTTTTCGAAGCCCGCTTTCAATTGCGCGTTGGTGGCCTTCTCGATCATGTCGGGCAGCGCCTTCATGATCTGTTTTTCGGCATAGTACAGGTCCTGCAGACCGTGCATGAACAGGTCATCCAGGCTCTTGATGTCCTTGGTAAAGAAACCCACGACAGACTCCTTGGTGAGCGGAACCACGTGGGACTCCAACGGGCAAAGGCCCTGCGGGTTCCGCTTCGACTTTCGGAGAGTGCGGACCGGCACGCGCTTAGCCGGCGCGACCCTGATGCAGATCGCGCCCCTGCACGAGCGCGCGGATCTTGCCGTCCGCGATGTTGCGCTTGAGCATCCAGAAACCGCAGTCCGGGTGGATGTATTTGATCCGCTCAGGCCCGAGCACGCTCTCGGCGCGTTCGATCGCACGCGCGATTCTGTCGGCGCTTTCGATCTCGGTCGACTTGATATCGACGACGCCGAGGCCGAACCCGATTTCGGGGCGCAGATCGCGGAACACCGCAAGCTCGTCGGCCGGGCGATGCGCCGTCTCCATCACGATGTGATCGACGCGCAGCGCGTTGAGATAACCCATCAGCTGCGCCCACGTGCCTTTCTGGATCGACTGGCCGCCGTAATTGCCGAAACACAAATGCACGGCCGGAACGGTTTTCACGGCATCGAGCACGCGGTTCATCGCCTCGGCCGCCCATTGCCATTCCTCCGGGCTGCCCGGCAGGTTGGCCTCGTCCACCTGCACGACCTCGGCGTCCAGATGCCGCACCTGCGCGGCGAGCGCATCGGCGATCGCCATCGTGAGCTTGGGCAGATCCCTGTAATGCACGTCGTAGAGCATCTTCGCGAGCATGTGCGGCCCGGTCAGCGTGAACTTGAACGGCCGGTCCGTGAGCCGCTTGGCGCGCGCGCAGGCCTGCGGCAGGTCGAGCGTACCCGGGCCGACCGGCCCTTCGACCACCGCCGGCGGGCGCGTGCGGAACTTCGTCGCGGGCTGCGCCCGGTAGGCGACCAGTTCGTCGAACGTGACGCCTGAGCGAATGCCAGCCATCGGCTTGACGAAATACTCGATCATGCCGTTGGTCTCGGGATGGTTGACGTCGAAGCGGTACAGTTCGCCGTCGCACACCAGGTCGATGCCGGCCTGCTCCTGCGTATGGATGACGACGCGCGTCGCATCGATCACCGCCTGCTCGGACGGCAGCGCGCCGAGCCAGTCCGGGAACGGATACGAGCCGACGACGGTGGTTTTGATGCGCGGTTCAGTCATGAACTCTCCCGGTGTCTTCTATCCATGTTATAGAGGCGCGCGTTGCCAAATCCAGAGTGCCGGAATGCCCGATTTTTCGCTGCCTGACCGCTTTCGCGACACCGAGCACCTCGAAGACGTGATGACCACGCCGGCGCCGGAGCTGACCAGCGAGCTTCGCCAACTCGACGGCGACATCATCGTTCTGGGCGTCGGCGGCAAAATCGGTCCGACGCTGGCGCGGCTCGCCAAGCGCGCCGCGCCGGGGAAGCGCGTCGTCGGGGTTGCGCGCTTCAGCGAAAAGGGCCTGCGCGAGAAGCTGACGGCGCAGGGCATCGAATGCATCGCCGCTGACCTGCTCGATCGCGCGCAGATCGACGCGCTGCCGAAATTGCCGAACGTCATCTTCATGGCCGGGTTCAAGTTCGGCGCCTCCGGGCAAGAGGCTCTCACCTGGGCGATGAATGCGCACGTGCCGGCGCTGGTCGCGGAGGCCTTCGCCGGCTCGCGCATCGTCGCCTACTCGACCGGCTGCATTTATCCTTATGTCGACGTGCGGCACGGCGGCGCGACCGAGGCGACGCCGATGACTCCGCCGCCCGGCGCCTACGCCAATTCCTGCGTCGCGCGCGAGCAGATGTTCCAGTATTTCTCTCAAGCACGCGGCACGCCGGGCCGCACCATCCGCCTCAACTATGCGATCGACATGCGCTACGGCGTACTGTTCGACGTGGCGTCGCGCGTGAAGGCAGGCGAGACGATCGACCTCTCCACCGGGCATGTGAACGTGATCTGGCAGGGCGATGCCAACGCGATGGTACTGCGTGCGCTCAATCACTGCACCGCGCCCACATCGCCGATCAACGTCAGCGGCCCCGAGACGATCGGCATCCGCTGGCTCGCGCAGGCGTTCGGGGAGCGGCTCGGCAAGAAGCCGGTGTTTGCCGGGGAGGAATCGCCGACCGCTTGGCTCGTCAACACGAGCCAAGCGATGGCGCTGTTCGGCTATCCGCGCGTTTCGCTCGCGCGGCTGATCGACTGGACCGCCGACTGGGTTGCGCGCGACATGCCGAGCCTCGGCAAGCCGACCGGCTATGGCAAGCGCGATGGCGCGTTCTGATTCCGAAATCGGGCGCCTCGCGCCCGGTGACCTTGCGGATGCCGAAGCGCTCGTCGCGGAAGCGGGCTGGAACCAGGTCGCCGCCGACTGGCGGATGTTTCTGGACTTTGGCACCGTCTATGCGGTGCGCGACGCCGCCCGCGTCTTCGCCACCGCCGCGACGCTGCCGTATGGGCGCTGTGCGTGGATCAGCATGGTTCTCGTCGCCGGGACGCAGCGCCGCCGCGGGCTCGCGACGCGGCTGCTGCATCGCTGCATCGACGACATCCAGGCCGCGGGCCTTGTGCCGGTGCTCGACGCGACGCCGGCCGGCGCCAAGGTCTATGCGCCGCTTGGATTTCAAGCGGCGTGGAGTTTCACGCGCCTCGCTGCCGCTCAGGCGAGGGTGACGGCGCCGCCGGCATCGGTCGTGGTGCGGCCGATCGGCGACTCCGCGTGGCCCGCGCTGTGCGCTTACGACGCCGCGGTATTCGGCGCGGATCGCAGCCGCATTCTCGCGCGCATGCGCGGGCGCCTGCCGCCGGCCAATCTTTATTCGGAACGCGACGGGCGCATCACCGGACTGCTGCTCGGGCGCGAGGGCCGCACGGCGTCGCATCTCGGCCCGCTGATCGCCGAGGACGACGCCAGCGTGCTGGCGCTGCTCGCGCAAGCGCTCAGCCGGATCGACGGGCCGGTCTATGTCGACCTCGCGGACGCCAAGCCAGCCGTTCGTGCATGGCTCGAAGCATGCGGGTTTTCACCACAGCGCCCCTTCACGCGCATGCTGCTTGGGCGTGACCAGAGCTTCGACGATGTGGCGCGCAGCTATGCGGTGATCGGCCCGGAGTTCGGGTGAGCACACAGGTCCTCATCCTGAGGAGCGCCCGCAGGGCGCGTCTCGAAGGATGGCAGCAAACTCCGACGTTCGCGGCGGTCGCTATTGCGCCCTCTCCCCTTGTGGGAGAGGGCATCGCCGACAGTTCGGCAAATACGGTCGGGTGAGGGGTCGCTGCCAAGCGTTCACACGCACTAGATAAGAGGGTCAGGCACCCCTCACCCGATTGCGCGCGTTGAACTGCCTGCGATGCCCTCTCCCACAAGGGGAGAGGGCAAACGCGGCAGCTGCAGCGTTCGCGACAGGAACGGTAGGCATTGGCAAAGCCTCGATGACGTGGCGCGCAGCTATGCGGTGATCGGCCCGGAGTTCGGGTGAGCGTTCGATCGGCCGCCTACTCAGGTCGGCCACTTGGCCTTGTCCTGCAACCCAGTCGCCGCTTCGCGCGCCTCGGCGACGATTTGCCGCTCGTCGAACGCGGTGAACTTGCCGGCACGGCGCAGGATGCGGCCATCGACCAGGACGGTGTCGACGTTCGCCGGCATCGCGAATGACACAACGGCCTCGTACGGATCGCCGGCGGGCGCCATGTTCATGTCGGTGGCGCGCAGCAGAACGAGGTCGGCACGCTTGCCCGGCGTGATCGAGCCGGTGCGATCCGCGATGCCGAGATCGATGGCGCCGTCGAGTGTCGCAAGCTGCAGCAGCCGCTTGAGCGTGAGCGGCACGCGCGCGCCGATGCGGTGCGCGTGCAACGCGAACAGAATGCGCATCGAAGAGAACGGATCGCAGCTGATGGAGGCAATGTGGTCGGTCGAGAGGCTCACCTTGACGCCGGCCTCGAGCAGCTCGCCGAGCTGGATGACGCCGAGTTGCGAGGCGCGGCGCGACTCAAGCTGCGGCGAAGTCGAATAGCTGGCGCCGCGCGCTTTCAGGACCTCCCGCTCCTCGGGCGTGGTCAGCAGGGGATGGACAAACTGCACATCGGGGCCGAGCAGCCCTGCCCGCTCAAGCTCCATGATCGGGCTTGCGCCGGACGTGTGCATGGTGATCGGCAGGCCGAGCGCGCGGGCGCCATCCCAGTCGCGCTTGATGTTCTCGATCGTCAGGACACCGCGGGAGGCTGCCGCCGCGCCGCCGCCGATGGTCACGGCGCCGAGGTTGCGCGAGCAGATGCCCAGCGCGAGCAGATTGTTCTTGTCGGGCATCCAGTCCCGCTTGACCCGCGCAAGGCCGGCAAGGTCCATCGGCGCGTCGTCGGCGAGGCCGACGGGCGTGCCATAGGCGAACCGTCCGCGTAGCCCCATGTCGCGCATCGCGGAGAGTTCGGCGTCGGCATGCTCGGGGCTGCGCGTGTTGTGCGCCCAGTTGTGCACCGTGGTGATGCCGGCGGCGAGCGCATCGACGGCGCCGAGACGGCCGGAGCGATAGCTGTCCTCGGGCGTCATCAGCGGGCCGAGACGCGCCGTCACCGGGAAATAGCCGAGCGCCGGAACATCGGCACGCACGAACAGGCGGAACAAGGACGTCCACAGGTGGAAATGCGTATCGACGAATCCGGGGATGCAGATCATGCCGGCGCCGTCGATGACCTGAGCCGCCGGTGCCTCGATCCTCTGCGCGACCGCGACGATGGCGCCGTCGCGCACGTGCACATCGCCCGCGGCGAGGTCGGACACGGCGGGATCCATGGTGAGGACGGTAGCGCCGCGGATAACGAACTCGCCGCGCGGCGGCAAGGGCGCGCCCGGCGCCGCGGCATTGCGCGCGGACTGCTGGGCGAAGAGCCCTGGCGTGAACGCCGCTGTCGCCGCGACCGAGGCGCCCTGCAGAAGCCGGCGCCGGCTCAATGTCATGTGGGCCATGCGCATTCCTCATCATTGTCGAGATAGGCTGCGAGATGCGCGCTCAGATCGCGCGCATCGTCGCCGGCGCCGTCGATCAATGCGGACTTTCGCCGCCGCAAGAACTGCATCCCCATGAGGTACACGCCGGGTGAACTGACGATCCCGCCGTCATGAATGATCATGCCCTTGCGGTCGAGAACCGGCAGCTCCAGCCAGGAATGATCCGGCCGATAGCCCCCGGCCCAGACGATCGTCCTGATCCCGGCTTTGACGAGGTCCATGCCGAGCGGAGGTGATTCCTCCACGCGTGTCGGCGGCAGACGGCCCGGCGGCTCCACCGTGCCGTCGAGGCCGTTCGTGCGCGCCCATTCGTCGATGAGTTCGAGCAGCCGGCGCATCTTGAGATCGGAGAGCGCACACATGTTGCGCAGCGACCCGGCAAACTGCGCCTTGCCGTCTTCGGTGATGCCGGCCAGACGGCCGACCAGCGTCACGCCGATGTCGCCGAGGGAATTGAGGTCCAGGGTGGAGCGGTCGGGCGTGCCGGCGAGTTGCAGCGAGGGGACCCGCCGCGCCCGCCCGATGTCGTCCACCTGATCGTAGCGCTCGTCGAGTACGCCGGCAGCGTCCATCCACCATTCCAGATCCTTGCCGCGATAGACACGCGGCGCCCGGATATGCTCGCCGACCGAAAGGGTGACCTGGCGCCCTGCGCGCTGGAGCTCGTGCGCGATCTGGGTGCCGCTCGCAGAAGCTCCCACGACCAGGACGTCACCGTCAGCGAGCTGCTCCGGATTGCGATAGCTTTGGGCCGTGAGCGTTGCCACCGATGGCGGCACGCGGTCGGCAAAGCTCGGCACCCGCGCGATGCTGCACGCGCCCGAGGCCAACACGACGGTCTTGCACCGCCAGTCGCCGCGGTTTGTGCGAACGAGGTATCCAGGCTCTGCGCTACGCACCGAGGTGACAGTCGTATGGGTTCGCACCGGAGCGGAGATCGACTTTGCGTAGGCCGCGATGAAGTCGATGACCTCCGGCATCGTTCGATAGCCATCGGGATCGTTGCCGTCATAGCGAAAGCCCGGCAGCCGGCTCTGCCAATTGGGAGTGAGCAGACGCAGCGAGTCCCATCGCTCGGTGCGCCAGGTATGGGCGACTTCACCACGCTCCAGCAGGACATGGTCGATAGAACGCTCCGCGAGGCAGCGGCTCATGGCAAGAGCCGCGTGCCCCGCGCCGACAATGACGGTGGTGACGACGCTAATCGGGTCGTCTCCCTATCGAGAGACCGTGACCGTTGCTTCCTGTTTGAGCATGATCTTTTTCCGAAAACCGGTACCCACTTTTCGGGATCATGCTCTGATCAATTCACCAGGACCGTGACGTTCGTCGGATTGGTCACGATGTCGTAAACCGCCGACCGCTTTTGCGACTGTGCGACAAGCGCCTCGATGTCTTCTTGCTTCGCGTCGGCATCGATCTTGTACCTCACCGTGATGCCGTTGAAGCCGTTGCGCACCTCGCTGTCGATGCCGAGGATGCCCGCGAGGTCCATGTCCCCTTCGATGGTCGCCGTAACGGACTTCAATTGAATGTTCCGGTTCTGGGCGACAGCGGCGATGCCTGCGGTGAGACAGCTCGCAAGCCCGACCAGGACATATTCCACCGGCGTTGCGCCCCTGTCTTCGGACGCAAAGACCTCCGGATGATCGGCATCGAACTTGAAGGTGGTCTTTCGGTGCTGCTCCTCGCCCAGACCATGGAAGCTTTCGACGGTCGAATGACTGTACGTGCCATTCTTCCATTCGCACGCCGCGCGCCACTTGAACTGCGCGGCCTGCGGAGCCTTGGTGAGGGCGTCGCGCGCGTCGAGCAAAGCCTGGACGTTGACGCCATAAAGCATTGATTTTGGGACATCAGCCATGATGTTCCTCCCTGGTTGATGTCCCAAAATCAATGCTTTCGCGGTCAATTCGCGCACCTTTATAGCACGAATTAGCGGCCCGGCGTGGCAACCAAGAGGGCTGCGCGGGTAAGGCCCCCCTCACCTCGACTGAATGCGTTGAAGCGACCTCAATGCCCTCTCTCACAAGAGCCTGCCACCGGGCGGGCCGCGCCAGCGGCGCGACCCGGTGGGGAGAGGGCAACGCGGCGGACGCGGTGCTCGCGGCGAGTCGGCTCGGCTGTTCCGTCCCGGATGACAACTCAGTACAGCTTCGGCGGATTGATCGGCGGCATCTTCACCGACTTGTCGAGGAACTCGTTGGTGTAGGCCGTCTTGACGTCGTACGGCTTTTCCATCTTGAGATATTCGTCGACCAGTTTGTAGTCGCCTTCCATGCGCTTGTCGTCATGCCAGCCGAGCGCGACGTTGCGCGAGGTGTCGTCGCTCATCAGGATGGTGACGAGGTGCCAGTTGGTCAGCTCGTTGTCGTAGAGCAGCGCGCCGTTCGCCTCGACCAGCGCCTTGACGCACGGGTCCGGCGTCTTGGCGCACTCGGCGAAGGCCTTCTGCGTGATCTTGATGAATTGCGCCGCCTTGTCCTTGTTGGCGTTCAGCCACGCGCCGTTGGCGATGATCGAGTTGCCGTAGAGATTGACGCCCACATCCTTCCACGCCTGGAAGCCCATGTCGGCGCCGAGCTCGCGCGCGAACACGTGATGCAGGTTGAAGAACGAAGTCGTCGCATCGACCGTCTTGGCCTTGACCGCGCCGAGCTTGGCGTTGGCGTCGATGTTGACCCAGGTGACCGAGTTCGGATCGATGCCGTTCGCCTTCGCGAGCGCCGGCCACATCGTGCGCGCGCCGTCGCCCGCCGGATTGCCGATCTTCTTGCCCGCCAGATCCTTGATGGTGGCGATGCCGTTGCTCTTGAGCCAGTAAAGTCCCTGCGGCGAATTGGCGTAGACGTTCATCAGCCCGACAAGATCGAGCCCCTTGCCGCGGAACAGCAGCACGCCCGCCATGTCGGAGAGGCCGAGCTGCGAGGCGCCGGCACCGACCTTTTGCGCGGAGGCCGCCGAGCCGCGCCCGGTCTCGAAGTCGATGTCGATGCCGGCCTGTTTGTACCAGCCCATTTTCTGCGCATAGAAATACGGCGCATGGTCGCCGCCGGCGACCCAGTTGAGCGTGAAGGTCAGCTTCTGCGCCGAGGCGGGCGTGGCGCAAAACGCGAGCGCGCCGAGCAAAAGTGCGAGCTTCGAAATTTTCATGCCGATCTCCTTGGCGGAACGTGCGCGGCGCATCCTCGACGCGCCTTGAGGCTTCATGCTAACTGCTTGGCGGAACGTTAGGATTGGCTTCCGGACCTGTCAATCATCGCATGGGATCGCACTGGACAGACTGGCCCGCGGACGTGCTTGCGACGCTGCGGCGCGGCGCCGTCATCCCGGCGCATCCGCTCGCGCTCGACGCCGACCGCAAGCTGGATGTGCGCCGCCAGCGCGCGCTGAGCCGCTATTATCTCGACGCCGGCGCCGGGGGCCTCGCGGTCGGCGTGCACACCACGCAATTCGCGATCCGCGATGCCGGGCTGTACCGTCCGGTGCTGGAGCTCGCGATGCGCACGGCGGCCGAATGGGCGAAGAAGCCGCCGGTCATGATCGCGGGACTCGCCGGACGCACGGTGCAGACGGTAATCGAAGCGCAAATCGCGCGCGATCTCGGGTATCATGCCGGATTGCTGTCGCTCGCCGCCATGAAGGGCGCGAGCGAGGACGACCTGATCGCGCACGCGCAGACGATCGCGCGCGAAATCCCGCTGGTCGGTTTCTACCTGCAGCCCGCGGTCGGCGGGATCGTGCTGCCGGTGTCGTTCTGGCGCCGCTTTGCGGCGATCGAGAATGTCATCGCGATCAAGATCGCGCCGTTCAACCGCTATCGCACGCTCGATGTGATCCGCGGCGTCGTCGAGGCGGGCGCCGCCGAGCGCATCACGCTCTATACCGGCAACGACGACCACATCGTGCTCGATCTGGTGACGCCGTTCACCGTGACGGCGGCCGGCCGGACGACCACCGTCCGCATCAAGGGCGGCCTGCTCGGCCACTGGAGCGTGTGGGTCAAGACCGCCGTGGAGCTGCTCGATCGCGTTCATGCCGTGGTGGCCGGCGACACGGTTCCGGCGGATATGCTGGCGCTCGACTCGGCTGTCACCGACTGCAACGCGGCGATTTTCGACGTCGCAAACGACTTCCACGGCGTGATCTGCGGCTGTCACGAAATCCTGCGCCGCCAGGGATTGCTCGAAGGCATCTGGTGTCTCGACGCCAACGAGTCCCTCGGGCCCGGGCAGATGGCCGAGATCGATCGGATCTGCGCCGCCTATCCGCACCTGACCGACGATGCGTTCGTGCGCGCAAACGTCGCGCGCTGGCTCGCGTAAATGCGATCGGACTGCGTTATCGTGGCTGACGACAGGGGAACGATCATTGGGCGCTAATCGCGAGTCACTGCAGCGCTATTCGCTGGCCGTGGTCAGCCATCTGCTGCTGGTGGCGGCGTGGTATTTGTTTGTCGAGCTTGGCAAGGTCCCCAAGTTCGTCATGCCATCCCCGCAGGCGACGCTCAACGCGCTGCTCGTTCCGAACTATCGCTGGCTGGAAAACATCACCGTCACGGCGACGGAGATTTTCGGCGGCTACATTCTCGCGGTGATCGTCGGCGTCGGCATTGCACTTCTGTTCTCGTGGTCGCGCTGGCTCAACATGTTGGCGATGCCTCTCTTGGTCACGCTCAACATGATCCCGAAGGTCGCGCTCGGGCCGCTGATCATCGTGTGGTTCAAGTACGGCATCGGCCCGAACATCATGATGGCGTTTGCCATCTGCTTTTTTCCGATCGTGCTGACGA
>Ga0193717_1000912_pt1 | contig 18675 bp, 15 predicted proteins | sample U2c2metaG_FD_145900 | JGI IMG/M metagenome (GOLD analysis project Ga0193717, IMG submission 145900) | Soil microbial communities from a riparian zone of the East river system, Colorado, United States - U2c2 | ecosystem: Environmental > Terrestrial > Soil > Riparian zone | place: USA: East River... | reverse complement strand
TAGTTATTGAACACGTGCACACTGCCATAATTCATATCAGGTTCTCTTTCGCTAACATTATACCAAAAGTTATGGTGCAAGGTTACATGAAGGTGACCTATATCTGACTCATGCCCAACTATTCCTCCACTTATAAGTACTGATAAATTGGTATCATGAAACTTGCTCCAGGAAACAGTTACATAATCGGCCGCGCGGGTAATAGAGATATCTTTACCCCAGTAATCCCAGCCATGGTTACGGTCTGTTGAAAACTCGCAATGATCAACCCACACGTGATGTGTTTGCTCCTTGATCATTACCGCTGCATCGGTCACATAGTTTTTAAACCTTATATTCTGAATGATAATGTTGCTTACCGTAAAAATATACAACGATACACCTTGAATAACAGCACCCGGTTTACCAATAATTGACTTATTTGATGATACGTATACCGGCTCGTCGCCTGATCCTGTGATTGTACCGCTTACATATACAATTCTTTTAGTGTTATCGCCTACGGCAGATTTCAAAGCGGATAAGGATGTCACTGTAACAGATGAGCCTCCGGCTCCTCCGGTGGTTGTTCCGTTAACCATCGCGTATCCCATAAGGCCGGCGGTTGACGTCGGAGTGGTCCCAGCTGGAGCAGTTGGAGCAGTTGGAGCTGCAGGTGCTGTTGTAGAACCACCGGCAGAGCCATCTAACGTGTAAGTGTATTTCCGGCCATTATTCATGGGGTTGGAATTATCTGATGCTGAGAAAACCAGCCCAGTTCCCCAATGACTGAAACGACCTTTACCAGAATCACGGATGTCCTGATGAACCGAATGAGGTGGTTTTAACTCAACCCCGTTTTCAAAAAGACGAAGGGTGGATACGGTAGGTTGCTCGTTAGAGTCGCCTGATTTGCTTAACGGATACCCAATTTTATAGGCATGTCCGCCATCATTCCTTAAACCGGCTAAATTTACGGTGTACTTGGTTCCCGTAGTGGCAGTAGTTGCCAAAGCTGCGGTTGCCGAATTTGTTGTTAACGCAGTACTGTCTTGCACACGCATCGGATCATCTCCGTTTTTTTTACAACTACCAAAAAAGATAATTGCACTTAGCATCATACTGACTACTGCCACTTTTGAAATAGGTTTTTTTGTTCTTTCCATATGTTTTTTTTATTAAGGCCATCAAACGGAGCTGCGTTTGATAAATTGCCAATAAAAAACTTTATGGAAAGATGAACTTAAATGGAAAGAGGTTCAAAAACAGCGTTATAACACCTATATACTGTTAAAATGTGTAAAGGACATCTGTGAACCAAGTGTATAAAGTTACACACTTTCTGACATTAATATGACATTACAGGGTTTCAATGTCAGACGGTACGGGCTCAAAATGTTGCTTTTTGACCTTATAAAACGATTTATACCAGGCTGTAAACCTGGAAACACCGGTGTGAACAGAAATTTTAGGTTTATAGTTTAAAACACCATCCAAATTGGATACATCAGCACAGGTTTCAGCTACATCGCCCTCTTGCATGGGCATAAATATTTTTTTAGCAGTAACATGCAATTGCTTTTCAATTTCTACTACAAAATCAAGCAGGCTAACAGGCGCCCCCCTGCCAATATTGAAAATACGAAAAGGGGCTTTTGAAGTTGCCGGATCAGGTTTCAGCGCATCCCATTCAGGATTTGCCTCAGCAGGACTGTCAATCACGTGCATAATCCCCTCAACAATATCATCAATATAGGTAAAATCGCGTTTCATATTACCGTTATTGAAAACTTCAATAGGTTTACCTTCCAGCATAGCCTTAGTAAAAATAAAGAGCGCCATATCTGGCCGGCCCCAGGGACCATAAACAGTAAAGAAACGCAGGCCTGTAGTACGTAAATTAAACAAATGACTATAAGTATGCGCCATCATTTCATTCGCCTTTTTTGAAGCTGCGTATAATGAAACCGGATGATCAGCTATATCATGTTCATTAAAAGGCATTTTTTTATTCAAGCCATATACGCTTGATGAACTGGCATAAGCTAAATGATTAATTTTAAAATGCCGGCAACACTCCAGAATATTTAAAAACCCTTTAATGTTAGAGTCTATGTAAACTTCGGGATTGGTTAAACTGTAACGCACACCGGCTTGTGCTGCCAGGTTACATACAGCATCAAACTGATAGGTTTTGAAACATAATTCAAGTTGGTCCTTATCAAGCAGGTCAAGCTTTATAAATGTATAGTTGGGGTTAGTTTCGCTGCAAACGGGCTTTGCATAGTCCAGCTCAGATATCCGGATACCGGCCTCTTCCAGTCTCGCATACTTTAACCGTACATCATAATAATCATTAATATTATCAATGCCTACTACTGTATCCCCCCTTTTCAACAAACGTTTAGCCAAATGATAGCCAATGAAACCAGCCGTACCGGTAACTAAAATTTTCATAAGATTTTAAATTTAAAAAATGAATGAATAGAACTTTTTAAGTAAAGAGAATATCGGAAAGCTTTGATATTGCAAGCTTTAAACACCTATGGAACAGGCTGATAGAATATTGTTGAATAAAGTCTGACAGACCTTATTCAACAATAATTAGTTAAAAATAAATTTTGTTCTACGTATAGCACAGCATCGGTAATGCTCAATTTGATGGGTATCCTGAACCATCTAATGTATAGCTATACTCCTTACCATTTGCAACCGGATCAGTATTATTTGTGGTTGAAAAATATAAAGTTGTGCCCCAATGGCTGAAACGCCCCCCACCGTAATCACGGATGTCCTGGTGGGCAGAATGAGGTGGATGTAATTCCACACCATTTTCAAAAAGACGGAGCGTTGATACAGTAGGTGTCTCATTCGAATCCCCTCCTTCAAGTACATATCCAATCTTAAAGGAAAATCCGCCATCGGATCTTAAACCATCAAAATCTATTTTATATAAGCCCGGCTTAATTTGTGTGGGTGGTTTTATTTGAATTGGTTTTTCTTCTTGTATTGGAATTGGGGTGGCCAGTTCTTTTTTACAACTATCAAATAATATAATTGTACCTAATACCATGACAGATAAAGCCACTTTTCCAAGAAATTTAAATTCTTTTTTCATACGATTTTAATTTAAAGTTTAATACATAACCTTCTTGCTAAAGGTTGTTCATGGTAGGTACGTTGTTGAAATTCTTTAATAAAGAGCTGATAAATATTTCAGGCGTTCTGTTATACAGGTATTGCCTGATTATTTCACTCTTGCTATCGGTATCTTTGCAAAGTGCTTTTTTTATGGTAAACACCAGCTCATTAATACTATTTGCCCTTGTTTTCAAAATTCCGGGAATGGTTTCTATCCCCCCGGCACATAGTGTAGAAATAACCGACTGATTCATGGTCATCATTTCCAGTAAAACGTTCGGAAAGCCTTCTTTAATAGATGATACCACGCATACCTTTGCCTGCTTAAAATAAGGCATAGGATTATCCATACGGCCTTTAAGAATGATGCGGTTTGTAAGCCCCAGGGTTTCAATTAAGCTGATTAGCGAATGCCTTTCAGGTCCTTCACCCAATATCAGTAACTTTAAATCAGGATACTGTTTTTCAATACAACTAAAGGCGTGAATTAAAACTGAAAATCCTTTTTCAGGGATCAGCCTGCCGGCGGCACAAATAAAATCCGTATCGGTATCAGGATCATTTAAAGGTGATTTAGCTTTAGTAAGAATTTGTTCCAGGTTCACAGGATTTTCCTGTACAATCACTTTTTGAGCCGGTATAAAATTTACATGTTGCAAAAATTGATAACGCATTAAACTTGTTTGGCAAACAACAAGATTTACGCCCGGATAACCTAATTGATAAGCCAACAGATAGCTCAACCTCTTAAAACCGGCATACCTGGTAAAAACAGAGGTACATTCACGCACAATAAGCTGCGATTTTAAATAACCTATGCGTTTTAAAAAACCCAGATACGCGTTTAAATAAGGATGGGTGCTCATGATAATAAAATCTTTGCGATAAGGTTTAAGTGAGCTCATCAATCCTAAAAAACCAGCCAGCATACTTTTACAGGTTACATACTGTGATGGCTGCCCGGCAGGAATGTGCAAACCGCCAGTCTTTACCTTTTTCAAAAACATTATAGGTGCACCTATGGCACCGGCAGCCATAAGCAATACATTTTCAGCTCCATTAGCCTCATCAGTCATGGAAACGAAAAGCACTTGTTGATTAATCGCCGGCATAATTGTGGGCTTTAGCAGAATTCCTGATTTTCCTGACTATTTTTTTCAGAGGGCCAAACACACTGAACACGCTGCGTTTACCATCTACAATAAGTAAACCGTCTGCAAAATTTATGGTATGTAAACCCAGGTCATAAGGTAACTTGGGCAATAATTCAAAAGCGGTGCGGTATTGAAATTCCGTTTCATTAATATGTGTAATTTCATTGATCATGATTGAACCACCATAACACTTTTCGGGGTTTTGGCTTGGCATATAAAGTTTTTGTTCAACAATGAATAAAGACCCGGCCGATCTGCTCACGTGATTGTCAACAGTAATTGGGTTTAAGGCATGTGGTTTAAATGCACTCAGCAATGTATCTGAGTGAAAAATATGTAATTCGCCATGCCTCCCTGATACACTGGTAAACAACCAGTACTTATCCTGATAATATATAATGGAGCTATCCACAAAATCGTCACCATTTAATATGACCCGTATTTTTTTTAATTTTTGTGGGTTATCCTTATCTACCTGGTACAAAGCAACCTGCTTCGCGTTAGCTGTTTCAGGAATGCAGTATAATTTATCTTTTACTGTAAACAGGTATGGGTACGAGAGATGTACCGATTTGTTCATTATACCTTTTACTTTCCTTTTCTTTTTAAAATTCAACTCATCCGTCATCATTATCTCGCCCTTCGCTTTCCAAAAGTTAAGCTCCTCGTAGTATAAATGTATGCGGCCATTTATTTTTGTGATAAAGGGATCTGCAGCATAATCGGCGCTATCTTCCTGAAACCAGTTTATTTCGCCGTTTAATTTTTGGCTGCTAATAAGACTTTCAGGAGTTTGGTTAACGTAACCAATATTCCATTTATCGCTTATGAATAATTTGTCAAAATATAGCTGGAGCAAATTGATCAATTTCATACTTTAAACATTTTATTAAAAAAAGCTAATATCATTGCAGGTAAAGGCAAATAATCATTCTCTTGTATTAGTGCACCGCCAAAACTATCTTTAAACTGATTGATCCTCACAAGTGCTTCGTTGGTTGTTCCTGAAGCATACCCTCCCAAATCATAAACTTCATACCCCTGTTGTTTAAAAAAACACATGTCCTTAAAATGTAATAACCGGTTTGCCCTGCCCACTACGGCTCTATACTGTGTATCGTTTTCATTCCTGAAAAGTGATGCCGAATACAATAACCTGACCCTTTTGATACTCATATCGCTCAGGTATGCATGCATTACAATATCGTGCTGGTTATATACAGCCTTGGTAATAATGATGCGGGACTTGTATTTATTAAAATTAGCGCTGAGTTTTGGCAGCTGTTTTGTTTTGGCGAATAAATTATAAAAGCTAACAAAATGCGTTAAATCTGTTTCGGTAGATGTTGTTACGCCGTCTTTAATGGCTCTCCTGATCTCGTAGATGGTTTTTTGATCAAAGCCAGATTCAAAAACTTCTGCCGGCGCACTAATATCTATAACTTTAGTAAAAAACGCTTCCCTGCAATAACCTGTAACCTCTTCGTTATAAGCACTTTGCTTATAATAACTATAAAGACACTGCCATTTTTGCGGCTTTCCCGCAAACCAAATAATGTTCACAGGCATTAAGCGGAGTGCCCTTGCTTTAATCTGGATCATAAATATTAGATAGATTTGTTTCTTTATACCAATTGATACGCCGGTAAAGCGCTTGATTTTTGGCTTTTTAGCCACTGCTTAAAGACCAGCAATTTCCATATTTGCGGAAAACGGTTCCATCTGCCCGCCATATGGTCATGTATCATAGCTAAGGCCTTTTGCGCATCAATCCCCGGAATGTTTTTCAGTTCACGCAGGGATAATTGGTCAAGTACATAGTCCTTAAGTTGATATCTGAACCATTGGCTGAAGGGCATCGTAAATCCAGATTTAGGTCTGTCAAACATATGAGCGGGAACGTGCTGATATAAAATATCTTTTAATATCCTTTTTTGAACCCCTTTCCCAAATTTGAAGTTATCGGGTAGTTGTTGGGCAAACGAAACTACCCGGTGATCCATCAGTGGTGCTCTTGCTTCTACCGCAAAAGCCATTGAAGCGCGGTCAACCTTGGTATTGATATCGCCATTCAAATAAGTTTTGATATCAAATGCCGACATTTTTTGTAAAAAACTTCCCTTTTCTGCCGATAATATATCCATAAAGGGCACATTCAATCCTAATTCGGGTTGTTGAAGCCAGGAATATTCAAGGCCGCCAAGCATCATCGCATACAACATATCTATTGTAGTGGTACTAATACCCATTGCAATTAGTTTATGCCGATAATCAGGCGATAATTTTATAAGGCCGCCCATAACCTTACGCAGCGCCAGCGGACAATTAAAAAACTGATGTGCCATATTTAACCATTTATACCTGGAATAACCCATAAAACTTTCATCCCCTCCATCGCCGCTAAGGGCCACTGTTACATATTTTTTAGTATACTTACTAAGCAACAGCATAGGGATAGCACTTGAATCGGCAAATGGCTCGTCATAGTATTCTCCAAATTTTTCAATTAAAGCCATACCTTCATCCGTATCACATTCAATCACGTGATGAGCAGTTTTTAGATGATTAGCTATGTTTCCGGCAAAAACACTTTCATCAAACCCCTTCTCGTTAAACTTAATGCAAAATGTTTTTATTTGCTTTGTGTTTACGGCCGCAAGAGCGGCTATTAATGAAGAATCAATTCCTCCTGAAAGAAAAACCCCCAGGCTTACATCAGCATGCATACGGATATTAACCGCATCTTTTAACAGTCCCTTAAGTTCGGCTTTGGCCTGTAAATAGGTGCCTGTATAGCTATTTAAATTTGCCTGGTCAAGGTCCCAATATTTTTCAGTTTTAAAATGCCCGGTAGGCAAATCAAAAATAAAGCTATAACCTGCCTGTAGTTTATTAATTTCTTGCCAGGCAGAACGCGGCTCAGGTACATATCCCCATATAAAATATTCGTGAACAGCTTGCATGTCCATATTAACCTGCCTGCCAATTGTAATCTGCGCCGGCTGGCTGGCAAATTCAAAATCAAGCCCGTTATGGGCATAATAGAAGGGCTTTTTTCCCAGCCTGTCCCTTGCCCCAAAAAGCTTCTGTTCTTTTGTATCATAAATTACAAAAGCAAACATGCCATTAAAATGATCTACGCAATTTGCACCATATTCAAGGTAGGCAGCAGCCAGCACCTCTGTATCTGAATCCGTATTAAATGTATGTCCTAATACTTTTAGTTTGGATTTCAGTTGCTGATAATTATATATCTCGCCGTTAAAGACAATGATGGAATCAATACGTTCAAAACCAGAATGATCCGGTCCGCGGAAATGAACACGGGCTAACTTAGCCCTAACAATATCGTCGTTATAGTAAACCGTTGACCCGTAAATTCCACACATATCAATTAATGTTTAATAATTAAATTATTCATGTAATAGGCTTTCATAAGCCTGGCCTATTTTTTCAAGAGAAAACCTGTTGTATGCATCCGCTTTAATTTTTTCATGCGGCCATGATTGGGAACAGGCCTGTACAATCAGTTTCCTTAAATTTATTATATCATGCTGTTCTGCCACGTAGCCATTAAACCCTTCGCGGATCAGTTCATCTATACCCCCTACGCGAAAAGTAACCACAGGAACACCCAGGGCCAAAGCCTCTAAAACAACGTTGGGGAAACCTTCTGTAAAGGAACAGGATACCAAAAGGTCATGCTGTACTACGTGGGTCGAAACCTCATTTACTTCGCCTAAAAAGGTAACCCGGTCATCAAGTTTGCGAAAATTAACATCTGATTTTAAATCGGCCATTAGAGGGCCATCGCCGGCAATGGTTAAAATATAATTTGAGGGCAGCTGCTGCATAATTTCAAGCAAGCGAAACAGGCCTTTTTCAGGACTTAAACGAGCCACCACTATTAATTTTTTTTGCATGGAAACGTTTAAATGCTTTTTAATTATGGGTGTATGCAGCACCGGATTTGATATAACTTTTAATTTTCCTGAACTAATGCCATATAGTTTTGAAATAGACTGCTGCATTTCGGCAGATTGGCAAACGATAAAATCAAACCGAACGGATAAAAACCTGGTGAAAAGGTTATAAAACCTGGATTTATACCCGTAAAATTGTTTCATCTGCTGCGGGTTATTGGATGCTCTGGCAATAAGGTTTGGCACCTTTAAAAAGCAGGCTACCATTGCAGTTAAAATATTAATATGATCAGTTGTTGAAAAAACAGCAAAGGGTTTAGCAGCTTTTAAAAGCCGGTACAGTTTAAAAAATGACCTGGACGCCTTAACAGTTTTAAGATCAATAAATTCAATACCTTCAATATGGGTTGAAAAACATTGTTCCCGGGCGTTTAAAAAAACTACCGATACCGCGTAATCCTCTTTATTAAAATATTGCGAAAGCAGCCAATAAACCCGCTCAGAACCACCGGCTCCAAGTGAACCCACAATCAGGAATATCTTTTTTTTCATTGTAAAATTATCAATTGCCATTAGGCCATTTCACTAATAGTTTGCTCATTAACAGTTGCCTCACTGTGCTCATTTTCAGTAATTTTTGCACTTTGCAGAATAGCAAAATATAAAAACAGCGTGGGCCCATCGGCACTAACCAGCCAGCCATTATGAGATAGCGCATTTAGTGATATTGCAATAAAAGAAAAAAACAGGGGCAACAATAAGGCATTGTTTTTTAACCTTATATGTTTTATAGTTTCCCGAAACAGCCGTACAATTCTGTAGTAAATAGCTCCAAGTAATCCTAAACCTAAAAAAGGTCCCAGGTATGTTAAAAACATTAAGTATGCATTGTGCGAGCTGAGGCCGAAAGTAAATAATGGGTTACGGTATGTTACCTCTTCCCAGCTCTTACCATAAAATATCAAACCAAAGGGATAATCAGCATAAACTTTCAAATTTTCGATAGCCATGTTTGCCCGGTTATAATCATTGGCTTGTTTGGCTTCGTTTTTTGTAAGAATATTGTTTTTACTATCCAGGTTATCTTTTAAGAAATAAGTATAGATTGCAAAACACATAAGGGCGGCCGCTGCCACGAAAATAACCGCCTTAAAACGGTAGTAAATAAATAAAAACACCACAACCGCACCGGTAAAACTAACAAAGGCCGAACGATTCATCCCCAGGTACAGGCATACTATGCAAATGCCAAAAGCAAGTATTTTAATAATCAGGTGCAGTCTGAAAGTGAATGTGAGTACAAAAACAAAAGCCGTAAAAGCAGCAACCTGGTAGCCAAAAGTAAACTGGGTAATGGCCAGCCCTGCAGGGCTTTGTTTAACTTGATCATCAAGCATTATTGATCTTAGCGGATCAATTATTCCAGGATAAATATGATCTAAAACCATGATCATCATGGAGAGTGATAACGCCGCAAATATCACGATAACTGATGTATTAAAACGTTGCCTGTTTAATCCAACAAAATAATTAAAATAAAGGGCACAGGTTACAACGACAATGACGCTTGCAAAAAAGCCCGTATAGTCGCCCTCTCCTACAACGTCATATAAAAACATCGCTACAATAAGCAAAGCGCTCTCTTTATAGTAGGCAAAGGGCTGCATAGGTGCCTTCACAAACAACGTTAGCAACAGGCCCAAAACCATCGGGGATGGTATCCTGAAAATATTTGTCATAAAAATATCAAAGGCCAGTGTATACAGATAGGCTGCCATTACACCAAAAACAATAAGTTTTTTAAGTGACATATATTGATGTATAAAGGATCTATTTACTGATAAGCCTTTTTAAGGTTTGGCATATTATTTTAATGTCAATCCACATATCATGCTTGTCAATATAATACAGGTTTTGTTGAATTTTTGAGGGTATTATTTCGTTGATATATAGTTTCTCAGGATCCTCGGCACCTGCAAGAATTTCATTTTCATTAAAATACAGAATGGATGCCCGGTCGGTTATGCCCGGTTTAATGCTCAACACTCTTTGTTGATACGCAGTATACATCTCAACATACTTACGCACTTCGGGTCTTGGCCCCACAAAGCTCATATGCCCTATAAGGATATTAAACAATTGTGGCAATTCATCAAGTTTGTATTTGCGGAGCCAGTAACCGGTTGGAGTGATACGATAATCATGATAACCGATTGTTAAAAGTCCAATCCGGTCAGCATGTACATACATGGTCCTGAATTTGAACAAATTAAAATCAATGCCATTGCGGCCAACCCTGCGTTGAATATAAAACACCCCGCCTCTGGAGTCTATCCTGATCAATAGTGCTATCAGAACAAATACAGGCATCAACAGTGCAATACCTGTTAATGCAAAACAAACGTCAAAAACCCTTTTCAAAATCATGTGTATATTTTAAAAGCTTATTCTGGCCGGTTTCATGTTTTCAACTTCTGTATCAGGCACCAGATTATTCACAAGCTGTTTCTTGACAGCGCTGATAACAGCGTTAATAATGAATGTGATCTCTTCACCGGTTAACTGTGGATATATTGGCAATGAAATTTCACAGGCATATTGCTGATAAGCCATCGGATAATCGATAATTTGGTACCCAAGGCTTTTGAAATAAGTAAGCATTGGCATGGGGATAAAATGCACATTTACAGCAACACCATCGCTGGTTATATCCTCAATGATCTGGTCGCGTTGATCTTCGGTTATGTTTTTGATGCGGAGTGGAAACAAGTGATAGCTGGATTCGCGGTTTTCATCCATTAAAGGGGGCGAAATGAACCAATCCATCTCTTTAAATCCATCGCAATATTTCAACGCCACCTGCTTTCTTAAAGGTAAAAGCTGTGTTTCGTACTTTTTAATTTGAGCAAGCCCTATTGCTGCGCATATATCAGGCATATTAATTTTAAGGCCCTGAAAAAGGATATCATATTTCCACCCTCCTCCCAATGACTTTGAAAACGCATCCTTGGTTTGGCCGTTAAGTGTGTACATCCTGAGGTATTTATATTCTGCTGCCGTATCAAAATGATCAGGCAGGTTTAAACAAATGCAGCCTCCTTCGGCTGTTGTAACATTTTTAACCGCATGAAAGGAAAATATAGTTATATCGCTCTTTTTTGCGGCAGCTAAGCCATTGAATTTAGCACCCAGGGAATGAGCAGCATCTGAAATTAACAAGATCCTGTTCAGGATACGCTGTTTAAAGGATTCGGCCACAAACAACCCGGTAATTTCAGGGTCATTTATAATCGCATTCAGCTTATCATAATCACATGGCCATCCGGCAATATCAACGGCAATAATTGCTTTTGTTTTAGCGGTGATAGCCTTGCGGACAGCATCTGCAGATATGCAAAAGTCATCGTTAATATCAACCATTACCGGTGTTGCTCCGCAATGCAAAACACTCAATGCAGTAGCACTGTAAGTATAAGCCGGAACAATAACCTCGTCTCCTGCTTTTATTCCAAACCATTTTAGCATCAATATAGCTCCTGAGGTCCATGAGTTAATACAAACAGCAGCCTTTGATGATGTTAGCTTTACAATCTCCTGCTCCAATGCGGCTACCTTTGGACCTGTGGTGATCCAATTGGAACGAAGTGTTTGTACAACCTCATCAATTACGGCCTTGTCAATAAAGGGTGGCGAAAATGGAATGTTCATCGTATTTATATTAAAACAGTGAGTTATTGTATTCCACGATACGGTGAAACACTTAAATAGGGATATCAGATCATATTATTATCTTACCAGTTTAAGATGCCGGAAACGGCTTATCTGGTCTTTTATAAAGTTGCGTGCCAACCGCGAATAAATAATGTATTGCTCTTTAAAATAATCTTTTAACGTATAGTCCTTAAAAGTTAATTCTGATAGGGAAACAAAGTATTTATGATTCTCGGCAATAAACTTTTCGAGCTTTTCAAATGCTTCATCAGTGCAGGTTTCCGGATGATAATTAAATGTCCAGGTGTGTTTAGATTTTACGGCTACCTCTGATAATTGCACCGGGACCCATCCAAAACCAAACCTTATGTAAGGTGATCGTAATAACCCATCGCTAATGATCAGCACATCTGAATGCTTATCCAGCGCCTTGAGCGTATTACGGTCAAAAGTATGCGCCGGGGCTATAAAAAGTGGTGTATGTACCCCTTCACGTTTAAATATGGAAACGGCTGCCTTTACTTTCTGTTCCTGGATATACAATGGTAAACCAGCAAATTCTGAGCGTTTATTAAGCCTGAACAAACCCGAATTACGATTCAGGTAGCGGTGTTCAAAACCATGCATGCCTATGATATAATCTTTTTTCTGAAGATGACGAACCAGCGACCAGTAATAAGGATTAAGGTCTCCACATACGCTTAATTTGGGGTCATGATTATCAGGGATAACTGCAATAATTGGTTTAATTTCATAAAGATCAAAGAGGTTGAAAAAACGCTCCCATTTCTTTAGGTCATTGGTTGGACACAGATCATCCAGACGGATTAAATATTGTACCATAAATACTTAGCTGATGGGTGATGAATTTAATACGACCTGCTTATTGATAATTACACATTACAAAATCAGAGCTGCCGGCTGGTAATGCTGTGGAACATGCTTTAAAATCAAATTCTCCCACTGTTTAAATATTTGTTGGGCATTGTTAGTATCATTAATATGCATTGCCCGTTTGCCTAAACTGTTTTTTAACAAAGGGTTATTAATTAACCGGGTTATGGCGTCGGATATGGCATAAATGTTTTCTGTTTCAACTAAAAGTCCATTCTGTTCATTAATTATAATTTCCGAAGGGCCAAACTCACAATCTACAGCAATGCTTGGGCAACCAAAACTCATTGCTTCTACCAACGCATTAGGATAACCTTCATTTCTGGATGGCAGCACAAATAACTCTGCCTGGCTGTAATAATCCTGGAGGTTGGTTTGGGCTCCCGTAAATATTACCCGGTCTTTTAATCCCCCATTATAACTCTGCCATAATAAGCTGGTTCTTTCCTGCCCGTCGCCCACAATCAGCAGATCTACATCATGCAGTTTAGCATTGTTAAAAGCTGCTATGAGCAGATCAAAGCCTTTTACATATTCCAGTCGGCCTACCCCAAGAATAAACTTGCGATGATGTACCCGCCCGGGTGCTATTGGGTTAAAAGAAGGTACCGAATTGGTTATTTTATAAATGTTATTAAGGTTCTTAAATTCCTTATTCTCGCGAAGGCAATCCTCAACACCTTTTGCACCTACTACAACTGCTGCTGATCTTTTATACAATAAAGCAGTTAAGTGTTTAAGTACATACCCTAATTGATTAACACTGCGTTTAGGCGACGTCCTTTCTGAAACAATGTAGGGGGTTTGCGTAATACTGCAGACAATTCCCGTCCATATATTTGCAGAGGTAATGAAAGACAGCGCGCAAACTGGTTTTTCTTTTAATAACAGCTTCAGTAGCTTAAAAAAGGTAAGCAACATATAATATATCCTGAGCCATAACATACCATGCCTGCGCTCAAGCATGTAAATAACTTTTACACCCTCATCAATAGTGTATACAGGCTCACCATGGTTTAATGCTATAATTACTGCGGTGCAGTTTAATTGATTAAAATGGTTGGCTAAAGCAATTAATACTCTTTCGGCCCCACCGCCTTTTAAAGAAGGAATAACAAAGAGTACATGGGGTTTTTGTTGTATAACAGTTTTCATGGAAATATAAGATATTCCTGATTGGCTTAAAGTAGATATTTTACGGTATTATAAGCCTTACGCACATGCAAGTGACTCAATTCAAACAATAAGTATCGTTTGATGTATAACCATAACAGCGCTTTTTTCTGCCTTGCCGGGTATGTAAAGTATTTAATGATCAGGTTAAAATCACTGATCATCCTTTCCTTCTCCAGCTGTGCATTGATCATGCTCCATATACCGCCTTCATGATGGCAGTAACAACTCATTACTTCGGGCATTACATAAATTTTCCGGCCGGTATATTGGGTCGCAAAAAGCTTAAACATCTTGTCACCTGCATAACAGGTAAAAAACCATGGGGTGGTAAATAACTGGCGCAGTTCAATTACATTGCGGTACATCAGTGTAGCTGTTTTTGTTTCTTCCTGTTTCCCGGCAAGCAAATCATGATAAGTATGTACCAGGGGTACTGGTTTGGGATTCACATACAGGGTATTATTGGCCGCATCAATTATCCTGATATAATGACTGCAAATGATATATTCGGGATTTGTTTCTAAAAAATCAACCTGTTTCTGTAATTTGCATGAGTCTGTCCAGTAGTCATCTCCTTCGCAAAGCGCAATATATTTACCTTTACATACTTTGAGCGCGTTGATTATATTATGGTGCGGGCCCATATTTTTTTTTGTAGAAACCAGTGTTATTTTGCCTGGATATTGTTTTTTAAATCCTTCAAGAACCGCTGACGTGCCGTCGGTTGAACAATCATTGCTTACAACAATCTCAAATTGAAAATTTGTTTGCTGCATTATAAAACCCTCCATAGCATGGGCAATAAACCGCACATGATTATAAGTAATGCAGCAAATACTAACCGTAGGATGTTGATTAATCATATTGACCCATTTACTTTTACGGATTCAGTATTAATCTCAGACTCTATCTGATCGGCAATCAACATTCCAAAGTGTTTTGATTCAAGCACCTTGCCTTCATCGGAGTTTTGGGCCCTTAACAATAACCGGCAAATCATGTCTAAATCAGCAAGTGTTAAGGTATGGTATAGCGGTATGCACATGATCCTGCTGGCAATAGAATCACAAACAGGCATAGCCACATTTTTTACATAAGGCAAAGCAGATAAGGACGGATAAAAATACCGGCGGCAGTAAATTTGCGCCAGTTCCAACTTTTGCATACTCTCTTTCATCAATTCTTCGCTTTTAAAAAGGATAGGAAAATAAGCGTAATTGTAATCATCTATATGCTGCAATTTCTGAAACTGCACATCAAGCTTATTTAAACGAAGCATGTAGTGTGCCGATAAATATTTCCTTTTTCTAAGGATCTCATCAATGTGCGGCAAATTGCATAAACCCATAGCCGCATGAAATTCACAATTTTTAGCGTTTATACCCTGCTCAGAAAAAGTGTCGACCCCTGAGTATCCAAAGTTACGCATGAGGGCCATTTTTTTTAACAGATCAGGCTGACGGGTAAACACAGCACCACCTTCAATTGTATGAAACAACTTAGTGGAATGAAAGCTTGTTGTACTTATATCGCCATATTCAAATATTGATTTATTCTTATACCGGGTGCCAAAACAATGGGCGGCATCGTAAATTACTTTAAGTCCGTTCCTGTCAGCAATTTGCTGTATAGCATCTATATCACACGGGGTTCCATAAACATGTGTGGCCAGGATGGCTGATGTTTGTGATGTAATAGCCGCTTCAATTTTATCTGGGTCAATATTAAATGTTTCCGGATCAATATCTACAAATACAGGCTTGCAGCCCTGCCATACAATAGTGCTGGTGGTTGCCACAAAAGAAAAAGGCGTAGTGATTATCTCACCGCTTAACTCCAGGGCTTTAATGGCCAACTGCAATGCAACAGTTCCGTTTGAAACATACAACATGTGATCAAGTCCTAAATATTCCTTAAGCCTTAGTTCCAGCGTATTTACAAGCGGACCATTGTTGGTGAGCCATTGCCGCTCCCAAATACTTTTTACATAACTTTTAAATTCTTTCTCGGAAGGAAGAAAAGGTTTGGTTACAGGTATCATTTTTTTAGGATTAATTGTTTAAAATCTCTCATTGCTGTTAGTTTAACCAGCTGGCTAAAAGCATAGTAAAACAGCGCGTAGCATGTCCCTATGATCATAATTCGGATCAGATCAGGTATAAACAGTTGGGCAAGCAGAAGGTCAAGAAAATAGCAGGCCACACCTATGCTGCCTGCCAGCGCCAGGATAGGCAGGATATCTTCAATTTGTTCTTTAACAGGATAATGGATCAGTTCACCGCTGTATATTGAATTGATATAATAGGCCACAAAATTGAAAAACAGTTGAAAATAGAGCAGGCCATAAATCCCAAATGAGATGAAGGATAAAATACCAGCCACACTGAGTACTTTTTTAACAATCTCTAACTTGAGGAATAAAGCGCTTTTGCCCATCACCTTTAAAATATTCAGGTTATAGGAATGCAGGGGGTACATGATACCGCTGATGCATAAAATTTTAAAGTATGGTACCGAAGGCAGCCATTTATCAGTTAGCAAAAAGCGAAATAAAGGCTCTGCAACCACGCATAACAAAATCAATACCGGTGCATTCCAGAAAAGAACTTGTTGCATGAGCTTTTTATATACATTTTTTAACTGTACAACATCATTGGAAATCTCGGCGAACATTGGATAGGCAACCTTATTAACTGCTGCCGATATATTACTGATCGGTAATTGGCTAATGGTTTCGGCCCTCGAATAAAATCCAAGCTGGACCGCTGAAAAGTACTTACCAATAATAATTAAGTATATGTTTTGATAAATCGTATCCAGTATTCCTGACAATGTCATTTTGTAGCCAAAATTGAAATGCTTTTTAAAACATTGCTTGTCAAACACCAATGATGGCCGCCATGAGGAGTAGATCCAGTGCATGGCTGTTGATAAAAATGAAGTACACAAACCCATCCAAACCAAACTCCAAACACCATAACCCATTTTTGCCAGTACAATACCCAATATACCACCACAAATAGCTGCCGGTATCTGAATATTAGTTTGTTTCTTGAGTTTCAGCTCTTTGATCAACAGGGTGCTTTGTACTCCAAAAAAGGCATTCAAGATCAGGATAAGGCCATACACACGAACAACTGCTTTTAATAAAGGCTGGTTATAAAAATCAGCTATCAGCGGAGACGACAGAAAAAGCAATAAATATAAAAAGGTGCTTCCGGCCAGATTAAAATAAAATATGGTCGACAAATCTTTTTGATCTGCATCTGTTGTCCTGATCAGTGAAGCAGTCAAGCCGCCATCCAATAAAATATTTCCTACTGCAATAAAAATAGACAGCATTGCAATCAGCCCAAACTCTGCCGGCTCAAGTATCCTTGCCAGGAAAATGGAAATGCTAAAGCCAATCAGTTTACCGCTTAACTGTTGCCATATAGACCATAGCATGCCCGAAACAGCTTTTTCTTTAAAACCCATATCAATAAACTTAAAGGCGTGCGTTAACTATACTGTCAGGTAAAAAGGCTTTTAAATCATAAAGGACAGCGTTAGGTTTACAAAGGGCCTTAAGGTCCAGGTCTTTAAATTCTTCGTGCGCAACGGCCAGCAAGATCCCGTCATAAGTGCGGTCCTTGGATTCGCCGTTTTCGCAGATAATACCGTAAGCATGTTTCGCCTGCTCGGCATTGGCCCAGGGGTCATGTATATGTACTTTAACCTTATACTCTTCTAACCGGCGTACAATATCAATTACGCGGGTATTACGTACATCCGGGCAATTTTCCTTGAACGTAAAGCCAAGCACCAAAACTTCGGCCTCAATCAGGGAAGTTCCTTTACAGATCATTTTTTTAATAAGCTGATCTGCAACATATGCCCCCATAGCGTCGTTTATGCGGCGCCCCGCCAATATAATTTCGGGATGATAGCCTGCTTCCTGAGCTTTCTGAGCCAGGTAATACGGATCAACTCCTATACAATGGCCCCCAACAAGTCCGGGACGAAAATTTAAAAAATTCCATTTGGTTCCTGCCGCTTCCAAAACCTTATGTGTATCAATTCCAAGCTTGTTAAAAATCATTGCCAGCTCATTTACGAAAGCGATATTTATATCACGCTGGGCATTTTCAATAACTTTTGCTGCTTCGGCTACTTTAATAGAATCGGCCTTAAATGTGCCGGCAGTAATTACAGAGCTATAAAGTGCATCTACAATTTCGGCTGTTTTTGCATTGGAGCCTGAGGTGATTTTACGAATGTTTGCTACAGTGTGCAGCTTATCGCCCGGGTTAATTCTTTCTGGTGAGTAACCAGCAAAAAAATCAATATTATAACGCAAGCCGGATGCTTTTTCAAGTACAGGCATACATTCATCTTCAGTAACCCCAGGATAAACTGTTGATTCGTAAATAACAATATCACCCGGTTTAAGTACTTTACCAATCAATAAGCTCGCATTGATCAACGGGCTTAAATCTGGCCGGTTATTTTTATCAACCGGCGTAGGTACAGTTACAATGTAAACAGAACAAGCCCTTAACGTTTCAATTTCGTCAGTGAAAAACAGGCCTTTTGGTGTGGTACAAACCGGGGTAATTACAGCTGTTAATTCTTGCTCATTAACTTCCCTGGTATGATCCCAGCCTGCTTTAAGCTGATCGATCCGTTTAGAATTGATATCATAGCCAAACACTTTA
>Ga0193717_1000910_pt1 | contig 18692 bp, 16 predicted proteins | sample U2c2metaG_FD_145900 | JGI IMG/M metagenome (GOLD analysis project Ga0193717, IMG submission 145900) | Soil microbial communities from a riparian zone of the East river system, Colorado, United States - U2c2 | ecosystem: Environmental > Terrestrial > Soil > Riparian zone | place: USA: East River... | reverse complement strand
AGGTGTGTCAAGGGTCGAACTTGTTCGAGCCCGAAGGGCCGCGAAGCGCCCTTGACTCACCTCACCGCGACTAGCAAACTCACGCAGCCCGGCGACGCGAACCACCCACACCTACCCGCGAACCACACGCACCCATGCACCCGCGAACCACCCGTGCCGACGAACCCGCGAACCACGTCGGACTGTCGACACGCGAACCATCGCGTCGGGTCGGCAGCACCGTTAGATCCACGGGCCCCCCGCAGTGACCGCTTGTCCGTACCAGCGGGATGTTTTCCAGCGTTGCGCCCACGCGCAGGCTTTCGAGGACGGAGCCTAGAGCGACGGAGGTCAGAGGGACCAGAAGTCGCAGTGGTGGGTGGTGTTCAGGTTGATCTGGGTGATTCCGCCTAGTTGGAGGGACTGGGTGGTTGTTGGGCCGGCTTGGAGGGGTTTCCAGGTGGGGACGCCCGGGCCGTTGGGGTTGCCGGTGCGGGCGAAGTTTGTCCAGTAGCGGAGCATCGTCTTGGAGAGTCCGGTCTGGGCCTGGTTGAGGGTGGCCAGTGGGCTGAAGTCGAACAGGTACGGGAGTTCCGACGAGTGGTACGCGTCGGATTGGTAGCCCGGCGGGAAGTAGACGTAGGCCGGTGCTGTCCGGTCCGCGAAGGAGAACGTGTAGACCGGCACCTTGCGCGCCATCAGCCGGGAAGACTTCAGCGACGGGCAGACCCAGCCCCGATCGGTGGCGACCGTGTTCCAGGCCTGGATCGGTGACTGGTACGCCGTCACCGGGTACTCCTTCTCCACCGCGGCCGCCTGGTCGCCGAAGCTCTTCACCAGGTTGGCCCGGTACCCCGCGGCGTCCATCGGGCCGCCGAGTTCGTACAGCCAGCCGAAGTAGGCCTGCTCGTCCCGGGTGTTGCCCTCCATCACCGGCACTCGGTTGAACGTCCCGTACTTCAACGCCTTCCGCGGTTCGATCGGCAACAGGCGCGTTCCGTACCCGGCTTGGGTGAAGTCGGCGACCTGCAGCAGCTTCAGGGGATCGGCTTTGCGAAGGCAGGCGAGGTCGCTGCAGCCCAACTTGGCAGCCGCGGTCCTGCCCTTGGCGGCGATCTCCTTGGCGGGCACCCACCAATGCTTCTCCGGACTGTCAGGGTAGTTTCCGTTCGTGGGGTAGTTCATCTCGCACGAACCGCTCTCGATGATCGCTCGGTCGAACAGGCCGGCGGCGGTCGGTGACGCCAACTGTCCGCAGGTGGACAGTCCGCCGGCCGATTCGCCCAGCACGGTGACGTTGTATGGGTCGCCGCCGAAGGCCCTCGCGTTGGCGCGCACCCAGCGCAGCGCCGCCTGCTGGTCCGCGAGCCCGTAGGTGCCGGATTCCGGCAGACCCGGGTAGCCGAAGAATCCCATCGTCGCCAGGCGGTAGTTCACCGTCACCACGACGACGTCACCGGTCTGGGAGAGCCACCGGCCGTCGTAGTCACTGCCGCTACCGGCGCCCCATCCGCCGCCGTGGAGCCAGACCATCACCGGCCGGCCCTTGCCGGCGGCGTTGGGCGTGGTGACGTTCAGGTAGAGGCAGTCCTCGGAGGAGCCTGGCAGAAGCGCGTCGCCGGTGGTGTTCAGCTGCGTGCAGATAGCGCCCGGTTCGGTCGCGTCCCGTACGCCGGACCAGGCCGCGGCCGGCTGTGGAAGTTCGAAGCGCCGGTCGCCGACGGGCGGCGCGGCGAAGGGAATGCCCTGGAACACCCGTGATTGCGCGTCGGCTGTTCCCCGCACCAGCCCCTTGTCGGTCCTCACGACCTCGCCGGCCGGGCCGACCACATCGACCCCAGTTCGCAGTACAGGCTCGTCGGCGGCAGCGGATATCGCGGTGAGACCCAGCGTGATAGTCAGTCCAGCGGCCAGGGCGGCCACGGACCGTCGAATACCTCGTGTAGTCATAGCCGCACTCTAAGCAGCAAGGATGTCCGCTTCGGATCAGGCGAAAGTATCGACCGTGATGACTTCCGGCTGACTCTGCGCTCCGTGGGCCCGGCGTGGTTCTGGGGGTGGCGTCGCATAGATTGGGGGCATGAGCACCCCGTCCGAGAAGTATGCCGTTTTCCGCTCGGACCAGGAGCATCCCGCCGTGAAGGAGTTCCGGGCGCTCTACGACTTCGAGCTGGACGAGTTCCAGTTGCGCGCGTGCGCCGCCCTGGAGGACGGCCATCAGGTACTGGTCGCGGCGCCGACCGGGTCGGGCAAGACCCTGGTGGGGGAGTTCGCGGTGCACCTCGCGCTGCAGCGGGGGCAGAAGTGCTTCTACACCACCCCGATCAAGGCCCTCAGCAACCAGAAGTACGCCGACCTGGTCCGTCGGTACGGCAGCGAGAACGTGGGCCTGCTGACCGGGGACAACTCGATCAACTCCGAGGCGCCGATCGTGGTGATGACCACCGAGGTCCTGCGGAACATGCTGTACGCCGCGTCGCAGACCCTGCTCGGACTGTCCTACGTGGTGATGGACGAGGTGCATTACCTGGCCGACCGGTCCCGTGGTGCGGTCTGGGAAGAGGTGATCATCCACCTGCCGGACTCGGTCGCGGTGGTGTCGCTGTCCGCCACGGTGAGCAACGCTGAGGAGTTCGGCGACTGGCTGGAGACCGTCCGCGGGAACACGGTGGTCGTGCTGGAGGAGAAGCGGCCGGTGCCGCTGTTCCAGCACGTCATGGTGGGCAAGCGGCTGCACGATCTGTTCGCGGGTGAGGCCCCGACCGCGCGCGTGGGTGCGCCCGCGCAGTACGGGCCGCAGGGCAAGCAGAGCCGGTCCGGCAACCCGGCCAAATCGGTTGAGGCGGTGAAGGGTCCGGACATCAAGGACCTGGTGAACCCGCAGCTGGTGCGGATCGCGCGGGACGACAGCAGGATCTTCCGGGACGACTCGCGCAAACCCCGCCGGCGCCGGGATCTGCCGAAGACCCGGCCGGGCCGGTCGCACTTCACGCCGTACCGCTCGGATGTGGTGGAGGAGCTGGACGCGGGCGCGTTGCTGCCGGCGATCTACTTCATCTTCTCCCGCAAGGGTTGTGAGGACGCGATGCTGCAGTGCCTGCGGTCCGGGCTGCGGCTGACCAAGCCGAGCGAGCGGGACGAGATCAAGCGGGTGCTGGCCGAGCGCACCTCCGAGCTGCCGGACGAGGATCTCGGCGTGCTCGGGTACCACGACTTCGCCGAGGCGCTCAGCCGCGGCATCGCCGCGCACCACGCCGGCATGCTGGCCGCGTTCAAGGAGGTCGTCGAGGAGCTGTTCGCACGCGGCCTGATCAAAGTCGTGTTCGCCACCGCGACGCTTGCCCTGGGCATCAACATGCCCGCGCGCACGGTGGTGCTGGAGAAGCTGAGCAAGTGGAACGGCGAGACGCACGCCGACATCACGCCGGGGGAGTACACCCAGCTCACCGGTCGTGCGGGTCGTCGCGGCATCGACGTCGAAGGCCACGCGGTCGTGCTGTGGCAGCCAGGGTTCGACCCGCGCGCAGTCGCCGGTCTGGCGAGCACTCGTACGTATCCGCTGCGCTCGTCGTTCTCCCCGTCGTACAACATGGCGGTGAACCTGGTCCGTCAGGTCGGGCGGGCCAGGGCCCGCGACATGCTGGAGTTGTCGTTCGCGCAGTTCCAGTCCGACCAGGCGGTGGTTGGGCTCGCGCGGCAGGTGCAGCGCAACAACGAGGCGCTCGAGGGGTACAAGGAGTCGATCGACTGTCATCTCGGCGACTTCCTCGAGTACGCCGATCTGCGGCGCAGGATCGGCGAGCGCGAATCGTCGGGCTCGAAGCGCCGCAAGCTGGATCGCCGGGTCGAGGCGCAGGAGTCGCTGGAGAAGCTGCGGATCGGCGACATCATCCGGATCCCGGCGGGCCGGAGTGCGGGCTGGGCCCTGGTGCTCGACCCGGGCGTCCGGTCCGAGCGCGAGGGACCGCGGCCGACCGTGCTGACGCTGGACCGGCAGGTGCGCAAGCTGTCGATGATCGACTTCCCGACCCCGGTCGCGTCGATCAGTTCGTTGCGGGTGCCGAAGAAGTTCAACCCGCGCAACCCGCAGCAGCGGCGCGAGCTTGCCCACGTACTGCGAGGTCGTACGGACATGCTCGGCGAGGAAGGGCCGCCGTCGTCCCGCAGCCGCAACGGCGATGTGGTCACCCACGCGGACGACCCGGAGTTGCAGGAGATGCGGGCGGAACTGCGCGCACATCCCTGCCACGGGTGCTCGGATCGCGAGGACCACGCACGCTGGGCCGAGCGGTACTTCCGGCTGGACCGGGAGAACCGCGACGTGCAGCGCAAGATCGAGCAGCGGACGAACACCATCGCCCGGCAGTTCGACCGGGTCTGCCAGGTGCTGGACGCGCTGCACTACCTCGAGGGCGACAAGACCACCGAGGCGGGCGACCGGCTGTCGCGGATCTACGCCGAGCTCGACCTGGTCGCGGCCGAGTGCCTGCGGCAGGGCGTGTTCGACGATCTCGACGGTCCGCAGTTGGCTGCCTGCCTGGCGGCCCTGGTCTACGAGTCGCGGTCGAAGGACGAGCCGACATCGCCGCGGTTGCCGCGGGGTGAGGTCCGGGACGCGCTGGAGCGGATGGGTCGGATCTGGCGGGACTTGTCGGCGCTGGAGCGGGACATGCGGGTCGACTTCCTCCGGCCGATGGATCTCGGGTTCTGCTGGGCGGCGTACCGGTGGGCCTCGGGTGCGTCGCTGGCCGAGGTGCTCTACGAGTCGGATCTGGCCGCGGGCGATTTCGTTCGTTGGGTGAAGCAACTGATCGACCTCACCGAGCAGGTCGCGGACGCCGCCGGGCCGACTCCGCTCCGGCGAACGGCACGCGCCGTCACGGACCAGATTCGCCGTGGTGTGATCTCGTACGCCTCCGTGGTCGACGAGCCCTAGGGCGTGTCTCCCTAGGCGACCCCTTCGCGTTGTAGGAATAGACGACTACACCCCCCTGTGGATCGAAGGAGATCACCTCCCGTGGAATTGTCGCGCCGCAAATTCGGCAAGATCGCCCTAGCGACGGGAGCAGCGGCCGCAGCCGGTACTGCGCTCGCCCGGTCAGCGGATGGTGCCGCGACCTGGCGAACCACCGGCACCGCCGTACCGGCGCTGAGCGGTTTCGACACCCAGATGAAGACCTTCATGCAGGCCCGCGGTATCACCGGTGGACAGGTCGCGGTCACCTACAAGGGCCGGCTGGTGCTTGCCCGCGGCTACAGCACCTCCAGCACGCTGACTGTCCAGCCCACCTCGCTGTTCCGGGTCGCGAGCGTGTCGAAGTCGTTCACCGCGGCCGCGATCGTGAAGCTCGTGCAGGACGGCAAGCTGAGCCTCTCGACGCCGGTCGGCAACATCATCGACATCACCCCACAGGCCGGCCAGACCAAGGACTCGCGCTGGTCGACCATCACGCTGTGGAAGCTGCTTCAGCATCTCGGCGGCTTCGATCGCGACGTCTCGGGCGACCCGAACTTCAAGGACGCCACGATCGCCAAGGCGCTCGGTGTACCGATGGAGCTTCACTCCGCGGACGTGATCAAGTACATGGCCGGCCAGAAACTCGACTTCGCGCCGGGCACCAAGTACGCGTACTCCAACTTCGGATACATGCTGGCCGGCCGGGTGATCGAGAAGGCCAGCGGCCTGAGCTACGCCAGCTACGTGCAGCAGAAGTTGCTTACTCCGTTGAAGATCAAGCGGATGGTCCAGGGCTACACCATCGCGAAGCACGCCGGCGAGACGTCGTACGACTCGCAGTACACCGGGCGCACCGTGCTGGACATGTCGGGCGCAACGGTCGCCGCGCCGTACGGGTCGTTCAGCATGCGCATCCAGGACGCCAACGGCGGCTGGCTCGCGGCGGCGCCGGACCTGGTCCGCTGGGCGAAGATGTTCGATGCGCCGTCGAGCGTGCTGAACAGCACCTCGCTGAGCCGGTTCTGGTCGAAGCCCTCGATCGGCGCCAACGCCGACGGCTCGTACTACGGTCTCGGCTGGCAGATCCGCCCGGTGACGACGGGCGGCACCGGGCGCAACACCTGGCACACGGGCAGCATGCCGGGGACGTTCAGCATCCTGGTCCGGACGTACAACGGGATGAGCTGGGCCGCGCTGTTCAACCGTCGCGACGACGCCAGCGGCAAGTCGTACGGCGACATCGACCAGGCCCTGTGGACCGCGGCCAACGGCGTCAAGACCTGGCCCACGAACGACCTCTTCCCGACGTACTTCGCCTGAGCACTGCGCCGTTGCCGTTGCGTCCGAAGAACCGAGGGGCCTGCCCCACGGTCCTTCGGACGTAAGGGTTTTAGCAGCGGCGGGTGGGGGCGGTGTAGGTGGTGTTGCTGGCGGTGGCTACGTAGTAGTCGGTGACGTAGCTGCCGTCGGGCAGGCGGTTCCAGACCGAGGTGGTGGCGACCTGGGTGCCGCTGCGCTGACAGGTCACCCACGCGAGCGAACCGGTCGGCAGCGTGCCCAACACGTCGTACGACGTACCGGGACCGCTCCGTCGACTGAGGTTCGCGGTGGTGGTCTGGTACGGGTAGAGGCAGGCTGGGATCGGATAGGTGTACCCGGTGTTCGACGCTGTGTTGACGTAGTTGTCGGTGACATAGGCGCCGGTTGTCAGCCTGTTCCACACCGTGGTGGTTCCGACCTGCGGGCCGTAGGTCTGGCACACCACTCGCACGGCGGAACCACTCGGATAGTTCGTCGCGAGTGGGTAGGACCAAGCAGGTCCGGTGCGCGCACTCACGTTGCCGGTGATGGTGTAGTTGAAGCCGACGGAGGCCACAGGCGCGTCGAACCGGTCGCGGTCGATGTTGAGGGTCACGCCGTTGTAGGTCTCGGTGTGGTCGCCTTGATACTGCTTGGCTCTCTGGCCGACGGCCCAGTTGGCGTTGTTGATCTTCGGCCAGTTGGTGAGGCTGTTGTTCAAGTCCCAGCGCGCGATCCACAGTGCGTCCGGCCGGGCGTAGGACGCGTAGTTGTACGCACCCGACAGGTGCCACGCTCCCGAATCCTGGTGTGCGTAGACACCAGAGACATACCCCTGCCGGTGGAGCTCCTTGGTCCAGGACGACAGATAGCGCAGTACGACGTCGCGGCAGGCAGCGTTGTTCGCGACATAGTGCTCCATGTCGCCATAGATCGCGCTGCCACCGACGAGCCCGAGTGCCTTCGCCTTCGCAACCGCGTCCGCAGCTGCGCTGGTTGCTTGGGAGGACGCGGTCGTCAGTGAGGACGACATTTTGAACGGCTTCGTACTCAGGGTGCAGGGAGCCTGCCAGCCCATGTAGATCGGGATCAGCCGCCAGCCCATCCGGGTCACGCTGCTCACCCAACTCGCGGTCAGTTGCGGCTGCGCGCAGCCGCGGTTGTTGCCGCCGATGTAGATCCCGATCGCCCTGAACGGCGACGAGTTCCAGGCCGTCATCTGCGCGACGGTCGGCGCAGTACAGGTGTCGAACGCGAGACCTGCGTACCTCGTCGCGGTCGAGCCCGGCGGATAGGCGACCGAGGTCGCCGGCTCAGCGGCCGCGGGAGCCGCCGCGCCCAGAATCAGCGCACAACTGACCACCAGAAGCTTGAACCGCAGCACCGCGACCATCCCCCTGAACCGAACCCCACCTGCAGTACACGCCTCAAATCCGAGACTCGCAATGGTCAGCCCGGTGCCAGCCCACCGAACACGATCCCGAGCGTGCGCCGCTGCAGATCCGCCGTCCAACCAGCCTGCTGCGCAGCCTGCGACAAGGCGGTCATCAGCGCCATCACCTCATCAACCTGTACTGCGTCTCGCACGTCCCCGGCTGATTGCGCCCGGGCCAGCAGACGGGCGGTCGCGTCGGTCAGCCCGCGCAGGGCGTCGCCGAGGTCGATGCCCTGCTGGGAAAGGGCTTCGACGACGGTCCGGGTGGATGCCGACTCGTCGACGACTGCCGTGATGAAGCTGAAGAGATCGGTGCTGTCAGCCAGTTCCGAGAGCCGCTGCAGCGACTGCTTCATGATCGCCGCGAGCAGCGCGTCCTTCGTCGGGAAGTGCCGGAAGATCGTGCCCACGGCGACGCCGGCCCGCGTCGCCACCTGCTGGGTGGTCGCTGTTGGACCGTGCTCGGCAAAGACCTCCGCCGCGGCAGCGAGGATCGCCGTCCGGTTCCGTTGGGCATCGGCGCGAAGTTCCATGATCTCCCTAGCAAGATGAGTCGCCACTCACTATAGTGGCAACAACCTGAGCGGTGACTCATCTTTAGGAGGTCCTGTCATGACGGAACTGCGGGCGATGATCGAGCGGATGGGCGCGGCCTGGACGGGCGATCCCGCGGCGTGGGATGACGCGCTGGCCGAGGACGTGGTGATGGAGACGCCGTTCGCCCCGGGCGGCGCCAGGACCTGGATCGGTCGCGAGGAGTGGATCGCCTTCGCCGGGCCCAGCCGGGCTCAGTTGCCGGTCCGGTTCGACGAGTTCGAGGTCGTCGCAGTGCACGAGACGCTCGATCCGGAGGTTGCGGTGGTCGAGTACGAACTCGGCGGGGTCATCACTTCCACCGGACGTCGCGACCGCGCCCGCTTCATCGGCGTACTGCGGGTTCGCGACGGCAAGATCGCGGCCTGGCGCGAGTACCAGAACACTCACGCCATCCTGGCCGTGCTTGCGGCAGGATGAGGGGGACTCGTCGACGAGGAGGAACGATGGCGGAGAAGCCGAGCATTGTGGAGCGCGAGGAGCAGCCGTATGTGGCGCTCAAGGCCAAGGTCGCGATGAACGGGATCGGGGCGTTCGCGGATCGGACGCCCGAGGTCTTCGGCTGGCTGGCCGCGCGCAACGTCGAGCCGGTCGGGGAGGTCTTCTTCAAGTACGACGTGGTCGACATGGAGAACGGGCTGGTGATGGAGATCGGTTTACCGGTGGAGGAACCGCAGACCGGTGAGCAGGAGATCGTCGCGGGCGTGCTCCCGGCCGGTCGCTACGCCAGCGTGACCCACTTCGGTCACCCGGACGGGCTGATGGACGCCACCCGCGACCTGCTCGCCTGGGCCGACGAGGAGGGCCTGGAGTGGGATGTCGACGGCGACACGTGGGGCTGCCGCCTCGAGGTTTACAAATCGGACCCGATCGACACCCCGGACATGAACGAGTGGGAGACCGAGCTCCTCTTCCGGCTGCGCAGCTAGACCGCTGTGCGAGCGGGGGCGGGGCGGAGGAGGTCGCGGAGTTCGCGGGCGGCGGCGAAGCCGGCGCGGTTGCCGCCGATGGTGCTTGCCGAGGGCCCGTAACCGATCAGGTGCAGGCGCGGCTCGAGCACGGTATGGGTGCCGTCCATCCGGACCCCACCTGAGGGCTCCCGCAAGTGCAGCGGCGCCAGATGCGCGAGGTCGGCGCGGAAGCCTGTCGCCCAAAGGATCGCGTCCACGGCCAGCTCACGCCCATCCGCCCAACGCACTCCGGTCGGCATGATCCGCTCGAACATCGGCAACCGCGTGTACACGCCACGCCGAAAGGCCGCCTGCTCCTGCTCGCGCAACTGCAGACCGGTCACGGCGACCACACTCTTCGGCGGCAGCCCGGCGCGGACTCGTTCCTCGACCTTGGCGATGATCGCCCGACCGATCTCCGGCCCGAACTCCTTGTCCGTACGCCATTCCGGCTCCCGGCGCGTCACCCACGTAGTACTGGCGACCTCCGAGATCTCCGCGAGCAACTGCACCGCGGACGCGCCACCGCCAACCACCAGGACGTGCTGCCCGGTGAACTCCGAAGGCCCGTTGTAGTCGGCCGTGTGTAACTGCCGGCCCTTGAACGTCTCGATCCCCGGATACCAGGGCAGGAACGGCCGGGTCCACGTGCCGGTCGCGTTCACGATCGCGTCCGCGACCCAGGTCTCGCGATCCGTACGCACCTCGAATGCGCCGTCCACCGACCGCACACTCTCGACGATCACCGGTCGCACCACCGGCAGGTTGAACCGAGCCTCGTAGTCGGCGAAGTACCGCGGCACGAACTCGTTCGCCCGTTCCTCGTCCGCACTCTCCGGTACCGCGACCCCCGGCAGGTTCGCGATCCCGTGCACGTCGTGCATGGTGAGGGTGTCCCAGCGGTGCTGCCAGGCGCCACCCGGGGCCGGGTTGCGATCCAGTACCACGACCTCGTCGTACGGGGTGAATCCCATCCTGACCAGGTGATACGCGGCCGAGAGCCCGGCCTGGCCGGCTCCGATCACCACCACCTGGGTCCTCTTCACACTGCTTGCAACATCGCCAGCACGCCCGGCTGTTCCCGGCTAGCGTGTCGCCATGGACCTCACGGGCGCGTACGGGTACCGGCTGGACTGGATCGTCAGCTTCGTCGCCGTCGCCCGGTACGGCGGCTTCTCGGCGGCTGCGAAGGCAGTCTTCCGCGGCCAATCCCGAATCAGCGAGCACGTCGCCGAGCTGGAGAAGGCCCTCGGCGTCCAACTTTTCGACCGTACTGCGCACCCGGTGGCTCTGACCCCGGAAGGGCGCGCGTTGTTACCCCACGCCGAGGAGATCCTCACCCGCCTGGATCTCCTGGCAGACCTTTCCACCGGGGGACAGGTCCGGTTCGGCGCCTACCCGAGTGCGGCCGCCTGGCTCTTCCCGCAGGTCGCGAGTCGGCTCCAGCGTGAGCATCCCGGGATCCGGTTGCTGCTGCACGAAGGTCCGAGCATCGACCTGGAGGAGGCGCTGAACCGGGGCGAGATCGACCTGGCCATCCGGCCGGTGCACCCGCTGGTGGCGAACAGTGAACTGGAGCACGAACTGCTGTGGAGGGAGCCGCTGGTCGCCGTCTTCCAGCTGGATCACCCACTGGCGACGGCGGACACGGTCTCCCTGGCCGAGCTCGCGACGCTACCGCTGATCTCGATCGGGGAGACGTCGGGCTCGCGGCAGTTCGAGTCTCACCTGGCCTTCGCCTCGGCAGGCCTGAACCCGCCGAGCGCCTTCCGGACCAACCAGCCGCAGACCCTGCTGGCGCTGGTGCGACGAGGTCTGGGGACCGGGGTCACCAACGCGCTGGCGATGACGACGGGCAACCTTGACGGAGTACGGCTGGTCCCTATCCGCGACGCCGGCGTCGACCGCCAGGTCGCAGTCTTCTGGCACCGCAACCGCCCCCGCTCCCCAGCCCTCGACCACGTCATCACCCTGATCCGCGCCGTACCACCACCCACCTGGCCCTAGAAACGCAGGGTCGTTTCGCAGAGGGCGAGGCAGTGTTTGAGGAGGGCGTCCTGGAGGTTCGGTTCGTAGGCCTGGGGATTGACCTCGATCGCCTTGCGATCCTGGAAGAACGTGCCGGTGACGGTGGCGGCCGGGTCGGTCGAAACCGCGAGCCAGGCTGGTGTGTCGGCGCCTTGGGCAACGGTCAGTGGAGCCGCGTACTCGCTCATCTTGGTGCTCACCCAGCCAGGATGTACTGCGTTCGAGAGGGTGTCCGGCCAGCGCCTCGCGAGGGCGAAGGCCAGCGCGGTCATCACCAGCTTGGAGTCCGCGTACGCCGCATCCGCGGTCCAGTCGTCCTCATGCTGCAGATCATCGAGGCGGATGTTCCCGCGAACGATCGAGTCCGAGCTGACGAACACCAAGCGCTCCGGCTTCGGAAGCAACGCCGTCAGCAGCAGCGGCGCCAGCGCATTGATCTGGAACGTCTGCTCCAGCCCGTCCTCGGTGACGGGGCGGCTCTCGTCCTTGCTGCCCCAGCCCGCGTTGTGCACCACAACCTCGGGCGGTCCGATCCGCAGCAACTCAGCCGCCATTTCCCGAGTCGACCCCAACGACCCTAGATCCCCTCTGACGTACTCCGTGCTGAAGTCTGCGGCGCGAGCGTCGTTGCGGGCGTGCAGGATCACCTGGTGGTCCTGCGCCACCAGGATGCGGGCGATCTCCGCACCGATCCCGTCGTTCGACCCAGTGACCAGGACCCGGCTCATCGTGAGCCGCCCATCGTGACAGGCACCCCGTCGGGCGCGATCAACCGTTGCTCGCCAGGACCTTCGAGAAGGAGTCGCCGGGGGCCGAGCACGGAGGTACCGGCCGCGGAGATGTCGTTCAGCACGATCGGGACGTCGAAACTGAACACCTCCAGGACGGCCTGACCCGCCTGCAGGTACGTCATCAGGAACCCCCGCTGATCGCCGTGATGGCGGATCTCGCCGATCACCTCGAAACCGAACCGGTCCCGCCAGAACGCCAGCGCCGTCGGGAGATCCGCCACGGTGAAGGCCACATGGTCGAACCGTGGCACCTCACCCGGCACCTGCGCGGCCTCGGCCGCCGCGAGTTCCGGTGACGAGATCTTCTGATAGCTGAGGTTGCCCTGGATGAACTCCAGCCGGGCGCCGTCAGGGTCGAGGAAGAACGCGATCCGGACATCACCGAGCACGTCCATCGGCTGCGAGAGCACAGTCACGCCGGCGCCCTCCAGCCGCTTGATCTGCCGGTCGACGGCTGCGACCTTCATCCCGAGATGCCGGATCCCGCCCTGCAGATCGTCGTTCACCCAGCCGCCTTGATTGCCCTCGGCCCCGACCTCGACGAGCTCGAGGACGACGGTTCCGCGGCTGAGCAACCGGCTGCGACGATCCGGTCGCACTGGGTCGGGAACAGGCTGGAAACCCAACAGATCTTGGTAGAAGTCGAGGGAGCGGGCGAGGTCGCGGCAGCCGATCTCGACCCGGTGCAATCCGGAGGGCACTGAGGGTGGCATGCCCGGAACAGTACCGTGACCGCTCACAGAATGGCAGCCCCGAAGTCTTGACAGCGGTCCGCGACGGGCTGAATCTGTGATCGCTCACAGAAATCCGTGAGCGATCACAGAACCACCTGATCCCGAGGGGCCCATCATGGTTCATTCGATTACCGGACCCACTGCCTTCGATCGCCGCCTCTTCCTTCGCGGCGTCGCCGGAGCAGGCCTGGCGCTAGGCCTGGCCGCCTGTTCCAGCGACGATGACGAGCCGGCCGCGGCAGCGCCCGCCGGTGACCCGGACGCACCGGCCAAGCTGACCTTCTGGACCTGGACGACCGGCATCGACAAGGTCGTCGCGATCTGGAACCAGAAGAACCCGACCCAGCAGGTGACGGTCAGTGCCCAGGCCCAGGGCGAGGAGCTGCTCACCAAGATCGTCACCGCCCACCGGGCCGGCAATCCGCCGGACCTGATCCACGCCGAGTACCAGGCGCTGCCGGTGCTGATCACCAACGGGGTGACAGCGGACCTCAGCGGCCTGGCCACTGAGGTGAAGGGCGCCTTCACCGACGGCACCTGGGGTCTCACCTCGTTCGGCGGCAAGACCTACGCGATCCCGCAGGACATCGGCCCGATGATGTTGTACTACCGGTCCGACCTGTTCGAGCAGCTCGGCCTGACGGTGCCGAAGACCTGGGACGAGTTCGGCGCGCTGGCGGAGCAGGTCCGGAGCAAGGACTCCAAGCGCTATCTGGCCACCTTCTCCTCGGGCGACCCGGGCTGGTTCGCCGGGCTGGCCGAGCAGGCGGGCGCGAACTGGTGGGCCAACGACAACGGCACCTGGACGGTGTCGATCAACGATGAGCCGACGAAGAAGCTCGCGTCGTTCTGGGGTGACCTGGTGAACGCCGGAACGCTGCAGGGCAAGCCGATGTACACGCCGGAGTGGAACAAGGCGATGAGCGACGGCACCCTGTTGGCCTGGCCGAGTGCGATCTGGGGAGCCGGTGTGCTGCAGGGCGTGGCGCCGACCACCAAGGGCAAGTGGTCGATGGTTCCGATGCCGCAGTGGGAGGCGGGGACTCCGGTCACTGGCTTCTGGGGTGGTTCGGCGACCGCGATCGCGGCGAAGTCCAAGCAGTCGGCCCAGGCGCAGAAGTTCGTCAAGTGGCTGAACACCGACCCGGAAGCGCTGGAGGCGTTCGTCTCGTTCGGCGGCATCTATCCGGCCGCGACCGCCGGCCAGACGACGCCCGCGCTGGCCAAGGCCCCGGCGATGATGCCCAACCAGCCGGCGTTCTTCACCGATGCCGCCGCGATCGCGAAGACGGCCCGCGGGTTCACCTGGGCGCCGAACGTGAACGTCACCTACAGCCAGTACAGCGACCTGTTCGCCAAGGCCATCCAGAGCAAGGGCGACTTCGGTGCGGCCGTCGACCAGCTGCAGGCGGCCTCGGTCGCGGACCTGAAGAAGCAGGGCTTCGAGATCAAGGAGTCCTGACGATGGCGGTCCTGGCGGCCAGGCCGGTCAGTAAACCGCGACGGCTTGGGGGCGCGGCGCCGTACGTGCTGCTGGTGCCTGCGCTGGTGTTGCTGGTGCTGTTCCTGATCATCCCGATCGGCTACACCGTCTACCTCAGCCTCCGCGCGTCCCGGGTCACCGGCGGCGGCCTCGGGCTGCGCAAGGAATCGTTCGTCGGCCTGGCGAACTACGTCGGCGCCATCACCGATTCGGCGTATGCGCACTCGGTCGTGCGGATGCTCGGGTACGGCGTCGTCGTGGTGCCGACCATGCTCGGTCTGGCCCTGCTGTTCGCCCTGCTGCTCGACTCACGCGGCGCCCGGCTCAAGTCGTTCACCAGACTCGGCATCTTCCTCCCGTACGCCGTACCCGGGGTGATCGCCTCGCTGTTGTGGGGATTCCTCTACCTGCCGGGGGTCAGCCCGATCCGGGCCGCGTTCGAGGCGGTCGGACTGCCGGCGCCGGACTTCCTCGGCGCCGGCAGCGTGCTCTTCTCGGTCGCGAACATCGGCATCTGGGGTGGAGTCGGGTTCAACATGATCGTGCTCTACACCGCCCTGCGCGGGTTGCCTTCAGAGCTTGACGATGCGGCCAGGGTGGACGGAGCCAGCGAGTTGCAGATCGCGTTGCGGATCAAGGTTCCGCTGATCGCGCCGGCACTGGTGATGACGGGGATCTTCTCGCTGATCGCGTCCCTGCAGGTGTTCAGCGAGCCGTCGACCCTGCAGCCGTTGACCGACTCGATCTCGTTCACCTGGGTGCCGCTGATGACGATCTACCGCGACGCCTTCGTCAACAACGACATCTACACCGCGGCCGCGGCCTCGGTGATGCTCGCCATCGGCACCTTGGCGGTCTCGCTGACGGTGCTGAGCTTCCTGCAGAAGCGTGCGTTCGGGGAGGACCGATGAGTACGACGGCGGTGCTGGAGCGGACCACCCCGAAGCTGCAGTCGGCTGCACGTCCCCGGTACGTGTCGACGGCGATCCTGGTGCTCGTGGCCCTCTACTGCCTGCTGCCGGTGGCCTGGGTGGTCATCGCCGCCACCAAGGGACCTGAGGACCTCTTCACGACGTTCTCGTTCTGGCCCAGCTTCAACGGCGGCTTCGGGTACAACCTGTCGCACCTGCTGGAGTTCCGCGACGGCATCTTCTGGAAGTGGGCGCTCAACAGCCTCCTGTACGCCGGGGCCGGGTCACTGTTGTCCGTAGTGATCTCGGTGACGGCCGGGTACGCGTTGGCGAAGTACAAGTTCAGCGGTCGGGAAGCGATCTTCCGGTGCATCCTGGCCGGAGTACTGGTTCCGCAGATCACGCTGGCCGTGCCGCAGTACCTGCTGATGTCGAAGCTTGGCCTGGTCAACTCGTACTGGTCTGTGCTGCTGCCGAGCATCATCAGCCCGTACTGCATCTACCTGTCCCGGATCTACGCCTCGGCAGTGGTGTCCGACGACATGTTGGAGGCCGGGCGGATCGACGGCGCGGGGGAGTACCGGCTGGCCTGGTCGATCGGCATCCCGCCGATGGTCCCCGGCATGGTGACGATCTTCCTGCTGCAGTTCGTCGCGATCTGGAACAACTTCCTGCTGCCCTACATCATGATCTCCGACGACCGGCACTTCCCGATGACGGTCGGCCTGTTCTCGATGCTCAACCAGGGCGCCAGCCAGCCGGCCCTGTATTCGCTGGTGATCATGGGCGCCTTCCTTTCCGTGCTGCCCCTGATCGCGCTCTTCCTGTTCCTGCAGCGCTATTGGCGGATCGATCTCGTCAGCGGCGCCGTCAAGGGCTGATCTGTCTTATCGACCAATGGAGGAAACCCTTTATGAGTGACGCTGCCCGTTCAGCCAACACCTTTCCCGAGGGCTTCGTCTGGGGTGCGGCTACCGCCGCCTACCAGGTCGAGGGCGCGGTGGACGCGGACGGTCGTGGCCAGTCGATCTGGGACACGTTCTGCCGCGTCCCGGGAGCCATCGCCGGTGGCGACACCGGTGACGTCGCCTGCGACCAGTACCACCGGTACGCCGAGGACATCGGCCTGCTGGCGGACCTCGGACTCGGCGCCTACCGGTTCTCCATCGCCTGGCCGCGGGTGCAGCCGGACGGCTCGGGCGCGATCAACCAGAAGGGCCTGGACCACTACCGGCGGGTCGTCGACGAACTACTGGCCCGGGACGTCGTGCCGTACGTGACGCTCTACCACTGGGACCTCCCACAAGCCCTGCAGGACAAGGGCGGCTGGCCGGCGCGCGACACCGCGTACAGGTTCGCCCACTATGCGGCGGTGGTGCACGACGCGCTCGGGGATGTCGTCAAGCAGTGGACCACGTTGAACGAGCCGAAGGTGTCGAGTCACGCCGGCTACGGCAGCGGTATTCATGCACCTGGCATCAAGGACCCCGTACTGCGTGACCGCGCTGTCCATCACCTCTTGCTGGCGCACGGGTTGAGCCTGGACGTACTGCGTCGTGGTCGGCATGCGGCGGGGCAGCAGGTGGGCCTTACGCTCGACGTGAGCCCAGTGGTGCCCGCGAGCGACTCGCAGGCGGATGTAGACGCAGCAGCTCGAGTCGACGTCGACAGCCACCGGTTGTTCCTCGATCCCGTACTGCGGGGCGTCTACCCGGTGCAGCTGGACTGTGTGGAGGACGGCGACCTCGAGCTGATCAGTGCGCCGATCGACTTCCTCGGTATCAACTACTACCGCAGGATTCTCGTGCGTGCCGCTCCCACCGGAGATCAGCGAGCCGAGACCATCCTGCCGGAAGGTGTTCCGGTCACAGCGGTCAATTGGCCGGTTCAGCCGGACGGGCTGCGCGAAGTACTGGTGGATCTGCACACGACCTATGAGGAGCTGCCGCCTGTCTACATCACGGAGAACGGCGCCGCGTACGACGACGTACCGGCCGAGGACGGGACCGTCGACGACCCGCAGCGGGTGGACTACCTTCAGACACACCTGGCCGCGTTGCGGACGGCGATCGCTGCAGGCGTCGATGTCAGGGGGTACTTCGTCTGGACCCTGCTGGACAACTTCGAGTGGGCCGAGGGCTACGCCAAGCGGTTCGGCATCGTGCATGTCGACTACGCGACCCAGACCCGGACACCGAAGACCAGCGCGGGCTGGCTGGGCCGGGTGGCGCGCGCCAACGCCTTGCCGTCGGGTGACAGTACGGACTGACATGATTAGGCCCGTGGCAGGCAGGCCGACGTCGACAACCGAGCCCGCCGCTCACCCGAAGTCCCGGGGAGCGGCGCGCCGGGCGATGCGGCGTGGGCCGACCATCGACGACGTGGCGGAGCTCGCCGGGGTGTCGCGCGGCACGGTGTCGAGGGTGCTCAACGGCGGTCACTACGTCAGCGCTGCCTCGCTGGAGGCCGTGCAGCAGGCGATGACGAAGACCGGCTACACGGTCAACCAGAGTGCCCGGAGCCTGGTCACCAAGCGGTCCAACGCGATCGGGTTCGTGCTGTCGGAGCCGCAGGAGCGCTTGTTCGAGGACCCGAACTTCAGCGTGCTGCTGCGGTCGTGCACGCAGGCGCTGGCCGAGCAGGACATCAGCCTGGTGCTGATGCTCGAGGCCAGCGATGCCGAGCGGGACAGGATCCTGCGGTACGTCCGCGGCGAGCACGTGGACGGCGTCCTGCTGATCTCCTCGCACTCCGGCGATCCGCTGATCTCCGAGCTGGCTCAGGCCGGCGTACCGGCGGTCGCCTGTGGCAAACCGCTCGCACCTGACGACATCCTTCCGTACGTCGCTGCCGACGACCGGGAAGGTGCTCGCCAGATGACGCGGTACCTGGTCGAGCAGGGGCACAAGCGGATCGGGATGATCAGCGCGCCCCAGATCGCCGGGGGACAGGAGCGCCTGCAGGGCTACCAGGATGTGCTCGGGCGGAAGGCGCTCAAGCGGCTCGTGGTCTCCGCGACCGACTACAGCCAGGAGGCGGGCCGGTCCGCGATGGAGCAGTTGCTCAAGGCAAGCCCGGACCTCGATGCGGTGTTCGCGGCCTCGGACCTGCTCGCCTCTGGAGCGCTGGTCGAGTTGCGTCGGGCCGGTCGCCGGGTGCCGGAAGACGTGGCTGTCGGTGGCTTCGACGACTCCCGGATCGCGCGAGAGTCGGATCCGCCCCTCACCACGATCCGGCAGCCGCTCGAGCTGGTCGCGCGGGAGATGGTGGACCTGCTGCTACGGCTGGTGGAAGGCGAGGACGAAGGCCCGCGGATCCTCCCGACCGAGCTTGTGATCCGCACGACCGCCTAACGGATGAACTGGTCCACGTAGTCGGCGCCGAGGCCGTTCTTGCCGTAGTGGTCGCGGCAGAGCTGGATCTTCGTGAACGTGTCCTCGTAGCCGGTCTGGTTGCCGTCGTCGTCGACGTAGATCATCGCCCCGGAGATGTTGAAGAAGGTGATCATCTCGGTGGTGTTCTCCGGCACCC
>Ga0193717_1000909_pt1 | contig 18696 bp, 18 predicted proteins | sample U2c2metaG_FD_145900 | JGI IMG/M metagenome (GOLD analysis project Ga0193717, IMG submission 145900) | Soil microbial communities from a riparian zone of the East river system, Colorado, United States - U2c2 | ecosystem: Environmental > Terrestrial > Soil > Riparian zone | place: USA: East River... | reverse complement strand
ATCTGGAGCGAGGAAGGCGTGCAGGGTGCGAGCCGGTTTGTGCAGCGAGTGTGGCGATTGGTAAACGCAGCGGTTCCGCATTTGCCGAAGTCCGGCGCGGCGCTGAGCATCGATGGCCCCGAAGCCGCACTGGCATTACGGCGCGTGTCCCACCGCACCCTTGCCGACGTCTCGACTGGCATCGAGCGGCTGCGCTTCAATACCGCGATCGCCAAGCTCTATACGTTCGTCGGCGCACTGGCCGAAATCGTCGACGATCCGGCAAAACCGCTGGAGACCGATCCCGCTGTCGCCGCCGCTGCCCGGGAAGCTTTTGATATTCTGGTACGGCTGATTTCGCCCATGATGCCGCATCTGGCTGAACAGTGCTGGAACGCGCTGGGGCATCAGGAGCTGGTTTCGGAGGCGCAGTGGCCCGAAATCGAGCCGAAATTGCTGGTCGATGACACAATTACGCTCCCCGTGCAGGTTAATGGCAAGAAGCGCGCAGATGTCACGGTGGCCCGAAATGCCCAAAATCCGGAAATTGAGGCTGCCGTTTTGACGCTCGATGCAGTAAAATCAGCCTTGGACGGGAAATCTCCCCGAAAAGTCATCATCGTCCCGCAGAGGATCGTGAATGTCGTGGTTTGATACGCGCATCGCTGCCCGGCTTCTGGCCGTGGCCGCCATTGCGGCCCTGACGGCCGGATGCTTCCAGCCGATGTATGCCGAGCGCGGACCGAACGGCGATTCGGCGCTACGCGACAAGCTTCAGGGCGTCGAGGTTCCCCCGCTCAACCTGCCGAACGGCTCCCGCGAAGCCCGGCTCGGCGTCGAAATCCGTAATTCGCTGATGTTCAGCATGTATGGCAGCGCCGTCGGCGGGCCGCCGACCCACCGGCTGTTGATGCGCATCACCACGACGCGCACGTCGGTCATCGTCGATCCGCTCACCGCGCTCCCGGACGTAGAGAATTACGGCATCGATGCGACATATGAGTTGAAGGACAACGTGACCGACAAGACGGTGCTGACCGGCACGACGTTCTCACGCGTCTCCTACGACATTCCGGGACAGACGCAGCGTTTCGCTCGCTCGCGCGCCTTGCGCGATGCGGAAGACCGCGCCGCCAAGGTGATCGCCGACAATATCAACCAGCGCCTCGCGTCGTTCTTCATCGCCGGCACCTGATCGCACTCGGGAATCCAAAAATTCGTGTGATAGCTCGCGAGTCCGCATGCACGCGAAGCGCATCCGGTTGCGGACTCGCGAGCTAAAATCACACGAGAATTATAATTTTTCTGGTGTCCTTTTGAATCCGAAATTCGCTATGAAGGACACTGCGACATAGGCGAACTTCGGATTCAGGACACCAGAATGGTCGCGCTTCGCGGGAAAGAAATCGACGCGTTTCTGGCCCGGCCCGATCCATCGCGGCCGATTATTCTGCTTTACGGTCCTGACGCCGGCCTGGTGCACGAACGCGCTGACGCCTTGATGGCCTCCGCCGTCGATGATCCGAACGATCCTTTTTCACTGGTCAAGATGGACGGCGACGAACTCGCGGCTGAACCGTCGCGTCTCGTCGATGAAGCGATGACGGTGCCACTGTTCGGCGGCCGCCGTGCGATCCGGATCCGCGCAGGCTCCCGCAGTTTCGCCAGCGGCATCGACACGCTTGCCGAGATGCAACTGAGCGATTGCCGCATCGTGATCGAGGCCGGCGAGCTGCGCCCGGACGCGCCGTTACGGAAGGCCTGCGAGAAAGCCAAGTCCGCGGTCGCCATCGCCTGCTACGCCGACACCGAGCGCGATCTCGCAAAATTGATCGACGATGAATTGCGCTTATCGAATCTGAAGATTGCACCGGACGCGCGCGCGGCGCTGACGTCGCTGCTCGGCGGCGACCGGCAAGCCTCGCGCAATGAAATCCGGAAGGTCGCGCTTTACGCGCATGGCCAGCGCGAGGTTACGCTCGATGATGTGGTGGCGATCGTCACCGACGCGTCGGGTCTCGCCCTCGATCCTATCGTCGACAGCGCATTTGCCGGACGCGCCGCCGATGTCGAAACCGCGTTCGCCAAGGCGATGGCTGCCGGAATCAATTCCGGCTTTATCATCATGACCGCGCAGCGCCACGCGGCCTTGCTGCACAAGGCGCGGCTCTCCATCGAAGAGGGACGCAGCGAACTCGAAGCACTCGACGGCGGATTTCCGCGTCTGCATTTTTCGCGAAAGACTTTGGTAGAGACCGCGCTGCGTAACACCAGCGTGGAGCGGATGGGGCGCGTGATGGCGCAACTGGCCGACGCAGCCTTCGACATGCGCAAGCAGTCGTCGCTGGCCGACGTCATCGCACAGCGCGCACTGCTCGCGATTGCGGTAAACGCACGGCGGCGGGGCTAATCGCGGACCTATCGCCCCGCCTCAAGCCGCCGCAAAATCTCGTCAAGCTGATCGAGATCGGTGTATTTGATCTGCACCGTGCCGCCGGGATTGCGGTGATCGACACTCACCTTCAGGCCGAGCACATCGCTGACGCGCTTTTCAAGCGCGATGGTGTCGGGATCTTTGGTGGCGGCGCCGGCACGCGCTTTCTGCGGCTTGCGTTCCGGCACGCCTTCATCATGCGCGAGCGCTTCGGCCTGACGCACGTTCAGACCTTCCTCGACGATGCGCTTCGCCGCGGCGGCTGCATCGGGCACGCCGATCAGCGCGCGCGCGTGACCCGCGGACAGCTTGCGTTCGGCGATGTAAACCTGAACCTGCTCCGGCAATTTCGTCAGACGCATCATGTTGGCGACATGGCTGCGGCTCTTGCCGACGATCTTGGCAATGTCTTCCTGGCTGCGTTTGAACTCGGCGGCGAGCGCGTGATAGCCCTGCGCTTCTTCCATCGCGTTCAAGTCGGAGCGCTGTACGTTTTCGATGATCGCGATCTCGAGCGCGTCGCTGTCGTTCACATCGGCGGTAACGATCGGCACGTCATGCAGGCCCGCGCGCTGCGACGCGCGCCAGCGCCGCTCGCCGGCGATGATCTCGAAACGATCCTGCGCACCCTTTACCGGGCGCACCACGATCGGCTGAATCACTCCGTGCTGCTTGATCGACGCCGACAGTTCGTCGAGCTCGGCCTCGGAAAAACTCCGGCGCGGATTGCGCGGGTTGGCTTTCAGGAATTCGATCGGAACGCGGCGCGGCGTGCGCGCGGGACGATCGACATGCGCCGCCTCGCCGCCGACATCGCCAATCAGACTTGCAAGACCGCGACCCAGTCGCGAACGCTCCTCGGCCATTGCCGCTTCCCTCGCACCCAACTCACGCACTCCCGCTTCACAAACTTTTCGGAGCGGCGATGATCATCGCCGCAAACATCACATCGCAGGATCAGTGTGCGCGCAGTTCACGCTCGCGCTGAATCACTTCGGTCGCGAGTTTCAGATAAGCCTCGCTGCCGACGCATTTGAGGTCGTAGACCAGCACGGGCTTGCCGTAAGACGGCGCTTCGGAAATGCGGACGTTGCGCGGGATCATGGTGTCGTAAACTTTCTTGCCCATGAACTGCCGCACGTCGGCGACGACCTGGTTCGACAGGTTGTTGCGCGAGTCGAACATCGTCAGCACGATGCCATGAATCGACAACGTCGGGTTGAGCGTGGTGCGCACCTGCTCCACCGTCTGCAGCAACTGCGACAGACCTTCGAGCGCGAAGAACTCACACTGCAGCGGGACGAGAATTGCGTGCGACGCCGCCATGGCGTTCACGGTGATGAGGTTGAGCGACGGCGGGCAATCGACCAGCACATAGGTGTAGTCGGTATCCGGCGCGACGTTGACGTTCAGTTCGGCGATGGCGTCGCGCAGACGAAATGCGCGGTCGCGGGTGGTGCCGAGTTCAAGTTCAAGACCGGAGAGATCCATGGTCGAGGCCGCGATGTGCAGGCGAGGTACCGCAGTCGGGATGATCGCCTCGCGCAGCTTGGCCTCGCCGATCAGCACGTCGTAGGTCGAGCAGTTGCGGTTGCGGCGGTCGATGCCGAGCCCGGTCGAGGCGTTGCCCTGCGGATCGAGATCGACGATCAGCACCCGCTCGCCGATGGCAGCCAGCGCCGTGCCGAGATTGATCGCGGTCGTGGTCTTGCCGACCCCGCCCTTCTGATTGGCCAGCGCCAGGATGCGGGGATGGCCCCGCTCGCCCGTCGCAGTGCCGCTTTCGTCCTGAAAAATTCCGTCGATGCCAACCATCTGTCTGGCCGCCCTGTTACTGCTTACTGCCGGACGATTATCGCCGCTCAATTGTGTTGAGCTCGACGATCCAGCCGTGTCCGCCGGTGCGGCTGGGATGTAAAAGAGGCTCGATATTCCAGTATTTAGTAGCTTCCGTCAATTCTGACTCTACATCTTGTCCCTTTAGAAAGAGTGCTTTCGCACCTCGTTTCACCAGAGGCTCAGCATAGCCGAGCAATATATGTAATGGAGCAACCGCGCGCGCTGTGACGCAATCTATCGGTGCTTGCAAGCTATCCACATAATCCCCGATGTCGGCGAGGATAACTGAGCCGGCTGCGCCCGTGACCCGCAGCGCCTCGCGGAGAAACGCCGCCTTCTTGGCGTTGCGTTCGACAAGCTGAACAGACGCGCCTTGATGATCCGCCATCGCGCAGGCCAGCACCACACCGGGGAAGCCGCCGCCGCTGCCGAAGTCGAGCCAGCGTTTTGCTGACGGCGCGAGATCAAGAAGCTGCAGCGAATCTGCGATATGCCGGGTCCAAAGCTGCGGCAGCGTGGAGGGCGCGATCAAGTTGGTCTTGGCCTGCCACTCCACCAGCAGATCGATGTAGCGATCGAGTCGGGCTTCTGTTTCACGTGAAACAGGAGTCAGCGCCAAGGCCGCCGCCTTGTCTGAGGCCGGGATCGAAGCTGAGGCCGCTTTGGCCATGGGTGTGCTTTCAGGCCGATGCCGCAGACGGCCGGCGCGACTCGCGGCGGAGATAGGCGGCAAGGATCGCCAGCGCGGCCGGGGTCATGGCTTCGATCCGCCCCGCCTGCCCGATGGTCCGGGGTCGTACCTTTTCAAGCTTCTGCCGGGCTTCATTGGAGAGTCCAGGAATAGCGCTGTAATCGACGTCCGTCAGAACGAGACCTTCGTCCCGGCGGAAGGCCTGCACGTCCGCAGCCTGGCGCGCCAGATAGACGTCGTATTTGGCGTCGATTTCCAGATGAACCGCAATCTTGCGATCAACCGCGTTGAGCTGCGGCCAAATCGAAATGACGTTGGCCCATTCGACCTCGGGATAGGCCAGCATTTCAAACGCTGTCCGGCGCTGACCGTCATGATTGAGCGCAATGCCGTGCCTGGCGGCCTCGTTCGGCGTCACCGAGAGCGATTTCGCCAATGATTTCGCAGCCTTAAGAGCTTCCATCTTCGCGGCGTGACGCCCTGCCCGCTCCACTCCGACGCAGCCCAGCGCAATGCCCCGGTCGGTCAGGCGCTGATCGGCATTGTCGGCCCGAAGCGTCAGGCGATACTCGGCCCGCGACGTAAACATCCGATACGGCTCAGTGATGCCGCGCGACGTCAGATCGTCGATCATCACGCCGAGATAGCCCTCGGCGCGGTCGAACACGACGGGTTTGCTCTCGCCGGCCAGCAAGGCCGCGTTCAGCCCGGCCACCAGCCCCTGCGCGCCGGCTTCTTCATAGCCCGTCGTCCCGTTGATCTGCCCGGCCAGGAAAAGCCCCGGCACGCGCTTGGTCTGGAGGGTCGGCTCGAGTTCACGCGGATCGACATGGTCGTATTCGATGGCATAGCCCGGACGAACCATTTTCACGTGCTCAAGGCCCGGAATCGTCGCCAGGATCGCCAGTTGGACCTCTTCCGGCAGCGAAGTCGAGATGCCGTTGGGGTAAACCGTGGTGTCATCCAGCCCTTCCGGCTCCAGGAAGATCTGATGGCCATCGCGGTCGCCGAAGCGGACGATCTTGTCCTCGATGGAGGGGCAATAGCGCGGACCAGTGCTCTTGATCTGCCCAGAATACATTGGCGAGCGATGGACATTGGCCCGGATGATCTCGTGGGTCGCGTTGGAGGTCCGGGTGATGCCGCATTCGATCTGCCGAGTCGAAATCCGGTCGGTCAGGAACGAAAACGGCTCGATCGGGTCATCCCCGGGCTGCATTTCCACCGCCGACCAGTCGATGGTCGAGCCATCGAGGCGCGGCGGCGTCCCCGTCTTGAGGCGGCCGAGCGTGAAGCCTGCGCGCTCGAAAGACTTGGAAAGACCCATCGCGGGGGCCTCTCCGACCCGTCCCGCAGGCCAATTCTTCTCGCCGAGATGGATCAGACCCCGAAGAAACGTCCCCGTGGTCACCACCACAGCGCCGACGGCGAATTCCCGGCCATCGCCGAGGCGAATCCCGCAAATCCGCCCCTCGGACAGCAAAAGCTCGTCCGCCTCGCCCTCTATCACTGTCAGATTGGCGGTTTCGCGGATCGCGGCCTGCATCGCTGCCGCATAGAGCTTGCGATCGATCTGGGCCCGGGGACCGCGGACGGCGGGTCCCTTGCGGCGGTTCAAAACCCGGAACTGGATGCCGCCCTGGTCGGCAATCCGGCCCATCAAACCGTCGAGGGCGTCAATTTCCCGGACCAGATGGCCTTTTCCGAGACCGCCGATGGCCGGATTGCAGGACATCGCGCCGATGGTCGCAAATTGATGGGTGACCAGCGCGGTTCTTGCGCCCGCGCGCGCGGACGCCGCCGCGGCCTCACAGCCGGCGTGGCCTCCCCCAATCACAATGACGTCGAATGTGGTCTGCATCGGCAGACTTCTATCGCTTTGGTGCAAAAGCTGAAAGACGAAATCGATCAGGTGTGTTTCACGTGAAACAATCGGGCCTGCGGAACCTGTTTCACGTGAAACAGGGCCAATGGACGACCGGTGGGCCATTGACCTACTTGGGCCCTACTTGCCGATGCAGAACTCGCGGAAGATCACATCGAGAATATCCTCGACATCCACCCGGCCCGTCAGCCGACCCAACGAATGAATCGCGATTCGTAGCTCCTCGGCTAAAAGCTCGTCGCCTTTCCCGGCCGCCTGCCCTGCCCGGCCCAACGCAGCGACGGTGTCGCGCAGCAAGGTCCGGTGCCGGGTGCGGCTGACAAGCGCCATTTCGCCCGATCCGAAATAATCCTGTGCGTAGGCCACCAGCGCCGCGATCAGGTCCTGAACGCCGTCACCCCGCGCAGCGGAAATATCGAACCGCGATGGCGGCTTCCCCGCCTCACCTTTCGTAGTCACCAGATCGACCTTGTTGCACACGATCCAGACCGGCGCGTGATCGTCAGTATTCTGCGCAGGCATGATCTCGTCGTTCGCATCGATCAGCCACAACACCAGATCCGATGTCCGCGCACGATCGCGCGCACGGCGCACACCCTCCTGCTCGACCGGATCGTGGGTGTCGCGCACGCCTGCGGTGTCGATCAGCGTCACCGGATAACCGTCGAGATCGAGATGCACTTCGATAACGTCGCGCGTGGTACCGGCATGCGGAGAAACAATCGCGACCTCGCGACGTGCAAGACGATTGAGCAGCGTCGACTTGCCCGCGTTCGGTGGACCGGCAATCGCAACCATCAGCCCCTCGCGCAGACGTTCACTTTGTGCCGATGAGCTAAGGGTTTCTTCAATTTCAGATTTCAGTACCGCGATCTTGCGCAGAGCCGGCGCAACCAATTCCGACGACACATCGCCCTCGTCGGAAAAATCGATACCGGCCTCAACGAGCGCTGACGCTTCGATAATCTGCTGCCGCCAGCTCTCGGCTTTCGCGCCGAGCAATCCTTTCAGATGCCGCAAAGCCTGGCGGCGCTGGCGATCGGTATCGGCGTGAATGAGATCGTCGAGACCCTCAGCTTCCGTGAGATCGAGCTTGCCGTTCTCGAAGGCGCGTCGCGTGAATTCGCCGGGCTCGGCGGGGCGCAAACCATCGATCGCACCGAGCGCATCGAACATCGCGGCGATCACGGCGCGTCCGCCATGGACATGAAATTCCGCGACGTCTTCGCCAGTGGCGCTGTGCGGCGCTGGAAACCAGAGCGTCACCGATTCGTCGAGCGCGCTGCCGTCGAGATCGCGCAGCGTCGCCACATGGGCGAGGCGGGGTGCAGGCAGCTTTCCGCAGAGCCGCTCAACCGCGGCCCTGGTCTGCAGGCCGGAGACGCGGATGATGGCAATGGCCGACGGCGCGCGGCCGGACGACAAAGCGAAGATGGTCTGGTCGGGAGAATGCATGGCCTATTTGTCGGACAGGCGCCAAACAGGCAACGAAAATTCCCAGCGATTGCGTGCTCGGCTTATGTTGCGACGCAATATGCTGCAGCATGAGCCGCAGCAATTCATTGTGCGTCGCACAATCAGGAGATTAGCGAGCGGCGGCGATCATGTCGGACAGCGACATACGCTGTTTGCCGTCCCGATCGAAGTTCTCCGGCGCCAGCCATTTTTCGTAGGCCGACTTTAGCGCCGGCCATTCGCTGTCGAGAATCGAGAACCAGGCGGTGTCCCGGTTGTGGCCCTTGACCACCATATGGTTGCGGAAAACGCCCTCGAAGCGAAATCCGAGTCGCAGCGCCGTGCGGCGTGACGGCGCGTTGAACGAGTTGCACTTCCACTCGTAGCGCCGATAGCCGAGATCCTCGAACACGTGCCGCATCAACAGATACATCGCCTCAGTGGTGGCTGGCGTGCGCTTCAGCGCGTCCGAATAATGGATGCTGCCGATCTCGATCACGCCATTGGCCGGATCGGGCCGCATATAGGCGCAGAGGCCGGCGGCACGTCCCGACGCACGGTCGATGATGGCGCTGTAGACGTAATCCTTGCTGTTCGCGGATTCGGTGAGCCAGTTCAGAATTCCGGCGTCATCCGCGAAGGGACCGATAAACAGATATGTCCATGACGCCTCATCGGTCGTCCTGAATGCCGCGACAAGATCGTCGCCGTGCCGCGTGATACTCAGCGGCTCGATGCGGCACGTGCGGCCTTCGATGGTGACGGGCTGCGGAGATGGACGGCGCGTCCAGTCGGGCAGGGGTGCGCCGAGCGGAAGACGAGAATCGGATGACAAGAAATACCTCCCTCGCTGTCTCGTCTTGTGCCGACGCGAGCTGCGCTATCATCCTGACGCGATATGTCAAAAATGCAAATGCCCGGCATCGACACGAAGACGCGCTTCGCATTGATGGCCGGGCATAACAAACAAATTGACCACTGGTACCGGTCAGATGCTCATATCAGGTATTCATTTAAGTGTTCATCGACTCGAAGAACTCCGCGTTGTTCTTGGTGTTGCGGAGCTTGTCGAGCAGGAAGTCGATGGCGTCCATCGTACCCATCGGATTGAGAATCCGGCGCAGCACATACATCTTCTTGAGCAGTTGCGGATCGGTGATGAGCTCTTCCTTGCGTGTGCCCGAGCGAGAGATATCGATGGCAGGGAAGGTACGCTTGTCCGAGACCTTGCGGTCGAGAATGAGCTCCGAGTTGCCGGTGCCCTTGAACTCTTCGAAGATCACTTCGTCCATGCGGCTGCCGGTATCCACCAGCGCAGTGGCGATGATCGTCAGCGATCCGCCTTCTTCGATGTTACGCGCGGCACCGAAGAAACGCTTGGGGCGCTGCAGCGCATTGGCATCGACGCCACCGGTCAGAACCTTGCCGGAGCTTGGAACGACGGTGTTGTAAGCGCGTCCAAGGCGCGTGATCGAATCGAGCAGGATCACCACGTCGCGGCCGTGTTCGACCAAACGCTTGGCTTTCTCGATCACCATCTCGGCGACCTGCACGTGACGCACTGCCGGCTCGTCGAAGGTCGATGAGACAACTTCGCCCTTAACCGAACGCTGCATGTCGGTGACTTCTTCCGGACGTTCATCGATCAGAAGAACGATCAGATAGCATTCCGGATGATTGGCTGTGATCGAGTGCGCGATGTTCTGCATCAGCACGGTCTTGCCGGTGCGGGGAGGCGCCACGATCAGCGCGCGCTGGCCCTTGCCGATGGGAGCGACGATGTCGATGACACGCGCCGACAGATCCTTACGGGTCGGATCTTCAAGCTCGAGACGGAAGCGCTCGTCCGGAAACAGCGGCGTCAGGTTGTCGAAATTGACCTTGTGCTTGGACTTTTCCGGGTCTTCGAAATTCAGCGTGTTGACCTTCAGCAACGCGAAGTAGCGTTCGCCTTCCTTGGGGCTGCGGATATGGCCTTCGATGGTGTCGCCGGTGCGCAATCCGAAACGCCGGATCTGCGACGGTGAAACATAGATATCGTCGGGACCGGGCAGATAGTTGGCATCCCATGAGCGCAGGAATCCGAAGCCGTCGGAGAGGACTTCGACGACGCCTTCACCGATGATATCGGTTTCCTGGATCGCAAGCTGCTTGAGAATGGCGAACATCAGCTCCTGCTTGCGCATGGTGCTGGCATTTTCGACCCCAAGTTCTTCGGCGAAGGAGACGAGCTCCGCCGGAGTTTTGGTCTTGAGGTCTTGTAGTTTTATTTCCCGCATTGGGGTTGTCCTGTGGAGAATGTGAAGAAAAAGGGAGGGGAGGGGAGCGAGAGGTTCAGCCTGCTGACGACATACGGACTACAAAAGCGATCGGAAGTCCGCAGGTCTTGAGCGAGGAAGGTGCCGGGAGGCTTCGAACCTGATGTGGCGGCCGATCCAACAATGAGACCGGGACTCGACCACATCCGCCTGCGTTCGGTGGGATGAGATGAATATAGAAAATCGTCTGGCTTCACGCAAGGACGTGATTTTCGTCAAAACGATCATTCTGCCGGTCAGAAGGGTTTGACGATCACCAGAATGACGATCGCGATCATCAAGATCGTCGGTAATTCATTGATAATACGATAGAATTTCTGACTTCTGGTGTTCTTGTCATTGGCGAAATCGCGCACGCGGCCGGCCAAAAATCCGTGGACACCCGACATGATCAGCACCAGCACGAATTTGACATGAAACCAGCCCGACACATACCAGCCGCCCTGCCAGACCAGCCATAACCCGGCGAGCCAGGCCACGACCATGGCCGGATCGATGATCGCTCTGAGCAATCGCCGTTCCATGACCTTGAAGGTTTCGGATTGCTTAGAGCCGATTTCGGCCTCGCAATGATAAACGAACAGCCGCGGCAGATAGAGCATGCCTGCCATCCAGGAGATGACGGCGATCACATGCAGCGCTTTGATCCATTCGTACATCGCGTGTTTTCTTTTTGCCGAGCTGATCGATGCTGGAAAAACCAGTTTCTGTAATCCGGTCTCAGGAACTTATTTTTGCCGGGCTTGTTGAGCAGCATCGATAGATGACGTGAGACAGGGTTTGTCCGCAAGCACGACTTTCTTAAAGAATCCTTTTTAGATTCTTAGGTTTGAGTCAGTGTGGCGGTGATTAGCGCCCGCGCAACGCTCTCCCTTCTTTATCCAGTGATCGTCCACATGCCGCCAGTTTATACCCGCTGCCGGAGAACGTCTGGTTGCGGGCAAATAGGCTGATGGATTCAAGCGCTTGCTCGTCGCAGGTCCGCCATTATCCCAAGACAAATCCACACAAGCCCGCTACCATCTGTTCAGAGGCTGGATTTCATCCCGAAATCAGTCCTGTGAATTGAAAAGCGGGTTATCCCGGGGCGAGGCGATCCGTCGGGCGATTTAGACCGAAATGCCCACAGTAACTCACACCAATTCACAGCAGCCGGGCTGATAAAAACGGGAATCGACATCACAGAATGCCCACCTCCCGCAGCTATTTTCATCTTCACATGATCTCCGATTCGACCGGTGAGACGCTGATCACTGTCGCGCGGGCGGTGGCTGCGCAGTATTCCAATGTCTCGCCGGTGGAGCACGTCTATCCGCTGGTACGCAGTCAGAAGCAGCTCGATCGGGTGTTGACCGAAATCGAGGAAGCGCCGGGAATCGTGTTGTTCACGCTGCTGGAGAAGGATCTGGTGGAGCGGCTCGAGGCGAAGTGCCAGGAAATCAACATTCCGAGCCTGTCGATCATCGGGCCGGTGATGCAGTTGTTTCAGGCCTATCTCGGCACCGAAACCTCGCGCCGCGTCGGCGCCCAGCACACCCTCAACGCCGAGTATTTCAAGCGCATCGACGCGCTGAACTATTCGATGATGCACGATGACGGCCAGCATGTCGAAGGGCTGGAGGAGGCCGACGTTGTTCTCGTCGGCGTTTCACGCACTTCAAAAACACCGACGTCGATCTATCTTGCCAACCGTGGCGTGCGCACCGCCAACGTGCCGCTGGTGCCTGGAATTCCGATCCCGCATCAGCTTGAAACACTGACGAAGCCGCTGGTGGTCAGTCTTCACGCGACGCCGGAGCGGTTGATTCAGGTCAGACAAAATCGCCTGCTCGGCATCGGCGCCCGCACCGGCGATGATTCCTATATCGATCGCCAGGCGGTGGCCGAAGAAGTCGCATTCTCGCGCAAGCTCAGTGCGAAATACGATTGGCCTCTGCTCGATGTCACGCGCCGCTCGATCGAGGAAACCGCAGCGGCCATCATGAAGCTCTACGCTGATCGTCAGCGTCAGAAAGCCTGATGCGATGACACTCTGGCGTGAACGGCAACCGGTGATCCTTGCGTCGCAAAGTGCTGTGCGCCGCGGGCTGCTCACGAATGCCGGGATCCCTGTCGAGACCATTCCCGCGGATATCGACGAACGCGCCATCCAGCAAAGCTCCGGCCTGACGGATCCCGGCGCGATCGCCGCGCTCCTCGCAGCGGAGAAAGCGAAGTTCGTCTCTTTGAGGCATCCGGGTCGATATGTGATCGGTGCGGACCAGACGCTCGCGCTCGGCAAAAAGCTTTTCAGCAAGCCTGTGAATCTTGCTGCGGCAGCGGCACAAATTGGCCTGCTTGCCGGACAGACCCATGCGCTGCATAGCGCGGTGAGCGTGACGAAAGATGGTATCTCGCTGTTTTCCCACGTCAGCGTTGCTCGCATGACCATGCGGCCTCTCACCGAAAGCGAGATTGCCGCTTATATTGATGAAGCTGGCGACGCCGTCACCGCAAGCGTCGGTGCGTATCAGCTTGAGCGGACCGGTGTGCATCTGTTCGAGCGGATCGAAGGCGATCATTTTACGATTCTGGGATTGCCGCTGCTGCCGTTGCTTGCTTTTCTGCGCAGCCGCAATCTGCTGGCTGTATGAGGAAAGAAGTGCCGATGCTGCTGCTGGGTTTGACGGGTTCGATCGGGATGGGGAAATCGACCACCGCAAAGCTGTTCGAGGAAGCGGGGGTGCCGGTCTACGATGCCGACGCCACCGTGCATAAGGTCTACGAAGGCGAGGCGGCGCCGGCAGTCGAGGCCGCGTTTCCAGGCAGCACGATGAACGGCAAGGTCGATCGGCAAAAGCTGTCGGCGATGGTCGTCAACAATGCCGATGCGATGAAGCGGCTTGAGACCATCGTGCATCCGATGCTGCGTAGCCATCAGCTCAAGTTTCTCAGCGACGCCGAGAAAGCCGGCGCTCCGGTAGCCGTGCTCGATGTTCCCTTGCTGTATGAAACCGGCGGTGAAAAGCGCGTCGATGCCGTGGTGGTGGTCACGACAACACCGGAGATTCAGCGCGAACGCATTCTGGCGCGGGAAAACATGACCCCGGATAAGCTCGACGCAATCCTGGCGCGGCAGCTTCCCGACGCGGAAAAGCGCAAGCGCGCGGATTTTGTGGTGGACACCTCCCACGGGCTGGACCCGGTTCGGCAGCGGATCAGTGAAATCCTCCGCGAAGTTGTTAAGATGCCGCAACGACGGACCTGATTCGTAACCCCCGCGAGCCCATGCGCGAAATCGTTCTCGATACCGAAACCACAGGCCTCGATCCGCTGCGCGGCGATCGTCTGGTCGAGATCGGCTGCGTCGAGATGGTCAATCGCATGCCCACCGGTCAGACGTTCCACGTCTACCTCAATCCCGAGCGCGACATGCCGCAGGAGGCATTTGCGGTCCACGGCCTCTCTTCTGAATTTCTGGCGGACAAGCCGTTGTTTACAGCCGTGGTGGAGGAATTTCTCACCTTCATCGGCGACGCCCCGCTGATCATTCATAATGCTTCGTTCGACATCGGCTTCATCAACGCCGAACTCGACCGGATCAAGCGCGTCGCAATTCCGCGTGATCGTCTGGTGGACACGTTGACGCTGGCGCGTCGCAAGCATCCCGGCGTGTCGAACCGGCTCGACGATTTGTGCTCGCGCTACGCCATCGACAATTCACGCCGTACCAAGCACGGCGCGCTGCTTGACGCGGAACTGCTTGCGGAAGTCTATATCGATCTGATCGGCGCGCGGCAGTCGCAGCTGATCCTGGCTGCTGAAACGCCGCGCTCATTCGGTGCCGGGCAAGCTGATGCGCCGCGGCGGCAGCGGGAGACGCCGCTCGCGCCGCGTATCAGCGATGCGGACGTCGCGGCCCATGCGGCTTTCGTCGCAACGCTTGGCGGCACGCCGGTCTGGAACGACTTTTCGAAAGACTCGTAAGCGAAGCGATTTTCGCTTCACTCGATATTGTTTGAGGATGCCCGAGCTTCAGCTCGGTTTGATCTGCTCGGCCTGACGCGCCATGTTCTGGCGGTAGAGACCGACGAAATCCACCGGATCGAGCATCAGCGGCGGGAAGCCGCCATTGCGCACCGACGTCGCGACAATTTCCCGGGCGAACGGAAACAGGAGCCGGGGGCATTCGATCATGACCAGCGGGTGCAGGTTTTCCTGCTGCACATTCACGATGCGGAACACGCCGGCATAGACAAGCTCGAAACCGAACAGCAGCAGGCTGTCGTTCTCGGCCTTGCCTTCGATGGTCAGAGCGACCTCAAAATCGTTTTCGGCGACCGCGTTGGCAGTGACGTTGATCTGGATGTTGATCGAGGGCTGCTTCTCCTGGGCCGCGAGCGAATTCGGCGAGTTCGGATTCTCGAACGAGAAATCCTTGATGTACTGGGCCAGGACATTGAGCTGAGGCGGAGCCGCATTCTCGAGAGGAGCGCCATTGCCGTTGGTCATGAAAGTATCTCTCCGAGAATGTGGATGTGGGGTCGCAAATCGAGCACCCCGGTCGGGATCAGCCTGCCAAAAACGCGCCGGCGGCCGATAAGGTCCGCCCTTGAATTGGGCACGCGCCCTTGTCGCGGCGAGTGGCTATCATAGCCTTGCCTCATTCGACAAGGACGATGGCCTCATTCTGCTGCGTTTCGGTTGGCCGCAACCGCCGGATCGGGTAGAATCGGCCTAAATGACCGCCGTGAGCGCCCGAAAACCCTGCCTTTTGGCACTTCAGAAGCGCGGGGACTTGCGAGCCACATAGCGACATAAAGCGGTGTTGGCTGGATCGGGTTTCGTGCCTACATGTGATCGGCGAGTTTCCGGGTGACCCTTTTCGAGAAGGGTCTTTTCGGGTGGCGTGCGGCACCGATCAGAAAGTGAATGCGACGTGGATATTTATACGATCATTTTTCTGGCGCTGGCCGTCTTCATTTTCCTGCGGTTGCGCAACGTGCTGGGACAACGCACCGGCGACGAGCGGCCGCCATTCGATGTGCCGGCGCGGGGCAACTTGCGCGGCGCGGCGGATAACAATGTTGTCCCCCTGCCGGGAAAGGTCATCGATCAATCGCCGCTGGCACCGTCGGCGGACCCGGCAGTTGTGCCGGATCGATGGAAGGGCATCGCGGAACCCGGTTCCGTGCTCGCGCGCGGGCTCGACCAGATCGCGGCGACCGACCCGTCGTTCGACGCGCAGCATTTTATCACAGGTGCGAAGAGCGCCTATGAGATGATCGTGCTGGCTTTCGCCAATGGCGATCGCCGCGCGCTGAAGGATCTGTTGTCGTCGGAGGTCTACGAAGGATTCGAGACCGCGATCAAGGAACGCGAACAGCGCGGCGAAAAGGTCGAGACCCGCTTCGCGTCGATCGACAAGGCCGACATCGTCAGCGCCGAAACGCGGGATCGCGCCGCGCAGATCACCGTTCGATTCGTGTCGCAGATGATTTCGGTGACACGTGACAAGGCTGACACCGTCGTCGATGGCAACCCGGAAAAGCTCACCGATGTCACAGATGTCTGGACGTTCGCCCGTGACATCTCTTCGCGCGATCCGAACTGGAAGCTGGTTGGGACGGAAAGCGGACAGTAAGAACCATGCGCGCGGCGCCGGTGCGCCGCGTATCGGCGCCTGGCTCGGCGCCGGGGCAGCCGGACTGCTCGCAACCGCGGCCCTTGCCATCGCCGACGCCAGGGCCCGGCCTGCAAGCCATCACGGCGCTCAACATCATCATGAAGTCCAGAAGCGCGGGCCGGTTGTCTGGCCGCTGCAATTTCCCGAAAGCCAATACGCGCCGCTGATCTGGACCGCTGTTGCGGGCTGGGCCGACGACGATCCGCTGCCGGCCTTCAAGACGTTTCGCACAAGCTGCAAACCGATTGCCGCGCAGAAAAGCCCGCTCGCGGACAGCAAGGCGCTCGGCACCTCGCTGCGCGAACCATGCATCGCCGCACGAGCTGAGGATATTTCCGATAGCGCCAAGGCGCGCGAATTCTTCGAACGGCATTTCATTCCCCTGCAGATTTCGCGTGTCGGCGAGGACGCTGGTTTTGTCACGGGCTATTACGAACCGATCGTCGACGGCTCCCGGGTGCATACCGATGTCTACACCGTGCCGGTCTACCGGCGGCCGTCGAACCTGTTCGTGCGCGGCTACTCGCAGGCCAATGCCAGCATGCCCAACAAAGGGCAGGTGTTTCGCAAGATCGGACGGCGCAAGCTGGTGCCATACTATGACCGCGGCGAGATCGAGGATGGCGCGATCGCGGGGCGCGGGCTCGAAGTGGTCTGGCTGAAGAGCCAGACCGATCTGTTGTTCATCCAGATTCAGGGCTCGGCGCGGATCAAGCTCGAGGACGGATCGATCGTGCGCATCAATTACGACGCGCATAACGGTTATCCCTATACGCCAGTCGGTCGCGTGCTGATCGAGCGCAACATCATTCCCAAAGACCAGATGTCGATGCAGAAGATCCGGGAGTACATGGAGCAAAGTCCGGACGCTGCGAAAGAACTGCGCCGCCAGAACCGCTCTTACGTTTTCTTCCGCGAGGTGAAGTTGGCGGCCGATGATGAAGCGGTCGGCGCGCAGGGCGTGCCTTTGACTGCGGGCCGCTCCATCGCCGTCGACAGATCGCTGCATGTCTACGGCACGCCGTTCTTCATCGAAGGCAATCTGCCGATTGAAACGGAGGTGTCCAACACACCGTTCCGCCGCTTGATGATCGCGCAGGACACGGGCTCCGCCATCATCGGTCCCGCGCGCGCGGATATTTATTTCGGAGCGGGAGTCGATGCGGGCCGCGTCGCGGGCCGCCTGAAAAATCCCGCGCGCTTTGTGATGCTGCTGCCGAAAAGCCTCGACCCTATGGAGCGTGGCAAGACCATGCCTCTGCCGGCGGACCGGCCATCGGCCACCATCGCAAAACTGTTTCCGCAGAAGGAAGCGCCAAAAGAGCCTGGCAAGGACGCGGCAAAGGACACGCCGAAAGATGCCGTAAAGGAAGCGCCGAATGATCAATCCAAAGACCAGCCTGCTTCGGCACAGAAGCCTGCCGCGCCCGCAACTGCTCCGGCTGCCGCTACACCGGCTCAGGCCCCGGTCGCCCAGGCCGTGCCGCTCCCGGAAGCGCGGCCAAAAACCGCGCCCGACGCAGCTTCGACAGCGACTGTGAAATCCGAGACGCCGCGCCGTTCGCGGCATCACCGCCGCTTGCGTCATCGCCGATGAAGCGGCCGCCGGTTCTCGATCCGCCCCATGTGACGCGCCGCAAGCGCGCACTCAGCCGTGAAGAACTTGAACTGTGGGAAAACGTCGCAAAGCAGGCGAAACCGCTGCGCAGAAAACCGCGTCCGGCAAAGGTTTCCGCAGAAGTCGTTGAGGAGCCGCCGGCCGCAGCGAAGCCAGCGCGGATGTTAAAGACTCCCGTCGCGAACCGAAAAATTCCGGCCTCGGTTCCGGCGCCGCCACCGCTCGCGCCTTTGGGACGTCGCGAACGCTCGCAGTTGTCGCGTGGACGCAAAGACATCGACGCGCGGCTCGATCTGCACGGCATGACGCAGACCAAGGCGCATCGTGTGCTGCTGAACTTTTTGCATCATGCGCACGAGAGCGGCATGACGTTCGTTCTCGTTATCACAGGCAAGGGGCGCACGGTGGGTCCGGAGTCCGAGCGCTGCGTCGTCAGGTGCCGCACTGGCTTGGACTGCCGGAATTCCGCAGCTTTGTGGTCGGCTTCGAGGAAGCGCATATCGGCCACGGCGGCGAGGGCGCACTTTATGTCCGCGTGAGGCGCGCGCGGTAAGTCTGCACTTACAGAATAAACCGGCTCAGATCGGCGTTCTTCGCGAGATCGCCGATATGCTTCTGCACATAAGCGGCGTCGATGGTGACGGTCTGGCCGTTCATGTCGGGCGCATGGAATGACGCCTCGTCGAGCACCCGCTCCATCACCGTCTGCAGGCGACGCGCGCCGATATTCTCGACGGTCGAGTTCACCGCCACGGCGACATCCGCCAGCGCGTCGATGGCATCATCGGTGACGTTCAGCGTCACGCCTTCGG
>Ga0193717_1000908_pt1 | contig 18706 bp, 14 predicted proteins | sample U2c2metaG_FD_145900 | JGI IMG/M metagenome (GOLD analysis project Ga0193717, IMG submission 145900) | Soil microbial communities from a riparian zone of the East river system, Colorado, United States - U2c2 | ecosystem: Environmental > Terrestrial > Soil > Riparian zone | place: USA: East River... | reverse complement strand
GCGCCGAGACCGCCATCGCTACCGCCAGGTAAGTCTTTCCCGTGCCCGCTGGCCCGATCCCAAACACCATGTCGTTCTGCTCGATCGCCTCGACATAGCGACTCTGATTGATAGACCGCGGCTGCACCATTCGCTTCACGCCAGCCGAACGCTGTTTCCCTGAATCCATCAACAACTTCAGTGTTGCTCCCGGGTCGGCGACGATCATCTTGAGCATTCCGCGCAACTCTCCGTTGTGCAGATTCACTCCGGCCCTTCGCAAAGCCTCAAAATCCGCAAAAACACGATCTACCCGGGCAACGCTGTCGGCGTTGCCGGTTACGTGAATCGCGTCCGACCTGAGATCAATCGTCACGTGCAGCCCATCTTCCAGCAGGCGTAGGTTTTCGTCGTGGGTTCCGTAGAGGGTTTCGATACCTGGGGTGATCTCAATGGTTTGTTTGATCAAGTGGGGCTCTGACCTCCGTCAGGGACAGCTTGGGGGTTATCTTCTTGATTGGATACACAGGATGTGGGCGAGGTTGCGAGACGGCGAAAACGCACAAAATGGACTGTCCACTGAGGCGCTGCGACCGGGTTGGCGAAAGTTGCCAATCGTGTGCCGAAGATGGGCACAGACTAGCCCCGCTGAACCCGCCAGTCAAGACCGCTGCGCAAGGAAAATGAATCTAAAGGAGTAACTGACCACAAGAGGACTGTCCCCTGGTCCCTGAAAATCCAGATTCCCGGTTCTTCTTGACCCTCTACCCCATTTTCTCTACACTTAGAGTTTGCAGGGGATCGGTCAGGCTGTGTTTCCGGCCAGCCTGAGGCCTGCATCCCAAATTTCCCCCGACATGTTCTGGGTAGAAGAGAGTTCAGAATGGCAAATCATGTTTCGTCGCTGAAGCGCACACGTCAGACAGAGACCAAGACCGCGGTAAACCGCGCTAACAAGAGCAAGCTCCGCGGAACCCTTCGTTCGTTGCGCGAGGCCATCGCCAAGGGCGACGCCAAGACTCTGGGTGCCGCCTACAGCGCTACGGTCTCCGTGCTCGACAAGAGCGTCCAAAAGGGAATCATCCACAAGAACACCGCCAGCCGTTACAAGGCGCGTCTCAATGCCCGTGTAAAGGCTGTGGTCGCCCCCAAGGCTGCCTAAGATTCTCCACCGCCTTACTCAAAATTTTTGGATTCAGGCAAAAGGGCCAACTTCAATGAAGCTGGCCCTTTGCTTTCCTCACTTTGGTGGGTCCGGTTTCGAAGAACCGTCACTATGATTCTCTCCGGGCGCATATAACGTCGGAGGCCTCCGTGGCTGCTCGGACGTGCCGTTGGCAGGCGAGTTGTCGGCAGGTGCAGCACCAGCTCCCTGTTTCTCTTGATTTGCTGGTGCAGCCGTTCCAGAGGTCCCGGCCGAAACCGAATCCGCAGGGGGCGGAGGGGGTGCCGGTGCAGAGTCGGATGCACTCCCATCCGGACTCTGAGGCGCTGCTTCCGCTGCAGGAGGCGGTGCTGTATCGCTTGCACTCGCGGCCGAATTGCTCCCTGCCCCGGAAGAAAGCAGCAGCGACGGATCCCCGTCGATCTGCGGAGCGGACGCCTCTGCCATCTGCACCGCCTCCCGGTCCTTGGATGTCAGCGGAGGCAGGCTATAGATCTCGACCGCTTCATTCCGAATGACCGCCAGGCTTAGACCATCCGGCGCAAGCGCGAAATTCTGCCCCGCACGAGCGATGGGAGCGGTGTCGATGCGAAGCAACTGCCGGCCACTGTCTGTCTGATACACCACGACCACCTGCCCCTCAAACATCTCCGGGGAGACGGAGTCCAAATCGACCAGCGAGGTTCGGGTGAGCACGCGGCTAAACGCAAAACGGCCGCTTCCCGGAGCATAGGCGAACGTGGGAGAGACATAGCTCTCCGTGATGTTCTGCTCCCACATCTCTTCTCCCCGCAAATTGAAGGCTCCCATCACTTGCGGGGTATGGCTCAGATGACATCCAAAGGCGATAAATTCGCTTCGGCTTACCAGCATTGGCGATGGTCTGCAGGTCGAATCAAATGCCGCCAGTTCCTTGGTCTTTCCGCCATAACTTTGAAAGCTGAAGCCCCAATGCTGCTGCCCCTCGTCCAAAATCGCAATATAGCCGGCTGAGTTTGCTGGAATTCGTCCCGGCACCCGGGAGCGCAGCGCACCACCAGGGTGTGCCTCAATCTCTCCTCCACTCATGGTGGTCAACCTGAAAAAATTGATCTGAACCGGAGTCTCCTGCGGTCTCGCCTCTTCTCCATCGGCTCGCGGAGGGTCCATCGTCTCCAGAATCATCAGGTCTGCGTCGGGAGACAACAGAACTCCGCCGATCCTCCGATTCGTCCTGATAAACGGCAGCTGCACGAAGGCATCTCTCTTCGCCAGGTTTGCGACAGGGGCAAACGTCGACAGCGTATCGCGAACTCGCAGCACAAACCGGCCACGGCCAAGATTCCAGAGGTACTGGCCGTGATCATGGGTGCGCCATGACGTCTGGGCCACGACCTTCCCCGAGGGCAATTCCAGCAACACCACATCGACGACCCGGTCCTGGTCCGCAGGGGGACACTCAGGAAGTCGCTTCAACAGGCGTTTCGCACTGTAAGTCAGCAGAATGTGTTTGGTATCGACATAGTCGACGGTCAGCATTGAGCTGCCCGCCAGCATGAACTGGGTCAGGGGAGTCTGAAAGCCAAGGGGCGCGAGCGGAATGCTCTTGATCGGCTCCGGCCCCTTCGCCCACCCGCAGTTCGTCACAAAAACCAGCATTACAGCGAGCAGGAGGCGGCCTTGCGCCTTGCCAAACCAGAGACTCGCGGGGATGATGCAGGGAACCAGCATGACGGACGATGCGTACCCCAAGGGGCGACTGGCTACTACTCTTTCACAGACGAGCGACGCCCGCCAATGGGAAGCGAGCAGTCACGGGTTCGTTGCCAACGCTGAAGACGATGGTACAAAAGACAAAGAATTCAAATGGAATAGGAAGGAACGCAGGGATGACGGAACAGAAAAAGGCACAGGGGCCGCAGAGGAGCCACATTATTATCGGTGTCGCCGCAGTCTTACTGGCTACCGTTGCAGGAGCACAGGAGCCTTCGGCGAAAACAGACAAGACAGCGAAACCCGCCGAAGTCTACAAGCCGATCCCAGGCTTCGACGCCACCTCCCTCGACACCTCGGTCGATCCCTGCACAGACTTCTATAAGTTCTCCTGCGGCAAGTTTGCCGCCAACCATCCCATTCCCTCCGACCAATCCGCGGTCGACCAGTTCTATGCGCTCTATAACGTCAACACCCAATCGCTGAACGACATCCTCTCCAAGGCCGCGGCGGGCGGATCCAGCCGCACCCCCAACGAGCAGAAGATCGGCGACTACTACAAGAGCTGCATGGACACAGACACAATCGAGGCAAAAGGGCTGGCTCCCCTGCAACCGTATCTGGACAAGATCGATGCGCTTAGTTCGATCGACAACATTGCTCCGCTCATCGGAGAACTGCAGCGGAACGGCATCGACGTCTTCTTCGGCTACGGCGAGCAGCAGGACTTCAAAGACGCAAGCAAACAGATCGCCTTCTTCGATCAGTCAGGTCTTGGGCTCCCCGAGCGCGACTACTACTTCCGCACCGGAGCCAAGGATGAGACCATTCGCAAGCAGTACGTCGAGCACGTTGCCAAAATGCTGACGCTGGCAGGAACGCCCGCTGAAAAGGCGAAGAAGGACGCCGACGCCATCATGGCATTCGAGACGAAGCTGGCAAAAGCCTCGATGCCGATTACCGAGCGGCGCGATCCCGAGAAGGTCTACCACCTGCAAACCCTCGCGGTTTTTACCGAGACCGTCGACGGGGCCTCCTTTGACGAGTTCCGTAAAGCAATCCACTCCCCCGAGATCACTGAGATCAATAACACCAACCCGGAGTTCACCACGGCGTTGATGACCAATCTGAAGAGCGCCGACCTCGACACTCTGAAGGCATACATGCGCTACCACCTGCTGACCGGCGCAGCGAATCGTCTGCCGAAACGCTTCGATGACGAAAACTTCGACTTTTACGGACGCACCCTCACCGGTCAGCCGGAGCAGAGTGCACGCTGGAAACGTTGCTCGAACGCAGTCAACAGCGCGCTGGGCGAGGCATTGGGAGAGGTCTATGTCTCCAAGTACTTTGCCGGGGACAGCAAAGCCAAGATGCTGGAGATGGTCCATGACATCGAAAACGCCATGGACCACGACATCGATCAGCTCGACTGGATGTCCGCGACGACCAAGGTCCGAGCCAAAGAGAAGCTGCACGCAGTCGCCAACAAGATCGGCTATCCCGACAAGTGGCGCGACTACACGAAGCTTGAGATCAAAGCCGACGACGCGCTCGGAAATAAGTTCCGCGGCACTGCATTCGAGAATGATCGTCAACTCAACAAAATCGGTCAGCCCGTCGATCACAACGAGTGGGGCATGACGCCGCCCACCGTAAACGCCTACTACGATCCCAGCATGAACGACATCAACTTCCCTGCTGGAATCCTTCAACCCTCCTTCTACGACCGGAAGCAGGACGACGCGGTGAACTACGGGCACATCGGAGCCGTGATCGGCCACGAGCTCACCCATGGCTTCGACGACCAGGGCCGCAAATTCGACGCAAAGGGCAACATGGCCGACTGGTGGACTCCCGAAGACGCGAAGAAGTTTGAAACCCGCACCGACTGCCTGGTCAGCGAATACGGAGACTTCACCGCGGTGGACGACGTCAAGGTGAACGGCAAGCTCACGCTCGGCGAGAACACCGCCGACAACGGCGGCCTTGTCCTGGCCTATCTCGCTTACCTGGAGCGGGCGAAGGCAAACAAGGTCGATCTGAATGCGAAGATCAGCGGCTATAACGCCCCACAAAGGTTCTACATCGGCTATGCGCAGAACTGGTGCGAGAACTCCCGCCCCGAGGGGATTCGCCAGCAGGTCCTCACCGATCCGCACTCGCCCGACCACTTCCGCGCCAACGGTGCCATCGTCAACCAGCCCGGCTTCGCCTCGGCGTTCGGATGCAAGAAGGGCTCACCCATGGTTCCGGCTAACAGCTGCCGCGTCTGGTAGCTGACACCCCATGACAACAGAAGGGCGCGGCTTCAGCCGCGTCCTTCTCATTTAATGCGACAGTGGAGATATGCCAGTCACTCCCAAGCATCGCGCCATCGGCTTCCTTTCGTGTGCGCTGGCGAGCGCCTTCTGGGGCTGCGGCTTCTTCTTCGGCAAGATCGCGTTGGCGGAGATGTCCTTCGCTCACATGGTCCTCTACCGCTTCCTCTTTGCGATGCTTCCTCTCCTGCCGCTGCTGGTGATGCATCGGCCGGGGCTAAACCCGCGGGAGTGGGGAATTCTGTCGCTGGCCGCCTTTCTTGGCGTTCCTGTCCAGTTCCTGATCCAGTTCTACGGCCTCTCGCTCACGACGGTATCGCACGCCGCCCTGATGGTAGGGACGATGCCCGTCATCCTCGCCGTAGGGGCCACGCTCTTCGCGCACGAGCGGTTGGATGCAACCGGTTGGTTCGCCCTCGTGGGATCGACGACCGGAGCTGCTCTCATCGCGCTGGGACGGCACGCCACCGGCGCGGGACAGCCCTCTCTTACGGGAGATCTTCTGGTCGTTCTCTCGCTTGCCATCGCACTCGGGTGGATTCTGTTGAACAAGCGCCTGATGGACCGCCACTCCCCTATCGTCGTCACCGCCTACGGCGTTCTGTTGGGAACCTTGATGCTGCTGGTATGGGTTCCGCTGCGTTACGGCGCACCGCCTGTGGCTCACGTCTCGACGAAGGCCTGGCTCGCACTGGCAGCAAGCGGCATCTTGTGCACCGCCACCACCACTCTGCTGTGGAACTGGGGGATGACCCAGGTGCCGGCGTCGCAGGCCGGCGTTCTGCTCAATATGGAACCGCTGATGGGGAGCCTGCTCGGCGTCTTCGCGCTCGGCGAACATCTCGGACCTACAGCGTGGACGGGAGGCTGCCTGATTCTCGTCGCAGCTATCACACTCACGACCCGCTCCAAAGCTCACGTGCCGGAACACCAGCCGGCAGGCTGACGCTGCAATCAAGGCTAAACTTTCTCCACATGCGCTTGTTCGCTCAATGGGCCGCCACGCTGCGGCGTCTGCACTGGACCCGCGGCCTCCGCGCCGGAATCGCCGTACTGGCAGCCATGGTCGTTTGCCAATACTTCGGCAAGCCCATGGGATGGGCCGCGCTTGGCGGATTTGAAGCCATCCTGGTCGACAATGGCGGACCCTACCGCAGCCGCCTGACGACGATGCTGACCGTGCTGGTCGGCGGAGCGATCGCATGCATCGCCGGGTCGCTGGCCGCAACTCCGCTCTGGCTGGCAGTCCTGGTCACGTCAGCTTTCTGTTTCGCGATCACCTTTGCACGCGTGCTCTCCAACCAGCTCGCATCTACCTCCGTCATCATCATGGTCCTCTACTTCGCCGGCTTCGGAGGATCCACGCACACTCTGTCGGGGGCATTGTGGAGCGCGCCGGCGTACGTCCTCGGCGGACTATGGGCCGCAACGCTCAGCCTCTTTCTCTGGCCGCTTGACCCCTTCCGTCCCGCCAGGCTGGGTGTGGCGAACTGCTATGCGATGCTTGCCGCCTTTACTTCACAAGTCCATGTCACCTCGTCCGCCACCGCCGATCGTCAGGCCGAGAGACACCGCATGCACGAGTTCCAGCGCGGAATGCGTCTCAACATGGAGGCAGCGCGTACAGCGATTGGCGCCACCGGTGCCCGCATTACCGCAAGGACGCTTCGCGCACGATCGCTGACTGTTCTTCTCGAGACCGCCGATCTCCTCTTCGCTGGAACCATTCGATGGACCGAGCTGCTGGAATCTACCTCCGATGCGAAGTCACAAGCCGCAATCCTGGATGGGCTGCGCTGGCTGGAGCGCTCCGAGCACGTGATCTCCCAGGCGTTGCTTCAGAGGCCGGCAGATGGCGCCTCCTCGTTCTCCCCCGAGGGCTCGCACTCCATCGAACATCTTCATAAACGCGAAGCTGCGATCCAGGCGCTGGATACCTCCTCGCAGTCCTTGCTCATTCATCTTGCCCAGGACGAGCGGGACGGGCTTTTGAACGTTGAAGTGGCTTTCGAGGCAATCCGGGCGCTGTGGAGCGGAATTGAGCCGCATATCATTTCTCCAGGCTCTACGCCGCAGGAGACACGATCTCTATTGTCCAGGCCAGCGGAGCAATCCGTCGCCGGAGTCTGGCGGACCATGATCGAGTCGGCCAGGGCAAACTGGGCGCCGCAATCGATGATGATGCGGCATGCGCTTCGCATGTTGGTCGTCGGCGCGGCAGATGTTCTGCTGATGAGGACGGTGCACATTAGCCACGGCGCATGGCTGGGAATGACCTCCATCATCGTGCTGCAGCCGACAGGCTCGCTGCGCCGTGGAGTGCAGCGGGTGGCCGGCACCGTCGCCGGTGGAATCCTGGCTGCGATCTTCGCGGCTGGGGTTCACAGCCAGGAGGGCCTGATCGCCGTCATTACCGTCACCAGCATCCTAACGCTGGCGACCTACGCGATCGACTATGCGTGGTATTCCTTCTTCCTCACGCCGACCTTCGTTTTGCTCAGCCTGCCTCATCTTCGCGACTGGCACTTCGCCGGCGTCCGCATCGGCATGACCCTGCTCGGCGCGACGGTCGCGGTTCTGGCGATGAGGCTTCTATGGCCGGAAAAAGTGAAGGTAGAACTGAAGAGACTGCTCGAGCGCGGAGCGCTTGCCGATGCCGTGTATGTCCGCGCCATGCTCAACTTCTGGACCGCGCTCGAGAGCGCGGCCTCGGACAACGACCGGATTGCCGCCGACCGGAGAGTACTGGCTCCTGCTCGCCGCGCCTGCGGGCTCGCGATCAACGATGCCGAGGAGGCGCTGGACCGCATCATGCTTGAGCCGCGAGTGCCGCTCGCTTCAGGAGAACGATGGGAAGAGGCGCTCACCTTCGTGACCTACCTGCGCCGCATGACACGGGCCATCACCACGCTGGCATCACTGGGGCAAGGAGATCGCGAGGCTCGCAGCCGCGCGGAAAAGATCGCCGTGCGGGTGGAGGCGCTCGGGCATGGGACGTTCGAACCACCGCAGGCGTCCTCCGCTGATCCGCGGGCGATCGTCGAGATGTCCGCCCTCTTCAAGTCGAAGGAGCCTCCAGTCGAGGAAACTCCGGCGGAGCATCAGCTCCGTCGCCTTGAGCGGCAGGCGGGAGTGCTGGAGCGCACTGCGATTGCGCTGGCGCAGCAAAGTACTTAAGCCATCTATCGAAGATCCAGGCTCGAGGAATCAGGCTCGACCGAAAGAGCGTCAGGCGATAAGAGTCTTCTTTGAGAGCACACGGGTGGTGCGACTCCAGACAGCGGTCAGGGCAAGACCAGCGACGATGAGGCCAGCACACAGGCCAAGCCAGAGGCCGACGGCTCCATGGTGAAGGCGAAAGCCCAGCCAGCAGCCGACGGGAAGTCCGATGATCCAGTAGCCGATGATCTGCACGATGAGCCCGGCGTGGGTGTTCCCTGCCCCGCGCAAGGCGCCGGTGGCAGTGATCTGGAGGCCGTCGAAGAACTGGAAGGCGGCGGCGACGAAGAGCAGAGGAATGGTCGCGGCGATGACCGCCCGGTCCGGAGTGAAGGCCCGGGCGATTGGATGAGCGAAGACTGACAGCACGATGGAGAAGGTCGCCATGCAGGCCGCGCCGAAGAGAATAGAAGCCCAGCCAGCGGCAGCAGCCTCACGGGGAGCTCCGCGTCCGATGGCCTGGCCGACGCGGACGGCGGCTGCGGCCGAGATGGCGAAGGGCACCATAAAGGTGAAGCTGGCGCAGTTGAGCGCGATCTCATGTCCGGCGAGCGGGAGCGGCCCCAGAGTTCCAATCAGGAAAGTAACCGCTCCAAAGATGGCGATCTCGACGAAGATCTGGGCTCCGGCAGGGGCTCCGAGCACTGTGAGCCGCTTGAGGCGGGAGGTCTCGATGTGGCGAAGCATGGAACGCAGACCGTAGTTGTGCCTGTGCTCAACGCGCCAGATGGCGGCGATGAGGAACAGGGCGAGATAGGTGCGTGAGAGCGAGGTCGCAAGGCCTGAGCCTACGATTCCGAGCGCCGGGATGCGGATCGCTCCCCAGTCGTGTCCATAGATCAGGATCCAGTTGCCGAGGACGTTGCAGAGGTTCGCGGTGATCAGGGCGAAGGCGATGGGACGGACATGGTTGAAGGCCTGCAGGTAGCGGCGCAGGGTGAAGTAGAGGAAGAGGCTGGGCGTTCCCCAGTTGAGGGAGTGAAGGAAGCTGACGGCTCCGCCGAGGACCTGCGGGTTGATGGGCATCCGCTTCATCAGGAGCGGGGCGAGCTCAACCAGGCCAAAGAGTACGGCCGCGAGACCGGCGGCGAGGATGAGGCCGTGGTAGAGCCAGCGGTTGGCATCGTCGTAGCGTCCGGCTCCATGGGACTGGGAGAGGAAGGTATCGAGCGAGAGCAGAACCCCGGCGATTCCGAAGGCGAGGGTGTTGTAGAGCACCTGGCCGAGAGCGGCGGAGGCGATGTTGATGGCCGGGTTCTGCATGTGGCCGACCATGACGGTGTCGACGATTCCCATCGACATCCAGCCGATCTCGGCGGCGATGAGGGGTAGAGCGAGGGTGAGGACCGGGCGGATCTGCTGACGAATTGACACCTACCCCTCCCCGTACTTATTTGCGCAAAGTCTTGTAAAAATTAGGCTTAGGTCCGGACTTCCATCTCATCGCCATGCTTTTGCCGCACAGCGAAGGGGTCAGAACATCCTGTTTTCCTGTGCTTGAGAGACAGGAAAGCCCCGGATGGCCGGGGCTTTCCGCTGATTCCATTATAGCGTTCGGGGAGGAGCCAATCGGCACAAGCTAAGTGGTTTTTTATTAGAGAGATAAGTGATGAATCGACTTGACAGGAAGAGATCAGGGCTGGACGGGATCGTATTGAACGGGCGGGGTCTTTTCCTTCTCTTTATTGGCCTTGTCCTGGGCCTTGTCGGCGTCCTTCTGCTTGTCGCTGTCGAGAGCCTTCCGCTTTGCCTTGTCGGCCTTGGCCTGGGCTTTGTTGGCCTTCTCCTGCTGCTTCAGCTCCTGCTTTTGGTCCTTGGTCATTTGCTGGTTGGTCTGTGCCTGAGAGTCGCTCTGGGCATGGACAGGGAGGGCTGGGGTCGCAAGCACCAATGAGAGGACGAGTGTGGAAGACAGTCTGGATCGCATCACGAGGAAACCTCCGCTGAGTTGGATGCGGGGGAGAGGCGAGGGGTATGAATGGGGGCACCCATTACGAGATGTGCTTGTTTCGTAGGCTGTTTTCAGTAACGCGAAGAGCGTTTTTCAGGACTAACGAGCGCGCCCGGCTACTTGTGCAGCTTGGAGAGCAGCCCTTTCCGTATTTCCAAAACAACTCCGGCATTGCGATCTGCAACTTCCGCAACGCGGTACTCCGTTCCGACACCCAGAATCTGGCCGATCTCGGAGGGGGTCAGACCATAGTCCTTCGCGAGCCAATCCGCCATTCCGTCTGTAGCGGCTCTCAGGGCGCCATCAACGCTTCCGTCAAAGCCAAGCGCAGCGATGTGATCCTCGGTCTCTACTCGCGGCGTCTTGATGCTCTTTCTCGGAATAAGATCAACTGAAAACTCTATGTCCATGGATGTTTCGAGAGCCGTGCCGTTCAGTTCGCCGTCGGCCTGAAGGGCATGCGCATCCCCGACGTATAGGAGTGCCCCTGGTACCTTGACCGGTAAATACACTGTCGCCCCGGCCCCTATCTCATTGAAGTCCATGTTGCCGCCCGAACTACCGGAGTCGAAGGTAGGAGGTGCTGGTGGACCTGGATCTGCGGCCGTTCCGATACCTCCGAGCATCGGATGGAGCGGAACTTCGAAATCGGAAAGATGACCGCTTCGACCCTCGGGCCATGCAACCATGCGATTGCGGTCCAGATGCCACGTCACTGCGCTTCTGTTGTTCCTTGTCATCACCGCGAGGTCACGGTTCATCGCTGAGTAAGAGATAACGTCACAACTCCCAGCCGTGTCGCGATTCAGTGTGAGTTGCAGAATATGGACCGCGATAACATCGCCGGGCATCGCGGAGTCGATGTAGAAAGGCCCTGTTAGAGGATTGCCTCCAGCTGTGCGCCGAACATTCTTCCCGTCGATGCCTGCATTGTCCACCGTCTCAGTCCTTACTGAATCGCCCGGAGCGATGTGCAGTGCAACTGGGTTGAAAGCTGAAAGACTGCGATAGAACATGGACGGTTTGAAGTTGTGCGTCATGGGCGGTCGCTGTGGACGTGGTGGAACGCGCCTGGCGACGAATGTCAGAACCAACGGATGAGGGTCTTGAGGTCCCGAGGGAATGACCTCCGTCCCTTTGAAACCGTCTCCTTCAACTGTGCCTTCACCATGGCCACCCTCTGATGTCGAATGGAACACGACTTTGTTTCCGGTCCGTGTTCCTAGAATCGGCTGGCCAGAGAATGTTCCCGAGATTTTGCCATTCTCGTCCTGAATCAGAGCACGGTCATACATCTTGCTTCCGAGATAGTCGAAATCAAGAACCCAGTCCCCAGCAATGGACTTCTCCTGCGCATGAGCGAAGCTGCACGCGAAGACCAGCAAGCAAACCTGTCTGAGCATCTCGATCTCCAGCAAGACGAATCACTAGCAAGGCTACACGGGGGCCGGAGACCGCAGTTAGCGTTGAATACCGACAAGTCGGTTACCGGAAGCAATCCTTACGACGAGAGGAGCGCTTGTCGTACTGCTTCGGTCGGGTGTACCCGATAGGAAAGAACATGGTTTTTCTTACTGCTTCTTTCCCTCATGCTCTACCCCGCCCTGGTAGATGACGAGGCGGTTGACGGCGTGGGTGGCGGGGTCGCGGAAGAACTCGACCTGCGCGTCGACAACTTTGAGGTAGAACTTTGTTTCGGATTCGGCGAAGAGGTCGAGCTCCGGCTACTTCGCGAGCGTCGAGGTGAGGTGCCCGTCTTTGATCGCGATGATGTCGTCGATGGGGGCATCGATCATGTGGTAGGTCCCGACGTACTCGCTGAGGAGCGCAGGCAGGACGGAGACCGGCTTGCGCTCGGAGTTGAGAGTGGCGGTCTGACCGATGGCGAGCTTACCGATGGAGGAAGCGATCTGGTCAGGAGCGCCGCCGTTGAGGTTGCCGAGGACGATGACGGTGAGCTTGTCGTCGGGATAGTAGTTGAGCGAGGCGTTGAAGCCCTCGATGCCTCCGCTGTGGGTGATGAGCTTGTGGCCTTCGATCGTCCGGAGGAAGAGGCCGCAGCCATAGCCGCTCTTGAAAGCGGTGGTCATTTTGGTGAGCGAGTCCGGTTTGAGAATTTTGCCGCCGAAGAGCCCCTGCTCCCACTTGAGGAGGTCGCCAGTGGTGGAGTAGAGGTCTCCGGCAGAGAAAGGGACGGTCATGCTGATGTAGCCAGCATGCACCATTCCCTTCGGCGATTGGGCGTAGCCCTGGGCCCGGTGCGGCAGGATGGCGGCGTTGGGATCGATGCCGGTGTCCTTCATGCCGAGCGGGGTGAAGATGTTTTGCTGGAGAAAGTCGGCATAGGTCTGACCGGAGATCTTCTCGATGAGATAGCCGAGGAGGACGTAGCCGGAGTTGGAGTAGTTGAACTTTGTGCCGGGCTCGAATTCGAGCGGCTTGTCTCGAAAGCGGGCGACGAGCTCGGTGGGGTTGGTGTCCTTCCACTCGGTAGAGCGGTAGTCAGGGAAGCTGGTGAAGCTGGGGATGCCGGAGGTGTGGGTGAGGACGTTGTAGATCGTCACCTTCGACCAGGCAGCGGGGGCGTCGGGCATGTATTTGCTGATGGGGTCGTCGATGTTGAGCTTGCCGCGCTCCTGCAGGAGAAGGATGCTGGCGGCAGTGAACTGCTTGGTGATGGAGCCGAGGCGAAACTTCGTGGAAGGATCGTTGGGGATGTTCCACTCGAGGTCGGCGGAGCCATAACCCTGGTCGATGAGGGTCTTGCCGTCTTTGACGACGAGGACGGTGCCCATGAAGGATTTGTCGCCGGTGTAGCTGGCGATGATCTGCTGCATGCGCGGGGTGGGATCGGCGGCGGGGGTTTGAGCGAGGGCGGAGAGAGGGACAAGGCAGAGGAGGAATGCGGCGAGTTGGCGCATGGGATTCCTTACGCAGCGAGATGCCTGAACATTCAATTGAGGAGGGAGACCTGATCTCCGGGACGGAGTGTGCCTTCTGTAAGGACCGCGGCGTAGATTCCGACCTTTCCGTCGCGGGCGTGGGCTACGTGCTTCATGACTGCCGGATTGGCTTCGGCGGTGTCGGGGTCGAGGGTGATCATCTTGCAGCGGGGGTCGCGCTCGAGGATCGCAAGGGTGACTTTTTCGCCGATGCGGAGCGTATGGCCGACGAACTGATCTTCGACAAATCCGTCGGTTGCGTGGAGGTCGAGATAGAGATTGGCACGGAAGCGCCGTTTGTCGAGGGAGATTCCGAGGTCACCGCCGAGTTGTTGGACGGTTTGCAGGGAGAAGAGCGAGACAGGGCGACAGTCGGTGAGGGCGCGTTCGGAACGCATGAGGTGAAGCTGATGTCGTTCGCGAAGGCCCTGCTTGAGCAGGTGGATGAGTGCTGGATCGTCGACGGCATGGGTTGCGCCATCGGGGGTTTGAACATCGACGAGGAGATCGTCGGCGTTGCCGTAGATGGGAGTGACGCCGGGAGGAAGTGCTTCGGCCTCGTCCTGATTCGCGGGTTTTACCGCATGGGTTGCGTTGCGAAAGAGGGGCTGAAAGAGCAGCATATGCTCGCGTTCACGGGCAGTGAGGTAGGGGAATCCAGCGGGAGCGGCGGCATCGCGAAAGGCGTAGATGCGATCTCCATAGATACCGGAGAAGCCTGCAAAGGCGCTTTGCAGTTGTTCTCCTCTCATACTTTTGACAGGGTAGCGCCAGAGGCTTTCAACCGTTCCAACGATGTTCATGGCGGTGTCCTCGTTGAAGAACAGATTGTAAAACGTTTTGTGGGAAGGTTGTCTGAGTGCAGGCTTCGAGTCTCGAGTGCAACTTCTTGCGAAGATGTCTTGGGCGGGACGTATTGCTCGTCCCGGAACTGGTTACACCTGTCGTGATGCTTTTGCTGGCGGTGTATTGCAGGCGCTCGAAGCTCTAACGGGGAATGATTCGGCGGTCGAGCAAGCGAGCTGCGGGACGGATCGCGCTAACGCGCGATCGCCCACTCATGCGATGAGACTGGATGAATGGGGCACCCGGCGAGTAGACGCTTGGAACTATCCCTGAAATCCGCGCGGAGACCCAGGTATCTTGCTATCTAAACGTGTCAATTGGGAAGCGATACTTTTCAGGGTGAATCTTCTTGTCCTGCACGGAATCGAAGTTTCCGTAGTGTGGGGTATCGTCGTGAAATCCACCTGACTCGGTACCGTAGATCTTGAGCTGTCGTTTTCCGGAAGACATCTCGATGGTGTCATATCCGTGCAGACCTGTGAATCTGTTTCCCCAGGTATCAAAAGTCACTGTCACCTGGGGTTGCCCTGAAGACTTTAAGTCTGCGCATAGACTGGGGCCCGAGGCGATTTCTCTGTAATTCGGATTCGCAATGAACCACAAATCAATGGTCTCTATGTGCGGGTATTTGGGCTGGTTTGTGTCTGATGTTTGAACGCATCTCCAGCCCATCGGCTGTATCACCGTACGATGTTCATCGGCGAAATAGCGAAGAGCGAGCACGACCAGCAAGAGAACGGAAAAAAGCAAAAGAAGTATGACCCCTCGCCACGTTGAAAACCCTACCCGCTGACTGGATCTTTCTGGGGAGTTTTGCATAAAGATTAGATCGAGCTGCGTGCAGTAGATCTGCAATTAGAGCGAACGAGAGGACGAGACGGATGACTTTCTCATCCGCCTCAATTTATCGCAGAGGTCACTGCGGCGTAATGATGCCTCCTACGGGTAGGCTGGTGGGCAGAGTTCCTGGGCGGCGGAGGTGCATGGCTTCGGCGGTCATGTCGGTGTACTTGAGGCCGGCTCCGGTGTTGAAGAGGACGACCTTGTCGGTGGGCTTGAGTTCGCCGGATTTCAGGAGCTGATCGTAAGCAGCGGTAGCGGCGGCTCCTTCGGGAGACAGGAAGAGGCCTTCGTTGCGGGCGTAGTCGAGGATGCTCTGGAGGATGGTTGCGTCGTCGGAGGCGATGGCTTTGCCGCCGGATTTCTCGAGGATGTCGAGGATGATGTAGTCGCCGTAGGGCTTGGGGACGCGGAGACCGGCGGCGAAGGTGTCGGCGTTCTGGAAGAACTCGCTGGCGGGCTTGTGCTGATCGAAGGCGCGGACGACGGGGGCGCAGCCTGTGGCTTGCAGGGCGTACATCTTCGGGCGCTTGCCGCTGACCCAGCCTAGCTGCTCCATCTCTTCGAAGGCCTTCCACATGCCGATGAGGCCTACGCCTCCTCCGGTGGGGTAGAAGACGGCGTCGGGATAGGTCCAGCCGAGCTGCTCTACGAGCTCGTAGCCCATGGTTTTTTTGCCTTCGACGCGGAAGGGTTCCTTGAGGGTGGAGATGTCGAACCAGACTTCGTTGACGGGAGTGTTGGCTTCTTTCTGGGCTTTGATTTTTTCGCCGACGATGCGGGCGCAGTCGGAGATGAGGCCGTCGATCATGTTGACGTCGGCTCCGTAGACGATGCCTTCGACATAGTTGGCGAAGGGAACGTCCTGGGGCATGAAGATGTGGGCCGCGATTCCGGCGGCGGCGGCATAGGCAGCAAGGGCTCCGGCAGCGTTGCCTGCAGAGGGCACGGCGAGATGCTGGAGGCCGTAGTGCTTCGCCATGGTGACGGCGAGGCCGAGGCCACGGGCCTTGAAGGTGCCGGTGGGATTGGCTCCTTCCTCCTTGATGTAGAGGCCGGGGTAGCGGCGGGAGTGGACCATGGGGGTCCAGCCTTCGCCGAGGGTGACGGGGGTTACGTCGGGGAGGACGTCAGCGTAGCGCCACATGCCTAAGCTGGCGGGGCTGGCCGCGGCTTTCGTTGCGATGGCTTCGCGCTTTGCTGTGCGCTTGAGGGTGTCCATGTCGTAGCGGACGTAGAGGGAGCCTGCGCAGACAGGGCAGAGGGTCTGGGGAGCGGCTTCAACGGTTTCGGCGGAGACGTGATGATGGCAGCGGGAGCATTCAAGGGAGGCGATGCGGGGCATGAGTTCGATGCTACTAGAGGACTGCGTTCGTGGAGTACGAGCTTGAAGGACTGAGCATCCTGCAAACCGGTCTTCGTGATGATTGCGGTGAGAGAATGAGCGCATGGCCGACACGCAGATGCGCATGGTTGCAGTGGATATGGATGGGACGCTGCTGGGCGCAGATGGGCAGGTGAGCGCGCGGAATCTGGCTGCGCTGAAGGCCGCTGAGCGGGCGGGGGTAGAGGTTGTTGTCGCTACGGGACGCAGGCACAGCTTTGCGATGCGGGTGCTCCGGGGACTGGGGCTGCGCGAGGAGAACGGGTTGATCAGCTCGAACGGCGCGGTGGTGCGGACGCTTGGAGCCCGGCTGCTGGAACGGACTTTGCTGGAGCAATCGACCGCGGAGTGGCTGGTGAAACATATGGGAGAGTTTCGACGCCACTTGCTGATTACCTTTGACCGGGTACAGGCGAATGGTGAGGACACGCGCGGAGCGCTGGTGGTGGAAGAGGTCGACGAGTTGAATGGAAGCATTGAACGATGGATGGCGGCGAACGAGCCGTACATTGAGCGCGTGGTTCCGATGGAGGCAGCCCTGGGACGGGAGGGGATGATCCAGATGATGCTGACCGGCACCATTGAGCGGATGCGGGAGGCGGAGGCCCGGCTGCTGACGGATCCGAAGGTGCTGGGCGTGGGGCTTCAGCCGCTGCGGAGAGATGAAGTCCGGCGCACAGGCAACGAGGTTCGGCCACGAGCCGAGGCGGCGCTGCATCGAACGGAATATCCTTTGCGGAATTTGAGCATTGTTGACGTTCTGCCGGCGGGTTGCAGCAAAGGGCGTGCCTTGCTGGACCTGGCGCTGGAGCGCGGGGTTGCCAAAGAAGAGATTCTGGCGATTGGGGACAACTGGAACGATGTGTCCATGCTGGAGGCGGCGGGAAGCGCTGTGCTGATGGCGAATGCTCCGGAAGAGCTAAAGAAAGTGGGAGTTGCGCGGGGGTGGGCGGTGGGGGGCCACCATGCGGAGGATGGAGTGGCTGTTGCTGTGGAGGCCGCGCTGGCGGGGGAGTGGCTCGCGACCAGTAAGTAGCCGCTTATCTGCATCTTGACTTTGGGGTTGCTGACACGAAAGATTACGACGGGCTACGGCTTCGACCATTCCAGCATCTTCAAGGGAGCTCCCATGTTTGAGCGATTTACCGAGAGAGCTCGCCGGGTGATTTTTTTTGCCCGTTACGAGGCATCTTCCTTCGGCAACCCATCGATTGAGGCTGAGTTTCTGCTGCTCGGTCTCTTGCGGGAGGACAAGCATACGGTGCTGCGCTGGCTCGGCAACGGGGAGGGGGAGTTAAGTCTGCGAGAAGAGATTGCAAAGCGTCTCTATCAAGGGCCGGAGACTCCCACTTCGGTCGATCTACCGCTGTCGGACGAGGCTAGACGTGTCCTGAGCTATGCAACGGAGGAGGCTACGGAGCTTTCGCATCACTTTATCGGCACCGAACACCTGTTTCTGGGACTTCTGCGTGACCCGCAGTCGCGAGTTGCGAAGATACTCTTCGAGCGAGGAGTCGATGCGAAGACCGTTCGCGAAACCATGATCAGCGAGAGCGCGGAATCAAGTTCTCGTGGTGAGGTTTCCAGGATAAGGGCCAGCGTGAGTGGGGACGTGCGACACGGCTTTCAGGTTTTCATCGTCTCGGAGGACGACACGTCGCTTCCCGTCCAGTGGCATTTGCGCGCACCGGCAGTTGGAGAGGTTCTGACGGTCGATAGCGAGGATGGTGAACCAACGGTCTACCAGGTGGTACGGGTAGAATGGCGGGTCTCCTCGATTTCGCCGGGATCTCCCTTTCTAACGAAGGCGTTGATTCATGTTCGGAAGTTGCGACAGTCTGAGGAATCCACATAAGAGGTTTCATGCAATTCCGTGCATGGTTGAGGTTTATGGAAGTAGGTCAACGAACGAGGCGATGGTAGGCTTTAGAGGATGATTCAGTCGAATTTTCGGCGGGCAATGGCGGTTCTGTTCATGGCGGCGATCGGTGTGCCTGCGTGGGCGACCGAGCACGTGACGCTGAAGAATGGGTTCGAGCTGGACTGCGCTCGGAGGGAGATGCGCGGCGATCACGTGCGGCTCTTCTTCTCGCCCCAGGGAACGGCAGAGGATGCAGCGGCGAATTATCTGGATGTGGCAGCAGATGCCATCGTTCGGGTAGAGACGATTCCCGATCCTCCTGTGCCTGTAACTCCGGCGCCTGTGAGCGATGTGCCGAAGCAGCGTCCGGTCGTGGCCACGGTCCTGACGCGCGAGGAGATGCATACGATGCTGGCCAGCGCCGGGGATGAGCACAACATCGATGAGGATCTGCTGGCGAGCGTGGTGAAGGCGGAGAGCGGGGGCCATGTGCGGGCCGTCTCGCG
>Ga0193717_1000906_pt1 | contig 18724 bp, 18 predicted proteins | sample U2c2metaG_FD_145900 | JGI IMG/M metagenome (GOLD analysis project Ga0193717, IMG submission 145900) | Soil microbial communities from a riparian zone of the East river system, Colorado, United States - U2c2 | ecosystem: Environmental > Terrestrial > Soil > Riparian zone | place: USA: East River... | reverse complement strand
CGGCGGGCACGAGGCTCGGCGAACGCCTCGCCGCCACGGAGATCCGGGCGCCGCGCATTCGTTATCTGAGTGCCGTCGATGCCGCGGAGCACACGGATCCGGATGACATACGCGCGCTGCTCGTGCGCCAGTTGTCGAGCGCCGTTCGCTGGACGGCCACCGTGACGGCCATGAGCGGCAACGGAGTCACGCAGATGATCGAGTGCGGACCGGGCGGCGTGCTCGCGAGCCTCGTCAAGCGCATCGAGCGTCGGCGTGAGACACAGGTCTTCACGCTCGAGGAACCAGAATCATTCAAGGCCGCGTTGGCCGCGGTCACAGCCTGAACGGAACCCATTCACATGCTTGAAAATGACGTCGCGCTGGTCACCGGCGCATCTCGCGGAATCGGCCAGGCCATCGCCAGGGCGCTGGCGGGCGCCGGCGCCAAGGTCATCGGTACTGCCACTTCGGAGGCCGGGGCCGCGGGTATTTCCACGTCGCTCGGCAGCCAGGGGCGTGGCGCGGTGCTCGACGTGGGCAGTGCCGCGTCGATCGATGCGTTGTTAGCCGATCTCGACACGCGCGGCGAAATGCCGACCATCCTGGTGAACAACGCGGCGATCACGCGCGATACGCTGCTGCTGCGCATGAAGCCCGAAGACTGGGACGCCGTGATTGCAACCAATCTCACCAGCGTGTTCCGCCTGTCGAAGGGCGTGCTCAGGCGAATGATGAAAGAGCGTCGCGGACGCATCGTGTCGCTGACCTCGATCGTGGGACTCACCGGTAACGCGGGGCAGGCCAACTATGCGGCTGCCAAGGCCGGCATCCTCGGCTTCACCAAATCGCTGGCCAAGGAGATCGCGTCGCGTGGCATCACGGTCAATGCGGTGGCGCCGGGCTTCATCGACACCGACATGACACGCTCGCTCAACGATGAGCAGCGAAGCGCACTGACCGCGCAGGTACCGATGGCGCGCCTGGGCTCGGTCGACGACATCGCAGCCGCGGTGCTTTTCCTGTGTTCGCCGGGCGCTGCTTACGTCACTGGGGAAACCCTTCATGTGAACGGCGGCATGTACATGGCCTGAAAAGGCGTTGTTTGGACCCCGAAATCAGGCCCAAATGTGGGCGGATTGCAACAGCCAAACCACCGAAAAACAAACAAAAACAAGTACTCACGATTTGACAGCGTGGCAGCCGTTGCAGTGTTGCCCTAGAATACGCGCCCGCTGCGCCTCCCCGGGAGGCGCGGCGAATACACATTCATTGAGGGCGAATCAGAAATGAGCACGGTTGAACAGCAGGTCAAGGCGATTGTCGCCGAACAGTTGGGCGTCAAGGCTGAGCAGGTCGTGAATGACGCTTCGTTCGTCGATGACCTCGGCGCCGATTCGCTCGATACGGTCGAGTTGGTCATGGCTCTCGAAGAAGAATTCGAGATCGAGATCCCCGACGAAGACGCCGAGAAGATCACGACCGTGAGCCAGGCAATCAGCTACATCTCTGATCGCCGCAAGTCCTGAGATTTGTTTCGCGGCCGTGTGCGCAGGTAATCACCGGCGCCGCCGCTGCCGCCATCCGTCCGCCCTCACTTCATAGAGGATAGTGTGTCCAAGCGACGTGTCGTCGTTACCGGGCTAGGTATCGTTTCGCCAGTAGGCAGTGATGTCGCGAGCGCATGGTCGGCGATTCTCGCCGGCAAGAGCGGCATCAAGCCAATCACGCGAATCGACGTGACGCCTTTTGCCACGAAGTTCGCGGGCGAAGTGTCGGGCTTCGACGTCGCCGCCTACATCTCGCCCAAGGAAGCGCGGCGCATGGACCCGTTCATGCACTACGGCATGGGAGCGGGCATCCAGGCGGCGGTGGATTCAGGGCTCGACTTCGCCAAGGAAAACGGCGATCGCTGTGGCGCGATCATGGGGTCGGGCATCGGCGGTCTCGCTGGCATCGAGGACGAGGCCATTACCTGGGAAAGGACTCACAACCCGAAGAAGACCTCGCCGTTCTACATCCCGAGCACCATCGGCAATATGGTCGCGGGGCACCTGAGCATCCGCTTCGGGCTGCGCGGTCCGAACATGGGCGTGGTCAGTGCCTGCACCACCTCCACGCATGCCATCGGTCTGGCGATGCGCTTCATCCAATATGGTGACGCGGACATCATCATCGCCGGTGGCTCGGAGTGCGCCACCACGCCCACGGCGCTGGCCGGCTTCAGCCAGGCGAAGGCGCTGTCCGAGCGCAACGACGATCCGGAAGGTGCCAGCCGTCCCTGGGACAAGGATCGCGACGGCTTCGTCATGGGCGATGGCGGTGGGGCGGTCATTCTCGAGGAACTCGAGCATGCCAAGGCCCGCGGTGCGCGCATCTATGCCGAGTGCATCGGCTTCGGCATGAGCGGCGACGCCTATCACATCACCGCGCCACCGGAAGACGGCGCGGGTGCGCGCCTCGCGATGGTGAATGCACTGCGCGATGCGCAACTGAATCCCACGGACATCCATTACCTGAACGCGCATGCCACCTCGACGCCGCTCGGCGACAAGGCCGAGACCGTGGCGATCAAGAATGCCTTCGGTGAATACGCCTACAAGCTGCCGGTGAGCTCGACCAAGTCGATGACGGGTCACCTGCTCGGCGCCGCAGGCGTGGTGGAAGCGATCTTCTCCATCCTGGCGATCCGCGACGGCGTCGCGCCGCCGACGACCAACTATCACACGCCGGATCCCGAGTGTGACCTCGACTACGTGCCGAACACGGCGCGCAAGGTCGCAATCGAAGCCGCGCTGTCGAACTCCTTCGGGTTCGGCGGCACCAACGGGTCGCTGATCTTCCGCCGCTTCAAGGGCTGAAGCCCGCGGGAGATTTTCCCATTCGCGTGGATTCCCGCGCCCCCCTCATCACGGCGGTTCCGGTTTCCGGCGCGGCCCTGCGTTCGCTCGTCGCGCATCACCCCGCGCGTTATCCGGTGTTCTTCGACAGCGCCGCAAACGGACCGCTGGCGCGGTACAGCATGCTGGCCGGCGAACCTGTGGCCGCATTGATTCGCGACGCGGATGGAAAGTTGAGCGCGACTCGCCGGGACATCGTCGCCGGCGGATTTCTCGACAATCTCGAAGCCTGGTATCGCAGCGAGGCGGTGGCCGTGCCTGGCAGCGCTGCGAAACCGTTTCCGTTCCTCGGGGGATGGTTCGTCTACCTGGGCTACGAGGTGGCGGCGGAGATCGAACCGCGCGTGCGCATGCCGCGCGCGGACGCGCCGTACTCCGCGTTCGCGCTGCGCGTCGAGAACTTCGCCGTCCATGACCTGGCCGCCGACCGTGTGTACGCGGTCTCGCAAAACGGCGACGCAGCGGCGCACGCGCTGCTCGTCCGCGATCTCGAAGATGCCGACAAAGCGCCGACAGACGTCAACGCGCGACCTCTGCACCTGGCGGCGCTCGATGAAGAGCCCGAGGAACTGTTCCTGGCGCGCGTTCGCGCCGCGCAGGAGTACATCGCCGCGGGTGACATCTACCAGGCGAACCTGTCACGCCGCTGGCGTCTCGAGCTTCGCGACGCGCAAGTCGCTGAACACGTCTACGGCGCGCTGCGGCTCGCGAACCCCGCGCCGTTTGCCGCCAGCGTGCAGTGGAAGGGCTGGTCGATCTTTTCGTCGTCGCCCGAGCGGCTGTTGCGCATCACCGGTCGCGAGATTTCGACACGGCCCATTGCCGGCACGCGAGCGCGCCAGGGATCACCCGAGCAGGACCGACGCGACACCGCCGAACTCGTGGCGCATCCCAAGGAACGCGCCGAGCACATCATGCTCATCGACCTCGAACGCAACGATCTCGGACGCGTCTGTGAAGCCGGGAGCGTGACCGTGGACGAATACATGGTCACCGAATCCTATGCGCACGTTCACCACATCGTCTCGAACGTGCGTGGCCGCCTGCGCGCCGATCGTTCACCGGTCGACGCGCTGCGCGCGCTGTTTCCGGGCGGCACGATTACCGGGTGTCCCAAGGTACGTTGCATGCAGATCATCGCGGCGCTGGAAGTAGAGGGGCGGGGCGCCTACACCGGCTCACTGGGCTGGCTGGGCACCGACGGCGATGCGGACTTCAACATCCTGATCCGCACCTTGACGATGCGCGGCAACGCGATCGAATTGCGCGCCGGCGCGGGCATCGTCGCGGATTCGATTCCGGAGAAGGAGCTCGAGGAAACCCGTGCCAAGGCACGTGGGCTGCTGCGAGCGTTTGGTGAAGCACCCGGAGAACCCACACGATGAGTGCCGCGCTCGGCTCCTGGGTCGACGGCGTGCGCGGTGATTCGCTGCCGGCCGACGATCGTGGTCTCCAATACGGCGACGGTGTCTTCGAAACCATTCTCGTGCGCGCGGGGCGCGCGCGCTTCCTCGAGGCACACCTGGCGCGTTTGTCGCGGGGTTGCACACGCCTCGCCATTTCATTGCCGTCGTTGCCGGCGCTTCGCGCGGAGATCGAAGCCGCGGTGGCCATGGCTCCGCCGCTCGCGGTACTCAAGATCATCGTGACGCGGGGCAGTGCGCGGCGCCGCGGTTACGCGCCGCAGGGCAATGAAACACCACGCCGCCTGCTTTCGCTGTGGGCCGCACCCGGGCGTGATGCGAGGCTCGATGTGGGCGTGGATCTGCGCGTGGCGGACATCAGGCTGGGAGAAAACCCGGCGCTCGCGGGCATCAAACATCTCAACCGGCTGGAAAACGTGCTGGCCGCGGCGGAATCCGCCAGCAACGGCGTATTCGAATCCCTGCTGCTCGATGCGTCGGGAAACCTGACCTGCGGGGCGATGAGCAATGTGTTCATCGCGCGCGCGGGTGGCATCGCCACTCCGCGCATCGATCGTTGCGGGGTGGCCGGCGTCATGCGCGGCATCGTGCTCCGCGAATGTGCCGCGCTCGGCATCGCCACCGCCGAAGAGCGCCTGACACTCGACGACTTGTTTGCCGCCGATGAGGCATTCATCACCAATGCACGCATCGGGGTTGTGCCGGTGAGGCGCGTGGGAGAGCATTCCTTCGACATGAATACCCTGGCAAGGCGTCTCGCGGCGCACATCGAGCCGCTCGATGCGTAAGCTGCTCCTGGTTCTCCTTGGCCTCGTCGCGCTCGCGGGCGCGGCGGCTGCTATCTACTGGCAGCGCGTGAACACGGTCATGGGGGCGCCGGGGCCGCACCCGCAATCCGTGCCCCTGACGGTGAAGCCGGGCGCGACGGTGCGCGCGGTTCTCGCCGAGCTCGAGACGCGCGGCGCGCTCGCCGACCGCCGCGCCGTCGAGCTGTTCCTGCGCGTGCGGGGCTCGCCGAAAATCAAGAGCGGGCACTACGAAATTCCGTCCGCGGCCAGCCCACAGGAAATTCTGCGCCAGCTCGCCGAAGGGCGCGTGGTGCTCGAAACGCTCACCGTCATCGAGGGTTGGACCTTTGCCGACATGAGGCGCGCGGTCGAAGCGCATGCGCAGATCAAGGTGACGATGCGCGGCAAGGAGATCGCCGACATCATGAGCGCCATCGGGCACGCGGGCGAACATCCGGAAGGACGCTTCTTCCCCGATACCTATCGTTTTGCGGGCGGCACCACCGATCGCGATCTGTATGCGCTGGCGTATCGCAAGATGGCGGAGACGCTAGAAGCGGCGTGGAGCGCACGTGCCGCGGCGCTGCCGCTTGCGAATGCCTATGAAGCACTGACGCTCGCCTCGATCGTGGAGAAGGAGACCGGGCTCGCGAGCGAACGGCCACGCATCGCCGGTGTGTTCACGACGCGCTTGCGGCGAAACATGCGACTGCAGACCGATCCCACGGTGATCTACGGGCTCGGATCCGGCTATGACGGAAACATCCGCGAACGCGATCTGCGCACCGACACGCCCTACAACACCTACACTCGCGCCGGACTGCCGCCGACACCGATTGCGCTGCCGTCAAAGGAAGCTATCGAAGCGGTGACGCGTCCGCTCGAGACCGGCGAGATCTTCTTCGTGGCCACCGGGATCGGCGACGGGTCGCACGTATTTTCCGCGACGCTCGAGGCTCACAATGCCGCGGTCGCGCGGTATCTTGCACGATTGAGAGGAGCCAGGGTACCCAGATGATGCCGGCGAAATTCATCACGCTCGAAGGAATCGAGGGCGCCGGCAAAACCACCGTCGCCGATCGCCTCACGCAGTCGCTGCGCGCGCGCGGCATCACCGTGCACGCAACGCGCGAACCGGGCGGAACCAAGTTGGCGGAACGCGTGCGCGCGCTGGTGCTCGAGCGCGGCGAAGAGCACATCAGTGCCACGGCGGAGACACTGCTCATGTTCGGCGCACGTCAGGTACACGTCGACAATCTCATCCGGCCCGCGCTGACACGCGGTGAGTGGGTATTGTGCGATCGCTTCACCGATGCGACGCACGCCTACCAGGGCGGCGGCCGCGGCGTCGATCGCAAACTCATCGAGCAGATCGCGCATGCGGTGCATGGTGATCTCAATCCCGACTGCACCATCCTGCTCGACGTACCGGTACGCGTTGGCCTCGAGCGCATGCAGGCGCGACGCGGCGCGGTCGATCGCTTCGAAATCGAGTCCTCGCAGTTCTTCGATCGTGTGCGCAATCGCTACCTCGAGCTCGCGCGCGCCTATCCCGCGCGTTTTCGCGTCGTCGACGCGACGGCAAAGCTCGACCAGGTCTGCGATGCCGCCATCGCGGCACTCGACGAGTGTCTGGGTCTTTCGCCCGCGGCCGCCTCTTGAGCAATACGCCGCTGCCACCGTGGTTCGCGACGCCCTGCCGCGAAGTGAACGCCGCCATCGGCGCCGACCGGCTCGCGCATGGACTGCTCATCCACGAAGACCCGGGTGCCGGCGGCATCGAACTGGCGCACTGGATCGCCCAGCGGGTCAATTGCCGCGAACCTTCACGCGCTCCCTGCGGCGAGTGCCAGGAGTGCCGCTGGATTGCGGCCGACCAACATCCGGACGTGACGCGGCTGTCGCCCGAGGAAGACTCGCAGTACATCAAGATTGAGCCCGTGCGCGAGCTCATCGCCGATCTGACGCTCACCGCGCATGGCCGCGGCTACAAGGTGGCCATCTTCTCGCCGGCGGATGCGCTGTATCCGAATGCCGCGCAGTCCCTGCTCAAGACACTCGAAGAGCCCGCGAAACGCACGCTCCTGTTGCTGGTGACCAGCCAGCCGTCGCGGTTGTTGCCGACGGTGCGAAGCCGCTGCTCACGACTACGTCTTCCGGGGCCAACGCGTGAAGTTGCGGCGAACTATCTCGAGGCGGCACGCGGAGCAGGGCCGTGGACCGAGGCATTGGCCGCCACCGGAGCGGGACCCTTTGCCCTGATGGACGCCGATCCGTCCGCACTCGCGCAGCTGCGCACCGACACCATCACCACTCTGCGCGACATCGGCAGCGGCAATCTTCAGCCGCCAGCGGTGGCCGAACGCTGGGCGAAAGACGAGCTTTCGATCCGCCTCTCGTGCCTTGAGAGCTGGATCACAGATCGCATCCTCGAATCGACGTCAATCCGCGACGTAACTCACTTGTCAGGGGCGGCATTGCCACCCAAGATATGTCGCCTATTCGAGTTTTCGGACGCCATTCGCGATATGCGCAAGCTTGCCCACACCCCGATCAACAAAACCATGGCGGTTGAAGCGCTGCTGTGGCGCTGGGCACGTCAATGAGCCGGTTCATTTATGAGTGAGAGAACCGGCCGCACAGGCGCCAACAAACCCGGACTCCTGACGCTCACCATCAAGGACAAGAGCGCTCTGTACCTGGCCTACATGCCGTTCGTGAAGAACGGCGGGCTGTTCATCCCCACGAACAGCAACTACCGCCTCGGCGACGAGGTCTTCATGCTGTTGAACCTCATGGGTGAGGACGAAAAACTACCCGTGGCGGGTCGAGTCATCTGGCTCACGCCAAAGGGCGCTCAGGGAAAGCGCACCGCCGGCATTGGCGTGCAGTTCTCCGATCAGGATCGGGGACAGACGCAGAAGAAGATCGAGACCTATCTGGCCGGCGCGCTCGCCGGCGACAAAGCCACCCACACGATGTAGCTGACCGCTCCTCGGGTACTAGCTAACTAACACCTGGGGATGCCACCGATTCCCCATTTTCGTGAAATCGTTCGCAGACGTATGGTGAATTCTGATGATTGGGTAATCGCCAGCATGCGATCCCCATGGGACGATCGGCAGCATGTGCTTCTGGTCACTGCGCGAAGCAAGGGGCCCCAGCCGGGTACCAATCGCCACCAATCGTCGCGATTTCCCTTCGTTTACTTTCAGTCGTCTCGGCCTCCTTATCCTTACGACCTTTCCTCTGCTTGCCGCCGCGGCGAACCCCTGCATGCCGGCACCGCGCGCTCCCGGCACTCCCATCGACGCACCTCATGCCGCCTTCGAGGCCTATGTGGTCGAGGTGCGTGCGGTAAAAGATGCGAGTTCCCCGTTTGGTGCGCAGCTCGTCCGGCATGCGCTGGTCGAAGTCGTCCGGTCGTTTCACGGGCCGTATAGCGCCGGGCAGCAGGTCGAGACGATCACGCTCGTGGGCGCGCACAGCTGCGGTGGCTTCGTCGAAACCGGTGGACACGTGATGGTGGTGTCTGAGTTGGGCGGCCCGTTCGAGATCGTCGAGGCGCTGCCGAAGGCCCAGGTCGTTCCCCAGGGACCATTCGCCGCGCTGGCATTCGTTGACTCAAAACCGCGCCGCAGCCTGCGCCCCTCATTGAAGAACGCATCGCTGCACGGCGAAATCGACGCAAGATTCGCGGCGGAACTGCGTGCGCGTGCGCGAGCGGGGCGGCGCGAGCGCTGCGATATCACCAGCAATGGCAACGTTGCGCAGGTGAGCTGGGGCAAGGCCTTCGGTGGCAACGATGCAAAGTTCAAGGTGATCTTCGAGCACGTCGAAGGCGGCTGGGTCGAGATCCTGCGCTACCAGGCACCCGTGCCCACACCCGCGCGCAACCGTCTGCGCCGGACCAAACAACGTACGTTGTGGGCGGAAGAATCGGGCCTCAGGCGCCCGGACGTCGCATCGGCAGCGACGAAGTCGTGATGCCACCCTTCAACACATAGGCATCGAAACCGCGCTCGGAAAGGATGAACGCCGCGGCCGAGCTGCGCCGTCCGGTATCGCACACCACGACGTAAGGTGTTTTGCGATCGAGAGCGTTCAGCTTCAGGCGCACAAAATACAGCGGGATGTTGATGGAGCCTTCGATGGCCAGGTTCTGGTATTCCGACGGCAGACGCACGTCGAGCCACTGCCCGCGATTCTGGATGATCTTGAGCGCCTGGGCTTCGTCGACCCAGCGCAGCAACGGCTCATGCATGAGGTCGCGGAAATCCTGCTTGTTGAGCCGCATGAGCACACCCTCGGTCAACATGGTGACCGTGGCGTTGCGTTTGGCTTCGGCGATCAGCGCCTCTTCACCAAAGGTTTCGCCGACGCCAAGCTCGGCGAGCTTGATGCCCTTCTGATTGAGCGGTGATTCGCGCGTCACGAGACAACGCCCCTGGACGATGGCGTAGAAATAGTCGCCTTCGTCACCCTGCTTGATGACCAATTCGCCGGCGCGATACGGCGTGCGATTCATGCGCATGAAGATGGCCTGCAGGTTGGCCGGAGGAATGCGATGAAACGCCTTGGTCTGCAGCAGCGTGGTCATCCAGTCGGCGTTTTCGTTGCCGCCGCCGAACTGTGCCTGCAGCTCGCCGACTTCGTAGTTGCCGGTCTGATCCCAGGTGATCATGACGTCGAGCAGGTCGGCGTCGATGGCGAGGTAGTCCACATCTTCCACCGCGCGGGCGGTGATCTTGCGCGGCATGCTCTGGTTGAGCGGCGCACGTGCATCGGCGCTGCCGCCTTCGATCATGCCCGTGGTGCGGCCCTGTTCGGAAAGCTCCACCAGGCCCTTGATGATCCAGATGGTGCGCTTGTCGGCGTCACCTTCCTTGAAGAGCAGGCGGCCGGCGTTCATTTGCTTGACGGTGACCTTTTTGGCCAGCGCATGCAGGTTTTCCCGCTTCATTCCCTCGAGCGGGGTCAATGTTCGCAGCAGTTCAACGCTGACTTCACGGGCATCTGACATGCGGAAATGCTAGCACGCCCGCGAGGCGGCTTAAGGGACGCTGCGCAAGGAAGCCCAACCCTGGTCGGGTGCGAATCGAGATCCGTACGCTTTGGTGAGTTCCGCGAGGCGCGCGACCACGACATCGACGCCGCGTTTGCGCGCGTAAGTGAGCGGGCCGCCGCGAAACGGCGCAAATCCAGACCCGAAGATCACGCCCGCGTCGACGAGATCCGCATCGGCGACGATTCCCTCGCGCAGTGCCGCCGCGCACTCGTTGGCAAGCGCGAGAATCAGCCTGTCCTGCAGATCGGGCGGTGGCTCGGTTCGGGGCCCCGCGGATTTCACCGCCTTGCCATCGCGCCACACATAAAACCCTTCGCCGGTCTTGCGCCCCAGCTTCTTCGCGGCGATCAGCGCGTCGATGCGCGCGGTATCGGGCTTCTGCTTGTCGAGTGCTTTCGACACGATCTCACCGACGTGTTTGCACACATCCAGCCCCACCACGTCGGCGAGTTCGACCGGACCCATGGGCATGCCGAATCGCAGCGCCGCTTCGTCGATGACCTCGATGGGAATGCCATCCTGCAGCGCGAACATGGCCTCGTAGAGATACGGCACGAGCACGCGATTCACGAGGAACCCTGGCGAGCTCTTGCAGGGCAGCGGCAGCTTGTCGATCTTGCGCGTGAAGGCGATGGCCTTCTGAATCGATTCTTCGCTGCTCGTTTCGCCGCGCACGATCTCGACGAGCGGCAATTGCGCGACCGGATTGAAGAAGTGCAATCCGACCAGCTTGCCGGGATCGGGCAGCCTGTCATCGAGTTGCTCGAGCATGATCGACGAAGTGTTCGACGCGAGGATGGCGCTGGCTTTCATGCGCGGCTCGACGCGCGCGAACAGTTCGTGTTTGGCCTCGGCGTTTTCGAAGATGGCTTCGATGATCACGTCGGCGCCCGGCACACCGTCACCGGCAACGTCGGCGGTCAGGCGGGTCATGAGCACCGCGGCCTTGTCTTTGTCTCTGAGGCGCTTTTCGAAACCTTCGCGGGCGCGCTGGAGCGCGGGCTCGATGAACTTGAGCTCGCGATCCTGCAGCGTGACGTTGAGGCCGCGCTGTGCGCACCACGCGGCGATGTCGCCACCCATGACTCCCGCGCCCACGACGTGCACGCGCGCAAGCGGCACCTTGCTCTTGCCGCCCAGGCTCTTCATGCGTTCCTGCAACATGAAAACGCGCACCAGGTTGCGCGATGTTTCACTCAGGAAGAGTGTCGCGATGGACCGTGCTTCGGCCTCATAGGCCCGCTCGCCATGCGCGCCATACTTTGACCACAGATCAATGACGGCATAGGGCGCGGGATAGTGTTCCTTGCGAGCCTTGGCGCGTACCTGGGCGATGAGCTGCCTCTTCACGAGGCTGCGCGCGAGTGGCCAGGACAACACACGGTCCAGCAGTGGCGCCTTGCGCCGCTTTGGCTGGCGATTGATGAGCTCACGCGCAGCCGCTTCGGCATCCGAGGGAAAGACGAGCCGATCGAGGAAGCCGGCGCGTTTCGCCTTGTCGGCACGCAGCGTCTTTCCCGTGAGCATCATTTCCATCGCCGCGCGGACGCCCGCGATACGTACCGCGCGCACCGTGCCACCAAAGCCCGGATGAATGCCGAGCATGACTTCAGGCAAACCGATGGAGAACTTGTCGCTCTTCACGCCAACCCGGTAGCGGCAAGCGAGCGCGAGCTCGAGACCGCCGCCTAAGGCGAAACCGTTGATGATTGCCACGGTCGGGCAGGGGAGTGCTTCCACCTGATCGAATATCCGCTGGGCGGCGCGCACCATCTCGAATGCCTGCTCCGCACTCGTGAGCTGCGTGAACTCGCGGACATCGGCGCCAGCAATGAATCCCGACGCCTTGGCCGAGCGGATCACAAGACCGCGCGGCGGCGACTTCGCAATTGCCTGAAGGTGAGAGTCGAGCTCCACCAGAGTCTCGCGCGACAGTACGTTCGTCGAGCCGCCGGGCTTGTCGAAGCTGAGCCATGCAATGCCATCGGCATCGCGCTCGAGCGCCCAGGCGCCTGTCGCGGAAGTTGTCATGAACGCATTCTTGTCTATTTCTAGGCGACTGCGGGCTGCGAAGCCACTGCGCCGCGAACATTGAAGTCGCACAGCACCGGACGGTGATCGGACCAGCGCACGTCCGGGACTTCGAAGTGCGTGACTTCGATTTCCTTGCTCACCAGCACGAAGTCGAGCTCGATGCGCGGAATGCGCGCGGGGAACGACGGCACGTTCTTTTCGTTGGCGCTGCGCAGTCCGGCGGCGCGCATGAACAGGTAGATTTCGTGCGTACCCCAGAAGGTGTTGAAGTCGCCGGTGACGATCACCGGCTTGTGCGACTTGATGATGAGATCGTGCAGGTAACGAAGCTGGTACTGCCGCTGGCGATATTTGAGCGCCAGGTGCACGAGGAAAATGCAGACGTCATCCAGCTCGAGCTCGATGATCAGCCGCTTGATGCCGGTGTCGAAGTAGTGGAAGCGCTCGCCCTCGACGCGCGGCGCCGCCAGGAACGCGTTGCCCTGCTTGCGCACGATGGGCATGAGGTTGTTGATCGAACTCTTGCCGTACTTGCACTCGTAGGTGGTGTAGTGACCGAGGGCATCGGCAATGTGCTCGGCCTGGTTGACCATCCCGCTGCGAACCGAGCCGATATCGACCTCGATCAGCCCGACGATGTCCGGATCCTGCGCCTTGACGAAACCGGTAATCCCGTCGAGCACCCGGCGGCTGGAACGAAGATAGCCGGCTCCCGGGAACGGCAAATGGAAGGCTGGTCCAATGCCCGTGGCGTAGCGAATGTTGTAAACAAGGAGGCGCAAGCGGATGGATGCTAACGTTGCGACGCACAAATGTGGAGAGGGCGCGCGACTAAGGCGTCTAAACTACACTCACGCCCAGGGTTTGGATCGGTCGTCATGTCACAAAACAATCCAATTCGATTGTTCGTCACTCACGCGTGGGACACATCCGAGGACTATCTCCGGATATTCGAGTATCTCGAGAGTTCCCGGAACTTCTTCTACAAGAACCTGTCGGCGCCCGACAAGGCGCCTGCGGGTGGTGGCAAGGAAGCGGATCGCGAAGAGTTGCGGCGCCAGATGGCTCAGGCGGAGTGCGTCATCGCGTTGCCCGGGATGTATCGGCAGCACAGCGACCTCATGCTGTTCGAACTGACGTTCGCGAAAGCCTCGGACAAACCCGTAATTCTCATGCGGCCCTTCGGCGCGAACGCCGTCCTGCCGAAGGAAATCACGTCGCTGTCGGATCAGATCGTCGATTGGGACGGTCGGGCGCTCATCGATGCCGTGAAGACGCAGGCGCGCCACGAAGAGTCCAACCGCTGGGACACCATCGAGTTCAAGCTCGACTAGCTAGTCGGTCAGCCTTCCGCGAACAACTGCACCACCGCCGCGCTCGTCTGCGAGGGTAGTGGCAGCTCGAGTTCCTGCTGGCGTGTCATGCGGCAGAACATGCGCACGATGAAAGCCGCGTGACCTTCGGCCTCCTCGTTGGACATCTTGCGAATGGTTGCGCGAACGGCGTCTTCGCCGCGCAGCGGACGTTCGCGCTGCATCGCGGAGGACAGCTCCAGAAACTGCAGTCGCAATTCGCGCGGGACGTCGTCCGGTTCGAGATTGGAGAGGCATTGGCGCCAGGCACCATTCAGCCGGTCCTTGATGGCGCCGGAGCGCGCGAGAAGAAGCGTGGCTGATTCGAGCCGATCGTAAACACGCGTCATGAGCTGGTTCGTTATCGCTTGGCGAACGCCGCGAGTCCCTATCTGCGACGCAAACCTCACGTAACGCCTTTAGTTGTAGTTGTAACGGAGACCCTGATCCGTCAATGGCGTACGACGTGAATATAGCGCGACACCTAGCGATTGCAACGGGAAATACGTACTCGGCGACGTCGCCGCTCCTGGCCTAAACACAACATGCTTAACAAGAAGAGGGTAGTGAACCCGAGCGAACCTCCTCCACCACCACCGCCACGAGGGGGCGCCGGGGTCGGGGTCGGGGTCGGGGTCGGATTCGGCGCCGGCGTGGAAGGAGGTGTTCCGGGTGTGGGGCCCGAAGTGACCGGAGTTGCGCAGGCCGTGGCACCGGCGTTGGCCGGCGCGAGGCTGGCCGCATTGTTCGGCACCACCATGACGTCGGCGACATCGGTCCGGCCCTGATCGTCGGTCACGGCGACGCGAACGACGATCGACCCTGAACTCGGGGCAATGATCGTGGCCGTCGGCGTGTTCGCGCCCGTAATGGCGGGCGGATTGATGGTGGGTTCCACCACCGTCCAGGCAAAGCTCGCGATGGTCCTGCCGCAGGCGGCGGCGCTTCCCGACGCGTTCAACGAAACATTCTGCCCGGGAGAAACTGTCGGCAGCGCGACCGCGGCGATCGGCCGCTCCGCGGCCGTAACGGACCCGGCGGCATTCGCCATGCCGGCGCCGCAGGTGCTGGTCGTGCAGAGACACTGCTCGAGTTGAAAATCCTGATCGTTTACCGGCACATGGCAGCTCGCGATGGCCGGTGCATCGGCAACCGTGGTGGGGAAGGGCCGCGCACCTTCGCCCAGCCGTGCCAGCATTTGCACGGTGGAGAGGTTCGCATTGCGCGACAACATCAACGCCGTGATTCCGGAGACGATCGGCGCCGAAAAGCTCGTGCCCAGGTTGCTGTTGATCTGGTCGGTGAAGGTGTTCGTCACCGGTACCGTCGTGCCGCTGTTGGAAGTCGTATCGAGCGAAAACAGGCAGGGACCGCCATTGATGTTGACGCAGTTGCCGCCGGGCGCGGCGATCGTCACTTCGGGCCCGAGGCTGCTGAAACCCACCTTGCTGCCGGCGTGGCGAATGGCGGCCACGGCCGCCACCCCCGGGCAGTTCGCGGGCGACGACACCACCGTGCCTTCATTGCCGGCCGAAATCACCGCCAGCACTTTGCGCGCCGTGAGCTCGCCAATGACGTCTCGATAGGACGCTTCGCACGCGCCGTCGCTTCCCAGGCTGAGGTTCAGAATGCGCGCGGGCGTTGGGTTGTCAGTGACCCCCGCAACGTGCAGTCCGGCCGCCCAGCGCATGCCGGCGAGGATGTCGCTGTCGAGCCCGCCGCATTTGCCGAGCACGCGTACCGGCAGGATGAACGAATTCCAGTCGAGCCCGGCGACGCCAGCGCCATTGTTGGTCAGGGCGCCGACCATGCCCGCTACGCGCGTGCCGTGCCAGGAGCTGCCAGCGGCGTCGCAGTTGCTGAAAAGCGGATTGGTCTTGTCATTGGAATCGACCCAGTCGCCTGGATCGGAAGGGTCCGCGTCGCGGGCATCGCCGTCATTGTTCATGTGCGAGGCGCTGACGAAGTCATGGCCCGGCAGCAGCTTTCCGCCATGGTCGGCACGGCCGAGGTCCGGGTGGTCGTAGAGCACACCGGTGTCGAGCACGGCGATGACCACGCCCGTGGAGCCGACTTCGCGGTCCCAGGCACCGATGGCGTTCACCGCGGAGACCTCGGCGTCCTTCAGGTACCACTGGTTCACGAACAGCGTGTCGTTCGGGGTCGTGGCATGCGGGAAACGGCGGCGATCGATGGACACGTATTCAACGGCTGCGTCCGCGCGCAGGCGCTCGAGGATCTGCGCGGCGCTTGCGTCACCAAGTTCGACCGTGCTCGCGAGCATGGACTCGGAGATTTCGCGCTTGAGTCCGAGCACGAGCCCGGTGCGCTTGGCGAGCGCGGCGGTACGGTCGGTGCCATTGGCGAGCTTGGCGATAGTCGCGCCGGCGCCGTCCTTGCGCAGTTTGACGATCAATCCCAGGTTTGCCGGCGCTTCCCGAATGCGGGTTTCGCGCGCCACCGGATTGTGTTCGCTGGCGGCCAACCCAGTCGGCGACTGCGCGATGGCAATCGAGAGCAGAAGCGAAGCCATCAACGTGTGCTGGCGCATGGCAGTTCCTGGTGGCCACGATGTGGCTGCTGCAATTTTGTGGTGATTGAGGGCCGAAAGGGTTCCCAGGAATTCAGGATCGGAACGCAGGCCGCACAAATAGCGTACTACGCATAATGTATATTATGGTGAATTACACTCCTAATATACCGGTCCCGCACCGCAACGCGTCCTGTTGCCTGAGCCTTCCCTGTCACGCATTCTCCGCGCACATCTGGTGGGGAAATCAGTTCAATGCGCTATTCGCGACTACCGTCGCTAGTGTTTGCGGCGGGAATTCTGGGGGGGATTTTCTGTTTGAATGCCAACGCCGCGGAGTCGCCGTACGCGCGACTCGAATCACTCGACAAGCGCTTCGATGCGCTCATCGCGCCGGATACCAAGGTCGTAAAGATCGCCGATGACCTGAAGTGGTCCGAAGGGCCGCTGTGGGATCCGCGGACCAAGTCCCTGCTCTTTTCCGACATTCCGAACAACGTGATCATGAAGTGGCAGCCGGACAAGGGCGTCACGGAGTTCCTGAAGCGCAGCGGCTATACCGGTGCTGCGCCATTCACCGGCCGCGAGCCCGGCTCCAATGGCCTCACGTTCGATCTTGAGGGACGTCTGACGCTGTGCCAGCACGGTGATCGCCGGATCTCGCGGCGAGAAGCCGACGGCACCATGGTTCCGCTCGCCGTGGCCTACGATGGCAAGAAGCTCAACAGCCCCAACGATCTGGTGTTCGACAACCAAGGCGCGCTCTATTTCACCGATCCGCCGTTCGGACTGCCGGGCACGTTCAAGGATCCGACCAAGGAGCTGCCGTTCAACGCCGTGTTCCGCGTGGCGCCGGACGGCAAGATCAGCGCGGTCGCGACCGAACTCGAAGCCCCGAACGGGCTCGGCTTCTCCCCGGATTACAAGACGCTGTACGTCGCCAACGCGCGTGCCAGTTCGCCCATCTGGAAAGCCTACGCGGTGCAGGCCGACGGCAGCCTCGACAAAGGTCGCGTGTTCGCCGATTCCACCGCGCTGTACAAGGAAGGCGATGGAGTACCGGACGGACTCAAGGTCGATGTCCACGGCAACGTGTTCGCCACGGGGCCCGGCGGCGTACTCGTGTATGCGCCGGAGGGCACCCTGCTCGGCCGGATCCTCACGGGCGTCCCGACCGCGAACGTGGCCTTCGGTGAAGACGGCTCCACGCTGTTCATCACCGCCAACCATCGCGTGCTGCGCATGCGCACGCTGACGCGGGGCGTGCCGCTGCCGGTCAGCCAGACGCCAAACAACAAATAGATCGGTTTTTTCACGAAGGGGATTCCATGAATTCACGCCGACCGTTGATCGGTCTTCTGACTGCTGTTGTGGGAGCGCTGTGCATGTCGACAAGCGTCGTCGCCGCCAACAAGGGCCGCGTGCTGGTGTATTTCGGACACACCGGCTATGTGCACGAGTCCATTCCCGCCGCCGTCGAGGCGCTGAAGGCGATCGGCGCCAAAGGGGGATACACCGTGGACACGAGCGAGGATCCCGAGGTGTTCACGGCCGCGAAGCTCGCGGACTACAAGGCCATCGTGCTGGTCAGCAATTCCACCGATCCCAAGAAACCGGAATCCGAATGGTTCACCGGTACGCGCCTTACAGCGCTGCAGGAATTCCTCAAGGCCGGCAAGGGCATCGTGGGACTGCACGCCGCCGCCGATTCGCATTACAACACCGGCTGGTACGGCAAGATGATCGGCGCCTACTTCGAGCATCACCCGAAGGGAACTCCCAAGGCCACGATCACGGTCGTGGACGCCGGGCACCCCGCCACCGCCAAACTACCCAAGACGATTACGCGGAATGACGAGTGGTACTACTACAAGGATTTCGACCCCACCATGCGCGTGCTGGTGACGGTGGACCCGGCGACCATCGGTGACGGTGGCGAAGCCGACGTGAATCCCAATCCGCTGGTCTGGTGCCATGACTTCGGCGGAGGCCGTGTGTTCTACAGCGGGCTCGGTCACGCGTCCGAGAACTATAGCGAGCCGTACATGGTCGAGTTGCTGGCCGGCGCTCTCGAGTACGCGGTCGGCAAGTAACCTCTGCTCCAAAAAAACGCCCGCGAGCCTGCAATGCTCGCGGGCGTTTTTATTTCTGCCACAGACAATCAGGAATCGAAGTTCTTGTCCCAGTATTTCTCAAGACGCGCGCGCTGGGAGGCATCGGGCATTCGTCCGCGCAAAGCACCGAGGTTGTCCTCGAGGTGTGCAAGCTTGGTCATGCCCGGAATTGCGGCCGTGACCGCCGGATGCGAGACCACATACTTGAGAAACACCTGGCCCCAGCTCCTCGCGTCGATCTCCGCGGCCCACTCAGGCAGATCGGTTCCCCCGACACGCGAGAACAGGTTGCCGTCGCGACGCCCACCGAAAGGCAGATTGATGAGCACGCCGATGCGCTTCGCGAGCGCGGCCGGCAACACGCGTTCGCCCGCGGCACGGTTGCCGAGCGAATAGTCCACCTGCACGAAGTCGATGGGTTGGGAATTGATGATTTCGACCATCTGATCGTGCTGGCTGCCACTGGACGTGGTGATGCCGACATAGCGCACCTGCCCTTTCTTCTTGAGCTCGAACAGGTGCGGAAACAGCACCT
>Ga0193717_1000905_pt1 | contig 18725 bp, 22 predicted proteins | sample U2c2metaG_FD_145900 | JGI IMG/M metagenome (GOLD analysis project Ga0193717, IMG submission 145900) | Soil microbial communities from a riparian zone of the East river system, Colorado, United States - U2c2 | ecosystem: Environmental > Terrestrial > Soil > Riparian zone | place: USA: East River... | reverse complement strand
CCAGCGCAAGCGCAACGACCGGGCCGAGACCGAACGGAAGCGGGTCCTGAGCGAGACGCTCATCGCTGACCTCACCGCGGCCGGTGTGACGATCCTGGACAGCACGGTGCCGGACTGGACCGGCACGGCCCGCTCGCTGGACAAGCTGCGCGCCACCCCGGACACCGAACCCGGCACCGAGCTCACCGCCGAGGCCCACGCCGACTGCCCGGGGCACGCCGCGTGGATCGCCTACGAGTACGACGAGACCGACCGGGAAGTCCCGGTGGCCGAGTACGGCTGCGTCGACTTCCGCGCCCACGGCCACGCCCTCGGCGAGTGCCCCGCCGGGCAGGTCGACTACGACCGCACCGGCGCTACCGGTGACTCGACCGACGATGCCACGGCGACCGCGGCGATCGAGTTGGCGCGCCAGAAGGGGCTGATCATCAATCGGTGGGTGCGGGAGAACAACCTCAACTGGGACGCCGCCGTCGACGCCCGGATCACCTGGCTCGCCGCCTTCGCCCGGCGGCAGACCGCGCCGAAGGGCGCCCAGGTGTTCCTGGCAACCCAGAAAGCTCAAGGCTCACCCGACCTGCGCCGCGCGATGGAACGCCACCACCCGCTCGCCCACCGGCTGCTCAAGCTGGACCAGCCCGACTACGGCACCTCCGGCGAACTGGTCGAGCGGATCGCGAAGGCCACACCGGCGAAGGCGACGGTGTACGACGTGTTCCTCACCCTCGCCGCGATGGAGGACCGCTTGCAGCGCAACGCCTGGCGCACCCCGACCAGCAGCGAAGCCCTGTACATCTCCACGATCATCGGCTGGGGCCACACAGCCTCCGATGTCGAGCTCAAGGTGCTTAACCCCGAAAGCGAGCAGGACGTCATCGCGGCTGCATTCGGGATCTCCGACGACGGCGGGGAGACCACCAAGCCCAGCGCCGACACCGACGACAGTGGTGAGGGCGATGCGGAGGAGGACGCCGAGCCTGGACAGGACGATGGCTCGCCGACCGATGTCGTGGTCGACGACGCCGAAGGTCCCGACGCCGGGCACGACGTCGAGGTCGATGAGCAGGTTGACTCGGGTGACGGTGCTGACCTCGCCGAGTTCGCCGGTGCCGTGAGCTAGTTCTCCGGCTTCCCCTCGCTGTTCCTGGCGGGTGGGTGCGGTCGCGTTACCTCGCGGCCCGCACCCACCCGCTCTTTCCCGTGCCCACATGCCGTTGCGGGCTTCGTCGTGCTGCCCATCTCTCGTTACCCGGGTCTTGTCCGGGTGGAACGGAGTGACCTGTGCATCCGCATCTTCCCGCCGCTCCAGCGATTTCTCACCGCACCACCACGTTCTCCACGCGCCACCACCCCGTGTGGCCCCACACCGAACTGCCCACCGGGCCGCGCTGGACGCACGCGACGTGCCGGTGTGGCTGGGCGGAGTGCGCCGAATCCCGCCACGACGCCCGCGTCCTCGCTCGCCACCACCGCCGCTTCGCCACACGCACCAGCGTGTTCCACCCCGGGTGGGCTTCGAGGATCGGGCCACGCGAGCACAACGGCGATGCCGTCGGCGTACACGTCTCCATCACCGGACAGGAGCAGGCCTGGGCGCTCGCCGCGGCCACCGGCGACGACACCGCATCCGCGTACGCCGCGGGGCACGCTGCGACCACTGCGGCCTACGTCGCCGCCCACCACGGCAGCACAGCCGGACTGCTCGCGGCCGCCGACACCGTGTGTGGCCTCGACGGCGCTGACACCTCCCTGATCGTCGCCACGGTGCGCCCCGAGACCGACCGCGGCGGCTGGGACATCGCCTGGGCCGGGACCTCCCGCGCCTACGCAAACGACCCCGAGACCGACCTGCTCCGCAAGCTCACGGTCGACCACACCCAAGGCGACCTGTTCCGCCAGGTCTTCGCGCCGCATTTCGAGGACCGGCCCCGGGTTCTCGAGAAAGTGGCGACCTTCCACGACCGGTACGTCTACACCACCGTCGGCACCGTCACCCCCACGACCGTCGGACGCACGACCATGTACAGACCGCGCCGGCGGTTGCCGCTCACCACCGGCGGCCTGCACCACACTGTCCCCGAGCACACCATGGCCACCATCGCGCAGACCTTTCCCGACGCCGAGGTCAGCGTCGGAGGGCAGTACCAGTGACCACGCTGGAAACGACTACCGACGCAGCGCTCGTTCGCCCTCGCCCCGCGACCTTCGTGGAAGCGGCGCTGGATGCGGCCGGACGAGGGTGGCGGGTCTTCCCGTTGCACCCCTGGTCGAAAGTCCCCGCGATCACGCGCTGGGAACAGCGCGCCACCACCGATCCCGCCACGATCCTGCGCTGGTGGGAACGCCATCCTGGCCATAACGTCGCCGTGGCATGTGGACCGTCGGGGCTGCTGGTGCTCGACCTCGACGCGGCCCGCGGCCCGGTCCCCGCGCGCTGGGCCGCACTCGGTGTCGAGCATGGCCGCGACGTCGTCGCGCTTCTCGCGGCCCGCGCTCATCAGCCTGACCCCGTCGAGACGTTCACCGTCGCGACCCCGCGCGGCGGCGAGCATCGGTATTTCCTGCTCCCTCAGGGGTCCCGCATCCGCAGCACCGTGGGGGCGCGCGGCCGGGGTCTCGGGTTCGCCGCTGATACTCGCGGTCCCGGAGCGCTCGTCGCCGCACCCGGCTCCGTCCAGAAGGTCAACGGCGAGCTCGTGCCGTACACGGTCGTCCGGGATGTGCCGGTCGCGCCGCTGGACGACTGGCTGGCCACCATCCTCACTCCGCCACCACCTCCACGCCGCCCCGGCAGAGTTCCGGAGCTGCCCGCGACGAGCAGGCGGGTCGCGGCCTATGTCCAGGCCGCGATCGCCGGGGAGGCCCGCTCCGTCGCCACCGCGGGCACCGGCGAGCGGCACATCGCGGTCTACTCCGCGGCGGCCGCGCTCGGGGAGCTGCTCGGCAACGGCTGGATCACCGAAGCCGCCATCGCCCACCACATCATCACCGCCGCTCGCCGCCACGTCGGCGTCGACGAGTTCACCTGGCGCGAACTCACCACGACGATCCGCGACGGTATCGCCGCCGGCCGCGAGAACCCCCGCGCGTTGCCCGAGCGGCCCGCCCGGTGACGAACCCGCGATCACGAGGTCGACGCCCCACCCCGCCGTCGAAACCTGCCCTGAACCACACACGAAGGAGGCCGTGTCGTCATGCCCACCACTTCTTCAGATTCCGCCAGCAGCACCGAGCCCCGCTCGATGGTTTGGCTGTGGGAACGCGCGCCGGGCAGCGTGGAGCTGCAGAAAGTCCGGGTTCCCGTTGCTATCGTGCCGCCCGGATGGCTCGAACCGCTGCAGCGCCGCTATCACCACGGTGACCGGGTCAGCTTCACCTGGCATGAAGAAGCCTGCATCGGGACCATCGTGCAGGACCAGGGAATGTACGTCGCCGTCGACGGCGACCCCGATGGGGGCTACACGCTCCACAAAACCTACGTCTCTCCACTCGGCCTGCAGCACGAACCTGAGCCACCTGCGGTCGCGGCGACTGTTCCCGCCGGAACACCGCACGACCCGCCGAGTATTCGGACCAGCGACCGCACGATCACCGCACGGTGGAACCTCGGCGCACCCACCGCCGAGCACTGGCAACGCCAAGCAAGCCTGCGCGTCATCCACGACGGCCCTCACGGGTTCGTCGCCACACTGTCCAGCGTCGACGAGTTCGACCACGGCGACTTCCACCACGAACGCCCGTGTGGCGCTGTCCCCATCGCCATCCACTACCAACTGGCCCTGCGCTACTCCCAGAAGGGCCTGCGGGACACCTTCCACGCGGCACTGCGTGAAGTACGCGCCGCGTTCGACAACGGCGAACCCGACATCGTCGACCACTTCTCGCGCCCGGCGGTCGGCGATCAGCCAGATCACTAGGCGCTGCACTACACCATGGCACGTTCTCAGCGGACTCCACAACGAGAGCCGCGCTCTACCCACTTGTCCTTAAAGGACTACTCAGCAATTTTTCGCTTGGTACGAGGAAAGGAAGACCCATGTGCTGGCTCTGCGACAATCCTGAGGCCTCGCAAGCCGACTACCTCCGCATGGCCCGCGAGAAGATAGCCAGTCACGGCTTTGTCATCCAGAGTATCGAAGAAAGTGAACCCTACCCACCGTTTTCCTACACCGTCGGGCGTGCCGCACACGGTTTGCCAGAACTTGTCATAACCGGACTTCACCACAGTGTCGCTCAGCCATTGTTCACTGCGGTCGTCGCGCAGTCGACGGGCATCGGTGTCCTCACACCGGGCGATCGCCTGAGCGTCGATGGCAAGCCGATGGAAGTCGTGGCACTCTCGGACCCCACCGCGCACCTCTACATCGCGGTCGCGGTCTACGGGCCACAGATCTCCGCTCTGCAGCTTGTGCACGCCGACGACCACGGCATCTGGCCCTGGTCACCGGAGTACTCCGGTGCGTACCGGCAACCCGTCCTAGGCCCGCGTACCGTGTTTCCTTCCTAAACCGAGCCGCTTCCACAAGGCAGCAGTCGGTGATCACGACAGTCGCCGCGCTGACAATGTTGCTCGTTTCCGCTTGCTGGCAAAAGACTCCTAGGTAGGAATCGGGAGATACCTCAGGCCCTTCGTTGGTCGCCGAGGCGATTATCAATCCCTGTCGACGGTTCTGCTCGTGGTGTCGCCGGGTGAACCGCTACCAGGGGAGCACACCCAGCACCCGGGGCCACGTCCGCACGAACCGTGCGTCGTGAGACAGGCCCCGGGTGCCGGGCGCGCTATAGGGAGCGCGTTCCACTCGGCAGCACACCTACGGAGGTTCGACATGTCCGTTAGCACGATCACCGAACCGGTGACGCCCTTGCACTATCTCGATGACTACGACCGCGCGGCGGAGCTCGTGCGGAACGAGCTCGGCGGCGTAGCCCTTGCCACACAAGGGAACAGCTACGTCAAGGGCAGTGGAATCAGTGGGCACAAGGCCGCTGCGATCCGGGAGGTGGCCCGGTCGCCCCGCATCCGCTCAGTCACCGAAGCGTTCCGGGTGGTCGACGCGGCGTACCTGTTCTTCTCCCTCGACGACCAGTGCACCGAGGAAGCCGTGACCGTGGCCTGTGGCCCGCTCTACGGCGGCCTCGCCAGCTACCGCGTCTCCACTGCGCAGATGCTGCGCGCCGAAGCGCGAACCATCCTCACCCGCGCCATCGCCACCGTCGACGGTGCGCGGTGAAACCCGGCAAGGGCGCAGCTACACGGTCGCACCCGAGTTTCATCTTCTGGCGCACCAGGCAGTTGACGCCCGCCGCGCAGTACCCGAAGTGCCGCTACTTCCTTACCCACGAAGGGAATCCCGTGATGACCGACTCGCGAATCGCTCCATTTCTCCACGATGAGATCAGCGACGCGGGTCACGAGCTGACGCGCGCGCGATACCGCCTGCACGCAGCCTCCATGATCGCGATATCCCGGCTCGTCACCGCGACGTTCCCGACGGCGCGGGAACTCGTCGTCGACTGCGCATTGCGCACCCTCGACCCCGTCGGTCCCACCCTGGTCGCGATCCTCGACGGCGCCGGAACCGCGCTGTTCCACGACGACACCCAGCCCCACTCCGTGGGCGAAGGCGAGCCCGAACTGGCCCGCATGATCGAACGCGTCCACCGGTTTCTCGGCAAGGCCACCGGCCTCGTCGACCTCACGACGCTGGGCTGGACAGAACACGACGGACAGCAGTGGCGCCACCAGCTAGCCGACACTCCATTGCTGTCCGGGACCTGGATATTCGTCAGCGACTTCGCCGAACCCGGCTCCGGCCGCGGCTGCTTCTACGCCCAGGTCGACTGCCCCCGGTGCCACGGTCACGGACACCGATCCACCTCCGAGCCGCTGATCCTGTGCCCCTGCGTCATCACGTTCCTCTGACCCGTCGCCTTCATTCTCGCGCCGTCATCCTCCCTCTTGCAGAAGGGGTTCACCATGTCCACATTTGACAACACCGGCCTGGACGACGTCCTCGCCGCCATTCCCGACATCATCACCGACGACCCGGCCGAGTCCTTCATCCTCGTGGTGAGACTGGCTGACTCTCAGGACGAGACGACGCACGAGGCCGTCAAACGCTTCGACATCGCAACCTTCGCCGAGCTGCCGAGCGAAACCGCCATCTACGTGACCCGCGCCCTCGCCGGACTGCCCATCGCCGACCTGCTCGCCGTCATCACCACCCACACCAATGACCCATCCGGCGAGCTGCCGCTGCGGCCCGAGGTCGACGCGTTCACCGAAACCCTGGCAGACATGGGATTCCCATGCCTGGAAACCCTGTTCCTGCCGTCCTTCGACACCGGCACGCGGTGGCACTGCTACCAGCACACCGACCACACCGGCGTACTGCCCGCCGCCGACCTCCCATCCGACGAGCCCGAACGCGCGACCTCCGAGGCCCCGCGCGCTGATCACGAGTCGCTCACTCACCAGTTCACGCCCGGCCGGTTTCTAGACCGAGATCGGCTCCGCCCCACCGTGGCCCATCGCGTTCGGTACGCGACACTCGACGACGCCGAGAACAACCTGCACCAACTGCGGATGCGGCTCACGACAGTCGAGCACGCGATCCGGGCCGCCCTCGGCGGCCGGTTCCCCGACCGCGACGCCGTCATCGCGGAACTGATCGCCACATTCTCCCTGTGGCGCTTGCGCATCGCGTTGTTCACTGCACTCTCACCTGAGAACGAGCTGGCGTTCGATAAACTACTGCTGCATCTGTGGAAGCTGGCCGACGAGCCCTACGCTAGCTACCTAGCCGAGGTGATCGCCGTCCACGCCTGCCACCGCGGCGACGCGAGCACAGCACTGGCCGCCGCCAAGTCCGCAGCGCCACCCTCGGGAGTAACGCGGCTCATCCTGCCCGCGCACGGGGCCTCCCCGTCCCTGGAGAGCGCAGCGCTGGCCTTCCGGCGAGGTGCCCGATCCGTGCGCGCCGACTTGGGTCTCGACACCCAGCCCTAACCCCGTCCGTCGCCTCGCGCCTGGTCGAACACCCGAGTCCACAAGCCTGAGATCGCCGACTGCCCGTGACACGGGATCGGTGGCGCCGATGCGCGCCGCACACGACGTCGTTCGCCAGTCGACGTCGTCGCGCACCGATCCATCGGTCTCCCCCGCTATGTCCTTCTCTGAAAGAGGTTCGCCATGTCCGCCCTCACCATCGTCGGCCTGGACAATGTCCTCTCGTCGATCCCCGCCATGCTCACCTTCGTCCCGACCGAGTCCATCGTGTTCCTGCCCCTGGTGTCCGAACCCGGCGGCGGCCAGACCCTCGGCCCTGTCGCCCGCGTCGACCTCACCGTGGTCACCGCGATGCCCGACACCGTGGCACGTCAACTGGCCCGGGTCTTCTCCGTGCTCCCCGTCGCCTCGCTGATCGCCGCCGTCATCACCACCGTGGACGAGCCCGCCGACGATCTGCCCTGCCGGTCCGAGGTGGCCGCGATCAGCAAGGCCCTGTCCGAGAACGGGTTACCGGAGCCCGAAGCGCTGTTCGTCCCGTCCATGACCGCAGGGACACTGTGGAGGTGCTACCTGCACCCTTGCCATATCGGTGTGCTGCCCGATCCCGCCACCACCGCCTTGGCCGCATCCACTGTGGTCGCTGGAGAGTCCATTAAGGCCAGTCGCGACGATCTCGCCCGGCGATTCACCCCAAGCCCGGACAGTGACCGGGGACGGCTACGCCCGTTGGTGGCCGCGGCGGCATCGGCTGTCGCGGTTGAGGACGGCGCCGACGACCGGCGTGTGCTCCGAGGGCGGATCGCGTCGATGGACCGTGCGGTCAGTGACGTTGACAAAGGCCGGTATCCCGATCGTGACGCCGTGATCGCCGAGCTGATCGCGGCTTTCGGCACCCCCGTGCTGCGCGATGCCATGCTGATCACCAGGACACGCGAAGCCACGGTGGCACTGGAAGATCTCGCGCTGTACCTGTGGAAGCTGACTGAGGAGCCCTACGCCAGTCACCTCGCCGCGGTCGTCGCGGCGAGTGCGTACCGTCGCGGAGACGGAGCGGGCGCCGCGACCGCAGTGGACGCAGCTACCGAATCCTGTGTCTTGGCTCAGCTCATCTCCGCCGTACTGCAGCGAGGCCTGCGCCCCAGCAAAGTCGACGAGTTGTTCGGGCAGGCCGCACAGACCGTTCGCGCCGACCTCGGAATTCCGAATCAGCTGTAAGTCCCGTTGTCCGCTCACTTCTACCGCGTAGAGGATTCTGCGAGGAATAGCTTGCCCGCACCGGTTTTCCGCGAACCGGTGCGGGGCACCAAGTGCATGCCCCACCGAGTTCGTACACAACGGATCCCCACCGTGATGAGCGGGCAAGGCCCGCTCATCACGGTGTTCGAATCCCCAAGAGCGGTGACGCTACTGCCCTGCGGGCATCGTCGAGCTGGTTGTCTCGGTCTTCCGTCGTGCGCGCACTGTCCCGCCCGTGCTCGTGGGCTGCGGCACTGTAGCCCACCACGCCCCGGGCGGCCACCTCCCGGCACACACGCACCTGAGTGCCAGAGCCGCCCGGCGCGCGGTGAGCTGAAACGGCACGCGCCCCACCCGCACAGAACGGCATGGTGTTCGCCCGCATGCCGTTCTCCGCTGCTGGGGTGGTCCGCGGCGACCGTCCGCAGGCCTCATCCGTTCACGTTGTCGGATAGGAGCCTTCCCAATGACCACGTTGGTCGACGACCTCGTCACGTGCGCCGAGTGCGATACCACCCTCTCCATCGACGACGTCCATCACACGGTGAACGCCATCGCAGTGTGCGATCCATGCGCCCGCGTCAGGTACTGGTTCTGCGACATCTGCCGCCGCTACTCCGACGAGTCCACGACGGCCGCCGACGACGACAACTCCGTGTGCCAGTCCTGCGAACTCCCCCACGGCTACTACGAGTGCGACGACTGCGAAACACTCATCACCCGTGGCTCTTTGTGCACCTACCATCGCAGGCGACACCTGACCTCGTGCAGCTGCGGGGAATGCTCCTGCGACAACATCCACACCTACGATTTCAAGCCCGAACCCGACTTCCGCGGCACAGGACCGCTGTTCCTTGGGCTGGAACTCGAGATCAATGTCCCCCGCGGCGAGGTCGACACCTGCGCCACACAGGCCCTGGAACAGCTCGGAACCCTGGGGTATTTGAAGGACGACTCGTCCATCCAGCACGGGTTCGAGCTCGTGACACACCCCATGTCCTACCGGTGGGCGATCGACTCCTTTCCTTGGCAGCTGCTCGACGACCTCGCGCAGCGTGGCTGCCACGGTGACGATACCGGGCTGCACGTCCACGTCAGCCGCGACGCGTTCGACGATCCGCGCCACGTGTTCCTGTGGATGAAGTTCATCTACCGCAACGAGTACCACGTGCAAGCACTGGCGCGCCGGGTGTCGAACCAATACGCCGCGTTCACTCCCACCGCCCGAGCGAACGTCACCCACACCTGCAAAGGCACACACCACAACGAACGCATGTCGGCGATCAACACCCTCAACCGCACAACGTTCGAACTGCGGATGTTCGCCAGTTCCCTGAACCCCAAACAGGTTCAAGCCGCACTCGCGTTCGCCGCCGCGTCGGTGGAGTACACCCGCGAGCTGACCCTCGCCGCGATCAGCCGCCACCGCGGCTGGGAGTGGGACGCCTTCACCCGCTGGCTCGACCAGCGCCCGCAGTTCGCCCCGCTGACCCAGGAATGCGAGGCCCTGGCATGTGCATGCTGACCTACTTCCCCGAGAGCGTCCAGCCCGACATCGACGCTCTCGCCACCGGCGCCGCACTCAACGACGACGGACACGGCTTCGCCATCGTCACCGGCGACCGACCCCTCGTCCGGCGCGGCATGGACGCCGAGCAGATGCTGGCCACCTTCGCGCTCCTGCGCACGAAGCACCCTGACGGGCCGGCGTTGTTTCACTCCCGCTTCGCCACCCACGGCGGCATCACCAAAGCCAACATCCACCCATTCCGGGTCGGCACGGACAAGCTGACTGTGCTGGCGCACAACGGGATCCTGCCCGCAAACGTCCAGCCCGGTAAAGGCGATCGCCGCTCTGACACCAGGATCGCCGCGCAGGACGTCCTCACCGCGACGCCGTTCGAGTCCTTCGATGACTGGGCCACCGTCCGGCGCATCGAGACATGGATGGGGGCCAGAAACAAAATCGTCGTCCTCACGGTCAATCCCCGATACCGCGAAAACGCCTACATCCTCAACGAGAGCTCCGGTGTGTGGGACGGCGACACCTGGTACTCCAACACCGACTACCTGGGACGCCTCCAGCGGCAGGAACCGTGGTGGATCAGTGAATCCCCCTGCGTGTTCTGCAATTCCGTCGACGAGGTCGATCCTTACTCCGGCGTGTGCTTGTGCTGCGACCGATGCGCCGTGTGCGGGGAGCTGTCCCACCGGTGTGGACCCCGCTGCCCGCGCGTCGAGATGAGCGAGTGGTGTCCCGACTGCGGGCAACATGAGCTCAACTGTGAATGCGTCATCACCAGCGTGCAGGCACTCACCACTGGCTGACTCCAGCCCGTCACACGACAGCAGTGTGCCTACCGAAGTTGGAGTGGACATCCACTAGCTTGGCCTACCTTCGGGGTGGTCGATGCGCTGGTCTCGTCGGCGCATCGACCACCCCGGAGGCCCCCACGCCCATCCCGCGCATTCACAGGGCGCGCCGCGAGCCGCGTGTCGGCACATCCCGCGGCAGCTTCGCAGATTTGTTTGAGTGCCTCACTTCGCGCCGGAATGGCAAGTACAACGGGATGGTCGTCAAAGCTGCGGACAGGTGAGGCGACAGTCATTGAACAACGCCCGCATCCTCGATGGAGCGAATGTGGGCGAGAGCCAGATGCAGGTTCTCGGTCCGCGGCCTGACGGAGTCGACTACGAGGCGTTCGTCGCGCCAGGTATCGAAGTGCTTCCTACGCCTCTGCACCGAATCCTACGTCGGCTCGACGAAACCGTCGATGTCACGCCGACGGCGCTCAAGCCGATCGCGATGCAGCGCGTGATCAGAGCAGATGACCTCGACGTAGCACAGGACCACATTTCTTCGGGCAGCCAGACCTCGCCACTGCAGCCGGGCCCGCACGTCATCGTTGACAGCATCAACTATCACTGGCTGGCCGAGCATGAGTATCTCCTCGGCCAGGGCCTCCACCACTACGTAGGCCGCCAGCCCGGTCGGCTGCGCACGATCGACGCCCGCGCGCCATAGGGCGGCTTCGACCGGATCCACTGACAGCACAGGCGCTGGCAGTGTCTGCCCCAGCGCCTGCGCCATTGCGCTTTTGCCCGCTCCGGGAAGGCCGGTCATCACGATCAACATGTGCATGACCCTGACATACCGCGACCACACTCATCGGCGAAGTCGCGAGCCCGACTGCGCTGCTGTCTGCCGAATCAATCTCCCAGGGGTTCGTGGGAGTGGACCGCACGAAGACCAGCACACCCCGGCCGGGGGCACAGCGGCCCCGAGGCCAGGCCACATCCGGTGCGGGTGAACCGGCCTGCGCCTTCGCTGGACCGGTGGCGGTTGGGGACAGTCGGTTCACGCCGGCCGGACGAGCCAGGCCGGGTCCGTCGCCTCACGGCGACCCCCGACCGGGGCGCGCTCTGGCTACGCCGCGTTCCACCCACCAGCGAACCTCAAGGGAGGCCGTCATGGCCGGAGAAACCGTCATCACCGTCATCGGGAACCTCACCGCAGACCCCGAACTCCGCTTCACCTCCGCGAGCACCGCGGTCAGCAACTTCACCGTCGCCTCCACCTCGCGCGTCTTCGACCGCGCCAGCGGCGAGTGGAAGGACGGCGAGACGATGTTCCTGCGGTGCAATGCCTGGCGCGACCTGGGCGAGCACGTCGCGGAAAGCCTCGTCCGTGGCGCACGGGTCGTGGTCCAGGGACGGCTCAAGCAGCGCAGCTTCGACACCAAGGACGGCGAGTCGCGCACCGTCGTCGAACTCGACGTCGACGAGGTCGGGCCGTCGCTGAAGTACGCCACCGCGAAGGTCACCAAGATCTCGAAGAACTCCGGTAAGCCGCAGGCGAAGGCCGCACCGGCCGCCGCGGTGGCCGAGGACGACCCGTGGGGTACCCCGGCCGAGGCGGACCTGGTCGGCGCCGGAGCCGGTTTCGCCAGCCCGCCGCCGTTCTGACCCCCTGACCCGGTGTCCGGTCGGACTTCCCCGCCGACCGGGCACCTTCCCTGAAAGGCCGGTGGTCAGCGACGCGCCCCCGTCGCTGACCACCGGCCTTTCCTTATGCCCCAACACCCTCACCTTCCGGAGGTGCTTCCCATGTACGACGTCCTCGACGTGCGTGCTGCTCTGCGCGCCCTCGATCGCAACGCACCGGCCGACCTCGACGAGCGCACCGCAGTGTGCTACGGGATCGCCCGGGTCACCGCGTCCTGGTGGTCCACCGGCAGCGACACCGACTCGCACGCGTTCGTGTCCACCGGCGCCGTCCCCGACAACCCGGCCGCCCTCTGGTTGTCGCTCGTGCCTGACTACCCCAGCCTGGACGGGTTGAACCGCCGCGCCCTCAACTTCCTCGCCGCGTACCCACTTCGCCACGCCGGACGGGCCCCAGTTCCTCACTGGTACCGAGTCTGGGTCCCGTCTGCGGCGAACTCGGGGGCGTCATGACCAAGACCTGGTGTGTCACCACCGAATCCGGCGCCCGCTACCTCGTTGACTACGACGGCAACGGCGGCTTCGGGCCCGTCATCGTCTACGACAACGGGTGGCTCGTGCGGCTGCGCTACCGCCACACCTTCGGCAGCCTGCACGACTGCCCGACCTGCCTGGACCCCAGCACAGCGAACACCTACCTGCCGATCGTGAACTGGCAGACCCCAGACCCGACGTGCACCGGCACTCCCGGCACTGGCGACCCCGATCGCGGGGAGTTCGCCGCGTCCTTCACCGGCGGCCCCGACTACCTCACTCAGCCGATGCTGGCGCAAGTGTCCCGCAAGAACTGGTGGCACACCTGGGAACACCACAGCGTCCTCACGCTCAATCCCCTCGGCGACTGGCGTACCGAGTTCGACACGTGGCGCCGCACAGTCACCGGTTACCGGCCGCCGCGCCCGGCGTCGCTGCCCGACGATCCTCCGCGGTTCGTCCGTAGTCCGCAGTTCTCCAACCCGTCTGCCAGGAAGGTCTGTCCGTCATGACGATCAGGGTGCTCGTCGCCACCGCCCGACTCCAAGCCCGACACCCGCACGACCACTTCGGCACCAACGACGGCGAACTCGTCCGGCTCGCCTCCTACGACCCCGCGTCCTCTCCCCCGGCGACTACCTCTTCGCCGGACTCGACACCCACCTCACCACCTCGACCGCGCTCGTCGTCGATCTCGACATGACCCGCGAGCAATACATCGCCGCCTGGACCGACAGCTACCTCCGCGCCTGCGGCGACGCCGACGGCGCCGACCGAGACGCCGATCAGATACTCGAGACCTTCATCGACTGGTCACCCGGCACCGTCGTCGAAGTCGACCGCGGCGTCGTCCGCGAACGCGACCCACAGCCGCGTCCGGCCCCCGCGAAACCCGCCTCGGCGGGCTGCGCCACTGACATCCGTCGTGCTCGCGCACCCCGGCCTGTTCTGGGTGCCCGAGCACGACGTCGTCCAGTTCGGCGTGCGAACCCAGCTGTCGACCCAGGCCGCTCAGAGAAAGGTGCCCGCACCATGACCGAGTCCACGGCCGGGAAACCGGCATTGACCGCGACCTGCGGAGCCACCCGTGTCTGATCACCGCGGCGGGCGCAGACACCCCTCCGGCACCCGCCACTACACCGCCGGAAGATCACCCTTCGGGGTGTCTTATGTCCTTTACGCTCGATTCATGACCAGCACCCGCCACGGCATCACCTTCGGCGGCCTGATCTGGGCAGCCGCCGCCGGGGTCTACCTCGGCGCCCTGCCCATCGGGTACATCGCCATGATCGCCACCGCCATCCACGACCCCGCCATGCTCCAAGCCCTCCCCGGCGCGCTCATCCTCGGCGCGCTCGCCGGGCTCGTGGTCGCGTACTTCACCCGCCACAAAATCCAGCCCCGTCTGCAGCGGCGCTACGGCAAGGCCGCGCTCGCCGGGGCCATCACCATGCCGGGCTACATCTACATCGGCCAGTTCCACAACATCAGCGGCAACCCCGCCGCCGCGCAGTGGGCCATCGGGTTCATCCTGTGTGCCGGGGCGGCGGCACTGGTCGTCTACTACCGATGGCGCAAACGCCTGCCCTTGCAGCGCTACGCCCGACGTGCCGCTGCGCAGGCGGAGTTCCAGCGTTCGTGAACCGGCTCGCAACGGAGGCACCCGAATGGGTGCCTCCGCCTGCGAGCATGTCCCAGCCACCGTGGAACGCATGGACGCACTCGAGTTCCGGGTCCAGCTGCCCGCCGACGTCTCGGCAATCCAGTACGCCGCGATCGTGCACGCCGTCGCCGGGGTACTCGACGCCGCAGGCCTCGTCAGCCGGTCGTCCATAGCCGTGGACCCGGTCACGGACCACGAGCTCAATCACGGGTTCGACCGCTTCAGCGCCGACTACCCGTGGAGCGACCGCTGATGCGCAACGTCCTGAGCCTTCGCCAGGTGTGCGCTCGCCCAAGGTTCCCCGTCGTCGCGCGGCGCCGGCTCGATGGCCGACGGCACCCGCCACGCGGCAGCCCTACCGGCTTCCTCGGCGACATCGTCGCGGACGGCCTCGTCGACCGCGGGCATCCCGCGGTCGACGTCGTCGCTTCGCCGAGACGCCGAGTCGGTGTCCGGCACCGCGTCACCGCCGCTGGCCGCGCCGTCGACAGTGTCTGCGCCCTCTCGCACCAGAGCAGTCACGAGCTTCGCCGGGATACCCAGCAGCTCCGCGGTTTCCGACACGCTCACCTCCGAGTCCCGGATTTGCCGGACCGCCCCCGCCATCACCGCACGCCACTCCGCGATCTCCATGCCGACATCCGCGCGGACCTCGTCCTTGAGCCGGTCGAACTCGACGACCCGCACGGCCTTCTGCCGATCCAACTCCTCGAGCTTGCGCGCCAACTGCGCGTCCACACTCGCACGCCGGTCCTCGAGCTTGCGCTCCAACGTCTCGATCGCGGTCGCCGCCTCCGCGAACGGATCCAACGCCTCATCGACCCGGCGCTCGTTCTCCCGTTCCTTCTCCAGCTGCTCCGCGCGCCGCAGCCGCGCCGCCTCCAGCCGCTCCAACGTCGCACTCGACCGACGCTTGCGCCGCCGCGGACCCATTGTCGTGTTCTCGGCCATCGCTGCCTCCCGCTCAACCTGGGGAGGGCTTGCGGTCTACGCCACCGAGGCTACCCGCGGATGATCACGCCGGTCCGATCTACCGAGGCCGTCGCCGCACGATGACTATCGTGGCGATGTCACATGGCCTAGTCGCCGGCACGCCTCGCCCGCCATCGCGGACAGTCCTCCGATGTGCCAGACCCTCGACTCGTTGGCATCGCGGCCACTGTCAGATCAAGCAGTCAGACCTCGCCACGAACGACGCCAACCGAGTCGGTCACGGTGAGCGTCTTCTGCTCCCTTATGCACGAAGACACGTGTGCCCGGGGCAACCGAAGTTGCCCCGGGCACACGTGCCGTGCCACGACGACAGCCCGCGAGGGCTACCTCCACCGAAATGGAAGTCCGCGAAGATCGTCGACAACACACAGCGCCCCGCCGTCAAGGCATAGGAAACCTGTACGGGACGCCCAGTAAGACTACCGGCCGCGGCGCCTCCGGCTGTGGCGAGTCGGAGCGGCCCAGGATCAGTCGGCAGACGCGAGGTACACCGGGCACTCCCGAAGAAGTCATCTTCGCCCGCCACCTTCGGCTAGGTGTCGGCTGACGGTGGGCACTTTCCCTGGTCACGTTGCGTCCGCGGGGGATGGGAGGCCCCGAAATTGTACGGTCGCTGCCCCAAATACAAGGAGCTACGCCCGCTACGCGGCGCCTTCGGCGTCCTTGCATTCGGGGACCCCGCACTCCCTGAGACCAGGCGTTAAGGGCAGGCCGGGGGCCTGCCCTCGGGTGCTTCGGGGCCTCCCATCCCCCACTCAGCAGCCAGTCACCACCACAGAAACAACAGAACACAGACCACGTGGACAGAGCACACCCACGGCGCGCACCATTCGAACAGAGAAAGACAAACAGAGAACGGAATAGAAAATTTAAATAGGTCGCTATTTCAATTCCCGAAATTGCCTGAAATAGACATCCAATTACACGATTTCGGCTTGCGACCTGCGGAAATGCTCGATAGCATTAATATGCAAGGCAATCGGGAACGCGAAGCCCGAAATGCCGACGTCAGTCAAGAAGAATAGGAATCTCTATCATGGCGAAGAATGCCCAGAATCGGCGTATCAAAAACATCAGCGACGTGGTGGCCGCGTTGAACGCGAACCCGCCGCGCGTCCGGTCCGCCCTCGAAGGACTGCGCTGGATGTTCGAGACCAGCACCGACACCCCGCCCGCCGTTCTCGAAGCGTGCGCCCGTCTGCTCAACACCGACGACGCCACCACCCCGGAGATCCTGCACGCCGTCCGGGAGGTCACCACCGAGTGGGACACCTACGGCGACGCCGAGCGCGCCCTGTTCCACAAGTGCGTCTACACCAGCGAAACCCGCCGCAACGTCGCCGTCACCAAAGTTTCCGACATCACCGCCATGCTGCACGCCGCTCCCCCACGCGTCGCCCACGCACTCGACGCGCTCCGGTGGCTCGACGCCACCACCGACGGCGATCACCGCGAGCTGTTCACTGTGTGCGCGACGCTGCTCAAGAACCCGTCGGCGACGCACCCGAAGATTGTCGAGGCCATCCAGACCGGCTACCGGCTCTGGGCGCGCCTCCACGACGTCCAGCGCGCGCTACTCATGTCCTGTGTCTACGCGAGCAAGGTCCGTGCCAAGGTCGCCAACGGACGGCGCGCCGCGCGTCAGCGCCAGCAGGACACCGAGTCCGGCGAGATCCGCCGGTGCCGGTTCTGTGACGGCAACCTCAACCACATGCCCGGCGTCGAATTCTGCGGCTCACACTGCGCCGCCGGAGCAGCCGCCACCGAACGCCCCATGCCCACCGACTACAAGCCCACGCGCATCCCCGCCGAGCACCGCGCCACCGGAACGATCGTCGTCGGGCCGGTCGAAGCCGAGTACGACGAGGACTACCGCGAGCTAGAGGCATTTCTTTTGCCAGCCGCGCGTGTCCGCAAAGACGACCGGATCGCCGACATCTACGAAGACGAGCGGCCCGCCGACCACGACCAGGACGACCGCGCACCGCACGACGAGAAAATCGGCTACGACCTCAGCGACGAGGACTACGAACGCCTGGCACTGCGCGCCGTGTCACACGGCGCGTTGTGTTCGGCGTGCAACCTCGAAATGACGCCCACCGAACAGCGCTCCCGCCACGACTACCTGTGCGGACTCTGCCGCGAGGTCAACCGGCCACCGCTCATTCCCGAGTGGACACACGAACTCATCGCCGCCTAACACCACTAACGCGGGGGCCGCGCCAGCGCGCGGCCCCCGCGCACCGTCATCACGTCACCAGGAGCCACACCCATGAACAGCACCGACCACGCCCACACCGCCGGAACGCCCGCGCCGGAATGGTTACACGACATGCTCACCCACCCGAACACGCACGCATCACCACCGACACGCCCGCCACCGTCGCCGAGTACCTGCGCGCGCTACTCGCGCGATCCACCCAGTACGCCACCGCCGACGACGGCACCGTGTGCGAAGTCGTCACCGCCGACACCCTCCGCCACCGACTCGCCGACCTCCGGCGGCACAGCCCGCGCGCCGCCGAGTCCACATCGGACGCACCCCCGCGCACCGTCAAGGAGCGGCCCGCACACTAACCGCTGGATAGACGTGCGAAAAGAGCCCCGGTCATTCGACCGGGGCTCTTTTCGCACGTCTATCCAGCTCTCGCGCAGCCATGGCGCGGCTCGCGCGGGTGACCGTTTTTGGTCACCCGCCCTACCAGCCGCCCGCCACGTCCGCCACGCGCCCGGCCAGGCCCCAGCCTCACCGCCTCCCCCGGCCGCCGCGCCGCCAGCCCGCCCGCCGCACCCACCCCCGCCCGCCGCCTCTGCCCGGCCCGGCCTACACCCAGCACGTCTTGCAGACCGTCTGAACCGGGTGGGCGGATTCTGTTTTTCGGCGTAGCGTTGATCATCAGTGATGGGCTTGCGGAAGCTGAGCCCTGGTGGTCATGAGTACCTCACGAACTCGGTCGCGTGCGGTGATAGCGACCGGAAGCTCGAACCCGGCGAGCTTCTCAGTGATTACTACCTCTCCCGTGGTTACCCGGCAGGCCAATGGTTCGGCGCCGGCGCGGAGACCTTAGGACTCGCCGGCGCAGTCACCCCTGCGCAGATGAACGCGCTGTTCGGCGAAGGCCGCCACCCCAACGCCGACGCCATCGAAGCGGAAAAGATCGCCAACGGCGCCACCGCCGCCGAAGCGTTAGCAGAGACGAAACTCGGCCGGCGGTTCCCGCAGTACAGCGCGCTGGATCACCTACGCAGCAAGACATCGCAGGCCTATAAGGACTACAACCTCGAGAACGGCCGCCCGATCGGGGCGCCCATCGACGCCGACACTCGCGCCGACCTCCGCCT
>Ga0193717_1000904_pt1 | contig 18759 bp, 17 predicted proteins | sample U2c2metaG_FD_145900 | JGI IMG/M metagenome (GOLD analysis project Ga0193717, IMG submission 145900) | Soil microbial communities from a riparian zone of the East river system, Colorado, United States - U2c2 | ecosystem: Environmental > Terrestrial > Soil > Riparian zone | place: USA: East River... | reverse complement strand
ATTGCTCGAGCAACCCTGCGGTTTCGGTGCGGAACAGGTCCAGGGCTTCTCTCTGGGTCTTCGGATCGGCCGCGAGCTTGGTCACGCGCGCGCGCGACTCCACGTACCGATCGCGCGCATCCGCCGCCTCGGCGAGCAACATCTTGGCCTCGGAGGCCACGACCAGTTTTTCGAGCTGCTCGAGCGCTGCGCCATTCAGCTTGCTGTTCTCGGCCATCTCGGCCTTGAGCACTTTGACCGCTTCGGTGTCGTCTCCGGCCATGAGCACACGGCCGGTCTTGAAGGCGTTGTCACGCGTGCGGATTTCCATTTCCATGGTCAGCCGCGCCTTCTCCCAGTTCTCCGTGGTGATGCGGTTGACGACTTCGTCGAGCTGCGCGAGACGCACCCAGCCGATGCCACCGACCGTCAGGCACGCGATCAGCAGGACGCCGAAGCCCATGCCGAGACGAGTGCCCACCTTCAGATTCGACAATTTCATTCAGCTTTTGCCTGTGCGACCGACGGATCGCTCGGCGCGGTGCGTTGCGCGAACATTGGCCATGACTTTTCGTGCGAAAGTTCGAAGCGCAGCCCGACCACCCATGCGTCACGCAGGGCGAGATCGGCACCCGGATTGCTCACGAACTGCACCGACGGGGCAAGCGTCAGCCAGCCTGTCACCGGTGCGCGATACGTGAGTTCGTATGAAGTTTCGGCGCCCGCCGCGGGAATGCCGGCCATCGCCTGCACCGCGCGATAAAGGTCGCCCGTATGACCGTAGGCCACCGCGAGGCCGAACGCGTCGTCGGGACGGCTCGCGAACGGTTGACTGACGACCAGCGTCGCGCCGAGAAATTCGTCGACGGCGTTGAAGCGTGCATCGGCGACACCGGCGCGTAATGAGCCATCGATACGCGCCGGGCCCACATTGGCGAGCGGCAGATCGACGAGCGCATAGATGCCCTGGTTACCATGCTGAGTCTGCGGGCCTGTAGTCAGACCGGCATCCAGCCGGTCGAAGGCCGCGGAATACGACCACGTGCCCAGTGAAAACTTGTTGACGCGATCGCTCATGTATTCCAGCTCGCCGATGAGCAGGCTGCCCTCGCCTCGTGCCAGCTCGAAAGCCGCGAAGCTGTCTTCCTCGTCGCCGCCCGGCGTGCCTTCGAAGGCGCCGACGCGCCAGTGCAGGCCCTCGCTGAACTGCCCGGCGAGACGGATGCCGAGGCCGGTCACGGGCCACACCGCAGGACCATTGCCGCCGGTCTGGCTGAGCTCGGTGCCGATGCCATGCGGCGAACCGACGAACAGACCCGAAGTCACCGGTGTGTCGAAATCGGCATTCAGATCGAGCACGCCCAAGCGCAACGACGTGTTCGAACGCCCGCCAAAGCTGATCTCGCTCCAGAACTCGTAGAGGTGCCAGGCATCCGGCGCCTCGATGTTGTTTATGCCGTGCAGATCGCCGACGTACTCGCCGCTGATGTCGTCACCGCCAAGGTGCATGACAGAGAGGTTGGTCGTGAAACGGCCGTCGGAGAACAGGTTGTTAGTGGTCCACGAGGCGCCGAGATCGAGCTTATCCGAATAGGCCGTGCCCACCGCGAGTCCGCCGGTGGTGTTGCGACGCAGGTCACCGGTGTAACCCATGCTGACCGCAAGACCGGTCTCCTCGTCCGCGCCATCCTGCGCGCGCGCCGCGCGGCCGAGGGCCGCGAGCAACAGCACGGACACCGCGAATACACAACGGCGGAAATTTCGCCGCTCCGTGCTGACATTGAGCCCGCTCGATTTTACTGGCCGATCCATACTTTTGCTCCCGAACCCGCTGGCCGCGCTTAGAACTCTTTCCACTCGGTGTCGTTACCGCCGGTAGCCTTGCGTGCCGGCGCGGCGACGCCGGCCTTCGGAACACTGGCCGCGGCCTGCGCGCGATTCACCCAGGGACGCGCCGCCGAACGGCGCTCGGCGCTGGCCGGCGCCGCTTTCGCGACCGACCTGCTGGCCGACTCACCGCCCACGTTGTAGCGGTCGATCATTCCGTTGAGCGCCTGGGCCTGTTCGACGATGGCCTGGCTTGCGGCCGAGGCCTCTTCCACCAGCGCGGCGTTCTGCTGCGTGGTCTGGTCCATCTGCATCACGGCCTTGTTGACCTGCTCGATACCACTCGACTGTTCTCGCGACGCCGCGGCGATTTCCGCCACGATGTCGGTGACTTTCTTGACGGCGCTGACGATCTCTTCGAGCGTGCGACCCGACTCGTCGACGAGCTTGCTGCCTTCATCCACGCGCGCAACGCTGTCCTGGATGAGCGCCTTGATTTCCTTCGCGGCGGTCGCGGAGCGGCCGGCGAGGTTGCGCACTTCCGTGGCGACCACGGCGAAGCCGCGGCCCTGTTCACCGGCGCGCGCGGCTTCCACCGCGGCGTTCAGCGCCAACAGGTTCGTCTGGAACGCGATCTCGTCGATGACGCCAATGATGTCGGCGATCTTCCGGCTGGCCGCGTTGATGCCGCCCATGGCGGTGACCGCCGAGCTCACCACCGCGCCACCCTTCTCCGCCTGCTGGCGGGCCGCCATCGCCAGCTGATTCGCCTGGCCGGCGTTGTCGGCGGTCTGCTTGACCGTCGAGGTCATCTCTTCCATCGAAGAAGCGGTTTCCTCGAGCGACGAAGCCTGCTGCTCGGTGCGCTGCGAAAGATTCAGGTTGCCCTTGGAAATTTCTTCGGCGCCGGTCTGCACTTCGGCAGCGGCGGTCTTCACTTGCTTGACGAGTTCGGCCGTGGTGTCGAGCATCGAGTTGACGCCCTTGCACAGCGCTTCGATATCGCCGCACTTGCCCGCAATCGGAATGCGCGCCGTCAGGTCGCCGTCGATCGCCGCCTTGACCGCGATCTGCGTCTGCTTCACGGATATCTCGAGCTGCTGCGACATCTGCATCTGCGCCGTCACGTCGGTCGCGTACTTGACCACCTTGAACGGGCGGCCACTCGCATCGAGGATCGGGTTGTACGAGGCCTGCAGCCACACTTCGCGACCGCCCTTGGCGATGCGCTTGAAGCGTCCGGCTTCCGGTTCACCGCGGCCAAGCTTGGCCCAGAATGCGCGGTACTCCGCGCCGCCGCTCGTGGACGCGTCCACCAGCGAGCTGTGATGTTTGCCGCGCGCTTCGCTGTTCGAATATCCCATCAGCGAGGCGAAGTTGTCGTTGACCGAACGGATGGTGCCGTCCAGTTCGAACTCGATGACCGCCTGCGCCTTGCCGATGGCCGCGAGCTGTCCCTCGAAGTCCGCATTGCGCAGCTTCTGTTCGGTGATGTCGGTGGCGTACTCGACCACCTTGAACGGCTTGCCGTTCACGTCGGCGATCGGGTTGTAAGAAGCCTGCACCCAGACTTCGCGTCCACCCTTGGCGATGCGCTTGTACTGGCCGCCATCGAATTCGCCGCGGGCCATCTTGTCCCACAGCGCGCGATAGTCGCCGCTCTGGCTGGTCGCGGAGTCCACGAACAGCGTATGGCGCTGGCCCTTGATCTCGGCCAGCGAATAACCCATCACGCGCAGGAAGTTGTCGTTGGCATCGAGGATCGTGCCGTCCATGCCGAACTCGGCCGCCGTCTGTGACTTGCCGATGGCGGCGATCTTGCCGCGCGAGTCGGCATCACGTTCGTCGCGCGCGCGCAGCGCGCTCTGCATGACGTCGAGCGAACCGAGGAGCTTGCTGGTTTCATCCATGCCCGAGGTATCGATGGCATTGTTCAGCTGACCGTCGCGAATGGCTTCGGCCACGGACATGGCGTTGCCCAACGGCTTCACGATGCTGCGCGCGAGCATGATCGCGAGGAACACGCCAAACACCACTGCGGCGCCGATAATGGTGAGAATGATGTTGCGCGAGCTGCGGTAGGCCACGGCGCTTTCTTCGCCGGCCAACACGAAATGGTGCTCCTGCAATTCCGTGAACTTGTGCAGGGCGGCGACGTACGGCTCCATGAGATCGGCCGTGGTGCCGTTATAGAGCGCCACCGCTTCCGCGCGTGTCTTCGGATCCGCGGCGAGCTTGATCACGATCGCCCGCGACGCGTTGTAGACCTCGCGTGCCTCACTGGCCTCGGTAAAGAGCTTCTTCTCTTCCTCGTTGTCCAGCATCGACTCCATCTTCTTGAACGCCTCGCCGTTGGCGGCGCTGCTCTCGGAAATTTTTGCTTTGAGGGCCTTGGCGATATCCGACTCCGCGTCGATCATCAGAAGGCGCGCGAATCTCGCGGCGCTATCCCGATTGCGCGTTTCGGTCTCCATCGACATGCGCGCCATATCCCAGTCCGAGCCGGTGATGCGGTTGACCATGGCGTCGAGCTGCGCCAGGCGCACCAGGCCGACGGCGCCGACCACGACGGTGATCAACAGCAGCATCACGAAACCGACACCCAGTCGGGTGCCCACTTTGAAGTTCGAGAGGGTCATTTCCGGTCAGCTCCTGATCAATGAATTGCTTTGTCGACCAGGCCCATGTCGGCGCCGGCCATGAGTTTTTCCACATCCATGAGAATCCGCATGCGCTCATCGAGCGTGCCGAATCCGATGATGTGGCGCGTGTCCGCGCCCGTGCCCAGCGACGGCGCGGGCTTGATCTGCGCCGCGGCGAGCGTGATGACGTCGGAGACGCCGTCGACCACCACGCCGACGACGCGCGTCGCCACGGTGAGAATGATGACCACGGTGGTGTCGTTGTATTCGGCGTTCGCGAATTTGAACTTGACGCGCAGGTCGATGATGGGCACGACCACGCCGCGAAGATTGATGACGCCTAACAACCAGTCCGGCGTGTGCGGCACCTTGGTGACGCGGCTCCAGCCGCGGATCTCCTGAACGGTGAGGATGCCGACGCCGTATTCTTCACCGGCCAGCTTGAAGGTCAGGAACTGCTGCGTGTCGGCGGCCTCGAGGGCGCCGCTGGAATTCCCTGTGTTCACGGAAGATGGGCTCATGCGGCTTGCGGCTTCGCAATGCCGCGCTCCTCTGGTGCCTGGAAACGTGTGATCACGCCGGGGATGTCGAGAATCAGCGCCACGCGGCCGTCGCCGAGCATGGTGGCGCCCGCAAGTCCGGTGACCTGCTTGAAATTCGTTTCGAGGCTCTTGATGACGACCTGTTGCTGCGACATGAGCTCGTCCACGAACAGGCCCACGCGTTTGCCGTCGGCCTCGACGATCATGAGGAGCCCGTCGAGCAGGTCGGTGTAGTCCGGTTCAATGTCGAACAGGCTGTGCAACCGCACGATGGGCAGATAGTCGTCGCGCAGGCGGAATACCTGGCCGCCGCTGGCCACGTTGTTGACGCGTTCGCGTGTGACCTGGATGGTCTCGACGATCGAGACGATGGGCACCACGTAGACTTCCTTGCCGACGCGCGCCAGCTGGCCATCGAGAATGGCGAGCGTGAGCGGCAGGCGGATGCGGATGGTGCTGCCCTGCCCCTGCGTGGAGAAGATCTGGATGTGGCCGCCGAGCTCATTGATGTTGCGGCGGACCACGTCCATGCCGACACCGCGTCCGGACACGTCGCTGACAACGTCCGCCGTGGAAAAGCCAGGTGCGAAAATGAGATTGAGGATGCGCTCCTCGGAGAGCTCCACTTCGTTCGTGACGAGACCGCGCTCCAGTGCCTTGGCGAGAATCTTGTCCTTGCGCAGGCCGCCGCCGTCATCGCTGACTTCGACGATGACGTTGCCGCCCTTGTGATAGGCATGCAGGCTGATGGTGCCGTGCTCGGTCTTGCCCGCGGCGGTGCGCACATCGGGCATCTCGATGCCGTGATCGATGGAGTTGCGCACCAGGTGCACGAGCGGATCGCCTATCTTCTCGAGCACGGTCTTGTCGAGCTCGGTCGTGTCGCCGGTCACCTTCAGTTCGATCTTCTTGCCAAGCCGCTGTCCCAGGTCACGCACCAGGCGCGGGAAGCGGTTGAACACGAAGCTGATGGGCAACATGCGCACGCGCATGACACTTTCCTGCAGCGCGCGCATGTGGCGTTCGAGCTGCGCGAGTGCAGAGCGCAGTTCACCCGCCTCGCGGCCTTCGAGCGGCGCGGCGAGCTGGCTCAATACGGATTGCGTGATCACCAGTTCACCGACCGAGTTCAGCAACTCGTCGATCTTTTCGATGCTGACGCGAATCGATCCGCCGTCCGGGTTGGCGCTGCGCGTACTGGCCTCGGCCGCCGGTGCGGACACCGGCGCGGTGGCTGCTTCGGGGGCCGGTGCGGTGGCGACACTGGGCGCTGCCGGCGCGGAAGGTTCGGCGCCGATGCGCTCGAGGGTCAGTTCACATTCACTTTCCGCCCACTCGAACACCGCCTGCACGGCGGCGCGATCGATCTGGCCCAGGACCTCGAGGTTCCAGCGCAGACGACACACCTCGGGATCGAGATCGGTGAGCGCGGGCACGCCCGCGGCATCCACCGACACTCTCATTTTTCCGAGCGTGGCCAGCTCACGCAGGATGCGCAGCGGGTCGTTGCCGTGGCGAAGGAGTTCGGGGCCGGGAACAAATTTGATGCGCCAGCCGGGAGCCGGCGCCGGCGAGCCCGACGCTGCGACCGACTTGCTCGCGGAAGGCGCGGCGGTCGCCGCGGCTGGCGGGGCGGCGGAGGGGCTCTCGCTCATGATGCGTTCGAGTTCGGCGCGTAGTTTGGCTACGCCGGCGGAGTCGATCGCTTCCTTGCGCTGTGTCGCGACGAGCATGGCGCGCATGGCGTCGCCGGAGCGCAGCAGCACGTCGACGATGTCGGGACGCACCTGGCGCTTGCCGGCGCGCAGCTGGTCGAGCAGCGTCTCGAGCACGTGCGTGAAGCCCGCCACTTCGTTGAAGGCGAAAGTCGCGGCGCCACCCTTGATGGAATGTGCCACGCGGAAGATGGTGTTGATGAGCTCGGCGTCGACTTCACCGGCCGACAGCTTGAGCAGTGCCGCCTCCATCGAGTCGAGCGCTTCGAAACTTTCTTCGAAGAAGATTTCGTGAAATTGAGTGAGGTCGAGCGTCATGCCGGGTATTCCAGCAGCGGGCTGACGCCGAGTAGTTCGATGGCCGCATCCAGCGTCGCCGAGCGGCCGGACCACTTGTACGCCACGCCCTTCTCGAGGCAGTCGAGCGCGAACGCCACGATGAGCTGCACTCCGGCGGTATCGACCAGTTCGACGCTGCCGCCGTCGATCTCGTAGGGTCCGGGCAGTGCCGCCTGCGCGAGCAGGTGGGCGCGCACGGCCGCCGCTTCCTGGATCGTGCACGACGTGCCGAGAACCACGCGTCCCGTACGAGCCGCGGCGGCGGGAGCCATGGCCGCGGCAGCCACGGGGGCCGCCGGAACCGCGCGCACAGGGCGAGAAGGCGCTGCTGCTTTCGAGCGCGATTTTTTGCGCGAGTCTTTCATGGAATCTGTAAAACCAGGTGTACGCGCATCCCGCGCCCGCAAGACGTTGTCGGCCGTAAGGCACTGCCCGTTGAGGGGAAACTCATCACATCCTCTCAAGCGAAATTCATGTTTTGGGCATCCGCCTTACGGGGTTCGCCGCATTCGTGCAATCGCCTTAGTAGTTTGGCTTCCGCACGAGTAGTACCGCAGCTCGCAACGATCTCTTCGATGGAGGAGCCGCTGCGCGCCATGCGGATTGCCGTCTCGTATCCGCGCGTGTTCACGGTGGGTACGGAAGGCGCCGGACGCGGAGCCGGCGCCTGGCTGAGCTTGGTTCCCAACGACTCGATCGCGCCGCCCAGCGCGATCACCTGGCCTGACAACTTGCGGAGCTCGCCGAGCGCCGTTTCGAGGCGTGCGGCGGCATCGGCACTCGCCGCATCCGCATGGCGCCGCGCGCTCACCAGCGCCCAGGCGAAGCCCGTGAACGCCGCCAGCAGCAACAACGCGCGCAGACCGTAGATCCACCAATCCGAGATTTCGAAATGCATAGTCGAGCTCCTGACAAGCCGGGTCCACGCGTCAAGGAGTCGACGGCGTGCGCGGCTGAGGAAATACGGAGCAGGAACCGTGCCAGCGCGAATTCGCTGGAAGCGACGTTAGTTCGACGCGGCCGCCACGGGCGATCCCACGGTCGCGGGTGCGGCCGGTTGTGCGATGGGTGTCGCCGGCGGCTCAGGCGTCGCGGATTCACCGGGCTGCGCGGGCTCGCTCGCCACACCACGGTCCTCACCGAATGCGTCTTCAGGTGCCTGGTCGCCGGCCAGGATGACGATCAACACACGACGGTTCGCGTTGCGGCCGGTGGCTGTGGCGTTGCTTTGCGCGGGGCGGAATTCACCGAGGCCGATGACCGCCAGCCGCGCCGGATCCACGCCTCCTCTCGCAAACAGGTGCACGACGCTCGCCGCACGGGCCGCGGACAACTCCCAGTTCGACGGAAAGGTGGACGTATTGATGGGGCGATTGTCCGTGTGGCCTTCGACGCGCACCGGGTTCGGATACTTGGCGAGCGTCTCCGCGAGAATGGTCAACGGCGGCAGTGCCGCGTCGGAAAGCTTCGCGACGCCGCTCGCGAACAGGATGTCGGTGCGGATCTCGACTTCGACCCACGTGGAATGCCGGCGCACCGCGATCATGTTGGCCGCCATCAGCGGCGCCAGCGCCTTTTCGATTTCGTCGGCCACGCGGCCCAATGCCGGCGGGACGATGACCTTGCCGTCGGCATCGTGTCTGTCGGTGTCCTTGCGCCCGCCCATGGTGAGCTTGCTGTCTACCGTGATCGCCTCGAGCAACTGGCGCGGCTGCCCGTTCAGGGTCGCCTGCTGAACGATCGACACGGCGATGTCGGCGCCCGAGCCGCGCGACTTCTCGCCCACGTTGACCGGCTCGAGCGTCCGGGGCGCGCCGCGGAATGCCGCCTGCAGCGAATCGGACAGCACGCGGAACTTGCCCTCGTTGATCGTCGAGAGCGCATACATGACCACAAAGAAAGCCAGCAGCAGCGTGACGAGGTCGCCGTAGGGAATCGCCCACGCCTCGTGATTGGTGTGGTCTTCGTGTTTGCGCTTTCGAGCCATAAGAATGGTGTCAGGCACCGTTAATGCAGGAAGCCATGGAGCTTGGATTCGATGGCGCGCGGATTCTCGCCGAGCACGATTGACACGATGCCCTCGATGATCATCTCGCGCACCTGGGTCTGCTCGGCGACGATGCCCTTGAGCTTGCCGGCGATCGGCAGGAAGAACAGGTTCGCAAGTCCGATGCCATACACCGTCGCCGTGAACGCAGCGGCGATGCCATGACCCAGCTTGGAGGGATCGGCGAGATTCTGCATGACGGCCATGAGGCCAAGCACGGCGCCGATGATGCCGAGCGTGGGCGCGTAAATGCCCATGCCCTCGAAAACTTTGGCGGCGCGATTGTCGGCGTGTTCGCGCACGCCCACTTCCACTTCGAGGATCGCGCGGATCGCTTCGGGCTCGCCGCCGTCGACCACCAGCTGCAGCCCGCGCTTGACGAAGGAATCGGTCTCCCGCTCGATCATCGGCTCGAGGCCTAACAACCCCTGCTTGCGCGCGATGTTGCTCCACTCGACGATCTTCTTGATGAGCTCTTCCGCCTGCATCGGCGGCGGCCGGAAGATCCAGCTCACGCGGCGCATCGCATGCTTGAAAACCGGCAGCGGCGTCTGGATGAAGATCGAGGCGACGGTGCCCACCACCACGATCATGAAGGCGGCGGACGACAGCAAAGCCTGGATGCCCGCGCCCTTGAGCACGGCGCCCACCAGGACCGCGACCAACGCGAGTACGAATCCAACCGCTGTCAGGATATCCATGACGGTAACCGTTATTTGCCCGCCGCCATCTGCGACAGCAGCGCGTCGATGTCGTCCTGCCCGGCGACGGCGTCGGCACTTTCAATTCCGACGACCTGCGGCCCGAGCCCACGTTCCCAGTCCAGCTTCGCCGGCAGGACGCGCACCATGCTCGTCACTTCGTTGCCTTCGGCAATCTGCACGAGCTTGCCGAGAATTCTTTCGAGCTCGTCCACCAGCGCGATGACGCTGCGGATGATCTGCCCGGTGATGTCCTGGTAGCCCTGCGCCATCAGCAGTTCCGACAGGTTGGCACGCAGCGCTTCGGAATCCGCGCGCGTGCGTTCGAGAAACGTCGCGGCACGCTCCGGCCACAATGACGCGATCGCGAGGTCGCGATCACCATGCGAGCCCCAGGCTTCGAGCAGCTGCGTCGATCCGCGCGCCGCTTCATCCACCAGCGGTCCACAACGATCGACGAGATCCATCGTGCGATGCGCCGCTTCGTCGGTGAGCTTCACCACATGCGTCAGGCGCTTGCGGGCGTCGGGCACTTCATGCCCGGCCAGCGTGTCGAGGCGCGCCTCGGCGCTGAAACGCGCCAGCGCCGATTGCGCGGTCGCGGTGATGCGCTTGATCTCCGGCAGCAAGCCGCCGTCCATCTGTCCGCACAACGCGTCGAACGCCAGCCGGAAGGCAGCCGCGTCCCCGCCGTCGAGTGCACACTGCAACGCCGCAACTTGCGCGCGAAAGCGTTCGGGGTCCGGAAGCGTCGGTACCATGATTCGACTTCAGGCAGCGGCGCGGCTGGCCAGGATCTTGTCGAGCTTTTCCTTGAGCGTGATCGCGGTGAACGGCTTGATCACATAGCCGCTCACGCCGGCTTGCGCCGCTTCGACGATCTGCTCGCGCTTGGCTTCCGCCGTCAGCATGAGCACCGGCATCTTCGAAAGCTTTTCATCGGCGCGCACGGCCTTCAACAGATCGAGTCCCGGCATTCCCGGCATGTTCCAGTCGGTAATGAGGATGTCGAACGAACCCGCCTTGAGAAGCGGCAACGCGGTATTGCCGTCGTCGGCTTCGGTGATGTCGCTGTAGCCGAGCTCTTGCAGGAGGTTTTTCACGATCCTGCGCATGGTCGAAAAGTCGTCGACCACTAAAAACTTCAATGTGCTGCTCACGTTAATACTCCTTCACTCATCAAATTCTGCTGGTCAAATGCGGTCCCGCCAGCCGGACAGGCGAGCCTGCAGGCGTACCAGCGCCTGACCATGTATCTGGCAGATGCGCGATTCGCTGACTCGCAGCGCCGCGCCAATTTCTTTCAGGTTCAGTTCATCGTCGTAATACAAGGACATCACCAGCCGCTCGCGCTCCGGAAGGCCAGCAATGGCTTCGGTCAACGCGGCGCGAAAATCCTCGTCGACCACGTCGCGGAACGGATCCGCGGACGAGTCGGTGAGCGTCATCTCACCTTCTTCGGTGGTGAGGCTCGAAATCTGGCAACCCGCGGAATCCTCCACGATGCGGTGGTACTCGCTGAGCTTCAGTCCCAAGCGCTCGGCCACTTCCACGTCGCGCGCTTCGCGACCGTTTTCAGATTCAATCTCCCGGATCGCCTTCGCGACCGCACGCGCCTTGCGATGCACCGAACGCGGCGCCCAGTCGAGCTTGCGCAGTCCGTCGAGCATCGCGCCGCGGATGCGTATGCCCGCGTACGTTTCAAAACTCGCCCCGCGCCCTTCTGAGTAGTTCGCGGCGGCTTCCAGCAGGCCGAGCATGCCGGCCTGGATCAGATCGTCGACTTCCACGGACGCAGGCAAGCGCCCCGCCAGGTGATAGGCGATACGCTTGACGAGCTCGGCATGTCGCATCACCAGCGCTTCGGTTTCCCGGGCACTGGGGCGTTGGCTATAGGCGCTGACGCCGGTCATCGGACGACCTCGAGGCGCACCGCGGGGCGCCTGATGAGGCGCTCGACAAAAAACTCCACGTTGCCACGGGGACCGTCCGCCACGGGCCAGTTATCGGCGCGCTGCGCCAGCGTCTTGAGTGCCACCGAGGCCGGCGCGCTGGGGTAGGCGCTGACAACGGGACGCTGTTCACGAATTGAGCGACGCAGGAACGCGTCTTCGGGGATTTCACCCACGTAATCGAGGTCGACGGACAGGAAACGCGTCGCTACGCGTTCGAAGCGCTGGAACAGGGCCTGGCCCATTCCGCGGCCGCGCACCTGGTTCACGACCACGCGGAACTGCTTGACCCCATGGTCCCGACTAAGGATCTTGATGAGCGCATAGGCGTCGGTGAGTGACGCCGGCTCGTCGCAGAGCACGACCAGCACCTGCTGCGCCGCCTGGGAAAACTGCAGCACGCTTCCGGCGATGCCTGGCGCCGTGTCGATCACCATCACATCTATCTTGGCGGTGATGTCGCCGAAGGCGCGCACCAGTCCGAGATGCGTGAGCGTGTCGAGTTCGGCGAGCTGCGTGATGCCGGACGCGGCCGGCACCACTTTGAAACCTTGCGGAGCATCCAGCAGGATCTCCTCGAGCGAGCAATTGCCCGCGAGCACGTCCGCGAGCGTGAGCCTCGGAGTCAGGCCCAAAAATACATCCACGTTGGCGAGACCAAGGTCTCCGTCCAGGAGCATGACCTGTTTGCCACGTCCGGCGAGCGCAGCGGCGAGATTCACCGCGATCGTCGTCTTGCCGACGCCGCCCTTGCCACCGGTGACGGCAATCACCTGCACCGGGGAATTGCTCGCGCGCACGACGCCATCGAGTTTCACTGACGCCTTATCGACGGCCATGGGGCACTCCCGTGATGCGTCGCTGCATGACTTCATCGTCCGCCGTCGCGCCGTTGCGGCTGGCGATCTCCACCGCGCGGCTCACCAGCGTATGCGCACGCGCGGGTTGCAGATCTTCCGGCACGCGCTGACCGTCGCTCATGTAGGCCACCGGCAGCTTGTGCCGCACCAGCGCCGACAACACGCCGCCGAGACTCACGGCCTCGTCCACCTTCGTGATCACGCATGAAGCGGGACGCGCCACCGCGAACAACTTCATGGCTTCTTCGATGGCGCCGGCCTGGATGCTGGCCGGAATCACCAATGACGTTTCGATGTGCGTCTTCGCCTGATCGAGCAGGCGCAGGCGGCGCGCGAGGTCAGGGTCGCGCGGGCTTGCGCCCGCAGTGTCGATGAGCACCAGTTGCTGGCCGGACAGCGCGTCCAGCAGTTCCGGCAACTCCGCGACGTCGTAAATCGTGTGCGCCGTGACGCCGAGCAGGCGCCCAAGCATGTGCATCTGTTCGTGCGCGCCGATGCGAACCGCATCGGCAGAGACCAGCGCGATGCGCCGCGGGCCATGACGCAGCACCCAGCGGGCGGCGAGCTTGGCTAACAAGGTGGTCTTGCCGGCGCCGGCGGGTCCGGCGAAGGCAATGCGGCCACCGGTTTCGAGCCAGCGATCACCGGTCACCTGCACGGTGCGGGCGATGGTCGCGAGCGCGAAGCGGCGCGCCGCGGAAAAGTTCATGTTGGCGGGAATCTTGCGCGCCAGCGAGCTGGCGAGATCCTGCGTGATGCCGAGCTGCGCGAGCTCCTTGAGCATGGCGGCCTGCAGCGGCGAGCGCCGCGACATGTCGTTCCAGGCGAGCGTCGCGAGCTGCGCTTCGAGCATGCGGCGCATGTCTTTGACTTCGTTGGCGAGCTCGCTGTGCTGCGCCAGAGCCTGCACAGGAGCCGCCGCGGCGGCGGGAACGACAAGTGCCGCCTTCGGTACCAGCGCCTCGGACAATTGCGATGAAGCGCGGCGCACCGCGGCGCGTTCGATGTTTTCGGGCTGTATGACCTGCGGCGCGGCGCCGCGCGGAGCGGCGAATTCCTGCGCGATCTGCACGTCGATCGCGGCAACCACTTCGACCTGGTCCCCGACGGTGCCGGTCGACATGATGACCGCCTCGGGGCCCATGGCTTCGCGCACCTGCGCGAGCGCGCTGCGCATGTCCTTGGCTAGGTATCTTTGAATTCTCATTCGCGACTTCCTTACTTATCTGGCCTTCTTATCTCGCACCGACCGCGGTCACCATGCGGACCTTGCGGTTGTCAGGCACTTCGTTCCAGGCGAGCACGTGCAGCCCCGGCACGCTGACTCTGAAGAACCGCGCCAGTGCCGTGCGCAGCGCCGGTGGCGTCAACAAAACCGCCGGTTCACCGCCACGTTCTTGACGTTGTGCGGCCTCTGACAATCCACGTTGCAAACGCTCTGCCAAGCCCGGCTCCAATCCGGGTCCGCCGGTGGAATTAACGAGTCCGTTTGACAATAGGCGCTCGAGTTCTGGCTCAAGTGTGATCACGGGCAACTCTTCGGCGAGACCGACGATGTCCTGGACGATCTGTCTGCCCAGGGCAACCCTGACCTGCGCCTGCAGCACGGCGGGATCCTGCGAACGCGGACCCGCTTCCGCCAAGGCTTCGACGATGGCGCGCACGTTGCGGATGGGCACGCGTTCTGCGAGTAACCCCTGCATGACGCGAACGACCACTGCGAGCGGCAGCACTTTCGGCACCAGCTCGTCGACGAGCTTCGGCGCCGTCTTGGCGAGATTCTTCAGCAGCTGCTCGGCTTCTTCGTGGCCGAACAATTCGTGCGCGTGCGACTGGATCAGGTGCGACAGATGCGTGGCGATGACCGTGGCCGAGTCCACCACCGTGTAGCCGAGCGATTGCGCGTGCTCGCGCAGGTTCGGCTCGATCCACACCGCTTCCATGCCAAACGCCGGGTCGCGCGTCGCGAGCCCGTTCACCGGACCGAATACGCGGCCGGGATTGATGGCGAGCTCGCGGTCCGGATGCACCACGCTTTCGCCGATGGCCACACCCGCGAGGCGGATGCGGTAGGTGTTGGGTCCGAGTTCCAGGTTGTCGCGGATGTGCACGGCCTGCACCAGGAAGCCGAGCTCCTGCGTGAGCTTGCGGCGAATTCCGCGGATGCGGGCTAACAAGTCGCCGCCTTTGGTGCGATCCACCAGCGGCACGAGGCGATAGCCGACTTCGAGGCCGACCGCGTCCACCGGGCGCACGTCTTCCCAAGACAGCTCCTGGTTATCCGTCGATGGCGGCGGCGGCGGCGGTTCCGGCGCATTTACCGGCGCCGCGGCTTCCGCCTCGCGCTTCTTGACGAGACGCCACGCGGCGAAACCGCACAGGGCCGCGATCGACAGGAACACGATGTTGGGCATTCCGGGAATGACGCCCATGATTCCGAGTATCGCGGCCGCGACACCGAGCGCCTTGGGCTGACCGAACAACTGCTTCTGCAGTTCGCCGCCCATGTCCTGCTCGCGCGTGACGCGCGTGACGATGATGGCGACTGCGACCGAGAGCATGAGACCGGGGATTTGCGCCACGAGTCCGTCGCCGATGGTCAGCAGCGTGTAGGTCTTGGTGGCCTCGGCCATCGGCAGGTCGTGCATCATCGTACCGATGAGCAATCCACCGATGATGTTGATGACCATGATGAGAATGCCGGCGACGGCGTCGCCGCGCACGAACTTGCTGGCGCCGTCCATCGAGCCATAGAAATCCGATTCGGCGCGCACTTCCAGGCGGCGCACGCGGGCCTCGTCCTGCGTGATGATGCCGGCGTTCAGATCCGCGTCGATGGCCATCTGCTTGCCGGGCATGGCGTCCAACGCGAAACGCGCGCTGACTTCCGAGACGCGCCCCGCGCCCTTCGTCACGACGACGAAGTTGATGATGGTGAGGATGATGAACACCACCGCACCCACCGCGTAATTGCCGCCGATGACGAACTCGCCGAATGCGGCGATCACCTTGCCGGCGGCGTGTGCGCCTTCGTGGCCGTGCATGAGCACCACGCGCGTCGAGGCGACGTTGAGTGCCAGGCGCAGGATGGTCACGAGCAGCAACACGGTCGGGAAGATCGCGAAATCGAGCGGCCGCTTGACGTTGAACACCGCCATGACGATGACCAGCGACAGCGCGATGTTGAACGTGAACAACACGTCGAGCACCACCGGCGGCAGCGGCAGGATCATCATCGCCAGAATCGAGATGAGGCCCACGGGCACGCCGATCCCTAAGCGCAGCAGCGGACTCATCGCGGAATTGTGGGTTTCTGCCATGGTGATGAGTCGTTAATTGATAGTCGGAGGCGGCGGCGGCGCAGCGCCGCGCGCCATGGCAGCCTTGAGCTGGTAGACGTAGGTGAGCACCTGCGCCACGGTGACGTAGAGCGCGGCCGGCACTTCGTGGCCGAGCTCCACGCTGCGATACAGCGCGCGGGCCAGCGGTGGCGCCGCCACCAGCGGCACGCCATTCTCGGCGGCGATTTCGCGGATACGTGCGGCGATCAGATCCGAGCCTTTCGCCACCACGATGGGCGCGCGGTTGCGCGCCTCGTCGTAACGCAGTGCCACGGCGTAGTGCGTCGGGTTGGTGATCACCACGTCCGCCTTCGGCACTTCCTGCATCATGCGGCCGCGAGCCAGCGCGCGTTGCGCCTCGCGGATGCGGCCGCGGGTCTCGGGCGAACCTTCGCTTTCCTTGTATTCCTCCTTGGTTTCCTCGCGCGTCATCTTGAGATCGCGCGAGTGCTGCCAGAGCTGGAACGGCACGTCGAAGGCGGCAATGGCCACCAGCCCGATGCACAGCACCAACAAGGCGTAGCCGGCGAGCGCCGCCGAGTGGCCAATCGCCCCGTGCAACGGTTCGCTCGACAGGCCCATCATCTGCGGCGTCAGGCCCTTGAGCAGCACCCAGCCGATCATCGAAACGACGAACACCTTGGCGATGCCCTTGCCGAGCTCGACCGAGCCGCGCGCGGAGAACATGCGGCCAAGACCGGTCGCGGGATTCAGCTTCGAAAACTTCGGCATCAGCGCTTCGCCGGAGAAGTTCCAGCCGCCGATCGCCAGCGGTGCGGCGAGAGCCGCAATAAAGGTGGCGCCGAGAATCGGCAGGATGATGAGCAACGCGCGCATGCCCGCATCCATGAGCGCCGGCCAGATGACGCCGTCGCTCATCACCTGTTCGGGGCGAAGACTCAGACTGCCGCGCATGAGCTCGGCAAACTTGGCCGCCGCGCCCCCGCCCAGTGTGTAGATAGCCGCGGCGGCCGCGATGCACACCGCCGCCATCGACAGCTCGACGGAGCGGGGAACCTGGCCTTTCTTGCGCGCCTCCTCGAGGCGCTTCGGAGTAGCTTGTTCGGTGCGTTCTGCGGCGGACTCAGCCATGTTTCATGGCCCCCCGTGCAGCCCGCGCACGAACTCGAAGCCCTGCGCCAGCAGCGCAGTGAAACTCTCCAGCATGGGCGCGATACCGGCGAGCACCACCAGCAGTCCAATCACCAGCGACACCGGGAAACCGACCGCGAACAGGTTCAGCGACGGTGCGGCGCGACTCACGACACCGAATGCGAGATTGACGATGAGCAGCGCGGTAATGCCGGGCAACGCCACGCCAAGCGCGCCCGAAAAGAGCTGGCCACCCCAGATGATCAACGCCCACAGCCCTTCCTGGCCGAGCCCGCTGACACCGACCGGCAGCGCGTAGAGGCCCGCGACCAGGACCTCGACGATGGCGGCGTGTCCGCCGAGCGCGAGGAACATGAGCGTGGCGAGAATGATGTAGAGCTGGCCCAGTGCCGGCGTGCTGCTGCCGCGCAGCGGGTCGACGTTGAACGCGAATGACAGGCCCATGCTGTTGGCCAGCAACTGGCCGGCGAGCCCGAGCGCGTCGAAGACGATTTGCAGCGCGAAGCCGAGCGCCACGCCGATCAACAGCTGCTGGAACACCACGACGATTCCCTGCGGCGAGAACGGCGCAATGGCGGGTGTGGGAATCATCGGCGCGACCAGCGCGGTGATGGCCACGGCGAGAATGATGCGCGTGCGCGGCGGCACGAAGCGCGCGCCGAACACCGGCGCCACCATCAGGCACGCGCCGATGCGCGCGAACGGGAAAAACCCCTGCGCCACCCAGCCTTCGAGTTGCCCGATGGAGAGCTCGATGCTCATCCGACCATCCCGGGAATGCTTTCGATGAGGGCGCGGGAGTATTCAACGAGCGAGCGGATCATCCACGGACCTGTTAGCGCCAGCACCGCGGCCATGGCCAGGAGCTTCGGAATGAACGACAGCGTCATCTCGTTGATCGAGGTCGCCGCCTGGAAGATGCCGACGATGAGACCGACGGCGAGCGCGGTGAGCAGCAGCGGCGCCGAGAGCATCAGCGTCATCTCGAGCGCGTGCCGGCCGATCGTCACTACCATGTCGGGAGTCATCGGGATTACCTGAAAAAGCTTTGGGCAAGCGTGCCCATGACCAGCGCCCATCCATCGATGAGCACGAACAACATGATCTTGAAGGGCAGCGAGATCAGCACCGGCGAGAGCATCATCATGCCCATCGACATGAGTACGCTCGCGACCACCAAATCGATGATCACGAACGGAATGAACAGCAGGAAGCCGATCTGGAATGCGGTCTTGAGTTCGCTGGTGACGAATGCCGGCACCAGGATGCTGAGCGGCACGTCGGCCGGCTTCGCGAAACCCTTGCCGCCGGAAATGCGCACGAACGTCGCGATGTCGGTCTCGCGTGTCTGTTCGAGCATGAAGCCCTTGAGCGGGACGATGGCGCGCTCGAGCGCGACCGTGGTCTCGATCGTGCCAGCCAGATAGGGCTGCGCGGCTTGGGTGTTCACCTTGTCGATGACCGGCGCCATCACGAAGAACGTCAGGAACAGCGCCAGGCCCACGAGCACCTGGTTAGGCGGTGTCTGGCCGGCGCCGATGGCCTGGCGAAGAATCGCCAGCACGATGACGATGCGCGTGAACGCCGTCATCATCAGCAGGATGGCGGGCAGCAGCGACAGCACCGTCATCAGGATCAGGACCTGGAGCGTCAGCGAGTACGTCTGACCACCTCCGGGTGCGGTGGTGACCGTGACTGCCG
>Ga0193717_1000903_pt1 | contig 18765 bp, 14 predicted proteins | sample U2c2metaG_FD_145900 | JGI IMG/M metagenome (GOLD analysis project Ga0193717, IMG submission 145900) | Soil microbial communities from a riparian zone of the East river system, Colorado, United States - U2c2 | ecosystem: Environmental > Terrestrial > Soil > Riparian zone | place: USA: East River... | reverse complement strand
TGGGCAAAGCCCGTTTTTGCTCGGCACCGACGAACAGGGCCGCGACGTCTTGTCCGCCATCCTTTATGGCCTGCGCATTTCGCTCACCGTGGGCGTGCTCGGCGTCGTGTTTTCGGGAACGCTGGGCGTTTTGCTCGGGCTGATCGCCGGCTATGTCGGCGGCTATGTCGATACCCTGATCATGCGGATCGCCGATGTGCAGCTGACCTTCCCGGCGATCCTGATCGCGCTGTTGGTCAACGGCGTCGTCAAGTCGGTGTTCGGCAATCGGCTCGATGCCATGAGTACGCTGGCGGTGCTGGTGTTCGCGATCGGCTTGAGTTTCTGGGTGCAATATGCCCGCACGGTGCGCGGCTCGGTGATGGTGGAAAAGAACCGCGACTACGTCGCCGCCGCGCAATTGATCGGCCTTCCCGCCCCCGTGATCATGCTGCGGCACGTCCTGCCGAACACGATGGGTCCCATTCTCGTGATCGCCACCATCAATCTCGCGCTCGCGATCATCACCGAGGCCACGCTGTCGTTTCTCGGCGCCGGCATGCCCGATACCATGCCGTCGCTCGGCACGTTGATACGGATCGGCAACAATTATCTGTTTGCCGGCGAGTGGTGGATCGTGGCCTTCCCCGGCTTTGCGCTGGCGGCGCTGATCCTCTCCATCAATCTGCTCGGCGATTGGCTGCGCGACGCGCTCAATCCGAAACTTCGATGAACAATGCTCCGGTAGCCTTTTCGCATGACTGAACCCGTGCTCTCCGTGCGTAACCTCAAGGTGGAATTCGCCACTCGCCGCAGCGTGCTGCGCGCGATCGATGATATTTCCTTTGAGATCGCGCGCGGCGAAGTGCTGGGCGTGGTCGGCGAATCCGGCGCCGGCAAATCCGTTACTGGCCTCGCCGTGATCGGCCTGATCGATCCGCCCGGCCGCATCGCCGGCGGGGAGATTTCGCTGTCCGGCCTCCGAATCGACAATCTCTCGCCGGAGGAACTGCGCCGTATCCGTGGCAAGCGCATCGGGATGATCTTCCAGGACCCGCTCACCAGCCTCAATCCGCTCTATCGTGTCGGTGATCAACTGGTCGAGACCATCACCACCCATCTCAACCTGTCGGAAAGTGCGGCGCGCAAGCGTGCGATCGATCTGCTCGCCGAAGTGGGCATTCCCGCGCCCGACAAACGGATCGACGCCTATCCGCACGAATTCTCCGGCGGCATGCGCCAGCGCGTCGTCATTGCGCTGGCAATCTGCGCCGAGCCGGAACTGATCATCGCGGATGAGCCGACCACCGCGCTCGACGTCTCGGTACAGGCGCAGATCATCGCCTTGATCAAGCGCCTCGGGCGCGACCACGGCACCGCGGTGATGCTGGTGACGCACGACATGGGCGTGATCGCCGAGACCTGCGATCGCGTCGCCGTGATGTATGCCGGCCGCATCGCCGAGATCGGCCCGGTGCAGGACGTGGTGCAGAGCCCACTGCATCCCTATGCCAAGGGCCTGATGGGGGCAATCCCGACGCTGGCGGGCGACGCCGAGCGGCTCGTGCAAATCCCGGGCTCGATGCCGCGGCTATCCGCGATCCCGCCCGGCTGCTCCTTCAATCCGCGCTGTACGTTTGCCTTCGACCGCTGCCGGATCGAACGGCCGGAACCGCAAAGATACGGCGCGCAAGCCGTGGCCTGCCATCTCTATGACGCCGCCGCCAGGGACAATGCGGCATGAGTTCAGCCCCCTTCATCGACGTCAAGAACCTGCGCTGCCAGTTCGATGTTTCGAAACCCTGGCTCAACCGGGTGCTGGAAGGCGGCAAGCTGGAATATTTGAAAGCGGTCGACGGCGTTACGTTTGATATCGCCAAGGGCGAGACGTTCGCGCTGGTCGGCGAATCCGGTTCCGGCAAGACCACCGTGGCACGCATGGTGGTCGGGTTGTTGCCGCCGACCTCGGGCGAAGTCGTCATCGATGGCGTCTCGATGAGCGATCCGAAGCAGATGCAGGCGCGCCGGCAACTGCGCCGCCGCATCCAGATGATCTTCCAGGATCCCTATGCGAGCCTCAATCCGCGCTTCCGGGTCGATGCCATTATCGCCGAACCGATCCGCGCCTTCGACCTGATCCAGGGCGAGCGCGATATCAAGGCGCGGGTCGGTGAATTGCTCGGTCTGGTCGGCTTGCACCCCGACGACGGGCTGAAATTTCCGCACGAATTCTCCGGCGGCCAGCGGCAGCGCATCGCGATCGCGCGGGCGCTGGCATCGGAATCCGAGTTCATCGTCTGCGACGAGCCGACCTCGGCGCTCGACGTCTCCGTGCAGGCGCAGATCCTGAACCTGATGCGCGATCTGCAGGACAAATTTGGCCTGACCTACCTCTTCATCAGCCACAATCTGGCAGTGGTCCGGCATATGGCGACCCGCATCGGCGTGATGTATCTCGGCCGCATCGTCGAAATTGCGCCGGCGCGCGATTTGTTCGATCACCCGCGGATGCCCTACACCAAGATGCTGCTGGGCGCGGTGCCGGATCTGGCGATGTCCGGCCGCCAGCGGATTCCGGTCAAGGGCGAAATCCCCAATCCGATTAACCCGCCGCCCGGCTGTGCCTTCAATCCGCGCTGCCCGCTGGTGTTCGACCTCTGCCGCCAGCAAGCGCCCTCATTGATCGACGGCGTCGCCTGCCACGCCGTCAATCATCCGGCTTCTGCGGCTGTTCCAGCATGATCACGCGCATGATAGCAAATCGGCACCAGGCGCCGGTTGGCAGTCAGCCCCGGCTGTGGTCAAGTGCATCAGCACCACGTTACCAGCGAGAGATATCCCAATGAGCAAGATCAATCCCGATCCGTTCACCACGCGGCCTGAAATCGAAGGCACTTTCGGCGTCGTCACCTCGACGCACTGGATCGCCACCGCGGTCGGGATGGGCATTCTCGAAAAAGGCGGCAACGCCTTCGACGCCGGCGTCGCCACCGCCTTCACGCTGCAGGTGGTCGAGCCGCATTTGAACGGCCCGGGCGGCGACGTGCCGATCATCGTGCACGACACCAAACGGGGCCGCACCGAGGTGATTTGCGGCCAGGGTCCGGCGCCCGCGGGCGCCACCATCGCCCACTACCGCAGCGAGGGCCTCGAGATGGTGCCGGGCACGGGATTATTGGCGGCCTGCGTCCCCGGCACGTTCGAATCCTGGATGTTGTTGCTGCGCGATTACGGCACCATGAAACTCCGCGATGTGCTGGAACCCGCGATCGCCTATGCCCGTGACGGCTATCCGCTGGTCGAGCGCGCCTCTGCGACGATCCGGACCGTCGAGCAATTGTTCCGGAACCACTGGACCACCTCGGCCGCGGTCTATCTGCCGAACAATGAGGTGCCGAAACCCGGCACGCTCTTCACCAACCCCAAAATGTCCGAAACCTATGCCCGCATCCTGAAAGAGGCTGAAAGCGCCGGCAGCGACCGCGTCGCGCAGATCGAGAGTGCGCGCAAGGCCTGGTCGCATGGCTTCGTTGCGGAAGCGATCGACAAATTCTGCCGCACCCAGGAGATCATGGATGTCACCGGCTCGCCGCATCGCGGCGTGCTCTCGGCCGACGACATGGCGCGCTGGCAGCCCACTATCGAAGCGCCGCTGACCTACGATTATGGGCGCTACACGGTCTGCAAGCCCGGCGTCTGGAGCCAGGGCCCGGTGATGCTGCAGCAGCTCGCGCTGTTGAAGGGATTTGAGCTCGACGGGCTCGATCCCGCGGGGCCGGAATTCATCCATCTGCAGATCGAATGCGCCAAACTGGCCTTCGCCGATCGCGAAAAATTCTACGGCGATCCCAAATTCACGGAGATCCCGATCGCGACGCTGTTGTCGGACGCGTATAATGACGAACGCCGCAAACTGATCTCGAAAGACAAGGCGTCGCTCGATTTCCTGCCCGGTTCGGTCGAAGGCTTCGGGTCAGTGGTAAAACTGCGCCGCGCGGAAGGCCATCGCGAAGCCGTCGGCGCGATGGGCGCCGGCGAGCCCACCGTGGGCCGCTTCGGCGAAGTGCGCGGCGACACCGTGCATTTCGACATCATCGACCAGGCCGGCAACATGATCTCGGCGACGCCATCCGGCGGCTGGCTGCAATCCTCGCCGGTCATTCCGGACATCGGCTTCTGCCTCGGCAGCCGCGCGCAGATGTTCTGGCTTGAGGAAAATCATCCCGCGGCGCTCGCGCCCGGCAAGCGCCCGCGCACCACGCTCTCTCCCACCATGGCGCTGCGCGACGGCGAGCCGTACATGGCCTGGGGTTCGCCCGGCGGCGACCAGCAGGATCAATGGACCACGCAATTTTTCCTGCGGCACGTGCACGCCAACATGAACCTGCAGGAAGCGATCGACGCGCCGGCATGGCATTCCGAGCATTTCCCGATTTCGTTCTGGCCGCGCACCGCGCGCCCCGGCGTGCTCGTGCTCGAAAACCGCGTACCGAAGGCCACCGTCGATACATTGAAAGGCCGCGGCCATATCGTCGAGATTGGCCCGGACTGGTCGGAAGGCCGCCTCACCGCGGCCTCGAAAGTCGGCCGGCGCCGCCGCGCCGCCGCCAATCCGCGCGGCATGCAGGGCTACGCGGCTGGCCGATAGGGGCAAGGAACAAGATGGGATATAAAGGCTAAGATGACCTGGTCGATCATCGCCCGCGACACCACGACTGGCCAGTTCGGCATCGCAGTCGCGACACGGTTCTTCGCCGTGGGCGCTCGCGTCCCCTATATCGCCGCCGGCATCGGCGCAATCGCAACGCAAGCCCTGACCAACCAGTATTACGGCATCGACGGCCTAAAACTGCTGCGCGACGGCCACAGCCCGCGCGGCGTCATCGACGCATTGATCGCAGCCGATAGCGGCCACGCCAGCCGGCAACTGCACCTGATGGATGCCAGCGGCCGCGTCGCTGCCTATACCGGCAGCGAATGCGTCGACTGGTGCGGGCATATCGAGGGTGACGGCTTCTCGATCGCCGGCAACATGCTGGCGGGCGCGCGAGTGCTGGACGACACCGCGAGCGCTTACGCAGAACACAAGACTCTGCCGTTTGCGCAACGCCTGATCGCCGCGATGGTTGCCGGCGAAGCCGCAGGCGGCGACAAGCGCGGCAAGCAATCGGCGGCACTTTTGATTTACGGCGAGGAAGAATGGGCCGATCTAGATCTGCGCGTCGATGACCATAGCGATCCGCTCGCTGAGTTGGCGCGCCTCGAATCTGTGAGCCGGGAGCGCTGGACGCATTTCCGGCAGTTCCTGCCCAGCCACCGGAATCCAGCCGGAATTACCGACCGCGGCACCATCGATGCAGGAATTCAAGCGAGCCTCGAAGCCGCGATTGCGGGCAAGCGATGACCGCGACCCCGCTGATCGAAATCGAGGGCCTGCGGGTCACCTTCCATGGCGACGCCGGCCGCACCATCCATGCGGTCGATCAGGTCGACCTCAGTGTGGCCCACGGTGCGACGCTCGGCCTTGTCGGCGAATCCGGCTGCGGAAAAAGCGTGACGTCGCTGGCGATTATGGGCCTGCTGTCGAAACAATCCGCTGAAGTCGCGGGCTCGATCCGGTTCGACGGCTTCGATCTGCTCGCGGTGCCGGACCAGACCCTGCGCGATCTGCGCGGCAACCGGCTCGCAATGATCTTCCAGGAGCCGATGACCTCGCTCAATCCGAGTTTTACGATCGGCGACCAGATCATCGAGACCATCCTGCGCCACCGCGGCGGTTCGCGGCGGGCGGCGCGGCAGCGCGCCATCGAACTTTTGCGCCGCGTTCACATCCCCTCGCCGGAGCGGCGCATCGACGATTATCCCCACAAGCTGTCGGGCGGCATGCGCCAGCGCGTCATGATCGCGATCGCGCTGGCGTGCGATCCGAAACTGCTGATCGCGGACGAACCGACCACGGCGCTCGACGTCACCCTGCAGGCGCAAATCCTCGAGCTGATGCGCGAGCTGAAGGCCGCGAGCAACGCCGCGATCATTCTGATCACCCACGATCTCGGCGTGGTGGCCGAGGTCTGCGACGAGGTCGCGGTGATGTATGCCGGCGAGATCGTCGAACGCGCGCCGGTCAATGAATTGTTTGCAAGTCCGCAGCATCCCTACACGGTCGGCCTGCTCGGCTCGATCCCGCGGCTTGATCGTCAGGCCGAGCATCTGGCCACCATCGAGGGCATGGTGCCCAACATGGCGAACCCGCCGCGCGGCTGCCGTTTCGCCGCGCGCTGTCCGTTTGTTGGCCAGGCCTGCATCGAGGCGCCGCCGCCGTTGGTTGCGGTGAGCGCTGCGCACCTGTCGCGCTGCATCAAGGCGCCGCTCGAGAGGCTGGTGTCGTGACCGCATTGCTAGAGGTCGAAGACCTGCAAAAATACTTCGTCGCGGAGCGTTCGGTGTTCGGCCGGCCGACCGCGCATGTCAAGGCGGTCGACGGCGTCTCCTTCAAGGTCGAGCGCGGCAAGACGCTGGGGCTGGTCGGCGAGTCCGGCTGCGGAAAATCGACCGTGAGCCGGCTGGTATTGCGGCTGATCGAAGCGGATTCGGGTCGCATCAGCTTCGAGGGCCGCGACCTGCTCGCACTGGGGGCGAACGAACTGCGCAGCTTCCGGCGCGAAGCGCAGATCATCTTTCAGGACCCCTATGCGTCGCTCAATCCGCGCATGACCGTCAGCCAGATCCTGACCGAGCCGCTGGCGCTGCATGATCTGGTGCCGCCGTCGCGCCGTCAGCCGCGCGTGCAGGAACTGCTGCGGCTGGTCGGACTGGAGCCGCGCTTCGCGCGCCGCTATCCCCATGAATTTTCCGGCGGCCAGCGCCAGCGGATCGCGATCGCGCGGGCGCTGGCGGTCGGAGCCGAAACTGATCGTCTCGATGAACCGGTGTCGGCGCTCGATGTCTCGATCCGCTCGCAGATCCTGAACCTGCTGCGCGATCTGCAGGACCGGCTCGGCCTCGCCTACATCTTCGTCTCGCATGACCTCGCGGTCGTGAAGCATATCGCCGACCGTGTCGCCGTGATGAATCTCGGCGAGATCGTCGAAACCGCCGATACCCAGGCCTTGTTCGCGACGCCACGCCATCCCTATAGCCGCGCGCTGCTGTCGGCGATCCCGATGCCCAATCCGCGTGCAAAACGCAGCCCGCTGCTGTTGCGGGGCGAGATGCCGAGCGCACTGAATCCGCCGTCCGGCTGCCGCTTTCACACGCGCTGCCCTTATGTGATCGATCGCTGCCGCATCGAGCGGCCGAAGCTGCTTAACGACGCGGCAGGTCATGCCACCGCATGTCATCGCGCCGGCGAACTGCCGCCCGCGGACGCGAACCGGTCCGATACGCAATTTTCCCCAGCGCTGGAACGATTGGTTGCGGCCTTCAGTGCGCGCGCGGAAGTACCGGCGTCCTCCGGGGTTGATATAGTCGGGACGACACCAACGGCGGTGTAATCGTGGATACAGGAACAGGGCGATGAAAATCTTGCGTTTGGCGGTGGCCGCGGCAGCATTGTTGCTTTCTCTGGGCGCGGGCGCCAATGCCCAGACCACCCTGCGCATCGGGCTGGCCGAGGACCCCGATATTCTCGATCCGACGCTGGCGCGCACCTATGTCGGCCGCATCGTGTTCTCCGCCGTCTGCGACAAGCTGTTCGATATCGACGACAAGCTCAACATTGTGCCGCAGCTGGCGCTATCCTACGAAACCTCGGCCGACGGCAAGGCGATGACGATAAAGCTGCGGCCCGGCGTCAAGTTTCAGGACGGCGAACCGCTCGATGCGGAAGCTGCGAAATTCTCGATCGAGCGCCACATGACGATGCAGGCCTCGTTCCGCAAATCCGAATTGTCGAGCGTGGATCATGTCGAGGTGGTCGATCCCTTGACCATCAAGCTGGTCCTCAAGACACCATATTCGCCTTTGATCGCGCAGCTCACCGATCGTGCCGGCATGATGGTCTCGCCCAAGGCGGCGAAGGAGGAAGGCGACAAATTCGGGCAGCATCCAATTTGCGCCGGCCCGTATAAGTTCGTCGAACGCGTGCCGCAGGACCGCATGGTGTTCGAGAAATTCGCCGATTACTGGAACAAGGATAATGTCTTCATCGACAAGATCGTGTTCCTGCCCATCGTCGATGCCACCGTCCGGCTCGCCAATCTGAAATCCGGCGGACTGGACTTGGCCGAACGCGTGCTCGCGACCGACCTGAAGGACATCCGTGCCGATTCCAGGCTTGTGCTGTCGACCGTGCCCGAGCTGGGCTATCTCGGCCTCACCATCAACATCGCCAATGACAAGACCAAGGGGGCCCTGAGTCAGTCAGTGAAGGTGCGGCAGGCGCTCGATCTGTCGATCGACCGCGAGGCGATCAACCAGGTCGTGTTCAATGGCGAGTTCACGCCGGGCAATCAGTGGGTCAGCCCCACCCATCCCTTTTATCAGAAGGCGTTTCCGATTCAGCCGCGCAATATCGAAAAGGCCAAGGCGCTGCTGAAGGAGGCCGGCGTCGCCCTGCCCGTCACCGTCGATTACATGGTCACCAAAGGCGCCGAGAACGAAGCCGTAGCCCAGGTCGTCCAGTCGATGGCGGCGGAGGCCGGCTTCGATCTGAAGATCCGCGTCATTGAGTTCGCGACGTCGTTCAAGCAGGCCCAGGCGGGCGAGTTCCAGGTGTTCCAGATCAACTGGAGCGGCCGCATCGACCCCGACGGCAATTCCTATGTGTTCATGCATAGCAAGGCGCCGCAGAACGACGGCGGCTATTCCAATCCGGAGGCCGACAAGCTGATGGACGACGGCCGCCTCGCCTCCGATCCGGCGCAGCGCAAGGCGATCTATGAAAAGCTGACCAAGATCCTGCTCGAGGAAGAGCCGATCATCTACCTCTATCACCGCCAGCTGTTGTTCGCGCATACCACCAAGCTCGAGGGATTCAAGCCGCTGCCGGACGGGCTGGTGCGCGTAATCGGGCTGAAATTGAAATGATGATGGCTGCGGGCGAGGCCTGTTCATGCTGAGTTTTCTCACCAAGCGCCTCGCCCAGCTGGTTCCGACGCTGTTCTTCGTGTCGATCCTGATCTTTTCGCTGCAGCATCTGCTGCCTGGCGATCCCGCGCTGGTGATGGCCGGCGAGGAACGCGACCCGGCGGTGATCGAAAAAATCCGCCAGCAATACCGGCTCGATCGGCCGATCCCGGTGCAATATTACTATTGGGTCAAGGGTGTCGTCTCCGGCGACTTCGGCGAGTCACTCCGCATCAAGGTGCCGGTGCTCGAACTGATCGAGCAAAAACTGCCGGTCACCATCCAGCTCGGGTCGATGGCGATCGTGATCGCGTTTCTGATCGGCATTCCCGCCGGCATCGTTTCGGCGGTCAAGAAAGGCACCGCCTGGGACTATGGCGCCAATTTGTTTGCGCTGTGGGGTATCTCGACGCCAAACTTCTGGCTCGGGATCCTGCTGATCTTCCTGTTCTCGATCAAACTCGGATGGCTACCGGCGTCTGGCTACGTGCCGTTGTCCGAAAACTGGCGCGCCAGTCTCGCTGCCACCATCATGCCGGCCTTTGTGCTCGGCAATGCCATCGCCGCGATCCTGATGCGGCATACCCGCAGTGCGATGCTGCAGGTGCTCGAAAGCGATTATGTCCGCACCGCGCGCGCCAAGGGACTATCCGAGCGCGTGGTGATCCTCAAGCACGCGATGCGCAATGCGTTGACGCCGGTGATCACGCTCGGCGCGCTTGAACTCGGCACGCTGCTGTCGGGAGCGGTGCTGACCGAACAGATCTTTTCGATTCCAGGCTTCGGCAAGCTGATCGTCGATGCCGTGTTCAACCGCGATTACGCCGTCGTACAGGGCGTCGTGCTGGTGACGGCGACCGTCTACATCATGCTGAACCTGATCGCCGATATCGCCTACATCCTCGTCAACCCGCGGCTGAGGGCGTGAGCGCATGACCGACGCGACGCTTGGCGCCATCCAAATCGCTACCGACGACGAGTTGGAAAGCCCGGCCCGGCGCGCCTTGCGCCGGCTGTTCCGGCGCAAGGGGGCCGTGGTTGGATTAGTGATCATCGCGGTGTTCATTTTGCTCGCGCTGTTTGCGCCAGTCATCGCGCCCTATGATCCGGTGGCGACGAGTTGGTCGCTGGTGCGCAAGCCGCCGTCGGCGCTGCACTGGTTCGGCACCGACGATCTCGGTCGCGACATCCTGAGCCGGGTGATCTATGGCGCCCGCGCCTCGCTGATGGCAGGCGCGATCTCGGTCGGGATTGCGCTCGGCATTGGCGTGCCGTTCGGGCTGCTGTCGGGGTATCGCGGCGGTTTCATCGACGCCCTGATCAGCCGCATCACCGATGCCATGCTGGCCTGTCCGTTCCTGATCCTGGCGATCGCGCTCGCGGCGTTTCTCGGCCCAAGCCTCGGCAACGCCATGATCGCGATCGGGATTACCACGACGCCGATTTTCGTGCGGCTGACGCGCGGCCAGACCATGAGCGTCAAGGTCGAGGATTATGTCGAGGCCGCACGCGCCATGGGCAATCCACGCTGGCGGATCGCGCTGTTTCATATCCTGCCGAACATCATGCCGGCGCTGTTGGTGCAGGCAACGCTGTCGATCGCGGCCGCCATCATCGCCGAGGCAGCGCTGTCGTTCCTCGGCCTCGGCCAGCAGCCGCCCGCGCCGTCCTGGGGCAGCATGCTCAATGCCGCTCAGCGCTTCCTGAGCAACGCGCCATGGATGGCACTGTGGCCGGGCTTGGGGATTTTCCTGGTGGTGCTCAGCTTCAACCTGGTCGGCGACGGCCTGCGCGACGCGCTTGATCCAAGGACGCGGTGATCGCACGCCCTCATGGTGAGGAGCACGCGAAGCGTGCGTCTCGAACCATGAGATATGTGGCACATCCTTCGAGACGCGGCCAAACGGCCGCTCCTCAGGATGAGGCCTCAATAGCAGTCGCTAAATCACCACTTCCCGCATTACCCTCCGGCAATCCATTTCGTATTCCAGATCGACCACCGGCGGCCGGGCGAAATGCCAGGTCAGGCCCGAACGCAGCGCGCCGTGGCGAACCAGTTCGTCGGCGAGCACGTGATGAAAATCGCGGATCGAATAGGCTTGCGCGGCGGTGGTGTCCTTCCAGCCGAACCCGAAGGTTTCGAGACGGTTTTCCATCTCGTTGACGGTGCGCTGCACCTTCTCCTTCAGGCCTTCCGGGCTGGCATCACGGTATCGCACGATGCGTTCGGGATAGCTGCCGCTGCCGCCACGGGTTTCGGCGCCGCCGGCGATCACGAAGGTCGGCGTCTTGCCCTTGCTCGGCCGCGTAAACGAAAACGCATAAAATGACGGCTCGGATGGCGGGTCGATTTCCGGACAGACATTGCTGCGCGCCACCGGATTGGTCGTGCCGTCGAACAGGCACCATTCGGCTAATGTCTTGACGTAGTGCTGGTTGAAGGCGCGAAAGCCGTCCTCGGTGAAGGTTGCGGGCGAGCGCAACTCACAGGCGCAGAACGAGGTCAGCGGCCGTCCCGCCGCGCCGAGATATTTCGCGATCTGCTCGAAGCCTTCGGCCAGCGGCAGCATGCGATCAAACCGCACGCGCTCGATCTCGAAGCCCGGATCGGCCGCGGCGCCGCTCGAATACTGGAACACCGCCGGGATGAACCGGTAATTGCCGGCCGAGAAATCCTGTATCGTCATGTTGGTGCCCTCTGGTTACGCCGTCATCATGGCATGCAGAGGAGGTGAGCGCCATCGGACGCATCGCAGAGGCGCCTGCCGGAGCAGCAGATCGGAGAGCCCACCGAACGCAAACGGCGGCCGAAGCCGCCGTCACGTAATCCCCTTGTACGGCCGTGCCTCAGGTCGGCTTGAGCCCCTTCTGATCGAGGTCGAAATCGGCGATTTCCTTGGCCCGCTCGGACTCGGCACTGGCGCGGTGATCGGTGGCGAGCACCACATAGACCGCGGGCAGCACGAACAGCGTGAACAACGTGCCGATCGACATGCCGGAGACCACGACGAGGCCGATCGAGAACCGGCTTGCCGCGCCCGCGCCTGACGCCGTCAGCAGCGGAATCAGGCCGGTCACCATCGCCGCCGTCGTCATCAGGATCGGGCGCAGCCGGACCCGCGCCGCCATCTCGATCGCCGAGCGCCGGTCGAGCCCCTCATTGAGCTGCAGCTCGTTGGCGAACTCGACCATCAGGATGCCGTGCTTGCTGATCAGCCCGACCAAGGTCAGCAGGCCGACCTGGGTGTAGATGTTCATGGTGGCAGCGCCAAAGAACAGCGGCAGCATGGCGCCCACGATCGCCATGGGAACGCTGACCATGATGACCAGCGGATCGCGCAGGCTCTCGAATTGTGCGGCCAGCACCAGGAAGATGATGATCAGCGCAAAGCCGAAGGTGACCGCGAGCTGATTGCCTTCCTGCACATATTGCCGGGAATCCGCCAGATAATCGTGGCTGAAGCCGGCCGGCAGGTTCTTGGCCTGGGCCTCAAGGAAATCCACGGCCTGTCCGACAGTCACGCCGGGCATCGGCACGGCCGAGAAGGTCGCGGAGTTCAGCTGGTTGTAATGCGTCAGCGCGTTGGGATCGGTGCCGGTCTCGATCGAAACCAATGTCGACAGCGGCACCTGTTGACCGGTTGCACTCGACACATAATATTCGCCGAGGGATTCTGGCGACAGCCGCTTGTCGCGCGGCACCTGCGGAATCACCTGATACGACCGCCCCTCGAGGTTGAAGCGGTTGACGTAATTGCCGCCAAGCAGCGTCGCCAGCGTATTGCCGATGCTCAGCATAGTGATGCCGAGATCGCTAGCCTTGGAGCGGTCGATCTTGATCCGCACCACCGGCTGGTTGAAGTCGAGGTCACTGTCGGAGACGATAAACATGCCGCTCTTGCGCGCGGCGTCCTTCAGCTTCACCATCTGCTCATAGACCGACTGGAAGCCGTTGGTGGAGCTGATCACCATCTGCACCGGCAAACCGCCGGGGCCACCGGGCAATGGCGGCAGGTTGAAGGCGAACGCATTGACGCCCTCGATCTTGCTGAGTTGCGCCTGCACCAGCGGCTTCAGCTTGATCGCCGAGCGCTCCCGCTCGTCCCACGGCTTGAGCAGCATGCCGGCGATACCGCCTTGCGGGCCATTGATGCCGTTGAGGATGAAGCGGAGATCGGTTTCAGGGAAGGTGGCAAAGGCCTTGTCGAGCTTCTCGCCGTAGAAATCCGCATAATCGATGTTGGCGTATTTCGGCGCCTTGGTCACCGCGAACACGATGCCCTGGTCTTCCTCGGGCGCGAGTTCCTTTGACGTGTGCATATAAAGGAAGCCGACCAGGCCCAAGATCGTCAACGCAAACAGTGCGGTGATCGGGCGATAGTCGAGCGAGCGATCGAGCTGCCGCCCGTACCAGCGCGTCATCGAACCGAACACACGGTTGACGAGCTTGGCAAATCGCCCTTCCTCAGCGCTCTTGAGGAACACCGAGCACATCATCGGCGACAGCGTCAGCGCGATGACGCCGGATACGATGACCGAACCGGCCAGCGTGAATGCGAACTCCCGAAACAGCGCGCCGGTGAGGCCGCCGAGGAAGCCGATCGGCGCATACACCGCCGCCAGCGTGATCGTCATCGAAATGACGGGGCCGACGATCTCGCGCGCGCCTTGCATGGCGGCCTGCACCGGAGGTTTGCCTTCCTCCAGATGCCGATGGATGTTCTCCACCACCACGATGGCGTCGTCGACCACGAGACCGATCGCGAGTACCATCGCCAGCAAGGTCAATAGATTGATGCTGAAGCCCATCACCAGCATCAGGCTGCAGACGCCGATCAGCGATAGCGGAATCGTCACCACAGGGATGATCACCGATCGAAGCGAAGCAAGGAACAGGAAGATCACCACGACCACAATCAGGATCGCCTCGCCGAGGGTTTTTTCCACCTCGTCGATCGACGACTGAATGAACTTGGTCGAATCGTAGGCCACCTTCATCTTCATGGAAGGCGGCAGATTGCGCTCGAGTTCAGGAAACAATGCGCGGACACCCTTGACCAGGGTCAGCGGGTTGCCCTGCGGCGTCGCCTGTACGCCGATGAAGATCGCATGTTCGCCGTTGAAGGCGACGCTGGCGTCGGTGCTTTGCGCCGCGAGTTCGACGGTGGCGATGTCCTCCATCCGCACGAAACCGCCGTCCTTGGCTTTGACGATCATGCGCTTGAACTGATCGATATTCTGCAGATCGGTATTGGTCGAGACGTTGGAGACGATGAAATAGCCCTTGGACTGGCCCGCGGCGGCCTGGAAGTTGTTGGCGGCGATCGCAGCGGAAACATCGAGCGGCGAAACGCTGCGGCCGGCCATGCGGACGGGATCGAGCCACAAGCGCATCGCAAAGGTCTGGCCGCCGAGAATATCGGCGGAGGCGACGCCATCGACGGTGGACAGCACCGGTTGAACGACGCGCGTCAGATAGTCCGAGATCGCCGATCCCGACAGTGTTTCACTGGAGAAACCGAGATACATCACGGCCGTGGTCTGGCCGGTGGTCTTGGTCACGATCGGATCGTTGGATTCCTTCGGGATCAGATATTTGACCGAATTCACCTTGGCGAGCACTTCGGTCAGCGCCTGGTTGGGATCGAAGTTCAGCTTGATGTAGACCTGGATCGTGCTGGTGCCGAGCACCGACGACGACGTCATGTAGTCGACGCCTTCGGCAGAGGCGACGGCCTGCTCGATCGGCGTCGTGATGAAGCCCTGGATCAGGTCGGCCGACGCGCCCGGATAGACCGTCGTGACGTTGACCACCGTGTTCGACAGTTTCGGATATTGCCGGATCGGCAGGCTGGTCGCGGCCTTGAATCCGATCAACAGGATCAGAAGGCTCACAACCAGCGCCAACACCGGCCGCTTGATAAAGATGTCGGTCCAGACCATCGCTCAGCTCCGAAAATCAGTAGCGCGGCACATCTGCCGGGATCGGCGGCGCGGGGTCGGGCGAGATAGAGACCGCCGCGCCCGATTGCAGCTTGAGCTGGCCGACCGCGACCACGCGATCGCCGGGCTTCACGCCACTGAGGATCTCGGTCCTGCCCTCAATCCGGTTACCGGTCCGCACGAAGGTGCGAACCGCGCTCAGGCTGGTCTTGCCGTCGTCCTCTTTCTTCTCGGTGATCAGGAAGACCGAATCGCCGTAGAGCGTGTAATCGACGGCGGTTTCCGGAACCGTGACGACCGCCGGCTTGTCCGGCAGAACCACCGTCGTGGTCGTGAACATGCCGGGCTTGAGGATGCGATCAGGATTGGCGATCGTCGCCTGAACATGGATGTTGCGGGTGTCGGCCGAGATCTGAGGTTCGATCGCGGTGATCTTTCCCTCAAAATTGCGCTTCGGATAGGCATCGACCACGACCCGCACGGTCTGTCCGACCTTGAGTTGCGCGCTCTGCTTCTCGGTCACCGTGAAGTTGGCGTAGAGCATCGACAGGTCAGTCAATGTGACGATCTGGGTGCCCGCCGTGAGGAACTGGCAGACCTCGACATGACGAACGCCGAGTTCGCCGTCGAAGGGCGCCCGCACCAGCTTCTGCGAAATGATCGCTTCGGTCTTGGAGATACCGGCGGTCGCCTGGTCGTAGGCCGCCTGCGCCTGATCGACGGTGGCCTGCGGGCCGAACTGCTTTGCAGCGAGCTGCTTGGCGCGATCGAGCGACAATTGCGCCACCACCGCCTGCGCCTTGAAGCTGGCGAGATCGCCCTGGTCGGGAGCGTCGAACAATTGCACCAGCGGGCTGCCCGCTTTCACGGTTGAGCCTGCTTCGAACATGATGGCGGTGATGCGCCCGCCGACATCGGACGTGACATTCACCTGATGCACGGCAGCGAGATCTCCGACCGCCGTCTGCAGGTTCGGAATCACCTCGGACTTGGCCTCAGCAATGCTGACCGGTGTCGGCGGCGGCTTATTGTTGGCGAAGAACTCCGCGATCATGTGGCTGCGGAAAGCGTTGAAGCCAACCAGTGCGCCGACCAGCAGCGCCAACAGCAATCCAACGATGATGAACCAGCGCACCATCCGGACCGGACGCGCCTTCGGCTTTTCGGCAATCGGCTTGCCGGCGATGTGAGCTTCAGTCGCAATGTTCATATCATGCACTTTCTACAGCGGTCCGTTGCGCCGGTTCCGGCATCAGGCCGCGGCTCAAATGAGAAGCAATTGCGGCCTCGTGAAATCCGATTCCGCGGAGAAGAAATTCGCAAAGCTGACGTTCGAAATCGGTCGTATTGCCGTAGGGCAGACAAGGAACGGCCGGCAGTCTTGAAAGCGCGGCCATCAGTACGGTGTGATGCGCAAACCAGAATAGATTGAGCGGTTCCCCCCCGATCCGCGACGCATCGCCGGCCGCCACGGCGCGATCGAGCGACGCAACAAACGCCGGTCCGATCAGGTTCCCAACCTTGGCATAGAGCAGCCGCGCGAATTCGCCGTCATCCAAATGGCTGCTGGTCATCAGCCGCAAGCGTTGCGCCTCCTCATGATCGGAACCATCGGAGATACTGAGGAAGTGCCGGACCATACCCTTGATGAGTTCGACCAGGGTCGCGGTCGACGGCTCAAGGCCCAATAGATGCGCGAGGTCTGGATCGGCCTCACACTCCTCGGCCAGGATCTCGGCGTAAAGCGCGGCCTTGGAGGGAAAGTGCTTGAAAAGGAGGGCTTCGGAGATCGCGGCCGCCGCCGCGACACTCTTGGTCGTGGTGCCTGCAAAGCCGTTACGGGCAAAGCAGCGCTTGGCGGCACCGAGGATCAATTGCCGCCGCAGGTCACTGGTCATGCGCAGGGTTGACATGGTGTGCGTGAGTAATCACTCACCAAATTGGTGTCAAGAAATTTTATTACGTCGCATCAAGATCCAGGCGCGACAAATGGACCTAATTCCCGGCGAGCCGCGGTTCGACACATCAGCGGCGGGTCGCACCGGCCAGTCGCCCACCCGCCCGGCACCCGATTGACGAGACCCGATTTCGGTGCGGGACTGGGGACCGCGCCGGGTGTTCGGAGAGACCGAAAACGGCATATCGGTCTCGACCCAGAGAGTAAGGCAGCATGAATCCAGATGCGCGAGAGCTCGCGGCCCATTTCGACATCGAGAAATTGACCCCGGAATTCTATACCAACCCCTACCCGACCTATCGGGCGCTGCGGGAGAACGAGCCGGTCAAGCGATTGCCGAACGGTTCCTACTTCCTGACGCGCTATGACGACCTGATCACCGCCTACAAAAGCACGAAACTGTTCTCTTCCGACAAGCGACGCGAGTTCGCGCCGAAATACGGCGTCTCGCTTCTGTATGAGCACCACACCACCAGCCTCGTGTTCAACGACCCGCCCGCGCACACGCGAGTGCGGCGGCTGATCATGGGCGCGCTGTCGCCGCGCGCCATCGCGGCGATGGAGCCCGATCTGATCGCGCTGGTGGAGCGGCTGCTGGATCGGCTTGCCGCGAAAAACGATGTCGATCTGATCGAGGATTTTGCCGCTGCGATCCCGATCGAAGTGATCGGCAATCTGCTGGATGTGCCACATGACGAGCGCGAGCCGTTACGCGGCTGGTCGCTGGCGATTTTGGGCGCGCTGGAGCCCGTGATCAGCCCGGAGGCGTTCGCGCGCGGCAATAAGGCCGTAAAGGATTTCCTTATCTATCTCGAAGGGCTGGTAGAACAACGCAGCGCAACACCCGGCGATCCGCAACATGACGTGCTGACACGCCTCATTCAGGGCGAGGACAATGGCGAGCGTCTGACCTCCAAGGAACTGCTGCATAATTGCATCTTCCTACTCAATGCCGGGCACGAGACCACCACCAATTTGATCGGCAACGGGCTGGTCGCGTTGTCGGAAAACCCGGCACAGAAACAACGCCTGATCGAACGGCCCGATCTGATCAAGACCGCGGTCGAGGAAATCCTGCGGTTCGAAAGTTCGAACCAGCTCGGCAACCGCATGACGACCGAGCCGGTTGAATTCGGCGGCATCGCTCTGCCGGCCGGCACGCCGGTGACGCTGTGCATCGGCGCGGCAAACCGCGACCCCGCACAATTCACCGACCCGGAAAACCTCGACATCGGCCGCACCCCGAACCGTCACCTCGCCTTCGCCAGCGGTCCGCACCAATGCGCCGGCATGGCGCTGGCGCGTCTCGAAGGCGCGATCGCGATGTCGCGGTTTCTTGCGCGATTTCCGGGCTACGCGCTAAAGGGCGCACCGGTGCGCAGCGGCCGGGTTCGCTTCAGAGGATTTTCGAGCGTGCCGTGTGTGGTAGATCGATGACCTCATGGTGAGGAGGCGCTCCCGGCAGCGCTCTTGCGCTGTCCGGTGCGCCGTCTCTAACCATGGCGAGGATGAACTCCATCCTTCGAGACGCTAGCAAGAGGCCGCTCAAAGGCCGTAAACAAACGACATCCCTCATCCTGAGGAGCATCGCGTAAGCGATGCGGCTCGAAGGATGGCTGCGAATGACGGTGGTACAAGCTGCCATCCTTCGAGACGGCCGCTTCGCGGCCTCCTCAGGATGAGGTCTCTATTTGGCCATCGCTTCAATCAGACCACCGTCCGATGCCGCTCGATGCAGGTCTGCAAAACCTCGTCGATCGGCTTTTCCCACCAAACGTTGGAAAAAATCTCGATCTCGGAATAGCCGCCAAAGCCTTGCG
>Ga0193717_1000902_pt1 | contig 18775 bp, 17 predicted proteins | sample U2c2metaG_FD_145900 | JGI IMG/M metagenome (GOLD analysis project Ga0193717, IMG submission 145900) | Soil microbial communities from a riparian zone of the East river system, Colorado, United States - U2c2 | ecosystem: Environmental > Terrestrial > Soil > Riparian zone | place: USA: East River... | reverse complement strand
TAATTGTGAATGTACGCAGCTTATCGCGCCAGGTTTCTTTAGCTCCAAGCTGATCGGCCGTTAATCCCCATCGACGGTCTTCGGCTTCTAATCTTGCAATGTAATCCAGATGCTTCCTACGATGGGCTTCTATAGGATCATAGAAGTGCCCCCGCCGCTGGCATTTCCTTTCGTCGACTCCGTGGATGAATGTCCGCGGCTATTGGCAAGGGTGGGTTTTTCACCCGCGTAAGGGACAACGTTCGCTTTCGAGTCGAGATCACATGGGTCGATTGAGGGATGTTGAAAGGGTTCGCTTGAGAAGCGAGCCGAGTGCACACGTCTCATATTCTCTTCGCGAGTAACTGGCTCGAGGTGGTCAGGATTCCTTTCTCCTCTGACGATGGCTTTTACCACTCTGGGATGATCCAGAAGCTACATCTCAAGCCCGCCGGTGAGCGCATCGGCATCAAGGGGCTTTGGCTGGCATGCGTTCAGACATTCCTATCGAGGGCTGCTGGATGAGACAGGAGCCAACGCAGGTATGCAAAAGGGCCTCATGCGTCATGCCAACATCTATACAACCATGAACGTCTATGGCCGGGCTGCGATGAAGGCAAAGCAGGAAGCTAATAACAAAGTGGTGCAGATGATCCGACCCAGAAAGGCTATTTGCGCTTAGTATTGGGTTCTGTGGGGTTGGGTTTTAGGAGGGAGCTTGCAAGTGCTTGATAATATGGCTCCTGAGGTAGGACTCGAACCTTCAACCCTTCGGTTAAGGGCCAGCGACTTCCCTTCCCTTTTCTCTGCTATTGATCCCTGTAAGTTATAAGTCAATGGTTAGCGCGCCATAAGACGCGAGCAGCATTCCTATCGATATGGACTGATTGCGGCTGATTTTGAACTGGCATGGGCACAAAAATGGGTACAGTCATTTCAGTCGCTTTTTCGATCGCTTGACATCGCAGGCAATTCCGTCCATTTCAAGCGTGTCATGCGCAAACTTCGCGTCGGCGATGTCATTTTCCGTATACAGAATGCGTAAAGGACAATTCGTCGCCGGTTCAGCGCTTCCTGACGCTTCCGGGCGGGGACTCGTTGATGACCGCCCAAAAAACTCCGAGTTCCTTGATAGCATTCACGAATTCGTGGAAATCCACCGGCTTCACCACGTAGGCGTTGACGCCCATTTTGTAGCTGGCCACTATATCCTTTTCTTCGGGGGATGACGTGAGCACGACCACCGGAATCATGCTCAGTTGTTCATCGGACTTGATCTGCTGCAGCACTTCGAGTCCACCGACCTTCGGCAGTTTCAGATCGAGCAGGAGGACTGCCGGATTTTCGCGGACGCGTCGCATGAAGTTTCCACGGTAGTACAGATAATCCAGCGCCTGTTCACCGTCCGCAGCGACCACGACCTCGTTCGCGAGGTTGTATTCCTCCAATGCCGTTAGCGTAAGCTCAACGTCTTTTGGATCGTCTTCGACAAGTAAGATGCGTCCCAGAGCTTCCATCAGTCAGTTAGCTCCCCGTGATTTGGAAAGTGAGAAGTAGAAGGTGGCACCTCCATCCACTATGCCGTCCGCCCAGACGCGGCCGCCATGGCGGTGTACGATGCGTTGAACCGTAGCTAACCCGATACCGGTGCCTTCGAAAGCCTCTTGCGGATGAAGCCGCTGGAAGACGCCGAACAGCTTGTTGGAATATTTCATGTCGAATCCAACCCCGTTGTCTCGAACGAACAGCACTACGTGATCCTCTTTGTGTTCAGTGCATCCGATTTCGATTTCGGCGTGCGGCCGTGTGCGGGTGAATTTCACGGCATTGGAGATCAAATTGACCAGAACCAGCCGCAGCATCGAGCGATCTCCATACCACTCAGGCAATGGATCTAGCTTCCAGACGATCTTGCGCTCGTTGGCATCCTGGCGGACTTCGGCCACGGCTTCTTGAGCGAGCTCCTCCAGCCTGACGATGGAGTTCTGTGCCTCGGCGCGGCTGATTCGAGAGAACGCGAGCAGGTCGTCTATCAGGCTGCCCATCCGATTTGCCGCTTCCAGGATCAGCGTTAGATAGTGCTTGCTCTTCTCATTGAGAGATGCGGCCGCGCTTTTTCCCAGAAGCTCCGCAAAACCGGCTATATGGCGTAAAGGCGCGCGAAGGTCGTGCGATATGGAATAGGCGAAGGCTTCCAGCTCCTTGTTGCTGGCCTCCAGCGCAACGGAGCGCCTTGCAAGCTCCTGGTTCAACGTTTGAATTTCTTCCTCCCAGCGCTTACGCCCAGTAATGTCGTTGTTGCTTTCCAGCGTGGCTAGCGGCCGGCCGTGTTCGTCCAGCTGCAGGACCCACCGGCTCGCCACTACCACGCCGCTTCCGTCGGCTTTGGTGTGCCGAAGTTCACCCTCCCAGCGGCCTGTCGCCAGAAATTCCCGCTTAATCTCCTCGTGCGGGGCCGGAAACAAGGTGCGGAAGAGTTCGTGGGATACCTTCCCGATCGCCTCTTCCGGCGTCCAGCCATACAACTCCTGGGCTCCACGATTCCAGTAAGTGATGATATCGCTCGCATCGCGGACGAAGATGGAGTCAAAGGTAAGATTGAGGAGACTGGCTTGAGCTTCCAGTTTCTTCTTGCCGGATTCCAGCGCGTCAGCCTGTTCCATAGCGTTATCAAACGTTTTTGTGAATGATTGGGAGAGTCTCGTTAGCTGCTTCCGTCCGAGGGCGGCGGATCCCAAGGCGAACAAGATGGCGAGAGTCCCTATGCTCACATTGACGAATTCTACGGTTCGCCGCGAACGGGTCATGCGTACTTTCCGAAGCTGCTCCTCGTGCTCAAGGAATTCTCTACGGAGACGACGATATTGGTCCATCAGCTCCTTGCCGCGGAGCTGAAACGCCACGCCGCCGACCTTTTGGGCAATTGCCTCATCAGCCCAAGAAGACCATGCCTGAAACGCGTGAACGCATTGGTCGTTTCTCGCGGTCTGTGCAGGGCTATCCGAGACGAGTTGTCGAAGCTCTGCCTCCAGTGCGTGTCCTCGCTTGCGACCCTCATTAAAGGGCTCAAGGAAGCGACTGTCGCCGGTCAAGAGATAACCTCGTAATCCGGTTTCCTGGTCGACTCTGTTGAGGTAGATGTGTTGCGAGAGGGCAATGACCTGGTCGGTATGTGCGACCCATGCAGCCTGGTTCACGAGGTAGTGCACTTCGAGGATCAGTATTGCCGCCATAATGATGGCAATCCCAAATGGAATCCAGAATGCCCGATGCAGCGTCTGTTGAAATGTCCTTTTGTCCATAAGCTGAATTATTCAGGCGGTGGCCTTCGATTGGAGGGCGGCACGACTCAACAATTGCGCAATCGCGTTCAACTTCGCCACTGGATCACTCGCGTTTGGTGATGTACTTGTCCACGAGGGCCAGCGTTTCTCCCGGCAATTCCACGTATGCAGAAAGTCGCAGGATCGGGACGGAGGGCTTGACTGCTTCATTCGTTCGGCTGCGACATCGCCATTTATCCCCGGCATCATGTAGTCGAGCACAACGAGAGCAATAAAGGTGTGGAGCGGCGGCACAAAGAAGTAGTCGAAGCCGATTAGGGAGAGGATGACCGCCAACACCGAAGGTCCTGGCCCTCCATACCAGGAACTTATCGCACCTGCAAAAAGTAGCAGCGGAACCGCGGCGTCCCCGAAATAGAGGCGCTGGAAAAGTAGCGCCTCTCCTAAGGCGACACTGATTGGAAAGGACCGCAAGCCCGTTGCGTTGGAGATGGGCCAGGCGCAGCGATCCCGATGATCGATGGACAAGGGACTCATTCGCGTCGCTAGCTGACGGGTTCATCGGATCCCCCGGCGCCGATTGAAGTGGTATCGGCGAATCTCAGGCCGGCCATCTTGCTCCCCACATGAAGAGCTTCCTCACGGACGTACGTGACATTATATCAAGGCGTGCCAGACAATGGCCCGCTTAGAGACGAATCGCCCGGAGTGCGTTCCCCGAATATCAGTCTCGCAGCCCCGGGGGTTACTACGACCCTTGCCGCAGCAACCTAAGGGCGTCGGCGCCAGCGCTGGTGCCGTGGGCGAATGGCGGGCAATCGGAAATTGCGTGTGCGAGTGCTGCGATACCGTCGGCAGTGGGAGGCTAATGTAGCCACACACCCCGACAACCGTGGCGGGGAATCCATCACAGAGACATCGGGGAGATTTGTGTCGGCCCCATTTTGCATTGAGCGCACACGGACACCGGGGACGTCCTGAAAGAAAAGTACGTCTACTATCGCTGCACCGGTCATCGCGGCAAGTGTGTTCTTCCCCGTTTCAGGGAAGGCTCCGACTTGGCCATAACGGACTCGTTTGCGAATTGCCGACCTCCATGTAAGCCATGTCAAGGCGGAGACACGGGTGTTCGGCGCTCGGGAGAGCGCAGCTGTGGCAAACTGAAAATGCCCAAGGAATGCCCTGGACACCCTGCTGGCGGGCTGCGCGTCCATTGACGTCATTGGTGTTGACATCCTTCTAGCCTCTCGTCAGAATGAATATCCTGGGTTCGGGAGCCGTGGCGACGAGGATGTCCTCCATCTCGGAGCCTTCAGGGAACCTGCTAGAGCCCCTGCGGGAAGGTACGAACTTCACCCTTTACCGCGGCCGACAGCACGGCAACCCGTCGCTAGGCCAACTCCCGAGCGCCGCAATCTGCAGAGAGTAAAAATTACCTCATGCGATTCCTCAGGTTTTAGGTAAGCGGTAAACGTCGGGTTATTTTGCAGGCGTAGTGGAATGTCACCCCGCGTCGATGTGAGGCGAACCATGGCCCGGCTGAATCTCCAATTGCAGTTTGCACACTCTCCCATTCTGCGCTACGGTCTTGCAGCCACTTCCTTCGCCATCGCCCTGGGCCTGGCGCTTCTGGCGCAACGCTACAGTTTCCGCAACATGGAAGTCGCGCTTTTCCTGTTTGCCATTGCCGTAACCGTCTGGTACGCAGGGATCTGGCCCGCGATTCTTGCGGTTGTACTTTCAAGTTTAGCGTTCAACTACTTCTTTACTGAACCCCGCTACAGCTTATACGTTACAAATTCTGAGCTCCCGCACTATGCTGTCTTCCTACTGTTTGCGTTACTTCTCATCTGGTTCAGCGCGGTCCGGCGCCGCGTCGAGCAACAGCTTCTGCAATCCCGCGACGAACTCCAGAGGGAAGTGGTGAAACGAACCGAGCAGGCCAGCCTGCTCAATCTCACGCATGACACCATTTTCGTCCGTGATATGAGTGACATCATTTCGTACTGGAATCGAGGGGCTGAGGAATTATACGGGTGGAGAGCACAGGAGGCAGTCGGGAAGCACAGTCACGAGCTCTTGCAGACAGACTTTCCGATACCGATCGAGGAAGTTCGCGCGGAGTTGCTGCACACTGGCCGCTGGGAAGGCGAGCTCCGGAAGACCAAAGCCGACGGGTCCCGGGTGGTTGTGGCAAGCCGATGGTCTCTGCGTCAAAATGACGGGGGGCGGGCAGTTGCGATCCTGGAAACGAACAATGACATCACGGAACACAAGCGCCGGGAGCAAGACATTCAAAACCTCAACCAGGAACTTGCAAAGCGTTCCACGGAGCTCGAATCCATCAACAGGGAACTAGAAACGTTTGCCTATTCCGTCTCGCATGACTTGCGTGCCCCCCTTCGCCATATGGCCGGCTATGCTGAGATGCTTCAAAAGAAGTCTTCTTCCGTTGTCGATGAAAAGAGCAACCACTATATGGCGATGATCCTGGACTCGGCCAAGCGTATGGGCAATCTGATCGACGATCTCCTGGTATTTTCGAGGATCGGACGGGCTGAACCGCAAAAGACGCTCGTTAGCCTGGCGCACCTTGTGAGAGAAGCCATCACCGAAGTTCGGGAAGACACAGAGGGGCGCAACATTGACTGGAAAATCGGCGCGCTGCCCGATTTCTATGGAGACCGTTCAATGCTAAGGCTTGTAGTCGTGAATCTTATTTCCAATGCGATTAAATTCACGCGCACGCGCACGCAGGCCCAGATCGAGATCGGATACTGCGAGGGAAACAGAAATGACTTGGTAGTATTCGTTAGGGACAACGGGGTGGGCTTTGATATGAAGTATGTGAATAAACTGTTTGGCGTGTTTCAACGCCTGCACCCGTCTGATGCATTTGAAGGAACTGGCATTGGACTGGCTACGGTTCAGCGAATTATACATCGTCACGGTGGCAAGGTCTGGGCCGAAGGCCTCGTTGATAGCGGCGCGACTTTCTATTTCTCAGCTCCGAAACCACAAGGAGACTTATGGCAACCATGAACAAGCTGGCACGCATCCTGATGGTTGAAGACGATCCCAGAGACGTGGAGCTTACTCTGACGGCCCTTGAGGAATATAACCTCGCCAATGAGGTCATTGTTACTCGCGATGGCGAACAAGCCCTCGATTACTTGTATTACCGTGGGGAATACAAGACGCGCTCCAGCGGCAACCCGGCAGTCATGCTGCTGGATCTGAAACTACCCAAGGTCGACGGGTTGGAGGTGTTGAAGCAAATTAAGTCCGATGGGGAGCTGAGAATGATCCCCGTAGTTGTCCTCACCTCATCGAAAGAGGAAAAGGACATGGTGGCAAGCTACAAACTCGGAGTGAACGCGTATGTAGTAAAGCCAGTTGACTTTCATGAGTTTGTGAACGCCATCAAGGAACTGGGCGTTTTCTGGGCAGTCATTAACGAGCCGCCCCCGGGAAGCGTAAGGAAGTGAGTATTGTGAGGAAGAGAGCATGCCGCACCCATTGCGGATTCTATCGATCGAAGATGATCCTAAGGACACGAAGCTAATTCAGGATCTGCTTGAGACGGAAGGCGTCGTCTGCGAAGTAGCGCGTGTCGATACTCAGGCTGCGTTGCTGGCTTCGGTCGAGCAAGGTGGAATTGATCTGATTCTGGCGGATTACACCCTCCCCTCGTTCGACGGCATCTCCGCATTGAAGTTCGCAATGAAAGCCTGCCCGGACGTGCCGTTCATCTTTGTTTCCGGAACGCTCGGCGAAGAGGTGGCGATCGAAGCGCTCAAAATTGGCGCAACGGATTACGTTCTGAAGACGCGTTTATCGAGGCTTGTGCCGTCGGTGCTGCGTGCGCTGCGTGAAGCCACACAAAGGGCCGAACGTAAGCGGGCCGAGGAGTCGCTCCGCCAGAGCGAGACCTACCTGGCGGAGGCGCAGCGTCTGAGCCGCACTGGCAGTTTCGGCTGGAACGTTTCGAGTGGAGAAATCTACTGGTCGGAGGAAACCTACAAGATCTTTGAGTATGATCGGGCGGTTAAGCCCACGTTGGAGTTAACATTTCGGCGAATTCATCCCGACGACAGAGATCGCGTGGAGCAGACTCTCGACCGTGCGTCCGAGGCGAGGGCAAATCTTGACTTTGAGCATCGTTTGTTGATGCCGGACGGTTCGGTCAAGCACCTCCGCGTTTTAGCTCACGCGTTGGAGACTTCTTCGGGCGCCCTCGAATATGTGGGTGCCGTGATGGACGTCACCGAGCGCAAGCGGGCAGAGGAAGAGCGCGATAGACTGCGACAGATACAAGCGGATCTCGCGCACATAAATAGGGTGACCACGATGGGCGAGCTGACCGCTTCCCTTGCGCACGAGATCAGGCAGCCGATTACGGCAGCAGTAACGAACGCAAACGCTTGCTCACGATGGCTTGGGCGCGATTATCCCGATGTCGAAGAGGCACGCGAAGCCGCATCAAGAATGGTCAAGGACGTAACGCGCGCGGCCGACATCATTAGCAGCATCAGCGTGCTGTTTAAGAAGGACGCTCTGCAGCGGGAATTTCTCGATGTAAACGAACTCATTCGAGAAATGATTGTCCTGCTGCGCAGCGAGGCGAACCGCTACTCGCTCTCAATCCGCACGGAGCTTGCTGAGGATCTTCCCAAGGTCATGGCAGACCGTGTCCAACTGCAGCAGGTTTTCATGAACCTCATGCTCAACGGCATCGATGCCATGAAGGGAACGACTGGCGGAGGTGAGCTTACCATCAAGTCGGAAGCCGGCAATGCTCAAATGCTGATCTCGGTCAGCGATACCGGCGTAGGATTGCCCCCGGAGCAGGCGGACCAGATCTTCAGAGCATTTTTTACCACAAAGCACACCGGGACTGGTATGGGGCTGCCCATCAGCCGGTCGATCATTGAGGCGCATGGAGGCCGCTTGTGGGCCACCGACGCCTCCGAGCGGGGTGCAACTTTTCAGTTCACCCTGCCCGCCGCGGTCGCGGCCCATATATAACCTTCCCAGCTGCTCTCACGTAATAGCAATCGGCTTGCCCTCGCTGCGGGACGAAGAGACCGAGGGCCACTCCAGGCGCGTCACCGCCTACACCATCGCCATTGCGCGCGCGATGGGCCTCAACGCAGATGAGTTGAGGGTCATTGCGCGAGGAGCCTTTCTCCATGACATCGGCAAGATAGCAACGCCCGACAGTATTCTGCTCAAACCCGGAAAGCTCGATGCGGAGGAGATGACCATCATGCGCGAGCACTGCGAACGCGGCTACGAGATGGTGCGTAAGATTCCATCTCTCCGCGAGGCCGCCGAGATCGTCTACGCGCATCAGGAGCGCTTCGATGGCAAAGGCTATCCCCGCGGCCTCCACGCCGATCAGATCCCCCTCGGCGCCCACATCTTCGCCGTAGCCGACACGCTCGACGCCATGACCTTCGACCACCCTTACCGCAAAGGCACCACCTTCGCAGCCGCGAAGAGCGAGATCGCCCTCTGCTCCGGCGGCCAGTTCGATCCGAAGATCGTCGCAGTCTTTTTGGAGATGCCCACCGAATCATGGACCGAACTCCGCGCCGAGACCGAGCGCCTATCGCCAACCGTCCTCTCGGCAACGCTGTGCCGCCCCGGCTTGCACGCCGCACGCAAGGCGGCTAGCATCGCAGACGCGAGGTAACCGCCATGAAAGCATTGACCCCGACCGAGATCGAAGAGGTACTGCAAACCCACCCCAGCTGGAAGCTGCACGAGGGCAAACTCACGCGCGAATGGACGTTCAAGGACTTTGTCCAGGCAATGGCCTTCGTCAATCGGGCGGCCGAGCTTGCCGAGGCCGCCGGACACCACCCTGACATCGACATCCGCTACAACCGTGTCCAACTTGGATTGATCTCCCACGACGCAGGCGGCATCACGCAGCGAGATGCCACCATGATCGCAAGCCTGGACAGTCAGCTGGAAACAACCCCCTGACGCCCACAGCCTGAAGAGGCCTACCTGTAATCCAGAAAATGAAAGGGGCATCTCCAAGACATCGCAAAAATATCTCACTCGTTTATATTAATAATAAGTTATTTATTTATAACAACTTACCGTCAGATAAACTTCTTTCAGGGAAGAAAAAGTGGGTCTGAATGGCTTTATTTCTATGATGGAACGTATTTTTTCCGTGACGGCCTCCATATTGTGGTATCTTTAATTCATCGGAAGCGTGAGTCACCGCCCGAGAAAGTTTTCAGCCGGCACTAGAAATTGGCTGACACAAGTTGCGTCACTGGCCTCCCGGCACGAACAATCTACCGTTTGTGCCGCCTTTTTTTTGTGGCTGATGTCGTATCCCATCTCAAATCTGAATCATTCTTTAGCCGGAGTTTCGGCCAGCGATTTATGATACGGAACATGAAGCGAATTCTTGGTTGTGTGGTGCTGGGCCTGGTGACGATGGCCGCTTCGGCTCAATGGACGAACCCTGCGAATGACGTGCCGGCCTATAACGCAAAGCCGCCGATAAAGTCTCTGCCCCCCGTATTAAGCGGCAACCAGCTCACCGGGGTCTACTTCACCCACCCTTACCAGATCACAGCCTATAAGATGGCGGCAAAGATCCCCGCCGTCCTCCACCAACAGCCCTGCTACTGCCATTGCGACCGCGCGATGGGACACAACAGTCTGCATAGCTGCTTCGAGGGAACCCATGGAGCAGTCTGTTCGACGTGCATGCAAGAGGCGGTATACGCCTATGAGCAGACGAAGAAGGGGCAGACACCCGCCCAAATTCGAGCTGGCATCGAGCGCGGCGAGTTCCAGACCATAGATCTCGAGAAGGCTGCGCTGTAGGTGCTTTGCCGCTGATCGGCAACTGCAACAACAAGACCGACTGTAACAAGTGCGACGGTACAGAAACCAGGAACAAATACCTGTAGGAATGCCGTTGCTCTTGCTGTTGTAAGTTCTTGCTGTCATCCTGAGCGTAGCGAAGGATCCCGAGGGTCTCCACTCGTCACAATCGAACGATCCATTTCTAACAACCAACTTACCGTCCTTGCTGTTACCTGTCTCATCCCTCAAAGAATCCTCTTCACCAAAGGACAAAGGCGGAGCCAAGTTGCTATCGAGAGCCAGTATTTGACGGGCATATTCTGGAAACCGACGGATAAGCAAAATAGCTGTCAAGAGGGTCAGACACGGAAAAACATCACGGTCGATCCACAAACCGCACAAAAACAGACACTTATAACCCGAAAATATCCCCCTGGATATTGGCCGATTAGTTATGCCTCACGCTCTAGAATAGAAACAGTAAAGAAAATAGAAACCGTCCATGGGAAAGAGTGCCCATATCTGCTTTAGAAAGACGAATTTAGCCGTAACCCATTTGCATGCACGACTTTAGCGACACCGACATGTCCTATATTATTGCAAAGATGAGACTTGCGTCCAAATACCCCCCGGGGGGGTAGCCCCCCAAGAGGCATCACACGTCGGGTGCAACGACATTCCTTGGCCTCAATAGACCAAAAGGATGCGGGCAGCGCGAGGGTGAAACGGAAGCCGCTGATAAGACGCACAACTGGCGTTAAAACTATCTACGCTTACTGGACTGAAAGGTCAAGCTGCTTCGAACGCGTATCCTGACAGATATGACTTGGGTATTCTGGGCAGTCCTGTCGGCCGTATTCGCTGCTGCAACAGCCCTGCTGGCAAAGGTTGGCGTATCTGGAATCGACTCGAATCTGGCGACGGCCATTCGGACCACAGTGATCCTCGTCTTCACCTGGGCGATCGCGATTAGCTTTGAGAAGCACGGTGAACTGGCCCAGATCGGACGGCGAAGCTGGCTGTTCCTTGTGCTCTCCGGCATGTGTACAGGCCTCTCCTGGCTGTGCTACTTCCGAGCCCTGCAACTAGGACCTGCATCGAGCGTGGCCCCAGTGGACAAGCTGAGCGTGGTGCTTGTAATCCTGGGCGCGTGGCTGTTCCTGGGCGAGCACCTTACACCGCTCAAGGTCGGTGGAGCATCCCTGATCACGCTCGGCGCAGTCATACTGGCGTTCGCATAGGTCTTCATGCGAGAGCTATAATAGAGACAGTTCTTTGAGTGCCCAACGCAAGGTTGGTGCCAGCTCCAGATGGGGGCGTCACGGCTTCGACGGGATTGCTTGTGGCAGAGAGGCATGCCGGGGTGTGGACACCCGTAATCGCTCACAAAACTATAAGTGCCGATAACAACCTGGCTCTTGCTGCTTAATTAACTAAGTAGCCGATCGCTCAAGCTTCGCCTACGGGCCTGTACCGATCGTCGCACAGTAGGCTGGTCTTCCCTGCTCCGTCTGAGCGGGTCGGATGAGATTAATCAGACTGGTCGTCGCCGCATCTTCGTCCGTTCTAAGCGTCGATGACGAGACAAAAATGATACGGAAAAAGCATGAAAGCTCTCTGTTGGAAGTTTTTTCGGACGCGGGTTCGACTCCCGCCGCCTCCACCACTTGTAACTTATTTACCGTGAATAAGTTACAAGATTCTGGTGAAAACTAGGGTGATTTTTGTACAGCATTTTGTACAGTAGCCATCCTGGTTTTGACTGAGTTGCGCAGTAGACGGAAAATCCCGCTGAAGTGGGAGCTCCGATGCTGTCCGTCTACACCCGTCACGCCGAAGACTGTAAACACTACCGCGACAGACTCTGGCGCCGCTGCAACTGCCCCAAGTGGATCTGGGGATCGCACAACGGTGAATTTGTCCGCATGAGTGCCAAGACCCGCCTCTGGGACGACGCCGAACGCGTCCGCCACCGCATGGAGTTTCCGGAGACCGCGCCTCCCGAGCCGGAGATGGAGATTCTGCCGCCGTCCACTCCCCTCCCACTTGCGCCCGCCCTGCCGCCTGCACCCGCTGCTCCGCAGCTCGGACTCACCCAAAAACCAAGAGTCACGATCAAGGCCGCCGTCAAAGCCTATCTGGCCGACGCCGTCAGCCGCGAGCTTGCTCCCTCCACGATCTCGAAACTGGAGACCATGTTCCGCAAGCAGTTCCTCATCTGGTGCGAAATCTCGGGACTTGAGTACATCGACCAGATCGACCTCGATGCTCTGCTCAACTTCCGCAACACCTGGAAAGACGGCCGGCTGGCCAAGCAGAAGAAGCAGAGCCGCCTGATCGGCTTCTTCTGGGCCTGTGTCCGCCGCGACTACATCATCAAGAATCCTTCCATGGGCCTGGGCAGGATCAAGGTCGTCCAGGTTCCGACCGACTACTTCCCCCGCGACGAGTTCGAGAGAATCATCGACACGACCTACGTCTATGGCGATCCGCGCGGGGGGTATATCCCCATCGAGGACACCCGCACCCGTCTGCGGGCTTTGACCTTACTCATGCGCTGGAGCGGACTGCGTATCCGTGATGCCATCACCCTCGAACGCCATCGCCTGCATGGCGACAGCCTACTGCTTTATCAGGCCAAGACCGGAACGCCCGTCTACGTCCCACTGCCGCCTTTTGTGATTGCAGCCCTCCAGAACATACCACCCGGGCCTAAGCCGAACCCGCGCTACTTCTTCTGGAGCGGCAATGGCGACCCCAAGAGCGCTGTCGCCGATTGGCAGCGGAGCTATCGCCGTCTCTTCGAACTAGCCAACATCACCCGTGCCGATGGTTCCCTGAAGCGCTGCCACCCGCACATGTTCCGGGATACTTTTGCGGTTGAGATGCTGCTGGCCGGCGTTCCGATCGACCAGGTCTCCTTGCTGCTTGGCCACGCCTCGGTCAAGGTCACCGAGAAGAGCTACTCCCCGTTTGTTAAGGCCAGGCAGGTCCAACTCCAGGACAGCGTTCGCAACGCCTGGAGCATCGGCGAGGAACCTACGCCCGAACCGCCAAAGGTGGCATCCCTCCCATCGCCCCAATCGACATCAGAAGCTCAGGTCTCCGTCCATCAGTCATCGGGTTGGGAGGTGATTCGTTCGGCGAAACCGGTTCCCGCACCAGCCGTTCGAAGTCGGATGGGGAGATAGGCGAAACTCTCTCTTGTTGCGATCATGTGTCAGGTGATGGTCCGGTTCCTCTGTGGCGCGAACCAGATCGTGCTTTTTTCTTCGCGATGGCTCAACTGCGGATTGAGGCTTCCGTACCGATGTTGACTCATTCGAGAATGAGTCAACATCGGTACGTCGTCGGCATCCGGTCCCTCCCTGCTCCGGAGAAGTTTGGCTGACGAAGAAACACGGTCTATTCGGCGAGGGCGGAGTACATTGTGCCGCCAAACAGCGAGGGGCGTATTGCTAGTTTCTCCACTCGTTCCACTCCTGCCTCGGCGAAGAGTTGGCGGAGTCTTTCGAAGCCCACCGGATACGGTCCCCATCTGTTCGGATTGGATCGTTCATACTCCACGATCAAGAAGCTATCCGTCACAGACAGAAGCCTCCTCATCAACGCCGGCTGCTCTTGAATGAAGTGCAGCGTATTGGCCATGAGAATTCCATCGACCGGAGGAAGGCGGAGGCTGGGGCTCCCGATATCCCCCAGTGTCTTGCGGATTTCGACTCCGCCGCAACGGTCCGGCACATCCTCTAAAGCTCTGGGGTCCAAATCGATGGCATGAATTATGCTGCCGGGAGCAAGCAACTGTGCAAGCGCCGTTGTGAAGGTGCCGCTACCGCAACCAAGATCACACCAGGATTGCGGTCGCGCCCATTCAATGAGTGGCGTATGAATGAGTGCGGTGGCCTCACTGATCTTCACCTCTTCACTGTACGTCAGCTTGTGGTGTCCTGGGGTTGTCCTTGAATGTTCAAGTAAATGAACTGGTAATTGTTCCCTATCGCTGCGTGAAAATTCCCGAAGCATACGGCGTTTCTCAGTACTTATCCAATGCCTACTGTCAGAATGCAGAGGTCTGGAATAGCCCTCGGGTTCCCCTTATTTACTGCTACAACCACGATTTTCCTAACCACTCGTTCCAACACGGAGGGCGGTAAACTCCTCATAAGTCCCTCTACGCGGTTTGCATGGAACGATGTCACTCGAAAAATCACAGTCTCCCCCTTTGGCTTCCCACTTCGCACGCTCCCAATCGTGTTTCAGCAGTAGCGAAACCCTGTCGGCGAACTCAGTCAACAGCGCCTCATCATGCGATATTTTCAGCCGGCGAATTGTAGCGAGAATCGCACGGTCGTTCGCATCCTCCGGGTTCAAGATCAAGCTGAACTGTAGGTGAAGCTCATCCAACCACACTCCGTTCAGACTGATGGCAGCCTTGTGAACGTCCAGCGACTTCTGGCGCACGTTTTCTCGCCATTTCGCACGCTCTTTAGTAATGTTGTCGATCTTGATATTTCTGGCGTTGTTCCAGAGGAGCACGGCTGATCCAAACGCCGCACCGAACAATGCCAATATCGGCGTGAGTACTAGCACCAAAGTCGATGTACCTGTCCCTGTCTGCATACTGACGCTTCTCTCCTCACTCGTACATGTACATCTCTTCCAAAGTGCCGTCCGACACCTCCACGACTGTCGCCCATTCGTCGTCAGTCTCCAGCGCCTGCGCCGCGCCCCCCAGGTTCAGTGCCAAGTGTGGCGGATCGCCCCTGATAGCGTCGTACAGCTCATCGAATGGCACCGGCTCCATCAGCTCTACGCTGCGACGCGGGTAGTTTCGGCTGCCGAGATATTCGAAGCGGGCGCCGCAGTACATCATGCCGTCGCCGTGGCGTATACGGTACACGGTCACCTTCACAGAGCATTCAGGGTTCGTCATCTCAAGTCCTCACAGTACGTCTACGGGTGCTCACTCATTATCAGCTCGCTGATGGCGTGCAGTTTCGCGTGAGCTTGCCTCTGCAATTCCTTGGTCGATGCTTCATCTACCCGCACACAGCCATCTTTTGTGCAGAGCACCATCTCGAAGCCGCCAATGATGGCGCTGTTAAGATTCCCTCCGGCTACCACCATGCAGGCCGCTAAGCGTTTCAGTTGTTCAACGGGGAGTTGCTTGTAGTAGCTCATTCCCCAAAAGACTGCTGGATTCTGGGTATCGCCTGACGGTACACAGCTGATGATTCGCTGGCAGTCATTGTGCTGTGAATCATCCACTCTGGCATATGTGTAGAGGTAAATGCACGGCAATGGGTCTGTGAAAACCACAATGCACTGAACGTTCCTGCCCTGTGCGGTCGCAGCGCCAAGCTGTTCTATTTCGCGCTCGCATCCTGGATAGTCACCGCGCGTCATCTTGGCAAAGATGGCTTCGGCAACGTGACTTCCGCTTTGAAGGTCATGAGCGCAACTCACCGCGATGCGACCACTCTTGCTTATGTGTATCTTCTGCCCTTCATAGCTCATCCACGGGGCATCCGCGCCCGGAATCGGCTTCGCGTTGATTCTTGAATCACCAGCGAGGATTACTCCATCCTGCCCCAGCATTCCAATCTGTAAGGTCATCGGTGGTTCTCCGCTTTCAAGACTAACCTCCACTGCGCCACGCCTTGTATTGATCTTCTATCAGTTCCGGGTGAAGCCGCCGCGCTCATGCCGAATCGCTTGTTCGAGCAAGTCTCATCAGAGACTGATGTACCGGCTTCTCGCCAGCAAGCCGCACAGAAGGAGATGCTTGATTTGGCGCGTCCGGACAGTCGATGGGACCGAATGGGCTGAAGTCGCGACATCGAGAGCCAGGCGTGCCTATATCATTGAAAAGAAGCATTTATGTTTAACTATTGCGTTCCAGATGCTTCCCGAAGCAGCCGGCATGGATGCCAAACGTTCGTACACGATGAATATTCTCCACATCACAGACCTTCATTTCGGTATTGATCGATCTATCACAGAGCGTGACGAGCGCCACTTGGCACTCGAAGAATTGATCGTTACCGTGCAGGGACTGGACCCGAGTTGGGCACCCTCAGTGGTCTGTGTATCTGGCGATCTGGCATTCGCCGGGCGGCCCTCGGACTACTCGCAATTTGGTGACTGGATCAAACGCCTCCTGACGGCGCTCAATCTCGGCGTGGAGCGTCTCGTTGTGTGTCCCGGGAATCACGATATCGAACGAGCGGTGGCGACGACCTTTGCCCGCCCTGGCACACCTGAGGAGGCGGACCGTTGCCTGTCGGTTCCTTTGGCACCTCATTACGAAAGAGCCTTCCAAAACTACACAGAGTTCTGCAAAGGGTTGGGCGTTCCAAGCCTCGCATTTGGAGATCAGGAAAGCTACCTCACCGGAGTAAGGGTCCTCGATGGCGTTCGCTTCGTCTCCATGAATTCGTCGTGGTTCTGCCGAGACAATACCGACCATCAACAGCTTTGGGTCGGCATCCCGCTCCTTCGCCATTTGGAGGCCGCAGACCAGTGGCCCAAGCAGGACATTCCGTGCATCGGGTTGCTGCACCATCCCCGTGAGGACTTCAATCCTCAAGAGATTCATGCCTACGGCAATCGACCTAATGTCTACGATTACATCTGTGAGCGTTGCGACATCCTTCTAAGCGGGCATACGCACGGCGAGGTAAGGGAGCCTGACCAAATTGCCGGTCGTGCTTTGGTCTTCACAGGCGGCGCCACCTATGTCGGCTCCGACTATAATAATTCGTTCCAGATTCTTCGTCTTCAAGGGAATTCCTTGGACTATAGGGCGTTCGTCTTCGATCCTCGCAAGAGGAACTGGACGTCCGCCGGCGAGGCCAAACATCGTCGCTTAGGGAGTCTGGTAGCCAGTTCCAGCTTGGACGCGCCTGCACCCGCCCCCATCGCAGACTGGCGTTCGAAAGCCGCAGGCGATGCGCGGCGTGTACGTGATTCAAAATCAAGGGCGGCGAGCCCTAGCGGAAACCTTCCCCCGCTCATCCAGCGGGGTGTCACGATCCTCAGGGTCGAAACGAAAGGGCTCTCCCCAGAGCAAGCGAAGGTGCCGGATCATTCTGAATCCTTCCCGCTCTATAACGCTGTACGCGCAACGCCCGGCCGGAAGGTCTTGCTTCTCGGCGACATCGGTAGCGGGAAGAGCACGCTTGTCTGCGAGTTTGTCGAACGCAGCTTGTCGGAAAGCCCCACGTCCCTCGCCTTCATCGTCCCCGCTACCAGTCTTTCCGTGTCTCCCAACTTGACGCTCAAAGCTCTTCTGGGCCAGGTGAGCGCATATTTCAGCGAGCAGATTGCACCAACCTCTGGTGCTCTCGATGTTCAATCCGTCCTGGGGCAAGGAACGGAGGTGACGCTGGCAATCGATGGCCTCGATGAAATGAGTGTTTCCTCCGCATCGCTTCTGCTCAGTAAGCTCGCCACAGCCACCGAACACTGGTCAAATCTTCAAATCGTCGCGACCTCGCGACCGATTGAATTGCAAGGCATCGATTACCAAGCGTGGAACGTGCTTTCGACGCTGAGCGTGAATGCAGCAGAACGCCGAGAACTTCTGCAAAACGAGCTCACATCACTCGGCAGCACACGCAACATTTCCGAAGAGGCTGATGAGCTTGAATCGCAAATTGCTCGCAGTGAGACCGTGTCAGCCCTGTTCTCCTCGCCTCTGGCCATCCGTCTCTTCACGCCTGTACTGAGAAAATCAGGGGTCTCCGCAACGGTGACTCTCGGTGAACTCCTGCTTGATGTGCTGAACGAGCGCCTATCCGGCTGGAACCAACGCGATCTCAAGCCTCATCAGTTCTCCACATTGGAAGCGGCTTTGCCATCTCCAGATTCTCGCCTGCGTCTGCTTGGGGAAACTCTCGCCTCAACTCCTGAAGAATCCGACGTGCGCCGGGATACTTTCATCGCCCGATTCGAAGCGTCGTCAGCTCTCGCAGTGAATCCTGCAAAAGGATCCGTGGCAAAGGAAGCCTTCGAGTCCTTCGTTCTCGCAGGCATTCTTTCCAACGCGAACGTTGTGAGCTTTCCTCTCCAAGCTTTTCGCGAGATGTGTGTCGCCTATTGGCTAGTTCAAAAGCTTGAAGAAGGGTCTGACCAGGAGATCATGGGCAGCCGCTGGCGAGATGTTTCCTTTACCGCAGCCGTGCTTCGCCGCTCCAATTCCTTTTCGAAATATCGAGACGTTTTCGAGCGTTACATCGCATCCTTGCTCCAGGATGTTTCCGGACTCTTCGCCGCTGCAAGCGTGGTGCTGGAATCGCAGGACCAACATCTCGCTCTCTCTTTCATCGAAGGCCTCAAGAAGCTAGGCCAGCATCCGTTCAATCGATCTGGCGGAATCGACCGAGATGATTCTTCGAAAGCCGTGGCCGCGAGCATGCGCCTTGCGGGGAACGCTGGTTTCGACTGGTTTTTCGGCGAGTATCTTGACCCTCGCTACCCTGTACGCTTCGCCGGCAGCGCAATCCTGGATTGGGTGTTCGCTGAATGGCTGGCACAAGTTCGAGACACCCTTACGGCGGATCAGCTCGACAAATTGAAAACGCTAGCCCGACCGCATATCGATGCCTCCACCTTCCAGGTCCACGGGATTATCGCTCGGCTGTCGACAGTTGTCCCCGAAGCGTTCAGCT
>Ga0193717_1000901_pt1 | contig 18778 bp, 16 predicted proteins | sample U2c2metaG_FD_145900 | JGI IMG/M metagenome (GOLD analysis project Ga0193717, IMG submission 145900) | Soil microbial communities from a riparian zone of the East river system, Colorado, United States - U2c2 | ecosystem: Environmental > Terrestrial > Soil > Riparian zone | place: USA: East River... | reverse complement strand
ATGGGGGCTCTGCTGGTGGAGTCGCCGTGGTTGTTCTTCAGCAGAAGACTGCTGGGGGAGTGCCGGACGTTTGTCTCGATGGCTGGCGGGCGGACGGGAGCGGCTAGTGGGGCGCATGATGACTGCCTGATGGCGATGGCGGTGGCTCAAGCGGTGCGGGCGGAGTTGGCGGGGAAGAAAAGTGCGGTTGGCGGTATACATCCCACCCTTCGCAAAGTGCGCGAAGGATGGGGCACCCGGGCGTTTTGGGCTGGTTGAGGAGAACAGGCAACGGCACTGCTTTGGCAGGTGAGCGGTTGAGGTAGAGAAGCGGGTTTCTCCGCTGCGCTGCTCACGATGGTGCCGTGAGCAGCTTCGGTCGGGATGACGAGTTTTCAGTTGGGTGGAAGAGGACGGTACTGTGCGAGCAATGTCGTGGGAGAGCGGTTGAAGTATTCTGGTTGGGCTGGGTGGGGCGGGTTGGCGGTTTTGGCGGTGCAGGCGATTCGTCGGATGCGGGGTGGGGCGCAGAGCCAGCTGATGCTGGGGGCCGATGGAAAGCTTTGGGTGGTGAAGTTTCAGAATAATCCGCAGGATCTGAGGGTGCTGGCGAATGAGCTGATCGCGACTCGTCTGGCGGCGGCGGTGGGATTGACTGTGCCGGTCAGCGATGTTGTGGAGGTCACGGAGTGGCTGGTTGCGAATACGCTCAATATGTTCGTGGAGTTGCCGCGAGGGCAGAGGCAGAGGTATACGGCGGGGTTGCAGTTTGGGTCGCAGTTTGTGGGTGGATTGATGCCGGGGCAGGTGGTGGACTACCTGCCGGAGCAGCAGTTGGACGAGGTGAGGAACCTGGCGGAGTTTGCCGGGATGCTTTGCATCGATAAGTGGGCGGGGAACTGCAATGGGCGGCAGGCGGTATTTGAACGGAAGCATCGGGAGAGGAAGTACCGGGCTACGTTTATCGATCAGGGTTTCTGCTTCAATGCGGGGGAGTGGACGTTTCCGGATTCGCCGCTGCGGGGCGTGTACCAGAGGAACCAGGTGTATGCACGGGTGACAGGGTGGGAGAGCTTCGAGCCCTGGCTCAGCCGCGTGGAGGCGATGGAGGCCGGGACGCTCTGGGAGATTGCGGAGGCGGTTCCGCCGGAGTGGTACGGCGGGGATACCAGTGTGATTGAGCGGTTGATGGAGCAGATGTTGCGGAGGCGCTCCAGGGTAAGGGAGTTGATTGGGGCGTTTCGGGATTCAAATCGGGAGCCTTTCCCGATGTGGGATGCGGGGAAGAGGATTGTTGTGCCTCGGCAGTTCGCAGAGGTGAGTGGAGCGGGTAAGTTTGTGATGTAAGGGTTGGTGTTTGAATTGCTGATTGATTGGTTGGAGGTTGATGGTTGCGTGCGCGTGTCCAGTGCGAGTTCTTCCTGATCCGGTATGTGCCGGATGTGGTGAAGGGCGAGTTTGTGAATATCGGGGTTCTGCTGCGGGAGGCGGGAGGAGACGCGCCCAATCCAGAGAAGCCCGATCATGCGGTGGTTCGTTTTACGCGGGACTGGAGCCGGGTCAAGTGCATGGATGCGGATGCGGATATCGGCCTGCTGGAGGGGTTGGAGGGTGAGATTGGGGCTCGACTGCGGATGGGGGCGAGCGATACGAAGCCGGTGATGCAGGTGCTCGAGGATACGCTTTCGAACTCGGTGCAGATTACTCCGGTAAGGGCTTGTCTCGCGGAGAGTATGCCGGCGGAGCTGGAGCAGCTGATGCGGATGTATGTGGAGCCTTTAAAGGTGAAGGCGGAGCGGAAGCGGACTGGTCGAGCGGCGATCGCGGGGGATATGCGGACGGAGTTTGAGCGGGCCGGGGTGTGGGGGTTGATGCGGAAGCGGATTGCCGCCTCGCTGTATACGCGTGCGGGCGATCCGATGAAGATCGATTGCGGGTATAGGCCGAATGGCGTAATTCGAATGTTTCAGGCGGTCTCGCTGGAGGGAGATGTGGAGGGAGCCAAAGGATTGGCTTACTCGGCTCCTGAGCTTCGTGAGGGTGTCGAGCGCGTGGAAAATGCGAAGCTGGAGTTGACGGCGGTCGTGGAGCCGCTGCGGTCTGTGTCGGATACGGAGGACGAGGCGATGGAGCGGTATCGGTTCGGGGTGGAGGCCATGGAGCGGCAGGAGATTCGCGTGGTTACGGTGAGCGATCTGGCGCGAGTGGCTGAGACGGCCAGGGTGGAGCTGCGGGTCTGATTGGTGGGGTGGATAGGAAGGCATACCCCAGGGGCTAAAGCCCCCGATTCTCTAGAGTGGACTGGTACCCCAAGGCTGTAGCCCTGGGGTACCTAGAAGCGAGAACAGGCAACGGCGAGAACAGGCGACAGCAAAAGCAAATGCGGGGGTTCTTCGCTGCGCTCAGAATGACGAGCGTGATGGTTGGCTTAAAAATGAGGTTGATGAGGCATGGCCCGTGGGCTGTGCCTTTTTCTTTTGCGGCAGAGATGGAAAGAGAGAGGTGAGGCATGGGAGTTCGGACGACGGTGAAGGGTGTTTGGGAGCGGTTGACGGGGATTGATGCGGCTGCTGGGGATGCGACCATGGGGGAGCGGAAGACGGCTATGCTGCCTTCTATCTTGAGTCCGTATCAAGGTGGGCGTGTGGGTCAGAGCGCTCTGCCAAAGCCTACGCCGGCTAATCTGCGGAAGTTTGCGGAGACTCCGGTGGTGCGGCGGGCGATCAACGTGGTGAAGGACAAGATCGCCAGCATGGACTGGCAGGTTAAGGTCCGCAGAGGGTACGACGTTGCAACCGTAGCGGATGCGCAGGCTCGGCTGAATGTGCTCCGACGTTGCCTGGAGGAACCGAATGCCTCGGACAGCTTTCGTGTGCTGTGGGAGCAGGTGCTGGAGGATCTGCTGGTGGGCGGGTTCGGCGCGGTGGAGATGGAGGCTACGGGCGATCCGCTGCGGCCGTTTCATCTCTGGGCGGTAGACGGGGCGACGATCCAGATCGACAGTGCCTGGGATGGGGATCCGGAGAAGCCGAGGTTCGCGCAGGCTACCGGCCGGCTAGGGAGAGAGGGCCTGGTTCCACTGCGGGATGACGAACTGATATATGTGCGGTTGAATCCGCGAAGCCATACACCGTTTGGACTGGGGCGGCTGGAGGTTGCGTTTGAGACGGTGAACCAGTTTTTGAGTGCGAACCGGTATGCGGGGCGGCTGGCTTCGAACTCGGTGGTGCAGTATGCACTTTGGCTGAACGAGGCTACACCGGAGCAGCACGATCGATTGATTCGCTGGTGGCAGGATGAGATCGAAGGAACCGGACGCGTGCCTCTGCTGAGTTGCGAGCAGAAGCCTGAGGTGCTGCGGTTCGCAGGTGGGACGGACGCGGATCTACGGCTGCTGTGGCAGGAGTCGCTGATCCGGATGATTGCGAATGCGTTTGAACTGCCGCCGATGCTGCTTGGGATGCAGCACGACGTGAACCGCACGACCGCAGGCGAGATGGCGAACGAGGCGTTCCAGAGCGCTGTGGTCCCGGTAGCGAAGCTGCTGGCGGAGCACATTACGCGGGACTTGTTCGCGAAGAAGCTGGGGTGGCGCGAGTTCGAGTTCTGCTTCAACGAACTGGAGGCCAGGGACGAGATGCAGGAGTTGCAGATCCAGACGACGCTGCTGGGTGCGGGCGTATTGACGGTGGATGAGGTGCGGCAGATGCGTGGGCTGGCTCCAATGAAGACGGCGGACGAGGTGGCGCAGTGAAGGTAACGATCGACAATCTGGATGGGCTGGGAGCGGTGGACTATAGCGCCACCGTGTGCACGAATGGCCCGCTGAAGATCGAGCGTGTGTTGAATGCCCCTTCGCGGTGCAGCGGTATGTTGGATGTTAGCGATGCCGCTGTTGCTGTGCCGGTGCGGCGTGGGCGGGTTGTTGTTGCTTCCGATAGCGGGACGGTCCTATTCACAGGCTATGTGGCAACGGAGCCAGTGGCCGTCTATGCAGGCAATGGAACCAAGGGGCCGGTGTATCGCTATGTGTTCAGCGCGATCAGCGACGAGTGGCTGTTGGACAAGCAGACGACTTCACTGGGTGGGGCGGGTTTGGCGCAGGCGGGTGGCCAGTTGTTGCGGACGCTGACGAATCGTGTGGATGCGGGGTTGTTCACGACAGATGGCGTTGTAGATGGACGCTCGGTCGGGGTATTTGAGCCGTCGCAGACAGAGAGCTGGTCGGCGAATGCGGGCGCGGTCTCCGGGGCAACGTATGCGGCATATCGCGTGCTAAATGGAGCGGTGAGTCTGCAATCGGCTGGAGCAGTGACGCACACTCTGAACGATGGCGATGGAACGTTGCAGATAGCGGCGTTGAAGACGGGAGCCGTGAAGGAGCTGGCCAACGATGTGACGGTGAGCGGCGAGATAGAACCTACGGCGTATGTCAACGAGACGCTTGCCGGAGATGGGACGACGGCGGTGTTTCAACTGGCGCAGACGCCATTTCGGGTGAAGGCTTCCTCTGCCGGGCTACTGACGGACAGCTTCGATAAGGGCGCGTTCGATCGACGGATATGGGAGGTGAGCGATCCGGGATCGCATCTTGGATTCAGCGGAAGCGGGTTGACCATGACAGGCGGCAACGGATTCGACGGCCAGACGACGCTGACGGCGATTGACGCGGTCGAGCTGGGCGGGTCGTTGGTGGTCGAGGCCGGGAGTGTACGGCTGGGCGGGTTCAGCGCCGGTGTGGTGTGCGGACTGTACCCGGGGGCGACCGAGCAGGAGAACTGCTTCGCTGGGTACAAGGTGCGGCAGAGCGGTGGATCGACCGTCGTGGTTCCGATGGTGAAGGGTGTGGAGGTTGGGACGGTCTATACGCTGCTGGATGGTCATCGCTATACGCTGCGGATTCGGCTGCATTGCGTGGAGATGCAGCGGGTGCTGCAGACCTACTACGCGATGGTGGATGGTGTGGTGCGGTCGTTCGGCGGAGGGCAGGTGACGGCGCCGATGGATTTGGTGTTTGAGCTGCAGGATCTGGGAGTGTCCTCGAATACTCCGGCGACGGTGCTGTATGACGGCTTTGTCGCGAGCTCTCCGGCGAGTTGCAGCTTTGTTGCGGTGAACTGTGTGCAGCTATTTGGGTCGATTGGATACTGCAGGGTGACGCAGACAGGATCGGCCTGGGTGGTGAGCACGCTGCCTAGTGGGGTGAGGACGACTCGGCTGATCGGTATCGCGGGTGAGGGTGTGGATTGCGAGGTATCTGCTACGGCTAAGGTTACATTTCTGGCGGGGCGGATCCCCATTGCTGGCGAACTTGTAACTTTCATGTACCGCGGACGGCAGAGAGCGGTGGCCAGGCGGGAGGACTCCACCAGTGTCGCGGTGGAGGCGGCGGGTGGTATGCCCGGGACGGCGCGGTGGCTGGGGAGAGTGTTGAAGCCAGAGGCGAGGAGTTCGGTTGACTGCGAGAGCGCTGCGCTGGCCGTGCTGAGCTTTTCGGCGAGCAGGGCCGCGGCGCTGGCGGGGACGTATGAGGTAGTGCATCAGGGGGATGTGTGGCCGGGGGATCTGCTGGCTATTACCTCTGCTGGACAGACGCTACGGGTAGTCGTGCGACGGGTGGCGATCGAGGATGGCTCGGCCTGGCCTGAGACTCTGACGTATCGCATAGCGTTTGCGAATGATTGGGCTGAAGGGTTGGGACTGAAGCTGTCGGAGGCGATCGCTACGGATGCGTGGCTGCCGGAGGCGGCGTTGAGTGCGGCCTCACCGGTTGGCGGTAACGTCCTTGCGAACCTGCAGCAGTTGCAAGTGGTGAGCGCGACGGAGACTGCGCTGCAGGTGGATGCTGGAACGGCTCCGCCTGCAGGCGGTGGCTTTGAGGTGCGGCGAAGGGATTGGGACTTCGGACCGGGTGTTGATCAGGATCTGGTGCTGCGGAGCCCGGTGCGGAGTTTTTCGATTCCGCGTGAGGGACAGGTGGAGCGGTACTACGTGCGGATGTACGACGGTTCGACGCCGCCAGTGTATTCGCGATCTTCGAGTGCGGTGTTTACAAACTTGCCGGTTGGCTAGAAGCGCCGGCGGAGGGGGTTGAGATGACAGAGTTCGAGGGGCAGGTATTGGCTGATTTGAGTGTGCTGAAGAGCCAGATGAAGCAATTACTCGGGATAGGGCAACAGGGCCGGCTGACGCAATTGGAGGAGCGCGTGGAGCGGCATGAGCAGAGTGTGCAGCGGATCAAAGGGCTGGCCGGAGCTATGGGTGGCCTGCTGACGATGGTTCATCTGGCGATTGATTATTTTCGACGGTAGGCGAGTTTGATAAGGGAGCGTTATGGATTTTTTGAAGCTGTTCTTGCGTGGGATTGCTCTGCTGCCGGGCGTGATTCAGGGAACGGAGGCGCTGTTTGGCGCAGCGACAGGCGAGCAGAAGAAGGCGGCTGCGGTGGAGATCGTCGGTGCGGCGATCAACATTGCCGATGCGGTGACGATGAAGCAGATTGCGGATTCGGGAAAGTTCACGGAGGGGTTGAACGCGATCATCGACGGTGTGGTGACGTGCCTGAATGCGAGCATCTGGGCGAAGCAGTAGGTGGTGAGTTACATAAGATGGGGGCTCGGCGTTTGCGGCCAAAACCGTATAATCGGGGCTATGAACGCCGAGCCTTCAGGCAAAATTTTAGTTGGGGTTGTGATGGGGAGCCGCAATGACTATGCGGTGATGCGTAGTGCAGTGGAGATGTTGACAGAGTTTGGCGTGGCTCATGAGGTGCGGGTGGTTTCGGCACATCGGACGCCCGATCTACTGTTTGAGTATGCGGAAAAAGCCGTTGAGCGGGGGCTGCGCGCGATCATTGCCGGGGCGGGCGGCGCAGCGCATCTGCCGGGGATGATCGCAGCGAAGACTGTGGTGCCGGTGCTGGGCGTGCCGATTCCGGCGACCGCGCTGCAAGGGATGGATTCGTTGCTAAGCATTGTGCAGATGCCGAAGGGGATTCCTGTGGGTACGCTGGCGATTGGCGCTTCGGGTGCGGCGAACGCCGGTCTGCTGGCGGTTGCGATGCTGGCCACTACGGATACGGCTCTGCGGGACAGGCTGGTGGCGTGGCGGGCGACGCGGCGTGACGAGGTGCTGGCGCAGGTGGTTGGAGATGAGGTCGGCGCGTGAGTCCTGCTTCTTCAACAGCTCAACCGATCATGCCGGGTGCAACGATTGGGATCTTCGGTGGCGGGCAGCGGGGCCGGATGACAGCGATGGCCGCCCGGGCAATGGGATACCGCATCCTCGTGCTCGATCCTGACCCGGCTTGTCCGGCACGGTTTGTGGTGGATGGATGCATCGAGGCGGGATGGGACGATTCGCGAGAGGCGGCGAACCTGGCGCGCGGATGCGATGTGGTGACCCTGGAGATCGAACAGGTTTCGGCGGCGAGCATGGAGGCGGCGGCCAGCTTTGCGCCGGTGCGGCCGGGCGGGGCAATGCTGGCGGTGATTCAGGACAGGATCGAACAGAAGGACTGGCTGCGGCGGAATGGGTTTCCGATTGGGGAGTATCGCGCGGTGCGGTCGCTGGATGAGTTGCGGGAGGCAGTGGCTGCGCTGGGCGGCAGATGCTTCTGCAAGAGCGCTACGGGCGGGTACGATGGGCGCGGGCAGGGCAAAGTGGGATTTGCCGCGGGTGTTGATACCGAAGCCGAGGTGAGGGGCGCGTGGGAGGCTCTGGGAGAGCAAGCCGGTGTGGTTGAGAAGGCTGTGCCTCTGGAGCGCGAGATCTCGGTGATGGTGGCTCGGGCTCCGAATGGCGAGGTGAAGGTTTATCCGGCGGCGTGGAACCACCATGAGGAGCAGATACTGGCGTGGAGCGTGCTGCCAGCACCGCTCTCCCCTGCGATGGAGGCGGAGGCGCGAGGCATTGCTGAGGCGATTGCAGATACGTTCCAGCTGGAGGGTGTGCTTGCAGTGGAGATGTTCTGCACGACCGACGGGCAACTGCTGGTGAATGAGCTGGCGCCTCGGCCCCACAACAGCTATCACGCAAGTGAACGAGCCTGCGTGACGAGCCAGTTCGAGCAGATGGTGCGGGCGGTCTGCGATCTGCCGCTCGGCGATGTTGAGGTGGTGCAGCCGGCAGCGATTGCGAATCTACTGGGCGATCTGTGGATTGGTCCGGACGGGGCGGCGCGGGAGCCACAATTTGACAAGGCGTTGGCAGTGCCTGGGGTCAGGCTGCATCTGTACGAGAAGCATCGACCGCGCAAGGGGCGGAAGATGGGACATCTGTCTGCTGTGGGTGCTACGGCGGATGAAGCGGTGGAGCTGGTGCTGCGGGCTAAGAGTGCACTTGTAGTTTCGTCTGCTTAATTTAGTGGTACGTTGATGCCTAGTCGGCGTCTAATGGCATTGGAAGGGTTGAAAGGGGATTTGCCTTGAACGGTCATGATTTAGAGCGAGTCCTTTCGCTCATCGATGAGAACATCGGCGCGAATCAAACCCGTCTTCGGTTCGAGATCATTCAGTTTATCCAGAACCATGAAGACCAGGTCGTTGATCAGTTGCGCGCCAACGAGAGTGCGACGATCCCGACTTCAGCAGGGGAGATTACGCTGAGCCTCGCGGACCTTCGTGAAGCAGTGGCTTAGTGCTCGCACTGGTCGTCAGTTTTCTGGTCGCGGTCTACCTGCTTGGACCTAATCTGGTCGCGCGATTCATTCTGGGTTTCATCGTACCTCGCAAAAATCTGGTTCAAAGTCGATGGGAGGAGTTCACCCGCGCGGTGCTGTGGGCTGCGATTCCGCTTGTGATCGCGGTTCTTTGGGCTGTGAAGACAGGTGCCATTGCCAAAGTTGGCCAGGTCGCCGATCTGGAGACGGTCTTTTCCGGCCTTTACAGCGAAAGGTACTTCGGGGCTCATCGGGCTGAATTCTTCTCGAGTCTCCGCTCCTTCTTCTGGATGAATCTGGCCCTGCTCCTGCCGCTTTACAGCCTGATTGTGGGCGTCTCGATTCTTTTTAACTTCCTGATCCTGCACTACAACAGCATAAGAAACACACTGAAGTCGACGCAGATGAAGACTCTGCTGGCGACGATTGTTCTGCCCCGAGTGTCGGAGTGGCACGTTCTGCTCTCCGATATGCTTTTGCCTTCGAAGAATCTGGTGCTGACTGCGGATGTGCTGACGAAGTCCAACACTCTCTACCAAGGGAGAGTTCAGGACAAGATGTTGAACTCCGATGGAAGCCTTCACAGCGTTACGCTGGCGAGTCCCCGTCGGTTTCTACGAGAGCAGTTTCAGAAGGCGAAGGACGAGTTGCCGGATACCGAAATTGACGACTTTTGGCACAATATCCCAGGAAATCTCTTCATCGTGATGGGATCGGATATTGTGAATCTGAATCTCAGATATGTCAGAGAGATTGCGTTTGCCTCAGGATCCTCGCCTGAGGAAGTCGAAGTTCTTAGACGCCTGCTGGCAAGGCTAACGGAATCGAAGTAGATAAAACGCGATAACTTAAAACTCTAACGGCAGACTCCTGGAAGTCTGCCGTTAGAGTTTATGCATTCGGGCAGCGACTACCCGATGTCTTCGGACCAGTTCTCGAGGTAGGCCTTGAAGTCGGACATGAATTTGCCTGCGTCTGCGCCATCGACGATGCGGTGGTCGAAGCCAAGGGTGAAGCGCTGGATGGAGCGGATGGCGATGGAGTCGTTGCCGTCCTTATCGGTCAGAACTTCGGCCTCCTTGTTAAGGCCGCCGATGCCGAGAATGGCGCTCTGCGGCTGGTTGATGATCGGCGTGCCGAACTGCTCGCCGAAGATGCCGGAGTTGGTGAGGGTGAAGGTGCCGCCGGAGATCTCGTCAGGCGCCAGTTTCTTGTTGCGGGCGCGGTCGGCGACATCGACGATGCCGCGGGCGATGCCGAGGAAGTTCTTCTCCTCGGTCTGCTTGAGGACGGGAACGATGAGGCCCCAGTCCAGTGCGACGGCGATACCGATGTTGATGTTCTTGTTGTAGCGGATGGCCTCGCCTTCGATCGATCCGTTGACGATGGGGTGCTTGCGCAGCGCGACGATTGCGGCACGGGTGATGAAGGGCATGTACGTCAGCTTGACGCCGTTACGCTGCTCGTACTTCGACTTCTCCTTCTCGCGCAGCTTGACGATGCGGGTCATGTCCACCTTGAAGACGGTGTGGACATGCGGGCTGGTGCGCTTGGACTCGACCATGCGCTGGGCGATGATGGAGCGCATCTTCGTCATGGGGACGAGCTCGCCAGGCTGCGGCTGAGGTACGGCTGGCTTGGCTGCAGCCGGTGCCGGAGCCGAGGCTGCCGGTGCAGCAGCGGGTTTCGCGCCACCCTCGAGGTGACCGAGGATGTCGGTCTTGGTGATGCGGCCTGAAGCGCCGGTACCGGGAACCTGGCCGAGATCGACGTTGTTTTCAGAGGCGATCTTGCGAACCAACGGCGAGGAGCGGGGATGGTCGCCTGCCGTTGCCGAGGCAGCGGGGGCTGGGACTGAGGGGGCCGGGGCTGCAGGAGCTGGTGCTGCTGCAGCGGCCGGTGCCGGAGCAGCTTTGCCAGCGGCTCCGCCAATGACGGCGACGACAGTGTTGATGGTGACGGTCTTGCCTTCGGCGACTTTAATCTCGGTAAGGGTTCCGGCAACGGGAGAGGGAATCTCGGCGTCGACCTTGTCGGTCGAGATCTCGAAGATGGGCTCGTCGCGCTGGACGGTGTCGCCGATCTTCTTGAGCCACTTGGTGATGGTGCCCTCGGTGATGGATTCGCCCATCTGGGGCATCAGGACTTCGGTACCGGGGCCGGCGGTGGCAGCAGGAGGATTGCCCTGTGCGGCGGGGGCATCGACAGCGGCGGGAGTGGCGGTGTCTGCGGCCGGAGTGGCGGCAGTTTCAGCCTTCGCCGATGCCGGTGCTGAACCGGCACCTGCTCCATCGATCACGGCGACGACCGTGTTGATCTGTACAGTAGAGCCCTCGGGCGTCTTGATCTCCTTCAATGTTCCGGCAGCAGGAGAGGGAATTTCGGCGTCGACCTTATCGGTCGAGATCTCGAAGAGCGGCTCGTCGCGCTGGACGGTGTCGCCTGGCTTCTTGAGCCACTTGGTGATGGTGCCTTCGGTGATGGATTCGCCCATCTGGGGCATAAGTACGTCAGTCGGCATGAGATTCCTTCCAGTTTGGCTGGCTCTGTACGTCACGTGTACGCAACTCTGAATTATAAGATGACGGCGTTATTCCTGGCTCGTTTGGGCGATTATGGAGCAGGCTGGGTTTCGGCCGGAGCTTCCACGGTGAGCTTTGAACCGCTGGCCAGCAGCTCGCTAAGGGACCCACACCCCAGCATCTGGCGCTCGAAGACGCGTCCGAAGTTCCGGGCAGTAGAGTTGAGGGCGGACTCCATGCTGGGCTGACGATCGGAGTCAACTTCGAGCTCCAGACTGGTGACCTGGCGATCCGTAATGCCGCAGGGCACGATCCAATCGAAGTCGCGAAGATCCGTCGTGACGTTGAGGGCGAAGCCGTGCGATGTGACTCCCTGCGAGACGTGGACGCCGATGGCTGCGATTTTTTTCTCCTGGATACTGCCTCCAGCCATGGTCCAGACGCCGGTGCGCTTGCAGATGCGCTGCGCCATGACGCCGAAGTCGCCGCAGGTTCTGATGAGCACCTCTTCGAGCAGACGAACATAGTCGACCGGGCCAAGGTGCGGGCCCTTCTTGCCGGGGAGGTCGCCGCGAAGGTCGATGATGGGATAGCCGACGAGCTGGCCGGGGCCGTGGTAGGTAACGTCTCCGCCACGGTTGATCTCGTGCAGCTCGACACCGCGCTGTGTCAGAAGCTCGTCACTTGCAATGACATTGGAACGACTGGAGTTACGGCCCAGCGTAAGGACGGGCGGGTGCTCCAGGAGAAGAAGCGTGTCGGCGATGAGGTTCTGCTTACGGGCGGCGATGACCTGCTGCTGGATGGCCAGGGCTTCGGTGTAAGGGACGCGGCCGAGATGGAGAAGATTGATGTGCATGCGTCACTTAGCTTAAGAATAATGAAGCCCGATCATTGGATCGGGCCTCATGGGATTTGGATGCACTGGCTAGACGTTCACCGCCAGGCCCTCGACGCTGCTGAAGCTATCCAGCAGAGCCTCCGCCACGGTGGGGTGGGCATGGATCGTGAACATCATCGCTTCTACCGTCGCTTCGAGCTCAAGCGCTGTGACGCACTCCGCGATGATCTCCGTAGCGTAGGGTCCGATGATGTGGACGCCGAGGATCTCGCCGTACTTGGCATCGGAGACTACCTTGACGAAGCCGTCGTGCGCGTCGACGATCGTGGCTTTGGAGTTGCCGACGAAGGGGAACTTGCCGACCTTCACCTGGTAGCCCTTCTCTTTGGCCTGCGCCTCGGTCAGGCCCACACTAGCAATTTGCGGATCGGTGTAGGTGCAGCCGGGGATGCGGGTGCGGTTGATTGCCTTGGCGTACTTTCCGGCGAGACGGGCCGCAACGACCAGTCCCGCCATAGAACCGACATGGGCCAACTGCGGCAGACCGCCGACGATGTCGCCAATCGCATAGATGCCCGGTTCTGTCGTCTCCATCCATTCGTTCGTCATGATGAAGCCGCGATCCGGCGTGATCTTGGTCTTGTCGAGACCGATGTCGGCAGTACGCGGTGCGCGGCCTACGGCCACCAGAACCTTCTCTGCCTGCTTGCTTTGCGGCTTGCCGTTCGAGTCGGTCCAGGAGACGAGCGCGCCTTCTTTGTTCTTCTCTATCTTGGTGTCTTTGATCGACAGATTGATGTCGATTCCGCGCTTCTTGAAGAGACGCAGAAGCTCCTTGCTAATCTCTTCGTCCTCAACGGGAACGACGCGGGGCAGCATCTCGAGGATGGTCACCTCGGCGCCGAAGCTCTTGAAGATCGAGGCGAACTCAACACCGACCGCGCCAGAGCCGATGACGACCAGCGACTTTGGCATCTGCTCGATCTTGAGGATCTCGTAGTTGGTCAGGATGGTCGAGTCCGGATTGTAGCCAGGAAGCATACGGGCATCGGATCCGGTCGCTAGGACGACCTTCTTCGCCTTCACCGTCTCGCTCTTGCCATCAGCCAGCTTCACCTCGACGGTGTGGATGCCATCCTTCGCCGGGCCGGTGAGTTTACCGAATCCCTTGAAGGTGGTGATCTTGTTCTTCTTCATCAGGAAGTCGAGGCCCTTGGTGTGCCGCGAGATGACGTCATCCTTGCGCGCCAGAACGCCCTTCCAGTTCAGCTTCGGGGCAGCCACGTCGATGCCGTAGCGATCGGCATGCTTCAGGTGATCCCACAGCTCGGCCGAGAAGAGCATCGCCTTCGTAGGAATGCAGCCCCACAGCAGGCACGTCCCGCCCAACCGGTCGTTCGCATCAATCAGCGCAGTCTTCAAGCCATACTGCGAAGCGCGAATGCCACAGGTGTATCCTGCCGGACCACCACCCACTACTACTACGTCGTAGATCGTCTCTGCCAAAGGGAATCTCCGTTTCCTGTATCTAGTACAAACATTTTAGATTACGCCTGCTGTCAAGAGATACCGAGGCGCTCGCCGTTGTACTGCGGCGTTTCGCGATACTCTTGCGCATGGCCGGATTGCCTGAAGATTTCGATAGCAGAAGGAGTGTCGCCATGAGGTTGAGAGTCAGCGGTACGTTCCTCCTGATATCGCTTGCCCTCCATCTCCCACCGGCGATGGCGCAGTCTGTTAGCCAAACAGGAGTTGGTAAGGTCATCATCGACACCGATATCGGTGATGATATTGACGATGCGTTTGCCGTAGGCTTGGCACTGGTAAGCCCGGAATTAAAGATCATCGGGATCACCTCTGCCTGGGGAGATACTGCTCTGCGGAGCCGCATGCTGGACCGAATCCTTTGCGAGTCAGGGCGCAGTGACATTCCAGTGCGGACCGGAATTGCAACCAAGAGCAGCACGCCGTTCTCTCAGCAACCCTGGGCCCAGCAAGGCATTGAGAGGAGCCACGAAGATGCCGTTTCGTTTCTGCTGGAGCAGGTTCGGCTCAACCCCGGCGAGGTGACGCTTCTAGCGCTTGCGCCGCTCACGAACATCGGAGCGGCGATTGAGCGTGATCCTGCTACCTTCCGCAAGTTGAAGCGTGTGGTGCTCATGGGCGGTTCGATCTATCGCGGTTATGACGACCTCGGCTACTCCTCCACTCATGCGCCGAGCGCTGAGTACAACATCGCCATGGATGTGGCGGCGGCACAGAAGCTGTTCCAGTCGGGCGTTCCCATCTTCATGATGCCGCTGGATTCGACGCAGTTGAAGTTTGATGAGACGAAGCGTGCCATGCTCGCCTCCATCAGCACGCCTCTGACCGATTCCATCCAGGTCCTGACTGCCGAATGGGCCCGGTCAAGCCAACAGATAACACCGACCATGTTCGACGTAGTCGCCGCAGCCTATGCCATTGACCCCGCGGTCTGTCCGACGACACCGCTGCATATCGAGGTCGATGTAGCCGGTTTCACGCGAGTCAAACCCGGTACGCCGAACACCCAGAGCTGCCTGGAACCCCGGACTGATGCATTTTTCAAACTGCTGATGCCTCGGCTTCTGAACCAAAGGCTTCGGGGCGATCGTGTCTGCACAGTCGCAGTGAAACCTTAATCAAATATTTATCCGAGAACCTTCGCGGCGTCCTTGGCAAAATACGTCACGATAAAGTCCGCTCCGGCTCGTCGAATCGACAGCAGCGACTCCATCATGGTGCGCTCCGGCTCCAGCCATCCTCGCTGAAAGGCAGCGTGCAGCATCGAGTACTCGCCCGAGACCTGGTATGCACCCATCGGCAGGTCGTACCGCTCACGCGCTGCGCGAACCACGTCGAGATACGGCATCGCAGGCTTCATCAACAGCATGTCCGCGCCCTCGGCGATGTCTTGGTCTATCTCGCGCATAGCCTCGCGCAGGTTCGCGCCATCCATCTGGTAGCTGCGCCGGTCGCCGAACTGTGGTGCCGAATCCGCCGCCTCGCGGAACGGCCCATAGAACGCCGATGAGAACTTCGACGCATAGCTCATCACTGGGATCTGCTGATGACCGCCCTCGTCCAGCGCCTCGCGAATCGCCCCGACGCGGCCATCCAACATGTCCGATGGCCCAACGACATCCGCGCCGGCCGCAGCCAGCGATGCGGCTGTCTTCGCCAGCAACGCGATACTGGAGTCATTTTCGATTTCGTAATGATCGCCGTCGCGCGCAACCACGCCGCAGTGGCCATGTGAGGTGTACTCGCACAGGCACACATCCACAATCTGCACCAGCGAGTCCAGAGCGCGGTTTCTCTTGAATGCGCGTAGCGCCGTCTGCACGATGCCGTCCGCAGCCCACGCCCCGCTGCCCTGCTCGTCTTTCTCCGCGGGAAGGCCGAAGAGCAGCAGGCCGCCGATCCCAAGTCCAGCGCAGGCCTCGGCTTCCTTCACTGCCTCGTCGATCGACAGGTTGAAGACCCCGGGCATGGAGCTGATCTCTTTGCGAATACCTTCGCCGGGGCAGATGAAGAGCGGATTGATCAGCGCACCAGGGTGCAGATGCGTCTCGCGAACAAGCGATCGCATCGCCTCCGTCCGGCGCAACCGGCGCATACGTGTGGCAGGAAAGTTCATGCCAATAGTCTACGTCCTGCCCTCAGCTGTGGTCTGCGATCGCCTCGTACTCCGCCCCAGAGGCCGCTGGAGCCAGCACCCATAGCGTGTACGCGCCCAAGGCTGTTCCGATCGGAAACTTCAGCAGCGACAGGATGGAGACGATGATGGCAAGCGTCCTGCCCCACGGCTTACGCGTTAGCAGGCTGTATCCAACCAGCAAAGCCAGTGCCGCCGACACTACGGCCACAATGGCGATGAATGGAAGCATAGCGCTCATCCACGGTGGACCAAATGGCCCTCCATCGTGACCGAAGGGCCAATCGGTCCCGCCGAATCGGCGCATCGTCACAGCGCGAAAGAAAAACATCCCGAACAAGCCTGCAACCACCCGGTATAACCCAAACACACACCATAGGATGCCAAGAGGCTGCAGATTCCGCTGCACCCGCGGTAGAGGCGTATAGATTGGCGGCGCCATCGGCGGCGGGGGCGACGGATATGACGTGTATGCCATTTGAGCTGGTGTTACCTGCGCACCACACTTCGGGCAGAAACGAACCTCATCCGCTATCGCAGCACCACACGACTGACAAACCATCTCACACCTCCGATACATCCAGAGCGCCGGTCTTGCGCTTCCAATACTACGCGCGAGCGCAATCGGCAGTTCCCTGCGAGGGTACGATAAGAAGAGTGAATTCTCCAGAACTACTGCCGGTCATTCCATCTCCTCTACGCGAAACGAGCGCCGCCGCGCTGGAGTGGTCACGCCTGCGCGATCACATCGCCGGCCGCACCTTCTCCCCGCTTGGCCGTGCCTGGGTGCTCGCTCTCGAGCCCTGCGCCGACCTTGCCTGGATAGACCAGCAGCAGCAGCGCACCGCCGAGATGCGCACGATGCTGACCCGTGGCGGCAGCTTCGAATTCCGTGGCCTCTTCGACCCCACTCTCCTGCTCGACAAGGCCCGTATCGATGGCGCTGCGCTCGAAGCCACGGAGATTCGTGATCTCCTCACCGTCGTCGAACGTGTCGCTGCATGGCGCAACTTCATCGATCCACACGCCCAGACGCAATCCCAGACAAAATATGACTGGCCTGGCATTGCCGCGCTCTCCGCACCTCTGCTCGACCACGATCTAACCCCGCTGCTCCGCATGCTTCGCGGCAAGATCGAGCCAGACGGCTCGCTCAACGACGACGCCTCACCCGAACTCCGCCGCATCCGCCGCGCCATGGAGCGACAGCATCGCGCCATCGAGGAGAGTCTCCGCAGATCTCTTCGGTCGCTCGCCGAGGGTGGAAGCACGCAAGACGACCTCATTACCATTCGCGGCGACCGCTTCGTCATTCCGGTCAAGGCGGAGTTCAAACGCCGCGTCCCGGGCGTCATCCACGGGTCTTCTTCTTCTGGTCAGACGGTTTTTGTCGAACCACTTGAAACCATCGAGCAGAACAACGAGCTGGTCCGTCTCCTCGACGAAGAGCAGGCTGAGATTCATCGCATCCTCGTCGCGATGACCCGGGCGCTCGGCCAGCAGGCCACTGCGATCCACCTCGGAGCCTGCATCCTCGCCGAGGTCGAGTCCCACACCGCTCGCGCTCGCTTTGGCAACGCTCTGAACTGCGTCCGGCCCAGCTTCACCCAGGAGCTCTCGCTCACTGCCGCACGTCATCCTCTGCTTGAGCTTCGGATGAGAGCGACTGCGCTCGAAGCGGGCACCGAGGCCACCGCTCCTGTCCCACTCACCATCGTCCTTCCACCAGACGCCAGACAGCTCATCATCAGCGGACCCAACACCGGCGGTAAGACCGTCTCGCTCAAGACTCTCGGGCTGCTCGCGCTTATGGCTCAGGCTGGCGTTCCCGTGCCTGCGGAGGAGGCGAAGCTTCCCCTCTTCACCAGCGTCTACGCGGACATCGGCGACGCGCAGTCCATCGAGCGCAACCTCTCCAGCTTCTCGGCACACGTCGTCAACCTCGACCGCATCTCGCGCGAAGCTACCGCCAGCTCTCTCGTCCTGCTCGACGAGCTGGGCTCCGCGACCGATCCCGAGGAGGGCGCGGCACTCGCAGTCGCCATCGCCTCACACTTCCTTGCTATCAACGCATGGTGCTGCGTTACCACTCACCTTACGTCGCTCAAGGTCTATGCGGCCAATCATGCCGGCGTCCTGAATGCGGCTGTTGGCTTCGACCAGCAGACGCTGACTCCTACCTATGAGCTAAGGCTAGGCGTGCCGGGAGCCTCCGCAGGCCTCAACATCGCCAGTCGTCTCGGCCTCGACCCTCAGATCGTCGCAGCCGCTCGTGCGCAGATGACCACGCAGACGGCGGACATCGGCGCGTTCCTCGATCAGCTTCACGACCAGCTGACCGCAGCCACGGCGGAGCGCGCGACAATGCGGTTGCGCGAGCAGGAGCTCTCCCGTGAAAGAGCACGGCTTGAGGTCGAAGGCCGAGTCGAACAGAAGGCACGAACGAAGGAGCTCGAAGCCAAGCTCAACTCTCTGATCGAAGACTTCGCCTACCAGCTCCGCGAGACCGTCAAAGCCATCGACGACAAGACGCTGGCAAAGAAGATCGCCCGCGACTCCGACCGCCGCATGGCCACTCTGCGCCGCGAGTTCTCCGAGCAGTTCAGCTCAACCGTCGTCGCACACAACACTCGCGCAGACAAGAACGACCCTGCCGCTCAGCCGCACGTTCCCAAGGGCATCAAGGTCGGCGACCTCGTCAAACTGAAGTCGCTGGGTCGACAGGCAAGAGTTGATCGCGTCATCGACGCGAAGAGCTTTGAAGTCTCCATGGGGGCCATGAAGATGCGCGCCGCAATCGACGATATCGCCGAGGTAGAGTCCGTCAAAGTCGTCACCCCGCTCGAAGCAGCGCGCAAACGCGGCGGCATTACAGTCGCCACAACCAACGACGATACCGACTACATGACGTCGGAGATCAACGTGATCGGCCGGACTGCCGACGAGGCCCAGACCGAGGTAGAACGCTTTCTCGACCGCGCCTTCCTCGCCGGACTTCCCCGCATCCGCATCGTCCACGGCACCGGCATGGGTGTCCTCCGCCGTACGCTCCGCGAATATCTGCGCAACCATCCCCACGTCACTACCGTCACCGAGCC
>Ga0193717_1000900_pt1 | contig 18780 bp, 13 predicted proteins | sample U2c2metaG_FD_145900 | JGI IMG/M metagenome (GOLD analysis project Ga0193717, IMG submission 145900) | Soil microbial communities from a riparian zone of the East river system, Colorado, United States - U2c2 | ecosystem: Environmental > Terrestrial > Soil > Riparian zone | place: USA: East River... | reverse complement strand
AGTGCGTCGTGCAGGTGGGCTGCGGTCAGCTCGGCGAGCACTCGTCGCGCGGTGACCCAGTCGCCCGCGTCGTCCACCACCGCGACGATGCTCACGCTCTCGCGCCCCGCGAGAATCCGCTCAGCCTCGGCGCGCAGGTCTTCCCGGTCAGTCGCCGCCGCCGATTCCGGTGCTTCTGTCTCCGAGGAAGGCCGTGGCGGCGCCATCCGCGCAGTACCGGTTCGGCGTCCCGACTCGACCGCCTCGAGCATGCTCTCAGGAGAGAAATCAGGTGCGGCCGCATCGAAGATCAACCCGTCCAGCACACCAGCCAGTACTTCGGTGTCGCTGCTCCGGGTGAACGTCAGCCAAGTCTCGATCGGCAGCAACCCCAGCGCCCGCGTAGTACCGGCTCGCTCCACCAAACGACCTGCGGCGAGCTGCACCGCATCGGCGTACGCGGCCAGCGACATCCGCAGGTGCGTGCAGACGCGATGCAGTCCCGGCCAGCGTTCGAGCACGATCCGGTGGACCTTCTCGGCCTGCTCGATCAACCGCTCGTTGCCCCACGCCAGCTGCGCGTTCTCCCGCAGTTGCGCGGTCGTGCTGGTGGAAACCAGGATCGCGAGCTCGTTGCCGAGCAGCCGGAACACCTTCGTCAGCCGCTCGATCGAGGCCTGCCCCTGCTCGGAGGTGGCACGCGGGTCGCTCACGCTGTGCGCCTCGAGCGTCAGCAGTTGGTGCAGCTCGGCCTGACCGCCTTGCACCGACATCCGGCGGAGGAACATCAGCATCACGTACGGCGCGAACGCGGCCCGGTGGCGCAGCTCGTTCGGACGGTCCACGAGCTTCGTGATCGCGCCGTACTGCCGCAGTACGTCGAACCGCCGGACGATCACCTCGTGCGGATACCCGCGGCAGGCGAGGGTGGCCTGCTCCACCGTCAGCCCGTCGCTCCCGGCCTCGGCGAACGCGTCCAGGATCGCCTGGTCGACGTCCAGCAACTCGGGATCGACGATCATCGCCCCGGCCTCGCGTGCGAGCACGGCGAACACCTGCCGGTAGACGCGCAGTACGGCCGCTTCGGCCTCGGCGTCCAGCAACGTGGCGTCCATCGAAAACTCCTCCCGTGTGGCAGCCGACCCGTCAGCGTAGGCGGTCGGCGGCCAGAAGGTGGACTTTATCGACCCCCACCGACGGATCGAAATCGGACCACGCCAGGCCTGTGGACAACCGTTCCGCTCAGGACAGCCTGGAGGCCAGCCCGGGGAGTTCCCGCAGAGCATTCACGCGCTCGAGCCGGGTCCGCTCGGGGGAGTCGAAGGTCTCGCTGAGCTCTGGCTGTGGGTCGCCACTGCCGGTGAGGATCGCCGCGCTGAAGGGCCAGTCGCTGCCGAAGACGATGTTGTCGAGGCTGGTCACCTTGAGGACGCCGCCCATCGCCGCCGGGGACGGGCTGAGTGCCGTGTCGTAGAGGAAGCTGCTGATCAGCTTGGGCACGACCCCCGGCGGCAGGGTGCCGAGTTCGCTGGCGAGACCGAGACGGTAGGACAGGAACGGCACGGTTCCGCCGGCGTGCGCCAGTTGGAAACGGATCGACGGGTAGCGGGCCATCGTGCCGCGGAACATCAACTGCGTCGCGGCCCGGGTCGTGTCGAAGGTGAACTCGTACAAGAAGTCCGGCACCTGCAAGTCAGGCTTGTTCTGCGCGGGAATCGACGCTGGATGGATGAACACATAGGCGTTGCGCCGGGCGAGGGCCGCCATCACAGGTTCGAACCGCGGATCGCCCAGGTAGATCCCGTCGTACGCCGACAACAGGACGACCCCGTCGAGCTTCAGCTCATCCAGCGCGTACTCGATCTCGGCCACCGAGGCGGTCACGTCGGGCAGCGGCAGCACCGCCAGCGCTCCGAACCTCTTCGGATACTGCTTGAAGAGGCCGGACACGTAGGTGTTGCAGTACCTGGCCATCTCGCGGGCGTCCGCAGGGTCCAGGTAGTTGACGCCGGGATCTGACACCGAAAGGACCTGCGTCTGGATGCCGTAGCGCTCCATGAAGTCGACTGCCGCCTCGGGCGACCACTCGGGCAGCGGGAGGCCTGCGATGGTTCCGTATCCGTGCTCTACCAGGGATGCCCGGTAGTCGGGCGGAAGCGTGTGAGCGTGCATGTCGATCCGGTTCGTCATGGCTGAGACTCCTTGCTCGCGTAGTTGCACATCTCTGTGCAATTTATTGTAACTTGCACAGAGATGTGTAGGATTTCGCCCTGTGACGCCTACCACGACGGCCCGGCGCCGGGATGCGGTCGCCAACCAGCAGCGGATCCTGCAGGTCGGGCGGCAGGTGCTCGCCGCCAACCCGGACGCGTCCCTGGCAGATATCGCAGCGGCCGCCGGCGTCGTACGCCGGACCCTGTATGCGCACTTCCCGAACAGAGAAGCGCTCGTCCAAGCGATCGCGGACGAGGCAGCCCAGGCGATTCGCGAGGTGCTGGCAGCTGGAGACGGGGGACCGGCGGCTGAGGCTCTGGCCCGGTTCGTCCTCAAGGCCTGGCCGGTTGCGGACCGCTACCGGCTGCTGGTCGACCTGGGGACGGCAAGTCTGACCCCGGCCGGTGTTCGCGAATCGCTGCGCGGGCTCCGCTCGGATGTCGCCGAGCTCGTGCGGCGGGGCCAGCGCGAAGGCGACTTCACGTCGACCGTCCCGGCTGAGGTCCTGGCCTACACCCAGTCCTCCTTGATGCTCGGGTTGTTCGCCGCTGTCACGGACGGCGTGCTCGACGAGACGGAGGCCCCGCACACGGCCGCCATGCTGGCCCTACAGGCTGTCGGCGTACCGCCCGCCCGACGCCGCAAGGCGCTCGCCGCCGCGGTTGGCTGACCTGAAATTCAGGTGACGGGTCGACGGCCCGGCCCTACCATCCGAAGCATGATGAGACTGCTCGGCTAGTGCGTCCTCAAACGCTCTAGCCGACCCCCAGCAGCTGTGCCGGTGCGGACGACCCGAGACGGTCGTCCCCGGACAGCTTGCTGTTCTCATTCATCGGAGTTTCTGATGGCACCGTCACGTCTCGACGCCCTGCCGATCGGCGCTCAGCACCCGCGTCTTCGCGAGCTGCTCGCTGTCCGCAAGGATTCCCTCCCCGGCCGGATCCTGGTCGAGGGCAACTGGGAGCACAGCCAGCTCCTCACCACCCCGACCACCGTCGACACCTTCTTCTACTGCCCCGAAGCAGCAGAAGACACCGGTACTGCGGAACGCGTCGCCGCCCGCGCCGCCGAGGTCTACCGGATCTCCCCGAAACTGCTGGCCAGGGCGACCCGCAGGAGCCGATCGGACGGCCTCGTGTCGATCGCGCGACTCCCGGTCTGGCACCCGCGCGACTTCCGGTTCGACGAGTCGTCGCTGATCCTGGTCGCGGACGGGGTGGAGTACGCCGGCAACCTCGGCACCCTGATCCGTACCGTCGACGCGGCCCGCGCCGACTGCCTGGTCCTCACCAGCAGAAGGGCTCGCCGCAGTCACCCAGCCGTGTACGCCGCCAGCCGCGGCCTCGTCCTCAGTACGCCGGTACTCGAGTTCGACGACATCCCCGCGGCAGCCGGGTGGTTGCGCCGGCACGGTGTCGAGGTGCACCTGGCCGATCCTTCGGCGACCGGGAGTTACCGCGGACCGGCGTACCGGGGGAGGCCGACGGCGTTCGTGGTCGGCTCGGAAGGTGGCGGGCTGTCGGGGGTCTGGCATCGGCAGGGGTTCGGCGCGGTGTCGATCCCGATGCTGGGGCAGGCGGACTCCCTGAATGTCGCTCTCTCGGCCGGGATCCTGCTCTTCGAAGCCCGGGCGCGGAAGAGCGACTGGTGATCAGGGTCGGGGTGGGGCGGTCGAGGCGCGGGGGATCAGGCGGACGTCCAGGGTGATCGGCTCCGTCGGGTGCTTCGAGCGTTCGACGGCGTCGAGCAGGAGCCGGACCGCGATGCCGGCCTTCTGCGGGATGTCCTGCGCGATCGTGGTCAGTTTCGGGGTGACGTACTCGCTCAGGTCGAGATTGTCGAAGCCGAGCACGGAAACGTCGGCGGGAACGGAGAAAGCGCTCTCTGTGAGTCCCTCCATGATCCCGATCGCCAGGATGTCGGCGGTGGCGAAGACCGCGGTCGCGTCCGGATGCTCGGTCATCAGCCGCCGGCCGAGCTCCCGGCCGCTGGCGTGGGTTGTGGTCTCGACCGTGACCAGGCGCTCCTGCCAACTCAGACCCGCCTCGGCGAAGGCCGCCTGAAAGCCCTCGAACCGCTGGTGCACGACACCCACGTCGGAGAACGACGGTCCGGCGAAGACGATCTGCCGATGCCCGAGCTCGAGCAGGTGGCGGGCGGCGAGCAGGGCGCCGGTGTAGTCGTCGGACCGGACACCGGTGGTCAAGGGGTTCGCGGAGTAACTGTCGATGGCGAGCAACGCGACCTTGCCGATCGTGCGAGCCGTCAGCCGATCGATCTCCTCGTCCAGGAACCCCAGCAGCACGGCCCCGTCCAGACTCCACGACTGCAGCGCCTCGGCGACCTCGGCCGGCTGGGAGATGCCGCGCAGCATCAGGTGGTAGCCGCCCTTGCGCAGTTCGCGCTCGATCTGCCCGACGATCGCCACGTTGTGCGGGCTGATCATCAGGCTGTCCTCGTCGGCGGCCGGTACCAGCAGCCCGATCAGCCGGGACGACTTCGCCGCCAGGCTGCGCGCCGAGGCGCTCGGCACGTAGCCGCGCTCGGCCACGATCCGCTGGATCCGCTCGATCGTCTCCGGCGAGACGCGCGCCCGCTTGCCGTTCACCACATTCGAGACCGTCATCATGCTGACCCCGGCCTCGTCGGCGATGTCCTTCAGCGTGACCCGCACCAGCTCTCCTCTCGCCTGCCAACACCCTACGAGGGCAGCGACGCAGGGCAGCGTCACAGGGCCGGTCGGCGGTGCTCGGCCGACTGCTCTCCACCCATTGACAGTTTCGTTTCCGGCACATTACGGTCCACCGAGGTGGAGCGCTAAACCTATCATAAATCAAAGCGATCGGACGGAGCTTCGGCGTGACAGAGCACCAGTGGTGGCGGGACGCGGTGATCTACCAGATCTATCCGCGCAGCTTCGCCGACGGCGACGGCGACGGCACCGGTGACCTGGCCGGCGTGCGGTCCCGGCTGCCCTACCTGCGCAGCCTGGGGGTCGACGCCCTCTGGTTCACCCCGTGGTACCTCTCGCCGCTGGCCGACGGCGGGTACGACGTCGCCGACTACCGGGTGATCGACCCCGCTTTCGGCACCGTCGACGAGGCCGAGCAGTTGATCGCGGAGGCGGCCGGGCTCGGCATCCTCACCATCATCGACGTGGTCCCGAACCATGTGTCCAGCGAGCACGAGTGGTTCCGGGCCGCGCTGGCCGCAGGCCCGGGATCACCTGAGCGCGAGCGGTTCTGGTTCAAGGAAGGAGCGGAGTCGCCGACCGACTGGGTGTCCAGCTTCTCCGGTGACACCTGGACCCGGACGAAGAACCCGGACGGTACGCCGGGGGAGTGGTACCTGCATCTGTTCACCCCCGAACAGCCCGATCTCAACTGGAACCATCCCGACGTACGGCGTGAGCACGAGGCGATCCTGCGCTTCTGGTTCGACCGTGGGGTGGCCGGGATCCGGATCGACTCCGCGACGATGCCGGTGAAGGACCCCGCGTTCCCGTTGCTCGGCCAGACCGAGGACCACCCGTACGTCGATCGCGACGGTGTGCACGAGATCTACCGGGCCTGGCGGGCAGTCGCCGATTCCTACGATCCGCCTCGAGTGCTCGTCGGGGAGATCTGGCTTGCGGATCCCGAGCGGTTCGCGCGGTACCTGCGGCCCGACGAGATCCACACCGCGTTCAACTTCGACCTGATGGCCAGGCCCTGGCTTGCCGCGGAGTTGCGCGAGTCGATCAAGACCACGCTGGCGGCGCACGAGCCGGTGAACGCGCCGGCGACGTGGGTGCTCTCGAACCACGACATCACCCGGCCGGTCACGCGGTACGGGCGAGAGGACAGTTCGTTCTCCTTCTCTGCCAAGCGATTCGGCGTACCGACGGATCTGGCGAAGGGGCGACGCAGGGCTCGGGCGGCGGCCCTGCTGACCGCGGCATTGCCTGGATCGCTCTACATCTACCAAGGCGACGAGCTCGGCCTGCCCGAGGTGGAGGACCTCCCGCTGGCCGCGTTACAGGATCCGATCTTCCACCGCTCCGAGGGAGCCGATCCGGGCCGCGACGGCTGCCGGGTTCCGTTGCCCTGGACAACGACAGGACCGAGCTTCGGCTTCAACTCCCAGGGCTTCGGGCCCTGGCTGCCTCAGCCCGCCGCCTGGGGAGCGCTCTCTGTCGAGGCTCAGCAGCATGATCCCGACTCGATGCTCTCCCTGTACCGCGCTGCACTCGCCCAGCGAGGCGACATCTCAGGTGACCTGACCTGGCTCGTGGGGCTGAACACCGACGACGTGCTGGCCTTCCGCCGCGGCGACGACTTCCTCTGTCTCGTCAACCTCGGCGCCGAACCTCTCCAGCTACCCCCGAACACCACCGTGCTGCTCGCCAGCTCCGCCCTGGCCGGCGACCACCTGCCCACCGACACGGCTGTCTGGCTGCGGCCGGCGCCGACCCCTGCAGAATCCGTAGGAGAGTGACCATGAAGTCCTTCACCCCCGTGGCCATCGCGGTCGCTCTGGCTGCGAGCCTCACCGCCTGCTCCGGCTCGGACGACAGCGCCGATCAATCCACGCCGTCCGGTCCTGTCACCGTCAAGGTCGCCCGCGATCCCGGTCTCGACAAGGGAGCGATCGCCGCCTTCGACGAGCGAGTCGCCCAGTTCGAGAAGGCGAACCAGAACATCGACATCGTGCCGCAGGAGTACAACTGGACCGCGACCACCTTCACGGCCCAGCTCGCCGGCGGCACCCTGCCCGACGTCTTCACCGTGCCGTTCACCGACGGCCGCGGCCTGATCGAGCGAAAGCAGATCGCGGACATCAGCGGCCAGGTCGCCTCGCTGCCCTACGCCGGCAAGTTCAGCCCGAACGTGGCGAAGGCGGGCCAGGCGGCGGACGGCAAGATGTGGGCCGTCCCGATCGCCGCCTACGGACAGGCGCTGCACTACAACCGCACACTCTTCAAGCAAGCCGGGCTCGACGCCGATGCGCCGCCGACCAGCTGGGACGAGGTGCGGACGGCGGCGAAACAGATCGCGGAGAAGACCGGCAAGGCCGGCTATGCGCAGCTGACCACGGACAACACGGGCGGCTGGATCCTGACCACCCTCGACTACGCACTGGGCGGTCGGGCAGAGAAGATCGACGGCAGCACGGCGACCGCCGAGCTCGACACTCCGCAGATGACCGAGGCGCTCCAGTTGCTCAAGACGATGCGCTGGGACGACAACAGCATGGGGTCGAACTTCCTCTACGACTGGGGCGGCATCAACCAGGCGTTCGCTGCCGGACAGATCGGCATGTATGTCAGCGGCGGCGGCAACTACGGCTCGCTGTTCACGCAGAACGCGTTGAAGCCGGCGGACTACGGCGTCACGGTTGTTCCGCTGGCCGACAACCCCGAGGCCGGCGTGCTCGGTGGTGGCACCCTTGCCACGGTCAGCGCGAAGTCGAACGAATCAGTGCAGGCCGCCGCTGTGAAGTGGATCGACTTCTACTACATGCAGAAGTTGACCGACCAGGCGTCCGCAGTACTGGATGCGAAGACGACGGCGGCGTCCAAGCAGCCGGTGGGTGCGCCGCAGTTGCCGGTGTTCGACAAGGCGACCTATGACGAGTCGCTGAAATGGGTGGCCGAGTACGTCAACGTGCCGCTGGCACAGATGAAGCCGTACACGGACAAGATGTTCGACCAGCCGCTCGTCACCGAGCCGACCCGTTCGACCCAGGAGGTCTACAAGATCCTCGACCCGGTGGTCCAGTCCGTGCTGACCAAGAAGGACGCCGACATCGCGGACCTGCTGAAGAAGGCCGATGCCGAGGCGCAGACCTTGCTGGACCGGAACTGACCCGATGGTGACCGAGACCCGCCCCGCGCCGCTGGTGGTCAGCCCGCGCATCCAGGGCCGTTCTCGCCGGACGCCCTTGACCTGGGCACGTGGCGGCGGCCTGAGCACGCTGGTATTCCTGCTGCCGTTGCTCCTGGTGTTCGGGATCTTCTCCTGGATCCCGATCGGCCGCGCGGTGCTGATGAGCTTCCAGGAGACCAACCTGGTCACGCCATCCACCTTTGTCGGCCTGCAGAACTTCAAGGACGTGCTTGCCGATCCGCTGCTCTGGACCGCGGTCAAGAACACCCTGTACTTCGCTCTGCTGGCGTTGCTGTTCGGCTATCCGGTGCCGCTGGTCGCAGCCGTGGTGATGAGCGAGGTCCGTCGGTTCAAAGGGCTCTACAGTGCGCTGGCCTATCTCCCGGTGGTGATCCCGCCGGTGGTCGCAGTACTGCTGTGGAAGTTCTTCTACGACGCCGGCCCGACCGGAGTGTTCAACACGATCCTCGGCACGGTCGGTCTGGGACCGGTGTCGTGGTTGCAGGACTCGGGTAGTGCGATGCCCGCCCTGGTCCTCGAGGCGACCTGGGCGGCGGCCGGCGGCACGGTGATCATCTACCTCGCCGCGCTGACCGGTGTCTCCACCGATCTCTACGAGGCGGCCGAGATCGACCGGGCCTCGATCTGGCGGAAGATCTGGCACGTCACGCTGCCACAGTTGCGAGGCGTGCTCCTGATCACCTTCATCCTGCAGATTGTCGGGACCTCGCAGGTGTTCCTCGAGCCGTTCCTCTTCACCGGTGGCGGCCCGGCGAACTCGACCACCACCATCCTGCTGCTGATCTACGACTACGCGTTCGCGAACAGCCTGGGCGGCGAGTACGGCGCCGCCACCGCGCTCAGCATCATGCTCGCCGTGGTGCTCGGAATCCTCTCGGCGATCTACTTCCGCCTGACTCGTTCCTGGAGCAAGTCATGAGCCGCGGCATCCTGTCCGGCTCCGACTGGCGCCGGCCGAGGATCCGCCGTACTGCGTTGGGCGTGCACGGCGTGCTGCTGCTTGCCCTGTTCGCCGTCGGGCTCGGGCCGATGCTCTGGCTCGCGAAGGCCGCCGTGACTCCGACCCAGGACACGCTCCGGGCCCCACTGGCGCTTTGGCCGAACGGGATCGACTGGGCCAACCTGTCCACTGCCTGGTCCCGGGTCGAGATCGACAAGTACTTCCTCAACACAGTGATACTCGCGGGCGGGTCGTGGTTCGTTCAGTTGCTGGTGGCAACCACTGCGGGCTTCGCCCTGTCCGTACTGCGGCCTCGCTACGGCAAGCTGCTCACCGGGGTCGTGCTGGCGACGTTGTTCGTACCGTCCGTAGTGCTGCTGGTTCCGTTGTATCTGACTGTGGTCGATCCACCGTTGCTCAAGGCATCGTTGATCAACTCGTTCTGGGCGGTCTGGCTGCCGGCCGGAGCGAACGCGTTCAACATCCTGATCGTTCAGCGGTTCTTCGCCAACCTGCCGCGTGAGGTCTTCGAGGCTGCTCGAGTGGACGGCGCGGGCCCGTTCAGATTGTTCTGGTCCGTGGTGCTCCCGATGTCGCGGCCGATCCTCGGGGTGGTCTCGGTGTTTGCCGTGATCGCCGCTTGGAAGGACTTCCTCTGGCCGTTGCTGGTGCTGCCCGATCCCGACCTGCAGCCCCTGTCCGTCCGCCTTCCGGCGTTGCAGAAGTTCGTCGAGCTCGACGTCTTCCTGGCCGCGCTGGCGATCTCGACCGTCATCCCAGTCGCGCTGTTCCTGGTGTTCCAGCGCTTGTTCCTCAAGTCCGGCGCCTTAGGTGGTGCGGTCAAGGGCTAGTCCCAGTTTCACCCGTCTCATTGTTCCGCCCCCCTCAGAGAAGGGCCCATCACCATGTCTCGACGAAGCTCCCGCCTGCTGTCCGCAGTACTGGCTGCATTCCTGGCAGCGCTGCCATTCGCCTTGATCGACGTTCCGTCCGCGACAGCGGCACCGGTCACCGTCGAGGCCGAGTCCGCCGCCCTGTCCGGTGGCGCGGTGGTGCAGACCGAGCATCCTGGCTACACCGGCTCGGGCTTCGTCGGCGGGTACACCGATGGCAACAAGGGGAACGCGGCAACGACCTTCACGGTCGCCTCCAGCACCGCCGGCTCCGGTACTGCGACCTTGCGGTACGCCAACGGAACCGGGGTCACCATGACGCTCTCCCTGTACTCCGGCGGCTCCAAGATCCGGCAGATCAGTCTCCCCGCGACCTCCGGGTGGGCCGACTGGGGGACGTCGGCGGAGGAGGTTCCGCTGGTCGCCGGCGCGAATACGATCGCCTACCGCTTCGACACGTCGGACTCGGGCAACGTCAACCTCGACAACCTGACGGTCACCCCGCCGACCGACGTACCGCCGTCCGATGGAAGTGGTCTTGAAGGCGGCTTCCTCTCCGGGGGCGCGAGCATCGGCACCTCGATCAGCGGCTTCACCGGCAGCGGCTACGTCACCGGTCTAACCACTGTCGGCAGCCGGGTGATCCGTACGGTGAAGCTCGACACCGCGGGCAGCGTGAGCACGACGCTGCGCTACAGCAACACCACCGGCAGCACCAAGACGCTCAGCGTCTACGCCAACGGCGTCCGGACCGGACAGGTCTCGTTGCCGGCGGCAAGTGGATGGTCGACCGTGCAGCAGACGCTGCCGCTGCGAGCTGGGCTGAACCTGATCGGCTACCAGTTCGACTCTGGTGACAGCGGCAACGTCGCGCTCGACGACGTCACCGTGGCGGGTTCCACGGCACTGGCGACCCGTGGAGCGACAGTCCCCTATACGGAGTACGAGGCTGAGAGCAGCAGCACGAACGGGACGGTGCTCGGCCCGGACCGGACGTACCGGACCATCCCGTCGGAGTCGTCCGGACGGCGGGCGGTACGCCTCGATAACGCGGGGAAGTACACCCAGTTCACCCTGACCAAGCCGTCGAACTCGCTGGTCGTGCGCTACTCGATCCCCGACAACGCCTCCGGTACCGGCATCACCGCGCCGCTCGGGGTCTATGTCGGCGGAGCGAAGGTGAAGGACGTCACCCTGACCTCGGCGTACAGCTGGGTCTACGGCCTCTACCCGTTCCCGAACGACCCGGGGCTGGGCAACGGCCACCGGTTCTACGACGAGGTCCGGACGACCTTGCCGAGCTACCCGGCCGGCACCGTGCTGAAGCTGCAGAACGACACCAGCACACCGATCACCATCGACCTGATCGACACCGAGGTGGTCGCCCCCGCCTACACCGCACCAGCCGGCGCACTCGATGTCACCTCGTACGGCGCTGTCTCGGGCTCGGGAGACGACACGGCCGCCTTCAACTCGGCGATCGCCGCGGCGAAGGCGGCGGGCAAGCCGCTCTGGATCCCAGCCGGCACCTTCGACCTCACCAACCGGCTGACCGTGGACAACGTGACGATCCGCGGCGCCGGGATGTGGCACACGACAGTGCGCGGCAACAACGGCGTCGGTGGGTTCCTGGGAGCCGGCAGCAACATTCAGCTCGCCGACTTCACCTTCGCCGGGGACGTGCGGTACCGCGATCCCGACGGCGGGGTCACCACCCACGCCGCGATGGAGGGCAACTTCGGCACCGGATCACTGATCCACAACGTCTGGGTCGAGCACGCCAAGGTCGGGCTGTGGGTGAACAACGCCAACGGCCTTTACCTGGCCGGGGTGCGGATCCGGAACACCTTTGCCGACGGAGTGAACCTGAACAACACGGTCAGCAACTCCCGGGTCGACCAGAGCGTGCTCCGCAACACCGGTGACGACGCGCTGGCGATGTGGTCCTTTTCGGCGTCGGTGACGAATTGCGCGTTCACGTTCAACACCGCAGTACTGCCCGCGCTCGCTAATACTGCCGGTATCTACGGTGGCAACGGCAACCGGATCGAGGACAACCTGTTCTCCGACACCGTCTACACCGCCTCGGGCATCACCGTCTCCACCTGGCACGGCGCGCAGCCGTTCAGCGGGACAACAGTGGTGCAGCGCAACACGATCACCCGCGCGGGTGGATTCAACACCGACTGGAACAGCAGCCAGGGCGCACTGTGGATCTATGCGGAGTCCCGCGACATCACGGCGCCGGTGCTGATCAAGGACGTCGACATCATCGACAGCACCTATCAGGGCATCTTGATGACCTGGCAGAAGACGATCAGCAACATCACCTTCGACCACGTGAAGGTGATCGGGACCGGCACCTACGGCATCGAGATCTTCAGCCCTGGCTCGGGCACCTTCAACTACGTGACCGTCAGCAACACACCCAGTGGAGGCCTCAACAACACCACCGGCTTCACCTTGATCAGAGGCCCTGGCAACTCCGGCTTCTGACCGCCTCGATCGCCCGGCCCCGCGCCTGCCCGCGGGGTCGGGCCTGCCTGTCAGTCCCGGGAACGGCGGCGGAAGGCGAGCAGGGCGAGCGGCGCGAAGACGGCCGTGAAGATGATGGACCAGCCGATGGACGCGACCACCGGGTGATGCATCGGCCACTGGGCGTCCGGCAGGGCGCCCGGTCCGTTGCCCCACAGCTCGCGGCAGGCTGCGGTCAGAGCCGACACCGGGTTCCACTCTGCGACGACCCGCAGCCAGCTCGGCATGTCCTCCGGTGGTGCGAAGGTGTTGGCGACGAAGGTGAGCGGGAACATCACCGTGAACATGAAGCCGTTGACCGCCTCGACCGAGCGCAGCATCGAGCCGACCCAGATCCCCAGCCAGATCATCGAGAAGCCGAACAGCAGCAGCAACAGGTACGCCAGCACCGCGTTCGCAAAGCCTTCGCGGATCCGCCAGCCGACGGCCAGGCCAGTCACTCCCATCACCACGATGCCGATGCTGGAATGGATCAGGCTGGACAGGCTCCGGCCGACCAGGACGGACGCCCGCGAGATCGGCAACGACTTGAAGCGGTCGACGATCCCCTTCTCCAGGTCGCTGTTGAGGCCGAGGGCCACGATGGCCGAGGAGAACACCATGGTCTGCGCCATGATGCCGGGGAGCAGGAACTCCCGGTAGGTCGTCCCCTGCACGCTGATCGACCCACCGAAGACGTAGGCGAACAGCAGCACGAACATCACCGGCTGGATCGTCACGTCCAGCAACATCTCCGGCATCCGCCGGATGTGCAGGAGGTTTCGCCAGACGACGGTCAGTGATTGCTGCAGCAAGGTGCGCTCGTGGATCGGCGGCCGATCCTGGACGGTCACGGCGGTCATCGCAGGGCCTCCTGTCCAGTCGGCGTTTCGGTGTCCAGCTCGTCCTCGGCTCGGTGACCGGTCAGATGCAGGAAGACATCGTCGAGGCTCGGCCGCTTGAGGCCCAGGTCGTCGATGTCGATCCCGCTCTCGGCGAAGACCCCCGCGATCCGGGTCATGTCGCTCAGACCGCTCGCGGGTGCGGTCAGCCGCCTGCTCACCTCCTCGACATGGACCTCGGCCGTATGCCGGCGCAGCAGCTCGGCCGCCCGCGGCAGATCCGCCTCGGACGACACGGTGATGACCACGGCGGCCCGCCCGGCCTCGTCCTTCAGCTGGGTCGGTGTCCCGGCGGCGATCACCTTGCCCTTGTCGATCACGATGATCTCGTCGGCCAGGTGGTCTGCTTCTTCGAGGTACTGCGTAGTCAGCAGCAAGGTGGTCCCGTCTCGCACCAGGCCGCGGAGCACCTCCCACAGGTCGGCCCGGCTCCGCGGGTCGAGACCCGTGGTCGGCTCGTCCAGGAACAGCACGGGCGGTGACGCCACCAGGCTGACGGCCAGGTCGAGCCGCCTCCGCATCCCGCCTGAGTAGGTCTTGGCGATCCGGTCGGCGGCATCCGCCAGCAGGAAGCGCTCGAGCAACTCGTCGGCAAGCTTGCGCAGGTAGCTGGTCGGCAGTCCGTAGAGCCGACCGATCAGCCGGATGTTCTCCCGGCCGGTCAGCAGCTCGTCGATAGTGGCGGACTGACCGGTTAGTCCCATGCTGCGGCGGACCGCCGCGGGGTCTTTGATCACATCGTGCCCGGCGACCCGGCCGGTCCCGCTGGTCGGCACACTCAGCGTGGTCAGCATCCGCACGGTGGTCGTCTTGCCGGCTCCGTTCGGCCCCAGCAGGCCCAGGACGGTGCCTTCCGGTACTACGAAACTCACCCCGTCGACAGCTCGGTTCGTACCGAACTGTTTCACCAGATCGATCGCTTCAACCGCAGGTTGTGTTGCCATGCCGACAGGCTAGAGGGCCGGACCGACAATCCGCTGCTCAGTTTTGGACCTTTCCGCCAGGTCTTGAACTGTCCGCCCGGGCGCGGAGAAATCCCCCCGGGCCGAGGTCGCCGCGGCCGGGACGGGAGAATGGGCGCGGTCGGTGCCGGTCGAGTGAGGAGTGTGGAGTGGCGGAGTTCGTGGCTGGAGAGGTGGTCGCACCGGCGGATCCGCGGGTGCTGCTGGAGGGGCAGTGGGGGATGGAGCCGGGGCTGGCGATCACCGTCAACTCCGGTTCGCGGATCTCGTTCGCCTTCAACGGCACCAGGGTGAAGGTGCTGTTCGACACCGACGGTCTGACCGTGGCGCCGCATCTCTGGATCTCGCTCGACGAGCAGGAGCCCGAGCTGCACCTGATCGATCAGCCGGTGATCGAGCTGACGGCCGAACCCGGGCAGCACAAGGTCGAGATCGTGGTGAAGGACGTCAACGAGTTCGTGAACCGGTGGAACCGGCCGTTCGAGTGCGCGGTGGTGTTCGCCGGGCTGGTGCTCGATGCGGAGACGCGACTCCGGCTCGGCGCTCGTCCGTCCGGTCCGCGGTTCGAGTTCTACGGCGACTCGATCACCCAGGGAGTGCGCGCGCTCAGCCCTGATCCGGAATCAGCCGGCGCCGATGGAACGAAGTCCTATGCCTATCTGACCGCCCGGGCCTTCGGAGCCTCGGCGTACCAGGTGGGCTTCGGTCGGCAAGGCGTGGTGAAGGCGGGCAACGGCGAGGTGCCGCCCGGTCCGGAGTCGTTCGGCTGGAACTTCGCGGGCTCGCGTGCGGAGCGGGTCGCCGATCCGGAGCTGGTGGTCCTCAATCTCGGGGTGAACGACGACGAGTTGACGGCTGCGCAGTACGGGGACTATCTGGCGCGCGTGCGGACGGCGTACCGGAGTAGCAAGATCGTTGCTCTCAGCCCCTTCAGTGGCAAGCATGCGGCGCAGATCGAGACGGCCGTCAAGTCCGCCGACGACCCGAACATCCTGTACGTCGCCACCGACGGCTGGATCACCGCCGACGACTGCACCGACGGCCTCCACCCGTCAGTGGAAGGTCACGCCAAACTCGCCGGCCACCTGATCGCCGAACTGGAACCCCTCATTCGCTGACTAGCTCCGCAGGATCTGGCGACGGTGGCGCGCTCAGCATCCAGTCGTTGAACTGCTCGGTGAAGAGGTACCAGAGCCCGTCCGCCCCCAGCCGTAACTGACGCCGCTCGGCCGTCACCCTGTTCCCCTCGACCTCAGCCGACGCCCCCAGGGCAGCAGCACCTTCAGCCATCGCCCCGGGATCAACCTCGATGCCCTCGGCAACAGCAACCGCCAGACCACCAGCCCCACCTTCACGCCAGGCCGCGGCCCAACTGGTCAACTGCCGCGCCGACACCCCAGCCCGATGCGCGAGATCAGTCAACGCCGCAGATCCGGGCATCCCGGCCGCCCGCCGCGCCAGGTCCTCGGACTGAGTCAGCCCCAGCCCACCGTCCCCGTCTCCGGCCGCAAGCTCCCAAGCCCGCCGAGCCGCATCTGTCGCCAGCGCGACCAGATCGCGCCCTGCGATCCCGGACTTCCGCGGCGGTTCCAACACCTGTACAGCTGTCGGTACGCCCGGCTGCCCCAACGGCCGCGGCGGCATCGGCACAGCCCCAACGCTCGCCGCGAACGCCGCCTTAGCTGGTACTCCGACCGGCCGCGCCTTCAACGCAGGTCCAGCAGCACCACCCGTCGACCGGCGCGAACGCAACATCGACAACAGCTCATCCCGCCGCCGCCCGCGCAGGAGCAACAACGCAAACGGATCCTCATCCAGCTCATCCGCGATCAGGTAGCAAACAGCCGCCGAATGCTTACAAGGCACAGCAAAATCCGGGCAGTTGCAAGCAGTCAGTACTTCGCCCGCATCCGGCAGCAACTCGAGTCCGGCAGCCTGCGCATCATCCACAACCTCAGGCGGCAACTCCCCATCCAGCAGCGCCGCCACCCGCCCGATCTGCGCGGACACCACGTCAAGAACCGCAGACCACTCGGCATCCGAGAACGCCCGGATCTTCACAGTGACCTCGTACGGCGTCACGCGGCTGCCCTGCACCCTGGCTCGCACCACACCCGGATCGACCGTCAGGTCCAGGACACTCCCGCGCCGCGCATAAGACCGTCCACGACCAAGGCGGTTCGGATCTAGCCGCGCCCGGTGCTCCAACGCATTCAGCCAGGCCCTGCCCCACCAGGTCGCGCCGAACGGCCGGCGACTCCCCGCCCCCTTGGCGGCAGGCAGAGCCGCACTCTCCGAGGACGTCCGCCACCCGCGCCACGGAGTACGGTCTGGATCCGGCGTCATGGCGTTCGTCCAACCGCAGAAGGGTTGTAGGGGCCAGCGGCTCCGGCCTTGGCCGGCGTGGTCGACAGTTCGACCAGTTCGGTGAGCTCGGTATCGGACAGGTCGCCCAGCCAGGCCTCGCCCGACCCGATCACCGCGTCCGCCAGTTCACGCTTGGCCGCGAGAATGGTCGAGATCCGGTCTTCCAACGTGTTCTCCGTAACCAGGCGATGCACCTGGACCGGCCGATCCTGGCCGATCCGGTAGGCCCGGTCCGTCGCCTGATCCTCGACCGCCGGGTTCCACCAGCGGTCGTAGTGCACGACGTGGGTCGCCTTGGTCAGCGTGAGGCCGACACCGCCGGCCTTCAACGACAGCAGGAAGACCTGCGCTTCACCGGCCTGGAACTGCTCGACCAGTTGCTCCCGCTTGCGTACGCCGATCCCGCCGTGCAGGAACAACGACCGGACCTGCCGGGCCGCCAAGTGGGACTCGATCAGCCGGCACATTTCGACGTACTGGCTGAAGATCAGCACCGATTCGCCCTCGGCCAGAATCACGTCGAGCAGTTCGTCGAGCGCGGCGAGCTTGCCGGAGCGGCGGGGGAGCGGACCGGGCTCGTGCAGGAACTGTGCCGGGTGGTTGCACACCTGCTTGAGCTGGGTGAGCAGACTCAGCACCAGCCCACGCCGCTCGATCCCCTTGGCTTCCTCGATCTTGGCCAGGGTCTCGCGGGCGACCGCCTGGTAGAGCGTGGCCTGCTCGGCGGTCAACGGTACGACGACATCGTGCTCTGTCTTCTGCGGCAACTCCGGCGCGATCCCGGGATCACTCTTCTTCCGCCGCAGCAGGAATGGCCGGGTCACCCTGGCAAGCCGCGCGGTCGCCTCCTCGTCGTGATACCGCTCGACCGGTACTGCGACGTCGCGGCGGAACCGTTCCAGCGGACCAAGCAGACCGGGGGCCGCCCAGTCCAGGATGGACCAGAGCTCCGACAACCTGTTCTCCACCGGCGTACCGGTCAACGCCAACCTCGTTGCTGCGGGCAACGTTCTGACGCTTCGGGCGGTGCGGGAGAGCGGATTTTTCGCGTGCTGAGCCTCGTCGGCGACTGCCAGACCCCAGAAGATCTCGCCGAGCACGCGGTGGTCCTGCCTCACCACCCCGTACGTCGTGAGCACGACCTCGTCAGCGGCCAAGTCGCTCAGGGAACGACCGGCTCCGTGATAGCGCCTCCTCGGCACGTCCGGCGCGAACTTCTCCAGCTCCCGCTCCCAGGTCCCGAGCAGCGTCGACGGACAGACCACGAGCGTTGGTCCGCGCCCACGTCCGGACAGATGGAGATGCAGTGCGATCACCTGGATCGTCTTGCCTAGGCCCATGTCGTCCGCAAGGCATCCGCCGAGCCCCAGCTCCGCGAGCTGCGCCATCCACGCGACGCCTCGACGCTGATAGTCCCGCAGCTCAGCCTTCAGTCCAGGCGGATCTTGGAGCGGTTCTTCTGGTTGGGCTTCCCGCAGCCGCTCCACCATGGTCTGCAATGGTCCGCCGGCGTCGAACGCGACCAACTCGCCATCCACCTCGAGCGTCCCCGTCAACGCCGCGCCGAGCGCCTCCGCGCCGGTCAACTTCCGCGAGGTGTTTCGCCGCAGCTTCCGGACCAGGTCCTGGTCGATCCGAACCCACTTGCCGCGCATCCGGATCATCGGCCGCTTCGCCTCCGCGAGCGCGGCGATCTCCTCCTCGGTGAGCTCCTCCCCATCCAGCGTCGGCCGCCACTTGAAGGCCAGCAGTTCCGTCATGCTGAAGCCAGGCCCAGTTACTGCTCCGGGCGACGGCGTGCCCTGCACTGCGCCGCGCACAGCCAACTCACCCGCGAAGAGCTCGGCGGGCCACAGCACCTCGATCCCGGCACCGTCCAATGCCTGGCTGTCGCTGGCGAGCTCGTCCAACGCCTCGTCGGTGATGGGAACCTCGGCGGGCGCCGCATCCTTCAACGCAGCCCCAAGCGGCGGCCAAACCCGCGCCCCACGCCTCAGTGCCAACAGCAGATCGGTCTCCGCCCGCTCCCCAAGCGCAGCCAGTACCGCGGCCGGCGCCTTCCACACGTCGGCAACATCCACCAACAAACTCGGATCCGCCCCACTCCGCAACTGCAACACC
>Ga0193717_1000899_pt1 | contig 18800 bp, 22 predicted proteins | sample U2c2metaG_FD_145900 | JGI IMG/M metagenome (GOLD analysis project Ga0193717, IMG submission 145900) | Soil microbial communities from a riparian zone of the East river system, Colorado, United States - U2c2 | ecosystem: Environmental > Terrestrial > Soil > Riparian zone | place: USA: East River... | reverse complement strand
TTACTCACGACATCGCATTTTTACATCGATTAACAGCGCTGTTCTACGCCACACATGGGCGAGAGCCATCAGTCGTGACCTTGCGCCGCTTTGGCGGAAGTATTGGTGTTATTGAGTCAGATTTACCTTGGATTGCAATGTCAGTCAAAAAAAGGGTCGGCTATCTTAAAAATAAATTGGTTGCTTTGCAGAAAATCGAGAAAACTAAATCCCAAGATGACTACACCAATGCGGCAAAAGCCTGGTATGGCTTCTTACGCGAAGGGTGGGAAAGGGCCGTTGAGGAACGTTTATTAAAAGGTGTGGTTGAGCGCTTTAACCCTGGTATTCAGACGCAAAAATTAAAACATCTACATATCGACCCGCAATACCTGGTTGACATCGAGGCTGGCATGACGGAATCTTCAAGGTGGGTACACGACGCGGCTGCAGGCTTAAATCCCAGCATTCCGGATACGGTAAAAGCCGCGCAAGATTTGTCATTGTTTGAGAACTTTGCCGATAGATGCAAGGCTCCTTGAGGCTGACATTTCATTTAGAAATGAATATGTTTTTACTTTTATTTAGATATGCCCAATCGCGACCATCCGATCGTCAACAGGAACTTTATACTAAAAAGAGAAGGGGACTAGCTCTTTCTGCCGTGTGCAAAGGAGATTGCCTACAAAGCCACGCCCAATCTGCCAGGCCTACCCTACCTGTTTTGCAGGACCGTTCAATTTGATGAACCTTCAGGTCGATTGTCGCTGGGCTTTCCAAGCTATCAACCTTGGGGAAAGCGTGACTATGAAATATCGGTGGAAACGAACTCCGAAGTTATTATTGCCTACAATGTCAAGTCCTTCGACATCTTAGGCGCTCCCCCCAGGGAAATCATTATTTACCCTCCGGTTGAATCGAAATTTAGCATCAGCGCGGATGAGTGGAACACCATGATCCAGGGAAACAAGCATATACATGGAAACGTCAGTGACTTTCGATCAAATCCTTCACCTCATAAGACATCAATAAACGAAAAACGGTCAATTCCTATTCAAGATCTACTATTTGAAAATGGCAAGGCCAGCTTTAGTCTTTTTCTGGGTCCGATCCTCGCAACTGTTGATTTCGAAATCACGCATTCCGAAATTAGAAAGGAATTTGATGCAGTCAAGGAATATCTCGAAAAGATATTGGGTACCAAAAACCTGGAATGCCAAATCAAGTTGGATGCTGTCGGTAAAGACATTCAATCAAAGTCAGCCCATTTCTGCAGCGGCGAGATCATAAATGGCAGCCTGTTTGAGAAGGTAGAAGACTATGTGGTTAGCGAAGCGTTTCTGAATAGTGAATTAGATATTGCTATTGTGGATGATCAATTGGAAAAAACTGCTACGCTGTTAAGCGCCAAAGAGCCGAAAGACACTAACTGGTTGCTTGACCATCTCAATAAACTAAAAACGTCCAAACATTATCATCACCTGCGCTATTTGTCTTCGAGACAAGAAGTGGCTGCCTTTAAACTACGCATTACCGGCAAACCCATCTCTTTTATTTTTGTGATAAAGGAAAATCTGCAGCAATTTTTAGTGTGGGAGACCTATGAGACGGAGGAAGCGACCTACGTGTGGTGGTTGGCTGCCCCCGACAGAAATGGCCAGATAAAAGAAGTAAAAGATCTCTTGGAAAAGATAAAATGGCTGCGTGCGAGTAACAAATCCCAATACATTCGGTTGAAATTGCCCAACTTTAAACGCATAGAACATGACTATTCCGGGGATGACTGGGGATTTGAGAAGTGGAGGGCGGTTTTGACGTCAGACATCCAACTCCCTTTGAACAAAGAAGCCGCCTGGAGCCCCAACGATAGCCTGGCATTCTACTATCCACAGAACCAGCGCGTGGACCTGGGGTTCCGATATACCAAAGGCGATACATTCCGCGAGAACTGGTACTCATCCGCTCTGTTCAGTTTACGGGAACCGGTGCTCTATGGACACTACAAGAAAGACGGGATGTACCGCTTTCTATGGCTCCGCGCCTTTGGGCCGCCGGTCGTGTTCGTATTGACCCGATCGGGTGAGCTGCTCACGCTGACGACGGAGTGCTGAATTCCAGATGTTTATCAATAAACTTACCAGGTGTTAGGCACAAACCCGTAGTCCCGGGTACTCTCCGAAGCTACAAGTCGCACATTTATCAAAATGAACCGTGATTTCCTTTGGCAATCGTTTTAGCCGCCGCAGCCCACCCCATGATTAGCCGTATCCGGTATTTATCCTGATAGCGGGTTGCTCCATTATTATACCTGCTGGCGCCGCGTAACCATTTTAGGCTAACTAGCGTAGTTTCGCCGCCGGGATATGCAATGGGTAGGTTGGCGATATGTGTATTCATGCTGTGATGTCTTAATCTATTTTTTTACCCGTCTGTTTATCCAAAACAGAATTCTTCCAGGCACCCGGTGGATCCCATTCTCCTTGGCCAAACAAGTTTGCCCCGTCAAACCGATCAATTATAACGCCATCTATTCCGAGCTGGTCGTTATGCCAGCAAACGGTGCCGGTTGGATCGATGCAGTATAGTCCAAAAGCATCAGCTACATAAAAATGATAGTCTGCTGTATAAAGATGACCGAAATAACCCTCCAAAAGTAGGATTAACCGATTCTCCCCAGCTGACACATCAAAAGGTAAAAATATTCATCATGGCCGATCCCCAGGAGCGATCCAAGAAAGCTCGTTTCCTTAAAGGGACCGGTATGAACAGTATACCGGATTTCATGGCGCTCGACAGGCCCGCCCTTCATAATCTAAATGATAGATATCGTTGATGGTCGGATCAGACGCTATCAAGGTAGCCTTGAATTTTCTGAAAACTAATTCACTGCAAGCGGAAATTAATGGGTTGTATCTTATAAGTTTTTACATTTTTGCCGTTTTGAAATCCGGGAACCCATTTGCCGGAGGTGCGGACAATCCTGAGCGACTCCTCATCAAGGGAGTACTCCACCGACTTACCAATATAAGGTGAATCTATAGCTCCGTCTTTGTCTACTATGAAAAGTACTTTCACTTCACCTTCGACCTTTCCAGTGACGGCTCTTTCCGGATATTGCAAATGCTTATTCAGGTACCTCAACCATTGCGCCGTATTTCCTGGATACTCTGATTCCTTTTCATCGCTGTATTTTATGGTGTCCTTCTTCTGAGCAGCGGGATCGATCACGGAAATGAGGGAGTCATCCCGATATACATATTTCATCTTTATGTGAAAACTGTCTTTCCCGATCTTATAAGCATCCCCATTTATCTTTCCAGTTTTATACGTAACCGTAGAGTCAAGCAGGCCATTCTCATTGTAGATTCGGGTAATACCGTTCAAAGACTTCCCATCTTTGTCCGCATATTGTTCACTTTTCAGCATAGGGCCGGTAAAATTGTAGTAATCCCATTGCCAACAACTGTCCTTCAGACGGTGAACGTGAAGCATATAATGCGCTGAATCGATCTTGGTAGGTTTCCAGTCTGCATTAAAAACATAAAACGATTCTTTTTCTTGAGACCTGGCAGCCAAAGCCATCAGGATGAAGAGGATTAGGGGTGTGGTTCTCATTTACAAAAATAAAGCTCTAAAATAGCTAATTTGGGCAATTATTATTCTTTTTTTGTGCATATAAGTTAGCATACCCACGATTGCATGGCCTCCTATGCGGGCTAGTTGTAATAGATCAGCTTTTGATTATATTTGGATTGCGTTATCTAGTTGAAGACCAAGGAAAATAGTGATGGAATAGGATTATTTTGTGAAATCGTCTCGCAAAAGTATTATCCAAATTGTCTATGTCCAAGCAAAGTAAACGCCAAAATCGAAATGCACTATGACTGAATGGTATCGCCGGACTACCTGGACGAAAGTCGACGAAGAAGAATTTTTCGCCAAACTGAAGCGCGCGCGACAAGGGTCGCGACCGCAATACTTAATGATTCAGGCAAGCACGCTGACAGGAACAACAGACCCAGTGTTGCTGGACGCGGCGGAGTTTTTGATCCTAAAACTGCTGGCGGATTACCCGGATAACAAATTTGAGCGAAGTTCGAGCCTCGGCCTCCTCGGGGATATTTACCGTTACCGACAGCAATACGATACGGCCATTTCGTATTATAAGAACGCGATCGACTTTGAGAAGGAATATCCCCAGGTTCAGACTGGTGTCTTTTTGGAGTTCGCGGAACTGGTGGTAAAGCTTGACAAGCGCGAGTATTTTGACTTCGTCGAGCAAACACTTTCCGAAAAACAGGAAGAATACCCGTTCCCACTGTACAAATACAAGATATTTTCGCTATTGGCAATCATTAATAAAATAAGGGGCAATACGGAAGTAGCTGATCGGTTTGCTGAACGGGCAGACGAGTATGCTGCTGCTAAGACGTCCGGATTCAGATATCATCCGTCAGTAGGGATCGTTACAGAACGCGATCCAGATTTGGACGAACGGATGAAAAAAGACCTTTGAAGTCGATTGTAGACTTGACAAAGGTCTCCGGAATGGGATGATTCCAGGATCGTCTTCCGGTTCATTTACAGGCTGTTTTCCTTTTCTTCCAGTTCGTCAATGTGCTGTTTGGCGGCTTCGACCCCTTCTTTGTCATAGCGGGAGCCTTCATACTGTTCATCCATCTCATAATCGATGGGATCATCTCCCAGGTAAATAATCAGGTCCTTCCCGGGCGTTTTAAACGTCTTGATCGCATAGCCTTTGTATTCCAAGGTTGATAGTAGTTCCATGGTTGTCCGTTTATAAAACAAAGGTACCTTTTTGCTCAAAACGAAAAAACCTCCAGGACTAGCCAGAGGTTTTTCAGAGAAAAATTGGATCAAAGTTTTCGTAAGGACGGTAAACGGGCCGGGGTTACGGCCATTGCTTCAGAGGTTGCACAGGACGTTGGATTTTCGGATATTGGATTCGGGTACGGTTGGTTGCTTTTGACAGAACAAAGATGCGTCGGATATACGGCACAGCCTGAGAAAAGAGTGCTGAATCCCAGCAATTTATTACTAAACTTACCGGGTGTTAGGCACAAACCCGTAGTCCCGGGTACTCTCCGAAGCAACAAGTCGTACATTTACGATAATGCTTCTCTTTTCAATTGACCCGACAAGAGATTAGGCGCTGGGTCAAACCAGATATCTATTCTGATATTCGAGGGCTTTTAGAGTTACATAGAAAAGGAATCACTCCTTGGTGTGGTAGTTCACCGTATCGGGCAAATTCGAAAAGATGCAGTCACTTATTGATGGCCAGGATCTTTTAGTTGTAAGAGACAGGGGAAAACATATCTCTTGATATCCACTACAAATTGGACTTGTCTCTCGAGAATGATCCGGGTCGTTAACGACGCTGCCCTCTCATCTTCTTATCGCAAAGAAGGGGTAATGTTTAGGTTCTCATCGTAGCCTCAAAAATTCAATTCTAAACCTGTTCAATGGCCGAACAGCTTTCTATTTCATCTACGACCCATTTTCAGTCGGAGGGGTGTACACAAACCATTGACTATGAAGCTGGTTCTATCCCTTTGACAAACGTAAGATACTCGACGATGGGTTGTAATAGCATCCCCTCACCTCCACAACAAATAATATGGCTCCCACCTTTGGTGGGGGCCTTTTTTATTTTCGGCAGCGTGACGAGAGGAATCGTGGAGACGTAGAATGAATAGAGGCAGGTTGATCTCTCGGGAGCAGGCTCGTCAGAGCAGACGGAAATAAAAAAGCGCACGAAGTGCGGCCATATTATTTGTTGTCGGCCCCCCAACCGGGATCGCCGGAGCGCTAGCGGAGGCAATCCCCTCACCTCCACCTTTATAGCCCAAAATATTGGACGATAATGTTTTACGGCTTTTTGTTTTAGTTAGGTGCAGATATGGATGCGATGTTGAGGAGGCCGGGACTATTTTACGCAATAAGCCTTTATCCTATTCATGAGAGTTCTCGACTTGTCTGCGATTGGCTTAGGATGCCTGAAAGTAACATACCTCGCAGACATGGACATGTCTTTCAAACGACTATAGGCATCCGCTATCTCAGGGCATCCGGAATCCCCGCATCAACCAGATATTACCGATGTAGTGTTCGCCTTGATCCTTTTGGAAGATCATACCCGGGAACTTTTCGGAGAAATAGCCCTTACCATTTTCATGGTAGCCGAAAGTGCCACCACCGCACCGCTTGCCCAATTCCATCTCTTCCACTTCTATCTCCTTAAGCTGGGGGTCAGCTTTTTGCAAGTCGGCTATGGTCGTCTGGCAAAGGCAGATTCCGTTGATGGTGATCTTCTTTGCCTGCGCCGAGTCGATAGAGTTCGGCCCCTGTGCAGATAGTGTGAAGGTGATGAACAAGGTCTGAAATAGGAGTAGGGGTGATTTCATAGGGCTAAAAATAATGGATTTGGACTAATGCAGTAGAACATTTAATTCACGAAAACCCTACGAAGCCCCGGAACGCTGGGTTTATAGAGAAGCAGGTAGAGTTTGCCTGGATGATGGATGTTCAACATGGGAATATTTCGTCTACATCGGTTGGCTTTAGGAAATATGTTAGAAGGAAGCCTGTATCTTCAAGCGCACAGTCGTTTGAGTTGGAAGAAAAGGGCGGGACTTCGTTTGACCTGGCAATCATCTGAAAAAAAATTAGTGCTTTAGACAGTGAATCAGTGTCAAAAGAGACCAGAAAGGTTCGATAGTAGTCCCCTCAATGACGGCCCTTCCCCGAGATTGGATTTGATAGTTTGCGGAAGAGCGGATGTTTTTTGTATATTTAGTCAAATGTCTTCCCATCCAATCAAATCTGCAACGCCCGCGGGACACAGGTCCTGGGTAAAATGGACCCATTGGGCGGGGACTATCAGTTTTTTGCTTCTTGTATTCTCCGGCGTCGAAATATTGATGGTGCACCCGCGGTTATATTGGGGAGATGTGGCAACGACCTGACAAAGCCGCTCTTCGAACTGCCGATCAGCCGGAATTATCATCATAGTGGATGGACAGCAAGTCACACCTTTTTTGATAATTCGCATTCCCCCGTCAGCGCAGGTAGAACGTATGATATATTTAACCAGAACGGCTGGGGCAGAAGTTTACATTTTCTCAATGCCTGGATATTGGTGGTTGTCGGAACGGTGTACTTGTCTGTAGCGTTGTACACAAGGCATGTGCATCGCCATCTCTTACCCGGTCGTCGAGAGCTGAATTTCAGGAGTTTGATCTGGGATGTTGTACACCATCTACGCAACCGGCCGCTTTTTATGAAGGGACCCCAATACAGTCTTCTGCAAAAGCTGAGTTATTGCGTAGTGATATTTTTACTCCTGCCCACCGTGGTACTTACCGGGCTGACGATGTCACCCGCGGTAGTCGCATCGTGCCCCTGGCTGCTGACTATCTTTTTTGGCGCGCAATCGGCCCGTACCATTCATTTCTTTAGCGCGTTGTTCCTGGTGTTGTTCCTTTTCGTACATATCGTCATGGTGGTCCGCTCCGGCATCAGGAAACAGTTGCGGGCCATGTCATTTGAAACCGGATCGCCAACCCGATAATCGTAACTATCATGAAGAAAAAACATCTCATTACCAGAAGGACGGCCCTGATAACCGGAATCACGGCTTTGGGGAGTTACTGGCTTTACCGGACGGTAAAGGCGCCCGCCACGCCTACTTATGGCAATATTCTGCGGGCAGGGGATAATTTTACTTACGAGGCACAACGTGCTCTTCTTTCCAAGAGGGCATTGGCGAAGGAATATTCCAGAAATGATATATCTTCTTTCCCGGCTGTGGGGACGATCAACCCGGCAAATGAGCACAACCCAAACTTCAGTAAGGAATATTCCTTGACCCAACGTAGTGGTTTTTTCGATTGGGCTCTTTCAGTGGAAGGCAGTGTAACCAGACCTGGTAAGTATTCTTTGAACAACTTGCATGCATTGCCGGCGAGAACGCAAATAACGCGACACACTTGCGAGGAGGGGTGGACAGCAGTAGCGGAATGGACCGGTGTTCCGCTCAGTCAGCTGTTGCAGCATGCCGGGATCTCAGCGAAAGCCCGATTTGTCAACCTGTACGCTTACGACGGGTATCAGGACTGCATCGACATGATCGATGCATTTCATCCGCAAACTATTCTGGCTTACGGGATGAACGGCAAACCGTTGCCAATAGAGCATGGTGCGCCTTTGCGTTTGCGGGTGGAAACGCAGATCGGCTATAAAAGCATGAAATATCTGAAACGCATCGTCGTAACGGACGAATATGTCGACCCCGGCGACAGCGGCTGGGCCTGGTATACGGGAATTTAAGAAGCCGGCTTTATGAGCATCGGTAATTTTATGCGACCAAATAATACATACAATGGAAGAATTTGATAAATTAAACAGAGTAGTGCATCGGGCACAAGGGTGGCATCACGCTGTTTCAGCTGGCGATAAATTTATTGTCCACAGCTAAATCTCTGAGTGGCCAGAACGTCGGAAAAGGCCAGAGAGCCTGCACGAACCTGTTCGAGAAGTGTACTTATATTCCTCAGTCCCGAAAATACGCCCAAATTATCGGCTTCAAATGTGTGACTCTAATTTTATTCGGGGCGGCTGTGGAATTGGGCCGTTGTGTTTTGAGACGGGGATTGGGCACTTTATTTGCATGGTCATCGATGGAAAGCAATATGACTATTCAAATCGAACATAGATTATCTAAAGAGGAAGCCAGAAATCGGATCGAGCAACTTATCGAACGATACAAAAAGGAATATAATGCAGATATACAGGAATTGGTCGTTGATTGGGCGGGTGACAGGGCGCACATCCGAATGAAAGCGAAAGGATATAGCACATCGGGCAATCTGGAAGTCAGGGACTCAGTAGTTGAGCTAGATTTTTATGTGCCCTTTATGCTACAGATATTTAGCAAGAAGATCAAGTCTGCAATTTCTGATGAGATACAACAAAGTCTGGCCTAAAGAGCATGCAGGTGAGTTATGGCGGGGATGGAGCGGACTAAAACATCAGCCGTTTTCGAGGTCCAATTAACTGCTTAGTCGATACCTGCCAATGGCGGAGCGTTTCGGTAAAAATCTCGGTATCCTCGGGATCATGTTTGTACGTTAAAACCAGTTCAATTTTTTCAGGGTAGTCCATCTATTTAAAATTTTGAATTTGATTCCATGGAATGACCTCAATGCCGGTGCTCTTTTCTGTGTTTCGTCGTCGCCGTATATAAGATAGCTTTTTCGTAGCCGGTGAGTTTTTGCCAGAGAGTAAATCCTTTAAAGAATTCGGGAATGACGGTCATGCCTGCTTTGAGTTCCATGCCGATCGCATAAGAGCCATGATCAGCGACGATGTCTACTTCATGGCCGCTGACATCGCGCCGACCGTACGCGCCCTCGGCCGCTGCCCGGGTCGGGAAAGATTTATATCTCGCGGCCGCGAAGCCCTGGACCTGTGCGGCACAATCGGGCCAGGTCAGATAGATGCCCGGCACCCGCCCGGTCCAAACGACGTAAAATTTTTGCTTGTTCATAGGGAACGTTTTCGATATCGGCAAGGTACAACCGGACAATCGCCTCTTCCAAATAAATCCAATTAGATAGCGCAATGGATTTTCGTCGTCGCGTCGTCTCATGTCCAAAATCAATACCTTCGGGTGATGGATCGCACTATAGAAATTCTGGCCTGTGATACGATAGGAGCACTCCCTTCTATACAGCAACTACTGGCTATTCCCCGTGATAAGGCGTTGCGTGTCATCTTTTCTCCATCTATTCTGCCAGTAAGAGAAGAGGTAGGGGCGGAGTGGAAAGAAAAGCTTCCTGATTTCAGCGTGGGTGTTCACCGGATAAGCCCGGAAATAAATGTAAAGAAACTAATTACGGAGGAAGAAATAACAGCGCATGCTGCTTTTTTTGAGCAATGTGCAAAGGGCTATCGAAATTTGGCGACTGATTTGATTCATGTGCTGGCGGCACAGTTGAACGAATCCATTGACCCGGAGAACGCAATGCATACGTTTGGAAAATACAAACGCGGCCGCCAGAACGGCAAGATGGATGAATGGAATTATTTTCTACATGGCGCTCATTGCGGGTTCAAAAATGTCAGGACCGGTCAGAAGATTGAAGTGTATCTGATAACGTCGCTGGAATTTGGCGTGCTTGATCCTTTCTTTTTTGTGGATTTTATAAAGACCACTGCAAGCTTTCAACCATTGCCGGTAGCCATGTATGACGACTATGCTGATGGACACCGGATACTGGAGAAAATGGTAGCATTAGGCATATTCGAAAGGATACAGCCGCTTCTCGAGGGCTATGAAGAGATTGTCGTAAGAGACAGGAGCAAGGTATAACCATCTCAGGGCTTGCCGGCAGTCCCTTACAAATTCCCCGACCTCCAGTTCCTCCACCCATTGTTCGCCGGCCTGGTCGGCCTCCACAAAGCCGTATCCCTTTTCACCAGAACGGTGGCAATCAGCTGATAGGTCTCCTGCGCACTCGGCGGCACCGGTCCATAGACACTCTCAAAATGAAAGCGATCGATCGTCATCAGCTTCGGCAGATCCCGCGGAATATGCTGCCGGATATCCCGGTCCGTCGCCTGTACCAGCGTTGGATCCGTTTGCTGCAGGTAGCGCACAAAGTCAGCAAAGCCGATCAGATGCCTCGGATTACTGGTATCCGGTTCCAAAATGCCGACTTTCCGGTAATCAAGATAACTGGAATCGAACGGCACCGCCTTACCCCGGACGACAATAAACCGGGTATCCGGGGCGATGTATTCAAATGTCTCCTCCTCCGTCCCGACCTTGTTTTCGATCCGCCCAAACTCTGAGGTTTCGATCAAAGGTACGCTGCTGGCATTGGTAATGTAGTTCCGCTCAGGGTAGTGATTAACGGGATAATCGATACAATTGCCAAAATAATCCAGTTCGATATCGGCATTCATTCCCCGGTTCTGATAACCATTCCTTTCAAACACGACCGCCCAGCGGGTCGAATCCGCGTACAGATGGATGCGGCTGCCGGCGGAGACGCAATAGCCGTGTTCCAGGTCGAGGAAGAAGTTGTATCGGATGTCCTGGGACCGGCCGTCCGGAAAGTAGTCACTCGGGATCCGCTGGTAGCCCAGGTCGAGCTGATGCAGGATATCCTGCTCAGAAAAAGGATGATCGGAGGTGCGGGGCCGCCAAGTGCAGGCGGTTAAAAGGAGCGCAGCAAGCAGGGCGAACGGTTTCGGCATAGGGTATAAGATAATAGGTTTTTTCACTGGTACCAATTTATCCTGCCAATCCCGATGGCTACGCCATCCGCTAAATGTTCACCCGATATTTGGTACTCCGCCCACCGGCTTCCCCGATCAGGGCGATCACGTCCATCTTAAGCAGCTCCTGCAGGTCCCGGGTGGCCGTGGCTTTGGAGGCCATTCAGGTTGCCGACAGTTATTTGCATTCATAAGCCGATTAATGCATTATTGGGCTCAAATATATGCGAAAAATGAGCCGAATAGTCGGTTGACCCGGCTCACCGTCCGTTAGGACGATAGACGAAGGCGACGGCTGGCGGAAGAACGAAGAAGTAGCTGCCTTGAGGAAGGGCATTTCCATGACGATCCCGTCCCCCAGGGGGAAGCGGTTTTCTCGGATATGGATTCCTCGGCGGCCCGCATACCATAACCACTAGCCTCATACAGCTGCATCGATTTCTTTCCTTTCTCGTCCGTTTGCGAATCGTAACCAACCAATCCCACATCATTCACTCATCAACAGCCACCAGAGCCGGAACCAGTAGTGCCGCCACCGTTCAGCCGGGCTACGCCCGCAGGGGAAACAGAGCCGCCGGCCGGCCACGGCACAGGTGCCACCACACCCCCAATCGTCCGATCCAAAAACAGGATCACGGGAAAGGATCTGAACAATTACAACTCGATCAGAGAGTTTAAGAACTTTGCGCGGTACATGAATTGCTCCACGCTATCTGCAGTCCTTGCGCGGTATTTTACTTTCCTTTATCAATTGCTCGGCAATCACCTATTGCTCGAGCAATCGCTGCGTTTTTCCGGTAGTTCGAAAGAACAAGTTTACCGAAGAAAAAGTGAAGATTAGGAGAACGAGTAAGGATATTATAAGGTGTTGATTACTAGCGATGTTGTAATTATAAAATCTTCTAGTATTTCCTAATTTGGTAAAATTAGGAGATTTTAGAACAAAAGATTATCTTAGCAATCTCCTAATTTTGAAATAATAGGAGATTTTAGATGAAAAAAATCGAACATCCACCAACGCTGTATGCATATTTTAAAGGTAATAACAATGCGGAGAAGCTCGCTGAATTAGTCACCAATCATGAAGTGAGTAGTTTGGTGAACCAAATCAATGAAACCTACAAATTTTGGGATAAGGTAAAGTATATTCCACCGCCAAAAGGATTTACCCCGACCGATATTTGGATCGCGGCAAAATTTAAACGTAGGAGCAGCCCCTATTCTGTTACTATCGGGAAGCACCATTTCACCTGGTTTCTCAACAGTCAATTACAGGAATTGCTCCATTTATTCGATCTGCATATCGGCGGTAGCCTGGAAGCAAGTAGTTTAATACCCAGAGAAGAAAAACATAAATACCTAATCAACTCAATCATGGAAGAGGCCATCGCTTCCAGCCAGATAGAGGGCGCTGTGACAACCCGAAAACGGGCTAAGGAAATGTTGCGTAAAAGTACTCCTCCAAAGACAAAGTCGGAACAAATGATCTTCAATAATTATGTAACCATACAAAAAATATTGGAAATAAAAGATGAAGATTTGTCTTTCAAACGAATTCTCGAAATACATAAGCTGATTTCTCGTGATACCTTAGCAGACAAGGCGGATGAAGGCTGTTTTAGAGGTAGCGATGACGTGAATGTTGTTGATGCTGTAACTGGAAATATCGTTTATGCCCCGCCCCCCAGCGTCGAGCTGGAGGCGCTGATGAATGAATTATGTATATTTTTTAACACAGAGAGTCATAGCCCGTTTGTCCATCCTATTATTAAGGCCTGCATCATCCATTTCATGATCGGGTATGTTCATCCCTTCGTGGACGGAAACGGTAGAACTGCAAGAGCTCTTTTTTATTGGTATCTGCTAAAGAAGGGCTATTGGCTAACGGAGTATCTTTCTATTTCCAAATTGATCCTGCGATCCAAAGCACAATACGCAAAGGCGTATCTCTATACGGAAATAGACGAAAATGATCTCACCTACTTCATTAAATACAAACTCCGAACGATGAAGTTGGCGTTTGAATCGCTTCGGGAGTATATTGGGCGAAAGATCGCTGAAAAAAAGAAGTTGACCGATTTTGTAAGATTACCTGGGATCAATGACCGGCAGGCGCTGATCCTGAAATGGTACAGCGAGGAGCCCTCTATGGTATTGACAGTAAAAGAGCTTCAAAACAGATCTGGTGTATCCAACCAGACTGCAAGAAATGACTTGCAGGGTTTAGTGGCAGTGCAGCTGTTGGAACACATTAAGCTAAACGGCAAAACCGACGCTTTTGTCAAGGGCGGAAAGTTTGACGCACTGATCGAACGGATGATCGAAAGTTAGCTTCCTACCGAAAAACCAATCTCCCCCTCTCATCCCCCCAGAGGGAAGCGATTTTTTTAGGATTTGGATTCCTCGGCGTTCCGCAGGCAGAGGCCACTTGAATGCAACTGCATTCATTTCGTTCATCACTACTCGCGTTGTACCATAGTATCATTCACCTATTTAGTCCTGCGTTGAGAAAGCGGCTCCGCCAATGGGAATGGAAATAGGAAATCCTGGCGGCTTATAGCTTCACAAAGCCCAATAACGCACTGTCTGCCAGATGCGAGCGTCAGTACTTTACAACTTGGCACGTCGATTGGATTTACTACTTCGGTTTTTCATAGGATATTGGATTTAAAAAACGGCCTGGATTTCTATCCGGGCCTCTTTTTGTCTATAAAGGCTGTTCCGGCCTTTGTCGCCAGATTTCATGATGGTCAGGGGTACAATCCTGACTTGCCTGTTTTGATTTTTTGCCACACACCCCGGAGTTGCCTGTTTTCACGGATGACCTACTTTGACGAGGGCAATTTCTGCAGTAGCGATCACTGTTGGATTGAACGCAAAGTTGTTGCCGGAATCAAATAGTGGGATTAGCCTTCCTGTCAATCGCAATGGCAGCGCTTGGTTATGCGCTCTTTCGAAGACATGAACTAAATCACAATTATAAAATAGTGATTGGGGAAGTAACGGAGATAACAGGCCCAGGGGCCAAAAGTAGATCAGACTACGGTCTCAATTATACGTATGAAGTCGATCATAAAAAATATTCCGGAGAAATCAGCCTTGACCTTTGTAGGAATGCTAAGATGAGAGAAGTAAGACAATTTACTCTACATAAAAATTTCCCCGTAGCATACGATACGAAATATCCTGCTGCGAGCAGGATCATTTTGTCTTTAGCGTCTGCCGAACACTTTAACTACAAGATGCCAGACTCGCTTTATCCCTGCCTTCGTCACCTTGATTGTGATTACTACCTGAACGTTAAGCCGGAGGATTATAGCAAATAGTTAGCCCAAGAGCGCTTCGCATTCGGCGCTATCCAACGCGTGATCAGCGGGATCAATGCCGGCAAAGGGTAATATGGCCGGTCGGAGCCGCCTTTGCCCGGGATGGAGAAACGGATAAATTCATAAAACTGGAATAGAGAATTATATTATACTAGAATTTCATTATGAACTGGAAGCTTACATGGGGCGGCGGGCGATTTGCTTCAACTGAATAAAAACAACGATCAACTCCCGTTGTCGATAATCACCGGTAAGGCATTGAAAATCCTCAGCACTTCCGGAATGCTTTCACCTGAAGCTAGGATTCGCTGGCCATGCTGCTGAAAGAAAGCCATTTCCTGTTCGGGCCTTACCGGCACGATGTGCAATTCATTTTTTAGATAGATCAGATGGAAAGTCATACAAGTTGTTTTACGATGAAAAAATATATCCCCCACACTTGAAAAGGGGGTATATTTTTTCATGGGAGAATGACTTTGCGTCTGATAAAAAATGCAATTGCGGTGCGTGTTTGCGGTGGGTAGGAGTGAGGGGTTGGAGAGATCGCGCATATTGGCGAAGGAGAGGTGTTACCGGTGCTTGAAGGTGTTGGACCATATCGAAAAAGAATAATTTTTTGGAACTGCAATACAAAACTCCTACTTTCACAATGATCTTGCACCCTGCTTCGCTTTAGGGCGTAGGATTTTTTAAAAGTAACCAATAACAATTTGCTTAAGGCGCTTGATCTCATATCTGATGATGAGTTGATTTTGCAGATAAGGCAAGATAACAGAGAAGCTTTTTCAAGCATCTATAAAAGATACTGGAAAGAACTTTACAATGACGCCTATCATAGAACCCGCAACCGCGAAAAAGCTGAGGACATCGTTCAGAACGTCTTTGCCGATCTCTGGCTAAAGCCCGATAAACAACAAATAGCAAACCTGGGAGTCTATCTCCACACCGCTGTCAAATTTCAATTCTATAAGTCGGTCTCCCGGCAAAAAGGTCCCTCCGCCTATCTGGACTACCTCGACGTACTCCTGTATTCCTCCGCCAATGCCGACGACCTGGTACGCGAAAAAGAAATCGCCAAAGTCATCGAACTATGGCTGCAGGCACTCCCCGAACGACGCCGCAAGATATTCCTGATGCGCTACGCCCAGGATATGTCGACAAATGAAATCGCCAAAAAGCTTGGCATCTCGCGTAACACCGTACAGGCACAGCTGCACACTGCCAGTCAAAGCCTTACCGTCCGGCTGGCACAATTCCTGACCGTCATGGTCGTCATTCAGACCTGTCTGAAATAGACGGGCACCCTCCCGATAAAAAAAATAGGAAGAATTTTTTCCCCGCCTTAGTACATTTCCTGATTTTGGGTATTATCATTAAAAGGGTGCTCCAAAATGAACCAAAACAGGAAATGGCTGCAACAGATCGTCGGCAGATTCTTGGCCGGTAAGTCTACCGAAAAGGAAGGGGAATTTCTTGAAGGGTATGACCGCCTTTATCAATCACAGGCCGCCGAACCGGATACCTTCAGCTACGAAGAACAAGCCCGCCTTGAAGAAAAGATGGAGCAAAATATAATGGCCATCATCGGCAAAAAGGAACACAAGACAGTACGTATGTGGCCCCGGACCGCAGCTGCCATCGCGGCCTGTGGCGTCTTGCTTGTCGGTGGTTATCTCTTACTGCATTCCCGCACAACGGCCTCCCTGCGACAGCCGGTAGCTGCCGCCGCCAAAATACAGCCGGGTTCAGACAAAGCCATCCTGACACTGGCCGATGGCTCCCAGATATCCCTTACCCAGCAAAAGAACGGACAGATAGCCGCGCAGAATGGCGTAAGCATTGTAAATGTGACAAACGGCCTGGTCTCCTACGCCGGCAAAAATAACAAGCCAAATGTAGCCGCGGCAACTGCCATCAACACTGTCTCGACACCCGGCGGCGGTCAATACCAGATCGTGTTGCCCGATGGCACTAAGGTCTGGCTGAATGCTGTGTCCTCCTTGTCTTTCCCGGTATCCTTCGGCGGCTCAACAGCCCGGGAGGTCAGTCTGAAAGGGGAGGCCTACTTCGAAGTTTCAAAAGACGAACAGCATCCCTTCATCGTAAAAACCATCACCCAGGAGGTGCGGGTACTGGGTACACATTTTAATGTCAACGCCTATACCGATGAATCGGCCACCATCACCACGTTGCTGGAGGGGTCGGTAAAAGTAAGCGGCAGCGACGGCACCGCATCCGCCGTGCTGACACCCGATCAGCAGACTTCCTGCAATGGCGGAAAAATAGACGTCCGCGAAGTTATCGGAGAAGACGCCATCGCATGGAAAGAAGGCTATTTCCGCTTCAACAACGAGCCGCTGGAAGAAGTCCTGAAAAAGATAAGCCGCTGGTACAATGTCAGCATCGTGTATAAAGACGAAGAGATAAAGAAAAAAGCCGCCTACGGCACGATGAGCAGGTTCAGCGATATTTCGGAGGTGATCCGCCTGCTCGAACTGACCCGGACAGCCCGCTTCGAAATACAGAACAATGAAGTTATAGTTTCAAAATAGCAGAACGCAAAATAGCGGACCACAAGCCTCATCCAAAACTAGCAAACACTATCGTTCACCCTTAATTAAGTAAACTATCGGGAAAAATACTGCATCACCAACCACGAGTCAGCGGCAATAAAAAAGGAGTGCTGGAACACTCCTTGAAATTAATGTCGCTTTAAAAAAGTAGAATTCACTAAAAACTATACTGACTTAAAGACATCCAAATGTATAAAATTTTTTCTCAAATTTTGTACAGGCAATTTCCTTTTGCCTTGCAATTGAGGCCACGGGCTAAATCCGCTATCACTTTCCTGCTGTTTGTCGGGGTGTTCAACCTGCCTCACGCAAACGCCCAGACACAAACGATCCGGCTGAAGAGGAATAACATCACCTACGACCAGATATTCAGGGAGATAAAAAGACAGACCGGTTTCGACGTTCTGCTGATCTCCAATAAAATACAGAGTAACCTGAAGACTGATGTAAACTTCTCCAATACGCCCCTGAAAGAGGCGCTGGATATATTGCTTACCCCGCATCATCTCGAATTCGTCATTCAGAACAAAACCATCGTTATCCGGGAAATCACCGCCGACCCGACACCGAAAAATCAATCCGACGCCACCCAGAAAAAAACTGATTTTCACGGCAAAGTGCTCAATGAGAACAACGAGCCGCTGCAGGGCGCCACCATCGCCGTCCGGGGTACCAACCGCGTTACCGCAACCACAAAAAGCGGCGAATTCATCTTCCCGAACGTCAACCCCGGAGACGCCTTTATTATTTCATTCGTTGGCTACAACGCCGTCACCATCGTTATCCAGCCCGGCCAAAGCACGATAGAGATCCAGATGGTTCCGGTGCAAAGCAAACTGGGCAACGTGGTGATCACCGGCACCGGTATCAACCGCAACAGGGAAAGCTTCACCGGATCCGCTGAAACATTCAGCGGGGACAGGCTGAAGACTGTCGGCAACCAGAACGTCCTCGAAAGCCTGAAAACACTCGATCCCGCATTTATCATTGTCGATAACAATACCCAGGGCTCGAATCCTAACAGTACGCCCACTATCGAGATCCGCGGAAAAACCAGCTTTACCAATGCCACGCTCAACGATCAGTACAGCTCTAATCCTAACCAGCCGCTGTTTATCCTCGATGGCTTTGAGAGCAATCTGCAGACGATATACGATCTGGATATGAACCGCATCGCGTCTATTACCCTCCTGAAAGACGCCGCTTCCACCGCATTGTATGGTGCAAAGGCCTCCAACGGTGTCGTGGTGGTCGAAACAAAAAAGCCGATCCCCGGCCGCTTGCAGGTCAGCTATACGGCCGACATGTCCCTGGACATCCCTAACCTGAGCAGCTACAACCTCATGAATTCCTCTCAGAAGCTGCAGTTTGAAAAACTGTCCGGTTTGTACTACACCCCCCTCGGCCAGACTTTCCTCGGTCAGAACCAAACCCAATGGCAAAGCGACTCCATATACAATGCAAGGCTCGCCAATATAGCCCGCGGCGTTAACACCGACTGGCTCGCCGTTCCCGTGCATCCAGGCTTTTCGGAAAGACACTCGCTGCAGGTGGCCGGCGGCAGCAACGAAATACTGGTCCAGGCCGGCGTAAACTACAGCGACACGAACGGCGT